>Ga0302299_10000058_pt1 | contig 42330 bp, 38 predicted proteins | sample III_Fen_N3_4_FD_198795 | JGI IMG/M metagenome (GOLD analysis project Ga0302299, IMG submission 198795) | Peat permafrost microbial communities from Stordalen Mire near Abisko, Sweden - III_Fen_N3_4 | ecosystem: Environmental > Terrestrial > Soil > Wetlands > Permafrost | place: Sweden: Abisko...
CGAGCTGTCCGAGCGCGTCGCCGCCCGGGCGGTCGAGGTGCTCGGCCTCCGTGACGGGATCGCGTTTCCGCAGCTCATCGCGCACCCCGACGGCTCGGTCGCCGTCGTCGAGGTCGCCGCCCGGATCCCCGGGGGCCAGATGGCGGATCTCGTGCGCCACGCCACCGGCGTCGCCCTCGTCGACATCGCCTTGCGGTTCGCGCTCGGGGAGCCGGTGCCCGACGAGGTGGCGCGGCCGCGCTTCCAGCAGCCGCTCGCGATCCGCTTCCTCACGGCCGAGCCCGGGCCGCTGCCGACAGGACGCGTGACCCGGATCGGCAGCCTGGAGCCCGTGCTGTCGGCGGAGGGCGTCGTCCAGGCCGATACGTACCTGCAGGTCGGCGAGACGATCCGGCCGGTGCGGCTCGACGGCGACCGTCGTGGCTACGTGATCGCGGTGGCGGACACGAACATGGCGGCCCTCGACCGCGCCGAAGCGGCTGCCAGGCTGCTGACCGTGGAGGTCGAGCCGTGAGCGCGAACGACCATCGGCTGAGGCCGGTGACCGGCTTCAGCCGGCCGCCGGAGCCGGAGGCATGAGCTGCTCCTTCGACCTCGCCCACTACGGCGAGATCGTCGCAGCGGCCCGGGCAGGGGGATACGGGTTCGCCCACTTCGAGGGCGCTCCCGTAAAGGGATCGGTACTCCTGCGCCACGACGTCGACCTCTCGCTCGACGCCGCCGTGCGGATGGCAGAGCTCGAGCACGACGCGGGTGCGACGGCGACCTACTTCCTGATGACGGAGTCGATCTTCTACAACCTCGACTCGGGTGAGGGAGTCGCCGCGATCGAGCGCCTGCGCGGGCTGGGCCATCGCGTCGCTCTCCACGCCGTGTACCCGAACGCCCCACGAGACGGGCGCTTCGATCCGGTCGTCGCGTGGCACAACCCCGACCCCGAGTACATGCGCGCCCCGCTGCCCGATGGCCGGATCAACGTGATGCAAGAGCCGTGGTTCGACCCGGCGACGTACCGCTCGGACTCCAATCAGCACTGGCGCTCAGGCTGCCCTCACGCCGATCTTCGCGCCGGCGCCTTCCCCTGGCTCCAGCTCCTCACCCATCCGGAGATCTGGGCGTATCCCGGCGAGACGATGGGGCAGACGATGCGCGCAATGCTCGAGGCGGAGAAGGAGCGGCGGTTGCAGCAGCTCGCAGACGACCGCATCGACCTCTCGTGAGCCGTAGGGACGGACGCCGGTCGCGTGGAAGCGGCACACTGGGGCGCGCGTGAGCCAGAAGCCCATCACCGTCGTCGTCACCGCCTCGGGCGCACCCGGCACCGCCGCGCTGCTCCGTGGATTGCGCGAGAACGGCGAGCGCGAGGTCCGTCTCGTCGGCACCGACATGTCCGAGCGCTCGGTCGGCAAGCACCTCTGCGACGCGTTCCACCTCGTCCCGGCCGGCTCCGATCCCGGCTTCGCCGACGCCGTCCGCGCCATCGTCGAGCGCGAGGGTGCCGACTGCGTGCTGCCGCAGTCGTCCTTCGACCTCGAGGGCCTCGCAGAGCACCGCGACACCTTCCCGGTGCCTGTGCTCGTGTCGAAGCCGGACGCGATCTTTCGCTCGAACGACAAGGCCGAGACCTACGCCTTCCTGCACCGGCTCGGGTTGCCGGCGCCCGCCTTCCGGCGCGTCAACGGCGCAAGCGAGGTGGAGGCCGCCGCCCGCGAGCTCGGCTATCCCGACGTGCCCGTCTGCTTCAAGCCCGTCTTCTCGTCGGGCTCCCGCGGCTTCCGGATCCTCGACCCGACGGTCGACCGCGCGCACCAGCTGCTCAGCGAGCGGCCGGGCTCGGTCGCGATGCGCCTCGAGGAGGCCGTCGAGCTGCTGCCCGCCGAGGGCGGCCCCGACCTCCTCGTGATGGAGCTCGCAACCGGCGGCGAGCGCACGATCGACGGGATCGCCGACGGGGAGCGCATCCTGCTCGGGCACCCGAAGACGCGCGAGGCGATGCGCGCGGGCCTCGCGATGTACTTCGTCACGCTCGCGGACGAGGCTTTGATGGAGGTCGCCGACCGGATCGTGAACGAGCTCGAGATCGAGCACTTCTTCAACATCCAGCTCGTCGGCGAGCACGTGATCGAGATCAACCCGCGGATCTCGACGGTCGTGTATCAGGAGGATCTGAACATCCCGTACCTCGGCGTGAAGCGGGCGCTCGGAGAGATCTCGGCCGAGGAGCTCGTCGCCCTGCGGTCGCGCATCCGGCCGGGCCGGACGGCGTTGCGCTACTTCGACCAGCTCGAGTGGGACGCCTGACGCGTGCCGCAGCCGTCGATGCGACGCCTCTTCGTTCCATCCCCAGCCCCCACCCACCCGGGGGCACAGGCACGGTACTGCGGCGGGAGTCACGTGTCAGTGCCGGGACCGTGCCGGTTGTGAGCCGGTTTCTCCACCGATGAGCCCGGGCAACGCTCAGGACAGCCACCCGCTCCGCGTCACCCTCTGCCCGGTCAACACGGCCGGCGTCCCGTGGGCGACCGCCGAGGCCCTGCGGCGGCGCGGCGTCGATGCGAGGCTCGTCGTCTTCGAGCGCTACGCGCTCCACCCCGAGGCGGACATCTGCCTCGACCGCTCCGGAGGCCTGGTGCGTCGCCAGGCGACCCAGTGGGGGGCCTTCACGCGCCTGCTGCCCCAGACCGACGTCTTCCACTTCGTGTTCGGCCTCACGCTCGTTCCCCGCTCCCTGCAGTTCCCCCTGTTGCGCGTCTTCGGGAAGAAGTCGGTCATGCACTATCTCGGCTCGGACATCCGCGGCAAGCCGCCCGAGCAGCTGGCGTTTGGTAAGAAGGCCGGCGCCGAGATCGTCGGCAGCTACGACGCCGTCCGCTGGGTGCCCGAGGCGGAGGTGATCCCGCCGGGCGTAGACCTCTCCCGCATCTCGCCCGCGCCCCCCTCCGACCGGGCCCGACCGGTGATCCTCCACGCGCCCTCGTCGCGGCGGCGCAAGGGCACGGAGCACGTGATCGCGGCCGTCGCGGGGCTCGACGCCGACCTCGAGATCGTGGAGGGGCTTCACCACGAGGAGGCGTTCGCGCGCTTCCGGAACGCGGACATCGTCGTCGACCAGCTCAACGCCGGCTGGTACGGGCTGTTCGCGATCGAGTGCATGGCACTCGGGAAGCCCGTCGTCACGTTCCTCCACGAGGAAGCGGTGCGGCGCACCGAGGAAGCCTTCGGGACGACCGTCCCGATCGTCTCCGCCACCGCCGAGACGCTGCGCGAGCAGCTCCGTCCGCTCGTCGCGGACGCGGCCGAGCGCCGCCGCCGCGGGGAGGCCTCGCGCGCCTACGTCGAGCTCGTCCACGACCAGGAGCGGATCACCGACCGCCTCCTCGACGTCTACGCTCGACTGTGATGGCGCTCTCCGGCCAGCTCAAGCGGCTCGGCAAGCACTCCGTGATCTACGGCCTCGGCGGCCTCGTCTCGCGGATCCTCGCCGTCTTCCTGCTGCCGCTCTACACGCATTACCTCTCGACCTCGGACTACGGGCAGATCGAGACGCTGATCGCGCTCGTCACGGTGCTCACGATCGTGCTCCAGTTCGGCATCTCGTCAGCCTTCTTCCGCTTCTACTTCGACGCCGACGATCACGACGGCCGCCGCCTCGTCCTGCGCACGTCGTTCTGGTTCACGATGACGATGGCGACGCTCGGGCTTGTCGTGCTCGTCGTCTTCGCGACCCCGATCGCGCAGTGGCTGTTCGGTGATGCGGGCTCTGCGAATCTCGTCCGCGCGAGTGCCGTCGCGCTCTGGGCCCAGCTGAACTACATGCAGCTCACGAACCTGTTCCGGGTCGAGGAGCGCTCCGTCGCGTTCGTGCTCGCAAGCCTGTTGAACGTCCTCCTCACGGTCGGGGCAACGCTCGTGCTCGTCGTCGTGCTCGACAAGGGGCCGATGGGCGTCATCGTCGGCAATTTCATGGGCACGCTCATCGTCTACCTCGCGCTCCTCGGGTACAGGCGGGAGCAGCTCGGGCTGCAGATGAGCTGGCCCCTGCTCCGGCGGATGAACCACTTCGGGCTGCCGCTCGTCCCGTCGGCGCTGCTCCTCTGGGTCACGAACTTCAGCGACCGCTTCTTCCTCGTCAAGCTGACGGACACCTCGGAGGTCGGCCTCTACTCGGTCGGCGTCCGCATCGCGTCGGCGATGGTGCTGTTGCTGACCGCGTTCCGGACCGCCTGGCCGGCGTTCGCGTACTCGATCAAGAACGACGACGAGGCCAAGCAGACGTACGCCTGGGTGCTGACCTACCTGGTCGTCATCTCGACGTGGATCGCGGCCGCGCTGACGCTGCTCTCCCCGTGGATCGTCGAATGGCTCACGACGCCGAAGTTCTCGAGCGCCTCGCGCGTCGTCGGCCCGCTCGCGTTCGCGGCGGTCTCCTTCGGGGGCTACATCGTGCTCGCGATCGGCATCGGCCGCGCCCGCCGAACCCAGTTCAACTGGGTCATCACCGGCATCGCGGCCGTCGTCAACGTGGCGCTGAACCTCACCCTGATCCCCCCGTACGGGATGATGGGCGCCGCGATCGCGACGGTCGCCGCCTACACGGTCATGTTCCTCGGGATGGCATGGTGGTCGCAACGGGTGTTCCCCGTCCCGTACCAGTGGCGCCGGGTCGTCACGGCGGCCGCGGCAGGCGTCGGGCTCGCGGTCGTCGGGAAGCTCGTGGGCGGAGGGCTCCCGCTCGCCGTCGGCCTGATCGCCGTCTACCCGCTCGCACTCCTGCCACTCGGCTTCTACCTCCCGGCCGAGCGGAAGCGCATCCGCGCGCTCGTCGTCCGCGCATGAGGACTACGCGGGCGGATCGAGACCGGTGGCGCGGATCGAGGCGATGGCAAGCTGCTCGTCGACCTCGCCGGGCTGCCCGCTGACCCCGACCGCGCCGATGCGCAGGCCGTCAGCGAATGCGGCGACGCCGCCGAGGAAGAAGCTGAACTCCGGGTCGAAGCTTGCGAGCTCGGTCGGTGAGCCGCCGGCCTTCTCCGCGAGCTGACGCGTCGTGAAGGCATCGCTCCGGGCGGCCGTGTATGCCTTGCGCCTGGCGTTGAGGTAGGTGTCGCGGGCCGCCCCGCTCATCGCGACGGAGGCCACGACCTCGCCGTGCGTGTCGACGACCACGACCGACACGGGGCCGGACGTCTCCTCGAGCACGCTCGCGATGATGGTGAGGGCCTGGTCGTGGGTCATTTCGGCGGCGAGAAGAAGGGAGCCGCCGCACCCTCGCGGAACGGTTGCGAGTCTACCGCGAGGCCGCCCGAGAACGGGAACTGGAGCGCAACCAGGACGACGAGCGAGAAGCCGACGACGATGGCGATGGCACCCGCCCCGATCGCGTGGAAGGCGGAGCTCTTCGAGCCGACGAGCGTCGCGTAGCCCAGGATGACGATCGCGCCGACGATGATGAGGGCCGCTATCAACACCGGGAGGTCGTTGCCGCTACTCGAGTCGAGCCGGTTGCTTCTCGCCTCGAGCACCGCGTTGAGATGGCGCACGGAGTCGTCGTAGAACGCCACCTGCGATGTCGAGACAGGCTTGTAGTCCTGCATCGCCGTGAACAGGTTGTCGATCCGCAGCCAGGCGGCGGAGCTCTCCTTGCCGTGACGCATGAGCGGCCATTCGTCGTCGACGACAGCGTGGACATAGTCGCCGATCGAGGCACGAATGTTCGAGCCGGCCGGGTTGCCGAACGCGTAGCTGTCGCGCACGATCGCCGAGAGGTCGTCCGCCTCGCTCTGGACGTTGTCCCCGGCCCCGCTGAACGCCTGGAACTCGATCACGACGACGAATGCGAGCAGGAGCCCGAACAGCGAGGCGACGACACCGAGCACCTGCGAGGAGACCTCGGCATCGAACCCGTCACGCGTCGAGGGAACGAAGCGGCGGACTGCCCAGACCGAGAGGAGGACGATCGCCAGCACCGCGCAGACGACGATGAGAACGAGGAGGAATGTCGGGGTGCTGTCGACGACGGAGCGCATCGCGCCGGATCATCGCACGGCGGCCGACGGCGAGCCTCTAGGATGGCGCAATGGCGGTCTTCGAGCGCAACGCCCTCTCCAACGGCGTCCGCGTTCTCACGGCGCCCATGCCGCAGGCCCAGTCCGTCTCGTGCTTCATCATGTTCGCGGCCGGCTCGCGCTACGAGACGCCCGACATCGCCGGCATCGCGCACTTCGCCGAGCACATGTTCTTCAAGGGCACCGAGCGGCGGCCGACCGCGCGCGCCATCTCGGCCGAGATCGACGGCATCGGCGGGGAGTTCAACGCGTTCACCGGCAAGGAGTTCACCGGCTACTACGTCAAGTGCGCCGCCGGCACCCGCGACGTGGCGCTCGACGTGCTCGTCGACATGATCCGCAACTCGCGCTTCGACGCGGAGGAGATCGATCGCGAGAAGGGCGTGATCGTCGAGGAGATGAACATGTACTTCGACACGCCGCGCGACTTCGTCGGCGGAGTCTACGACACGCTCCTCTACGGCGATCATCCCCTCGGCCGCGACGTGATCGGCACCAAGGAGACGGTGCGCGCCGCCACCCGCGAGACCTTCACGTCGTTCATCGACCGCTGGTACCGGCCGGAGCGGATGGTCGTCGCGGTCGGCGGCAAGATCGGCGACGGTCTCATGGAGCGGCTCGAGGAGCTGCTCGGCTCGATCGAGCCGCGCGACACGGGCCTGCCCGAGCCCGCCGCGACCCCGCCGAACGGATCACCAGTGTCGGTGTTCACGAAGCAGTCGGACCAGGCGCACATCGTCCTCGGAGCGCGCAGCTATCCGCTCGGGCACCCGGACCGGTTCGCGCTGCAGCTGCTGACGACGGTGCTCGGCGGCGGCATGTCGTCGCGCCTCTTCACCGAGGTGCGGGAGCGCCGCGGGCTCGCCTACTACGTGTTCAGCACGAACGCGAGCTACGTCGACGCCGGCTCGCTGTACGCGCAGGCCGGCGTCGACATCAGCCGCATCGACGATGCCGTGACGACGATTGCGGGTGAGCTGCGCAGGATCGCCGACGAGGCCGTTCCCTCGGCCGAGCTCGAGAAGGCCCGAGCGTTCGCCAAGGGCCGTTTCGTGCTCGGGATCGAGAGCCCGCACGGCACGACGATGTACGGGCTGCGCCGCGAGGTGCTCCTCGGACGAGCCGAGGAGCCGGAGGCGATGCTCGCGGGCCTCGACGCGGTCACCGCCGAGGACATCCAGCGGGTCGCACAGGACGTGGTCGGCAAGCAGCTGAAGCTCGCCGTGATCGGCCCGTTCGAGGACGCCGGGCGGTTCGAGCGGCTCCTCGAGCCCGCCTGACGAGGCCGGAATGACCGACGAGCGCGCACTGCTCGCCCGGACCTCGGAGATCGCGGCGCAGTATCTCGAGAGCCTGGGCACGCGGCCCGTCCGGCCCGACGCGGACTACGCGACGATGCTGCGGGCTGTCGACGGCCCCGTCCCGGAGCAGGGCACCGAGCCGCTCGCGATCGTCGACGAGCTGGCGCTGGCCGCCGAGCCGGGGCTCACCGCGATGGGATCCGGACGCTATTTCGGCTTCGTCATCGGCGGCGCTCTCCCCGCCTCGCTCGCCGCCGACTGGCTCGTCTCGGCATGGGATCAGAACGCGGGCCTCGCCCAACCGACGCCCGCACTCTCCGCCCTCGAGGCGGTGACCGGACGCTGGGTGCTCGAGCTGCTCGGCCTACCGGCGCACGCGTCGTTCGCCTTCGTGACGGGCTGCCAGATGGCGCACGTCACCTCGCTGGCAGCGGCACGCCACGCCGTCTATGACCGGATCGGCTACGACCTCCGCGAGAGGGGCCTCGCAGGAGCGCCGCCGCTCCGGGTCGTCGTCGGCGAGCACCGGCATGTCACGCTGATCAGGGCGCTGCGCCTGCTCGGGATCGGCCGCGCCCAGGAGCACGTCGTCCCCGCGGACAGCCAGGGCAGGATGCGCGTCGAGCTCCTCGAGAACGTTCCCACCGACGGGACGCCGACGATCGTCTGTCCGCTCGCCGGAGAGGTCAACACCGGGGCGGTCGATGACCTGGAAGGGGTCATCGCTGCCGCTCACGAGCGCGGCGCCTGGGTCCACGTCGACGGCGCGTTCGGCCTCTGGGCAGCGGCTAGTCCCCGCTTCGCCCACCTCGTGCACGGCCACGCCGCTGCGGACTCGTGGGCGACGGATGCTCACAAATGGCTGAACGTCCCCTACGACTGCGGCATCGCGATCTGCGCCCACCCCGCGATGCACGCAGCCGCGATGGAGTATGCCGCCCCGTACCTGGCGGTCGGCGGCGAGGCGGAGCGCGACCCGATGGGTTACAGCCCGGAGTTCTCGCGGCGCGCGCGGTCGTTGCCGGCCTGGGCGGCGATCCGCTCGCTCGGGCGGCGAGGCATCGCGGCCATGATCGAGGGAAGTTGCGACCACGCCGTCGCGATCGCCGACGGCCTGGCGGCGCTACCGGGGTGCGAGATCCTCAACGACGTCGTGCTCAACCAGGTGCTCCTCCGCTTCGAGACCGACGGGCGCACGTCCGAGATCCTCGCCGCCGTTCAGCGAGAGGGGGAGGCGTGGATGGGCCCGACGGTTTGGGAGAGCCGCCCTGCGATCCGTATCTCCGTCTCGTGCTGGCGAACCGACGACGACGACGTGCGCCGCACGATCGCGGCGTTCGCCCGGGCCGCCACGGCCTGAGCGGCACCCGGGCTACTCCCCGGCTGCCTCCTCCGCGGCACGCTCTGCGAGCTCGTTCACGACCGAGGGGTCGGCCAGGGTCGTCGTGTCGCCGAGCGCGCGGTTCTCCGCCACGTCTCGCAACAGCCGGCGCATGATCTTGCCCGACCGCGTCTTAGGCAGCTCTGGCGTGAAGACGATGTTGGCGGGCTTCGCAATCGCGCCGATCTTGTGCGCGACGTGGTTGCGGAGCTCCTCCAGCATCTCGACGGAAGGCCCCTCGTTGCCCTTCAGGGTGACGTAGGCGACGATCGCCTGCCCCGTCGTCGCGTCCGCCCGGCCGCAGACCGCGGCCTCGGCGACCTTGGGATGGTCGACGAGCGCCGACTCGACCTCGATCGTCGAGAGCCGGTGGCCCGACACGTTCATCACGTCGTCGACGCGTCCGAGCAGCCAGAAGTCACCGTCGGCATCGATCCGGGCGCCGTCGCCGGCGAAGTAGTGACCGGGGAAGCGCGACCAGTAGGCGTCGCGGAAGCGCTCGTCGTCGCCGAAGATCCCGCGGGTCATCGCCGGCCACGGCCGCTCGAGCACCAGGTAGCCACCGCCCTGCTCGACGCGCTCGCCCTGCTCGTTGAGCACGGCCGCCTCGACTCCGGGGAACGGCTTCGTCGCGGAGCCGGGCTTCGTCGTCGTCACACCCGGCAACGGCGTGATCAGCACCATCCCGGTCTCGGTCTGCCACCAGGTGTCGACGATCGGGCAGCGCCCGCCGCCGATGTGCTCCTGATACCACATCCACGCTTCGGGGTTGATCGGCTCGCCGACCGACCCGAGCAGGCGCAAGGTCGAGAGGTCGTGCGCGGCGGCGTGCTCGGGGCCCCACTTCATGTGGGCCCTGATCGCCGTCGGTGCCGTGTAGAGGATCGTGACGCCGTGGCGCTCGACGATGTCCCACCAGCGATCGTGGCTCGGAAAGTCGGGCGTGCCCTCGTACATGACGGAGGTGGCGCCGTTGCACAGCGGCCCGTAGACGATGTAGCTGTGCCCGGTGATCCAGCCGATGTCCGCCGCGCACCAGTACACGTCCGCCTCCGGCTTGAGGTCGAAGATCAGGGAGTGCGTGGTCGCGACGCCGACGAGGTACCCGGCAGTCGTGTGCGCGATCCCCTTGGGCTTGGCCGTCGTCCCCGACGTGTACATCAGGAACAGCAGGTCCTCGCTGTCCATCGGCTCGCACGGGCACGACGCGGGAGCGTCCGGGACGCCCGCCGCGACCTCGTGGTACCAGCGGTCGCGGCCCTCGGTCATCGGTACCTCGTTGCCCGTCCGCCGCACCACGAGGGACGCCCGCACCCCCGGGGCCTCCGTCATCGCCTCGTCTGCGACGCGCTTCAGAGGCACCGGCTTGCCCCGCCGCCACGCCTCGTCCTGGGTCACGAGCACCTCGCAGCCCATGTCGTTCATGCGATCGGACAGCGAGTCGGCCGAGAAGCCGCCGAACACGACCGTGTGCGGCGCACCGAGGCGCGTGCACGCGAGCATCGCGACCGCGAGCTCCGGCACCATCCCCATGTAGATCGCGACGGCCGTGCCCTTGCCGACGCCGAGCTCCTTCAGCGCGTTCGCCATCCGCACGACGTCCCGCTGCAGCTCCGCGTACGTGATCGTCCGCGTCTCGCCGACGGGCTCGCCTTCCCAGTGGAACGCCACACGCGCGCCGAGGCCCGCCTCGACGTGCCGGTCGACGCAGTTGTAGGCGACGTTCAGCTTGCCACCGAGATACCACTGCGCGTACGGCAGCTCCCAGGTGTACAGCTCTCCGAACGGCTCGAACCAGGTGACGCGCTCACGCCCGTTGCGCTCCCAGAACGCCTCGAACGGCTCGTCGTACACTCCGGCCCCCGCGTTTGCCTGCGCCGCGAACGCCGGCGACGGAGGGAACCGCCGGTCCTCGTCGGACAGCGTGTGGATCGTGTGCTCGCTCACGGGCGTCAGGCCTCCAGGTCGTACGGGAACCGGGTCAGCACCTCGCACCCGTCGTCGGTGACGAGCACGAGATCCTCGAGCCGGACGCCGCCGACGGCGGGGTCGTAGCAGCCCGGCTCGATCGTGACGACGTCGCCCGCGACGAGCTCCCCGCCGGGCAGGAGGCCCATGTACGGCCCCTCGTGCACCTCGAGGCCGACACCGTGGCCGAGGCCGTGGAAGAAGCCGTGGCGCAGGACCTCGCCCGCCGTCTTCGTGCGCTGGGTGTCGTAGCCCGCGGCTTCATAGACCTCGCAGGCGGCGTCGAAGACGGAGCGGCAGTCCACGCCCGCCCGGATGAGCGCGGTCGCGGCACCGAGCGCCTCCTTCGTGACCCGGTGCCAACCGGCCACCTCGTCGGAGACCGGGCCGACGACGATCGTGCGCGTCATGTCGGCGAAGCACGACGAGGCGTCGTCGCGCGGCCAGAGGTCGAACACGACCGGCTCGCCGAACCTGATCGGGCCGTGGCCCATCTCGTGCCCCACCGCGCCCTGCGGCCCAGGGGCGACGATGAACTCCTCGGCCGAGCAGCCGTGCTCGGCAAAGACGAGCCGCATCGCGGCCTTGATGCGCTCCACCGTCAGCGGCTCGCCGTCGAGCCAGAGCACCCCGTCGCCGTTCTCGGCCTGGCGCATGAGCGCGACGCCTGTGGTCAGGCCCGCCTCGGCTGCGAGCTGCGCCCGGCGAATCCCGTCGAGCTCCGGCCCGGCCTTGATGCGGCGACGTTCGTCGAACAGCGCCTGGTCGACCGTGAGCTCGATGCCCGCGCGCCGCAGCCGGTCGAGGTGGCCGGCGGGAAAGGTCTGCGGCACCGCGGCGCGCGTCAGCCCGGCGTGGGCACACGCGCGAGCCGCCCACTCGAGACGGATCTCGAGCCAGCCGAGGTCCTGCGCGTAGAGCTCGTCGATCCCGACCTCCTCGAGAGGATGCACGGTCAGGTCGCCGCGGGCCCCACGGATGCGATCGACCTCCATCGAGCCGACGTAGACGTGCCGCGCCCCGTCCCGCTCGAGGTAGACGAACGGGTCGGGGACGCCGAGCGGGACCTCGTGGCGCAGCTCCGGCGAGCGGAACGTGTCGCCGATGATCAGGACGTCGGTCATCGGCTCCGATCCTATCGCGAGCGACTCGTCAGGGATCGAGGCCGTACGGGTAGTCCGTCAGCACCTCGCACCCGTCCTCGGTGACGAGCACCAGATCCTCGACGCGCACTCCGCCGAAGCCGCGCCGGTAGAGGCCCGGCTCGAGCGCGATGACGTCACCGGCGACGAGCCCGTGGCTCACGCGGCTCACTCCCGGCGCCTCGTGCACCTCGAGGCCGACACCGTGACCGAGGCCGTGGTTGAAGCCCTCGGTCTGGACGCTGCCTTCCGGCCGCGTCGACTGCGTCATGTGACCCCGCTCCTCGAAGAACGCACACACGGCCCGGTGGATCTCCCCGCCCTCGCAACCCGAGCGAACCATCGCGACCGCGAGCTCGAGCGCCTCGACGCATTGTCCGTGCCAATCCGCGATCGTGGCATCGACGGCGCCCACGCGGAACGTCCGCGTCATGTCGGCGAAGCACGCGCTCTCGATGTGCTGCGGAAAGAGATCGCAGAGCACGGTGTCGTCGTTCTCGATGCGCCCGCGTCCCGGATCGTGACCGTCTGCAGCCTGGGCGCCGTGGGCGACGATCATGTCGTCACCGCGGCAGCCGAGAGCAGCGAAGGCCGCAGCCGCAGCCGCGCGCAGTCGCTCACAGGTCAGCGGCTCGCCGTCGACGACACGGCCTTCGCCGGACGGGTGTGAGCGCTCGAGCAGCGCCGCGATCGCACGCATCCCTGCCTCGGCCGCGTTCTGCGCAGCGCGAATCCCGGCGAGCTCGAACCCGGACTTGCGGCGCCGCCGGTCGTCGAAGAACCGCTGGTCGACGACGAGCTCGACGCCGTCCGCCCGCAGCCGGTCCGCGATCCCGAGCGGGAACCGGTCGGGCACGAGCGCGCGGGAGAGGCCGAGCGAGGCCACCATCTGCGAGAACAGGGCGGGGAACACCTCATAGGGGTCGAGGCCGTCACGGAGGAGCTGGTCGATCGAGAAGGTCTCCGAGGGCACGATCTCGATCGACGGGTCGACGAGCGCGATGCGGTCGCCTTCGACGCTCCAGACGATCGCGACGCGACGGCCGCCCGTCTCCGCGTAGAGGAAGGGGTCTCCGATGTCCACAGGGACCTCGTGTCGAAGCTCCGGCAGGCGGAGCGTGTCGCCGATCAACAGGACATCTGACACGAGAGTTGAGCCTATCGATAGGGTCCGGCGCATGGACGACATCTCACATCTCCGTCAGCGGCTGGCCGAGATCTCGGACCTGAGCCGCGCCGCCGGCGTGCTCGGCTGGGAGCAGCGGGTCTCCATGCCGCCACTCGGCACCGAGTCGCGCGCCGAGTCGCTCGCGACCCTCGGCCGCATTATCCACGACCGGTTCACCGACCCCGAGATCGGCCGCCTGCTCGACCGGCTCGGCCCCCTGGCGGAGTCGCTGCCGTACGACTCCGACGACGCGAGCCTGATCCGCGTCACGCGGCGCGACTGGGAGAAGGCCTGCCGTGTCCCGACCGAGCTCCGGGTCGAGATGACCCGTGCCGCGGCCGGCGGGCATCACGCGTGGGTCGAGGCGCGGCGGAACGACGACTTTGCCTCCTTCCTGCCGTACCTGCGCCGGAACGTCGAGCTGAAGCGCCGCTACATCGAGTGCTTCGAGCCGGCCGACCTGCCGTACACGGCACTGCTCGACGACTACGAGCCCGGGATGACGACCACCGAGGTACGCGAGGTGTTCGCCACGCTGCGCCCGGCGCTGACCGATCTCGTCCGCACCGCCCCCGAGGTCGACGCCTCGTTCCTGCACGGCTCGTTCGATCCGGATGCGCAGCGGCGGTTCGCCGAGCGGGTCGTCGAGACGCTCGGCTTCCAGGAGGGCGCCTGGCGGCTCGACCCGACGGCCCACCCGTTCTGTACGTCGTTCTCGAACCGCGACGTGCGGCTGACGACGCGCTATCGCCCGGACGACCTCGAGTCGATCTGGTCGACGCTGCACGAGGCGGGCCACGGGCTGTACGCGCACGGCATCGCCGACTCCCTGATGCGCACGCCCCTCGGGGGCGCGCCGTCGCTCGGGATCAACGAGTCGCAGAGCAGGACGTGGGAGAACCTCGTCGGCCGCAGCCGTCCGTTCTGGACGTTCTGGTACGAGCCGTTGCAGGCGATGTTCCCGGACGAGCTCGGCCGGGTCGACCTCGATGCCTTCGTCCGCGCGATCAACCGGGCCGAGCCCGGGCTGATCAGGGTCGATGCCGACGAGACGACCTACTCGTTGCACATCATCCTCCGCTTCGAGCTCGAGCAGGAGCTGATCGCGGGCACCGTCGCCCTCGAGGACCTGCCGGAGATCTGGAACGCGCGCATGAAGGAGTTCCTCGGGATCGACGTTCCCTCGAACACCGACGGGGTGCTGCAGGACGTCCACTGGTCGGGCGGCGGGATCGGCTACTTCCCGACGTACGCCCTCGGCAACGTGATCTCGCTGCAGATCTGGGCGAAGGTGCGCGAGGCGCTGCCCGACCTCGACGCACAGATGGCCGCGGGAGACCTGCTCGAGCTCTCGTCCTGGCTCCGCGACAACCTCTACGCGTGGGGCCGCAAGCTGACCCCCAAGGAGACGCTCGGCCGCCTTACCGGCTCGGATGCGATCGATCCACAGCCGTACCTCGCCTACCTCGGCGACAAGATGGCCGCGTTCGCCGCTTGAACGGGCTCGGCGCGCACGAGCGGGAGGCCATCCGCGGCATCTTCGACGGGCTCGAGCGCGACGTCTCGCTGTTGCTCGAGCTCGGGCCCGAGGAGGCGCCGGTGACGGTGATCGCCGGAGGCCGCGAGATCGACTTCGGCGCCGAGACGCAGGCGCTGCTCGAGGAGCTTGCCTCCCTCTCCGACCGGGTCACGTTGACGGTGGCCGAGGTGGAGGAGCGCGGACGGTGGCCGAAGACGACGGTCGGCGGCCGGCTCGCCTACCACGGCCTGCCGTGGGGCTACGAGCTGACGACGCTCGTCGGCGCGATCGCCGAGGCGGGGCGGGCGACGAGCTCGCTCTCGGCGGCAGCGCTTGCCGCGATCGGCGGCCTCGAGCGCGATGTCGCGGTCGAGGTATACGTCACCCCGACCTGTCCACACTGCCCGCCGGCCGCACTGCTGGCGTACCGGTGTGCGCTCGCGTCGGACCGGGTGTCGGCCGCGGCCGTCGAGGCGACGGAGTTCGCCGCCGCCGCCGACCGTCACGGCGTCGTCTCCGTGCCGGCGATCGTCACCGACGGCCACGTGGCGTGGGTCGGCGCCGTCCCGGAGCATGTCTTCGTCCAGCGGCTGGTGCTCGCCGGCAGCGGGGGAGCGAGCCTCTAGACTCGAATGGTGCAACCCCTCGAGCGAGCGCACCAGATCCTGGACGACGTCACCGAGCGCATCCTCGCGGAGGTACCGGTGGGAGCGGTGCTCTTCGATGCCCACACCCATCTCGGCGACGACATCGACGGCATGCGCGGCCGCCCCGACGAGATGCTCGCCATGTTCGACCGCGTCGGAATCACCGGGTCGTTCACGTTCTGCCTCGACGAGCCCGACCGCGAGCCCGCGTTCACGGCCGCGAACGACCGGACGCTCGCCTACGCGGCCGCGAGCCCGGACCGGATCGTTCCCTTCGTCCGGCTCGACCTCGTCGAGCGACCCATCGAGGAGGCGACCCGCTGCCTCGACCGTGGCGCCCGCGGGATCAAGCTGCACCCCCGCGCGCAGGGCTTCTCGCTCGGCGACGAGCGCCTCGACGCCGTCTTCGCGCTGGCGGTCGAGCGCGACGTCCCGATCCTGATCCACGGCGGTCGCGGCCTCCCGCCGATCGGCGATCACCTTGCCGCGCTCGTCGACCGCTACGCCGACGTGCGCCTGATCATCGCGCATGCGGGCATCGCCGACCTCGGCGGCCTGGCCGGGCACTTCGCCAACGTGCCGGGCGTGTTCTTCGACACCTCCGTGTGGAGCGTCGTCGACCTCGTCGACCTGATGCGGCAGGTCGCGCCCCAGCAGCTCCTGTTTGCGACCGACTACCCGTACGGGCGCCTACCGAACGCCCTCCTCCTCGCACTCCGGGCGGCGCGGCTCGCGAACTTCGACGAGGCAGAGCTCCGGGGAATGCTGGGCGGAACCGCGCTCGCGATCGCTACCGGTGCGCCGCTCCCGGCCCTGACGGCGCCGAAGGGCCCGGCCGCGATCACGCACAGCCTGCCACTGGCACGCATCCACCAGTACATCGCGATGGCGACGCCGCTCCTCTGGATGCGCCTGCCCGACCGCGCCGGGGGCCTCGGCCTGGCCCTCAACGCCGCCCACGAGGCGAACGTCGACGGCGTTCCCGACGCCGACCTGATCCGCCACGCGCTCTCCGTCGCCGCCGAGCTCTGGGCCGGGATCGGCGAGATCGAGGACCGCCAGCAGTCGGAGCTGATCGCGCGCCCCGCGCGGATGCTGGTGCACCTCGCGGACATCCTCGCGGTGACGACGCCGGGCTGACGGCCCGGGACGAGCGTCTCGCGCCGGGCGTCAGCCCTGCACGGCCTGGCTCGCGCGCTCGACGAGCGTCTCCAGCACGGTCCGCTTCCAGGCGCTCTGCGGATGGCCGGGCAGGCCGGCGAGCGGCTCGGCCGGGTCGAGCGCGCGCGGGATGTTGGCGACGCCGGCCGCTGCGAGGGTGAGCGCATCGCCCCTGCGCGCGGCCGCGACCGAGACGAGCGGGAACGAGAACGTCCGGCGCTCGCCCGTGCGCAGGTACACCGAGGCGTCGGGCGGAGCCGGCAGCCGCGCCGCCACGACCATCTCACCGACGGCGAGGGTCACGAGGGAGCGGTTCTCGTCGGTCGGCCGCCGGTAGAGCCCGAGCAGCGGCAGCTCCCGCTCACCGTCGGCGGAGCGAACCACGATGGTGGCGCCACACGCTGCGAGCGCCGGCGCGAGGTCGGAGGGGTGCGCGGAGATGCAATCCCCCTCCTCGAGGCCGTGCTTGCGATGGTCGCCGATCTGGGCGAAGCACGTGTCACCGCCGCCCAGCCAGCACTGCCACTCCTCGCCCCGGTAGTACCAGCAGCGCGTGTGCTGACAAAGGTTGCCCCCCACCGTGCCCTGGTTGCGCAGGAGCGGCGAGGCCGCGAGCGCGGCGGCCGTCACGACCGCCGCGTACGGCGTGAGGAGGTCGGTGCGAGCGAGCTCTGCGAGCGTGACCGTCGCCCCGATGCGAACGCCGTCACCGTCGGCCGAGACACCGCCGAGGCCCGCGTCCTGTAGGTCGACGAGGAGCGCCGGAGTCGTGATGCCGCGATCGATCTGGCCCGCGAGATCTGTGCCTCCCGCGAGGACGACTGCGCCCTCATGGCCGAGCAGCTCGAGCGCCTCGTCGACGGACGCGGGCCGCGCGTAGCTGCTCATGCGAGCGCCTCGAGGACGCGGGCGCGCGTGAGCGGCAGCCCGGCGGCCCGCCGGCCCGTCGCGTGCGCGAAAGCGTTGGCGATCGCGGCTGCCGTGGGGACGATCGGCGGCTCGCCGAGACCCTTGGAGCCGACGTTCGGCAGGTTCGCATCCGGAACGTGCGGAAAGTCGATCACGATCTCGGGCACGTCAGCGATGGTGGGGATCTTGTAGTCGTCGAGATGGGCGTTGACCGGCACTCCCGTCGTCGGATCGACCACGAGCTCCTCCGAGAGCGCGAAGGCCATGCCCTGTAGCACGCCGCCCTCGACCTGGCTCGACGCGGTGAGCGGATTCACGATCCGCCCGACGTCGTGGACGGCCACGATCCGCTCGACGCGCACCTCTCCGAGGCCCGGGTCGACGGCGATCTGCGCGATCTGGCAGCCGAAGGTGTTCACCACGAAGCCTTCCGGGTTGGGCCCTCGCGAGCCGGAGCCGTCGATCGTCGCGTTGCCGAGCTTGTCCGTCACCTCGGTCACGGCGGCGTCGATCGCGCCGTCGCGGGAGCGGATCCGGCCGTTCGAGATCTCGAGGTCACCCGCCGCGATCTCGAAGACGTCACCGGCGAGCTGCAACAGGATCTTGCGCACCTTCGCCGATGCCGACCGAACGGCGGGCATCACCGAGGGCGTCGTCTGTGAGCCGCCGGCGAGAGGGCCGTAGACGTTCGGGCCCGTGTCGCCGCCCGTGACGCGCACGTGGTCGAGTGGGAGCCCGAGCTCCTCCGCCGCCACGATCTGCGCACCCGTGAACGTGCCCGTGCCGATGTCCTGGATCCCGGTGACGACGTGCGCATGCCCGTCCGCGTCGAGGCGAACGGTCGCGTGCGACGGCGGTCCGCCCCCGCCCCACCAGATCTGGGTCGCGCAACCCATGCCGCGGAGAAGCCCGTCCCCTCGCGAGGCCCGGAGCTCCTCGCGCCCCGCCCATCCGGCGAGCTCGGCCGCCCGGTCGTAGCAGGCGAGGAGGTGCTTGCTCGAGTAGGGCAGGCCGCTCACCTGGTCGACGTCCGTGTGATTGCGGCGGCGGAGCTCGAGCGGGTCGAGATCGAGCGCGAGCGCGAGCTCGTCGATCGCCTGCTCGAAGGCCGCCGTCCCCTCCATCACCCCGGGGGCACGGAATGCGTTCTGGGCGCGGAGGTTGATCTTCACCGGGAAGGTCAGGGCGCGCACGTCCGCGCAGTGGTAGAGCGTGCGGGCGGGAATCAGCACCGGCATCACCCAGCCGCCCTGTCCCATCGCGATGACCGCGTCCGCGTCGATTGCGGTGATGGTGCCGTCCCGTCGCGCCCCGAGGCGCACGGTCTGGCGGGTCGCGGCTCGGCGGCCGCCGTCGAGCTGCTCGGCATGACGGTCGTTGACGAGCCGCACGGGCCTGCCCGTCGCCCGCGAGAGCTCGGCGGCCGCCAGCCCCTCGAATCCCGCGCCCTGCTTGGCACCGAAGCCGCCGCCGACGAACTCCGTCCGCACCCGGACGTCGTCCTTGCGCAGGCCGAACGCCGTCGCGAGCTCCTCCCGCGCCGAGAACATCCCCTGGGTCGAAACCCACGCGGTCAGCTGATCGCCGTCCCACGAGGCGACGGCGGCGTGCGGCTCGAGCGGCGTCTGCACGTGTGCCGGCGTGTCCAGGCTGAGCTCGACCCTCACGTCTGCGACGGCGAGCGCCGCCTCGGCATCGCCCCTGGCATCGTCCGAGGGATCGGCCGTGAAGCGTTGCTCGTTGAGTGCCTGCTGCGGGTCGACGACGTGTGGAAGCACCTCGAGGTCGAGCGCCAGCGCGTCGAGCCCGGCCCGGGCCGCCTCCGGCGTGTCGGCGGCGACGACGGCGATCGGCTGGCCGGCGTAGGCGGGCTCCGCGGCGAGCAGCGGCGCGCGGGTCGTGAGCGAGAGCTCGCTCTCGGGGCCGATCGCCGCGCGCACGCCCGTGACCGCGAGAGCCGCCTCGAGGTCGAGCGAGCGGACACGCCCGTGCGCGACGGGCGAGCGGAGCACGGCGGCGTGGAGCATCCCGGCGAGGTGCACGTCGACGGTGAACCGCACCCGGCCGGCCGCCCGCGCGGCGCCGTCCTGACGTGGCGCGGGACGGCCGACGAGCGCAAGGTCGGCATCGGGCGCCCACGTCTCGACATCGTCCGCCTCGTCGACCAGCACCCAGACGTCCTCGTAGCGCCCCTCCAGCTCCTTCTGGGTGCGAACGAACCGGGCCGTCATGCGTCCCCGGCGGCGCGCAGGATCGCGCGCTCGATCTTCGGATAGGCGCCGCAGCGGCAGAGGTTGCCCGCCATCGCCTCGTGGATCTGCTCCCGCGTCGGCCCGGGCGTCTGCTCGAGCAGCGCTGTCGCGCTGACGACCTGGCCCGGCGTGCAGAAGCCGCACTGCAGCGCATCCTCCGCGACGAACGCGTCCTGCAGCGCCGACGCACGGCCGGTCGAGAGCCCCTCGATGGTCACGATCTCGTGGCCGGCTGCGGCCTCCGCCAGGAGCAGGCACGAGTTGACGGACCTGCCGTCGAGGAGCACCGCGCACGCGCCGCAGGCGCCCTCTCCGCAGGCGAGCTTCGTCCCGAGCAGCTCCAGATCGTCGCGCAGGACGGCCAGCAATCTGCGGCCGGTGGCGTCCACCACATGCCTCTGGCCGTTGACCTCGAGGGTGATCGTCACTCCCCTAGGACTACAGGCGGCTGCCTGCGCTCGTCAAGCGGGGTAGGATCCACCGGTGCGCCGCGCCGTCCCCACCCTCGTCCTCGCACTCGCCCTCCTCGCCGCCGGCTGCGGCGGCTCGTCGGACGACACCGCCGCCACCAGCACGGCCACGAGCACCGGCTCGACCGACACGACGACGGCGGCGACCGTGGGCGCCGACGGTTGCACCGACGTCGCGGTGCCCGCGCCGCGGAAGGACGGCGGTGCGACCGCACCGAAGGACGGTCTCGATCCCAAGAAGACCTATGCGCTCGTGTTCAAGACGAACTGCGGCTCCTTCACGGTCACGCTCGACCAGGCGAAGGCGCCGGCGACGACGGCCTCGCTCGTGGCGCTGACGAAGGCGGGCTTCTACGACGACACGATCTTCCACCGCATCGTGCCCGGGTTCGTGATCCAGGCAGGCGACCCGACGCAGTCCGGCAGCGGCGGCCCCGGGTACCAGACCGTCGATCCGCCTCCGGCCGGTTCGACGTATACGAAGGGCACCGTTGCGATGGCGAAGACGGGCACCGAGGCGGCAGGCACCTCCGGGAGCCAGTTCTTCGTCGTCAGCGGGCCCGACGCCTCCACCCTCCCACCCGACTATGCGATCGTCGGCAAGGTGACGAGCGGCATGGAGACCGTCGATCGGATCAACGGGTTCGGCGATGCCGCCGATCCCACTGGAGCGCCGACCCGCCCCGTCGTCATCGAATCGGTGACGGTCGAGGAGAAGTGAGCATCGCCGCGATCGTGCTCGCCGCCGGGGAGGCGTCGCGCTTCGGCACGCCGAAGCAACGCCTGCTGCTGCCCGAGGTCCTGGAGCGACTGGAGCAGAGCCCGGTCGACGAGATCGTCGTCGTCGCCGGAGCGCACACGCTCGAGACCCCGGCGCGCGTGGTGACGTGCGCCGGCTGGAAGCGAGGCCCGGGCGCGTCGCTCCTGAGCGGTCTCGAGGAGCTGGGCGACGACGTAGAGGCTGCGATCGTCGTGCTCGCCGACGGGCCCGATCTCGCGCCGGAGGCGGTCGAGCGCGTGATCGCGTCGTGGCGAGAGGACGGCGGCTCTCTCGTCGCCGCTTCGTACGGTGGTGAGCGTGGGCATCCGGTGCTCGTGGCGCGCGGGGCCTGGGAGGCGATCCCCGACGCCGGCTTGCGCGTGCTCGAGCCGCGTCTCGTCCCCTGCGACGACCTCGGGGATCCAGGCGACGTGAACACTCCCGCCGATCTCCCCGAGCGCCTCCGTTGACCGGACGCCGGGCTAGAGCCTGGCGTCCCTCGTCCTGGGCTCGGCGCGCAGCTCGCTCAGCTTCTCCATCAGGCCGGCCGGCATGCGCTCCACCGCGGTCGTCTGGACGTACTGGCGGAGCGACACCTCGAAGCGGTACCTCCGCCGGCAGTAGTCACACCCGTCGAGATGTGACTCCGCGAGCTCGACCTCGGCGTCGGTGAGCTCGCGATCGAGATATCCCTGCAGGAGCTCCTCGCACGCGTCGCACGGCCCATGGCTCACGTGATCGCCTCCTCTGCGAGCTTCTGTTTCAGCAGCCTGCGGCCGCGATGGAGGCGCGACATCACGGTGCCGATCGGGATGTCGAGGATCTGGGCCGCATCGGCGTAGCTGAACTCCCCGATGTCGACGAGCACGACGGTGTCGCGGAAGTCGTGTGGAAGCGACGACAACGCGCTCACGATCGAGTCCTGTGAGAGCTTCTCGACGACGCGCTCCTGGTCGAGGGCCTGCTCGCCCTGTGCCTCGGCCATCTTGTTGGCGAGGTAGTAGTCGCCTTCCTCGATCGGCTGCATGTCGGGCGTCCGCTGCACCTTGCGGCCGCGGTCGAGGTTGAGGTTGGTGAGGATGCGCAGCAACCAGGCACGGAGATTCGTGCCCGGGGTGTAGGAGCGCCAGCTCCTGAAAGCCCGACCGTAGGTGTCCTGGACAAGATCCTCTGCCTCTTCACGTGTTCCGACGAGCCTCCGTGCGACCCGGTACACCTGGTCGGCGAGGGCAAGCGCCTCTTCCTCGAAACGGACCCGGTCTCTGGCCTCCGCCGCGATCCGGGGTCCTTCGATCTCGGGCTCTGCCTCACCCACCACGCAACCGTATCTGTTACGGACGCATTAACGCTCCTCGCCGCGGCGGTATTCCGGGGCCGAGCGTTCCCCGCGGGGCTACACGATCTCGAGCTCGCGAAACCCGGCCTTCGCCATCGCCGAGATGAGCGCGTCCCGCGAGGTCTTCTCGTCGTCGAACCGGAGCGAGACCTGGCCCATCAGGTTCGCGTTCGCGCTCTCGAGCCCCTCGTGACCGCGCAGCGTGGCTGCGAGCCGGTTCACGCACCGCTCGCAGCGAATCCCGGTGACCTGGAGCATCTCGGACTGCGTCGCCATCTAGGCGGATGGTACCGGGGCGCCCGACCGCAGTTGCAGGTCGGAGTCGGCAAAGCCGATCAGCACCGGATCGTGGGTCGCGCAGACGAACGTCGTCCCGTGCTCGTGCGCGATGTCCGCGAACAGGCCGCCGAGCGCGAGCGCCGCTGCCACGTCGACGCGTGAGGTGGGCTCGTCGGCGATGATCACCGGCGTCCTGGCAGCGAGCGCGCGGGCCACGGCGACGCGCTCACGCTGCCCGGCGGACAGCAGGTCTGCGAGCCGGTCGGCGTGCTCGCCGAGGCCGACCGCGACGAGCGCGTCGATCGCCCGCTCGTGCGCCTCGATTCCCTCGACCCCGCGGATCGCGAGGCCGAGCTCGACGTTCTCCCGCGCGGTGAGGAACCCGGAGAGACCGGGCGACTGTCCGATGAACGCGACCGTGTCGCGGCGGAAGCAGGCCCGTGCCCCGCGGTCGAGCTCCGACATCGAGCGCCCGCCGATCACGACCTCGCCCTCGTCCGGGACGTCGAGCCCCGAGACGAGCGCCAGGAGGGTCGACTTTCCGGAGCCGGAAGGCCCGGTCACGACCGAGAGCCGTCCGGGCGAGAACGTCGCGGTGACGGTAGCGAGAGCCACGTCGTGGCCGAAGCGTCGCGTCACACCGCGCAACTCGACGACCGCCCCGGCTGCGCCCTCGATGTCCGGGAGCATCAGCGGGCTCTCCGGCAGAGCCCCGAGCGGCCGCAGCTCGACGACTCCCTGTCGGGTCGTCACGGTCGCCCGGTCGACGATTCCCGCGTCGTGCAGGGCGTCCTCCGGAATCCGCAGCCAGCCGCCCCGCCCGATGACCACCGCCGTGCCCTCGCCGCTCCGCTCCTCGCTGACCCGACCGTCCCTGATGTGCACGACGCGGTCGGCGATCGCGGCCGATCGTGGATCGTGGCTGACCACGAACGCCGTCACGCCTTCCTCGCGGGAGAGCTCCGCGAGGAGCGCGTAGACGGCGGCCGCACTGACCTCGTCGAGCTCCCCGGTCGGCTCATCGGCGATGAGTAGGCGGGGCCGGTGGGCGAGCGCCGCGCAGAGGGCGATCCGCTGCTGCTCGCCGCCCGACAGCTCGCCGGGCAGGGCAGTGGCGCGGTCGCGCAGGCCGACCCGCTCGAGCAGGCCGTGTGCGCGGGTGAGACGCTGGTGCTCGGGAACGCCCTGGAGGCCGAGCGGCACCGCGATCAGCTCCTCCGCCGTGAGCTCGCCGGCGAGCGCGCGCCAGTAGTGCTGGTCGGCGTAGCCGAGCGTGGTCGCGCGATAGTCGGCGAGCCGCCGCTGTGAGAGGGCGCCGAGGTCGAGGCCCGCGACGGCAATGCTGCCGGCGCTCGGGCGCTCGAAGCCGGCGAGCACGCGCATCAGGGTCGTCTTCCCCGACCCGCTCGGGCCGAGGACGACACAGATCTCGCCCGCCTCGACGTCGAGCGTGAGGCCCTGCAGCGCCGCCACGCCGCCGTCGGCTCCCGGGTAGACACGGAACAGGTCGCGGGCCTCGAGAAGGCTCATGTCCCGCTCTCCTGCGCCCGGGCCGGGCCGCGGTCGTCACGGAACGCGCGTCGCGTCGCAAGCGCGACGAGCGCGGTCGCGAGGAGGAGGTACGCGAGAGCCGCGACCGCCAGGACCCGGAGGTCGAACGATGTTTGCAGCGGCAGGTCGGATGTCGTCGCCCGTGCGGTCACCGAGACGACACGCGTGACGAGCAGCGCCAGTAACGCTCCCGCAAGCGCACCGGCGAGCGCACCCGAGATCCCGACGACGAGCGCCCGAACGCGCACGATGCGCCGGAGCAGGCTCGGCTCCACGCCCTGGGATTCGAGGTCGTAGAGATCGCCCCGGTCGTCGCGCAGGTCGGTGAGGACCGTGAGAGCGAGCCCGAGCGCGGCCAGGATCAGCGCGGCGACGGCGGCAGAGTCGAGCGCGAGGAGCGTGCCGTGCCCGAGTGGATCGTTGCGCGCCTCGGCCAGCAGGGCCGACCGCGAGACTGCCTCGACGCCGCGGAACGGCGGGCGCGCAAGCGCAGCCATGGCGGCTGCCGTCCCGCCGGGAGGGACGTCGAGCCAGAGCTCGTTCGTCTCGCCCGCACCGGGAACCTGCGTGTTGACGGCCGTCTCGAGGCTCGTGATGTCACCGACGACCGTGTCCCCGGTCGTCCCCGGGAAGTGATCGACGATCGCAGCGACGCGTACCGGAACCCGCCTGCCGCCGATCTCGAGCGGGATCAACCCTCCCACCCCCCCGGCGAGCACGCCGAGCCTCGGTGTCACGAGGACGGCCGGCGGCGCGCCGTCGGTCGCCTGCCGCGCGCGGATGCGCGCGTCGTTCTGCAGGTTGATCCGGAACCGGAGCTCGACGCCGCTCACGCGGGGCCGCACCTCGATCCCGCCCTCGCCCAGCCAGGCCTGGGCCGGCAGGCCGACGAGGCGGAGGTGCCCCGCGAGCGGACGACCCGCGTCGGCTCCGCGATCGACGAGGCGCGGGGGCTCGAGATCGAGGGCCACCAGCTTTCCCCCGCGGAGGCGCGCGGGCAGGGCGCGGTCGAACTGGGTCGGCACCTTCTCGTGAAGAGGGCCGAGCTCGAGCGCGGTGTACCGGCCGTCCGGCGTCGCGATCGTCGCTCGGAGCGAGACGATGCCCGGGCCGGCAACGAACCGGAGGCGCGGGCCGAGCGGTATCCCCTTCACCGCGGCGCCCGCCGACGGCGCCACCGCGGAGGCGAGTGACGAGCGCGACGCGTCCGAGAAGCCGCTCTGCCAGCCGTGCACCCGGGCAGTCTCCGCGGCAGGCAGGCCGAGCACCGTGATCCCGCTGATGCCCTCTGCACTCCCGGCGCTGGCGCGAATCCGCAAGACGGAAACGGCACCGGTTCCACCGGCAAGCGCGCTGTACCGCGCGAGCGGGGCCGCGTCGAGAACGGGCACGAGCGACTTCAGGTCCTCGCGGACGACGATGTCGAGCGGAACGGCGTACGAGGCGTCTTCGCTCTCTGCCTGGACGAGCGTGGCGCGATAGCCCTCGGCGAGGAGCGCAAGGGCGAACGCGAGCGTCAGGAACGCGACGGTCACGGCGGCTGCACCGGGGCCGCGACCGAGGGTCACGGCGGCGAGGCGTGCGCCGACGCTGCGGTGGAGCACGCGGCCCGCGACCCGGACGAGCGGCCCGAACAGGCGCGCCGCCGCGACGGCGGCGGCGAACGCGATCAGGCCGGGCAGGAGGAGCAGGACGAGCCCTGCCTCCTCGCTCTGCGCCAGCCGCGACTGGTCGGCGACGCCGCCGGCGAGGGCCGCCACGACGAGCGCGAGAGCGCCGACGGCCGCGACGTCGAGCGGGCCGAAGCGGCCCTCGGCCCGTGCCGGGAGCGACGTCGCAACGGCGACGACGAGCGTCGCGACGACGACCACTCCCACCGCCAGCGCGAGGCCTGCTGGAGCGAGCACGCTCTCGCGGAGGACGGCGCCCACCGGCACGCCGGCGCGACCCGCGGCGAGCGCGCCGACGAGGATCCCGACGAGCCAGCCGACCACGGTCCCCACGACGGCGACCGTCGCGCTCTCGGTCACGGTCAGGAGACGCAGGTGCCAGCGGCGGGCTCCGTACCAGGTCAGCCGGCGGCGGGCCGCCTCGAGGTCGCGCCGCATGCTGCGGGCAGCGAGGACCGCGAAGGCGAAGAGCAGCGCGGCGGCCTCGCCACCCACGAGCAGGAGCCGCCGCCCTGCCACCGTGGTGGTGCGCTCGGTGGCGCGAAGCTCCTCGACCGGCGCCTGCACGCTGTATCCGCTCGAGACAGCGGTCAGCGCAGCCTGCGCCTGCTCGCTCGCCCCGACGAGGCTGCCGATCTCCCAGAGGCGCGGCCGGCCGGCGGCGAGTGGCCAGACCCAGGCGTAGCTCCGGTAGGTGTTCGCGGTGGCCGGTGCCCGCGTCAGCGCCTCGATCCCCTCGGCCACGACGAGGGGGGCCGGCGGCGGCCGGTGGTACGACGCGGCCTGTTGCAGCACCGGCGCCACCTCCCGGTCTTCGAGGGCATTGTCGGTGGGCGCGAGAAAGTCGCCGAACAGCTGGCTCGATCTGAGCGTCCCGGTGCCGACCTGCACGAGCCGCAGGCCGGGAGCATTCGGCAACGAGCCCGTCCCTCGCAGTCGCAGGACCTCGCACCGGGCGGGAGTGCAGCGATGAGGGAGTCGTCCGCTCGTCAGCCGCACGTATGAGGCGAGGCCCTCGACGCCGGCGAGCGAGACGAAGTGCCCGGCCACCGTGCTCTCCCGGAACAGCACGATCGGCGTCGGCCCCGGCAGCCCGAGGCCCTCGAGCTTCCGGCGAGCCGTCGCGTCGAGCACCGGATAGGCCTGGGCGGAGCCGACCGGAACGCCGAACCACACGGCGCGGACCGAGCGCGACGCGGCCGGGATGCGCTCGACGGCCTGTGAGACACTCCGGTCCTGGGCGATCTTCGTGCCCGCGAGAACGCCGATCAGCACCGCGGTGCCGATTGCGATCCCGACGGCTGCGAGAAGTGCCCCCGACGACCGCCGCCGCACCCGCCGCCAGGCGAGCCCGACGACGTAGAGCGCCGCCCTCATGCGGTGGCCCGCCGCCGGCGATAGTCCGCCGTCTTGGCCCTGTTCCCGCAGATCGTCATCGAGCACCAGTTCGAGGAGCGATTCCGCGACCGGTCGTAGAAGAGCCAGCCGCAACTCGTCTTGCGGCACGCCTTCAGCCGCGGCCACGTGCCGTCGTGCGCCGCCGTGACGGCGATGGCGACGAGCCTCGCGAGCGCCCGATCGACGCCGTCCCCCGCCGGGACGACCCGCGGCCCGCCGTTGCTGCCGATGTCGAATGCGAACGGGAGCGGCCCGATGTCCGCCAGGCTCGCATCCCGCACCTCGGGCTCCGGTGGCCGGCCGGTGTTGTTCGCGAGGGCGAGTGAGCGGAGGCAGGAGCGTAGGGCGCGGGCACGCAGGAACGCCTCCGGCGACACGGGATCGCCCGGCTCGACAAGGCCGTGCGCCGCGAGCCACGCCGCGAGGGCCGACGGCGAGCCGAGGTCGTCCCGGGCCCACTCCGGGATCTCCGTGTTGACGAAGTCCTGCACGAGGTCGAGCGGGGCGGGCGCGGGCTCCCGGCCGGCCGGCTGAAACGCGGTCACGACGGGACAGTACGGCTCCCCGTCCATCGCGTCAACACCGGCCAATGCGTGACGCTGGTGCCGTTGACACCAGCGAATGACCTATAGTGGTGTCAGACCTTGCCGCGGACGCCGTGAACCGGCCTGCCGGCCGCCTCCCAGGCGTAGTACGAGGCGCTCGGCCCGAACGACTGCTCGTACTGGACGACCCGGGGGTTGCGGCCGACCTCCATCGCTCGCTGGGCGTGCCAGAGGAGATTGGGGTCGTCGCGCTCCTCCCAGACGAGAACGAGGTGCGCGGCGGTCATGTGCTCGGCGACGAAGCTGCACCCGGAAGCGGGGCACGGGAAGGGATCGGTGCGGACGCAGTACCAGCCCTGGTAGTCCCCCGAGCCGTCGTCTTCCCAGAGCCGCTCGTCCTCGACGGCCTGCTCCTCGTCGAGCAGCAGTGACCCGCGCTCCGGCCTCTCGTCGTCGCCCACCGCAGCACGATAACCACAGCGGGTGGCGGCGCGGCGGCCCGAAAGACGACGAGGCCCCCGGAGCTTGCGCGCCGGGGGCCTTGTCGTGTCGGTTGCCGGCCCGAAGGGGTGAGGCCGGCGGACGGGCGGCTACTGGGAGGGGGAGGTCGGTTGCCGCCCGAGGGTCACGGTGAGGGTCTTGGCCGTGCCACCGCGGTAGATCTTGAGCTGAATCTTGTCGCCCGGGCTGTGGGTCGCGATCACGTCGCGGAGCTCGTCGATCGTCGCCACCGGCTTCCCGTCGGCGGCCACGATCACGTCACCACCCATGCGGAAGCTCTCGCCGGCGATCACCGCCTGCTCGGTGCCCGCCTTGAGCCCGGCCTTCGAGGCACCCGAGTCCGGGGTCACGGTCTGAATCACGAGGCCTTTCGTGACCGGCAGCCGGAACGAGTTCGCGATATCCGAGGTGACCGCGACGGCGGACACGCCGAGGTAGGCGTGGACGACCTTCCCCGTGGCGAGCAGCTGGCGGATGACGGTCTTGACCGTGTTCGACGGCACCGCGAAGCCGATTCCGACGTTGCCGTCGCCGGAGCCGCCGGTCTCGATCTGCGAGTTGATGCCGATCACGTCGCCGCGCGTGTCGAGCAGCGGGCCACCGCTGTTGCCATGGTTGATCGCGGCGTCCGTCTGGATCACGTGATCGATCGAGTAGCCGTTCGGCGCCTTGACGGCCCGCTGCAGAGCACTCACGATGCCCGTGGTGACCGTGCGCTCGAGGCCGAACGGGTTGCCGATCGCGACGACCGCATCGCCCACCTCGACCCGGGTCGAGTCGGCGAGCGTGAGCGGGGTGAGAGCGTCGGCGCTCGCGTCGACCTTGAGCAGCGCCACATCGGTGGACGGATCGCTGCCGACGAGCTTCGCCTTCAGCGTGTCGTCGTTCGAGAAGCGCACCACGATCGAGGTCGCCCCGTCGATCACGTGGAAGTTCGTCACGATGTGCCCTTCCTTGTCGAGCACGAAGCCGGACCCGAGTGCCTGGGACGACTGCTGGAACTGGCCGGTCGACGAGGTCGAGGAGCCGATCGTGGAGGTGATCTGCACGACGCCGGGCCCGCTGCGCCGGTAGATCGCGTTGACCGAGAGCGCGCCGCCGGCTGCCGTCGGAACGGTGCTCTGGGTTGCACTCGACTGCTGCTCGACAACCGTCGTCGAGGAGCTCTCGTCGAACGCACCGACCGCAGCCGCTCCGCCGAGAGCTACGCCTCCGCCGAGCACGGCGGCGGTGGCGAGCAGGGCGAAAGGCTTCAGGAAGGTTCCCTTGCGCTCCGGCGCCGCAGGAGGCGGCGGCACCGCAGGGGAGCCCCAGCTGGTCGGTTCCATGGTCGTGTTATACGGATACCGGCGTGAACACGGAGTTAGCCGTCGTTAAGCGCGGGTTGCGCGACCCTCAGGAGGCTCCGAGCTCGACGGCGATGTCGACGAGCGCGCGCACGTCGTCGTCGGACGTGCGGAAGTTGACGAAGCAGGGCCTCAGGCCGACCTTGCCGTCGACCGTCGCGGGGGCGACCCAGACCCGGCCGTCGTCCTGGAGCGTGCGCACGAGGCGCGTGTTGTGCTCGTTGAGGTCGGCTCCCGCGCTCACGTGCCGGAACGGCACGATCGAGAGCGACGGCGGCCCGCACAGCGGTTCGAGCGCCTCGTGCGCGAGCACGAGCTCGTAGAGCAGCCGCGCCTGGCGCAGGTTGTCCTCGACGGCGTCCCGGAAAGCCTGCGCCCCGTGCGCCCGGAACGCGAGCCACAGCTTCAGGGCCCGGAACGGGCGGGAGTACTCGAGGGTGATGTCGACCATATGACCCGTGCTGCGCTCGTGCGGGATGTACGACTCGTTGTGGGAGAAGGCGTCGAACAGGTCCTCCCGGTGCTTCACGAGGAGGACGCCGCAGGCTTTCGGGAGGTACAGCCACTTGTGGGCGTCGAGCGTGACCGAGTCGACGCGGTCGAGACCGGCGAACAGATGCGCGGTCGAGGTGGCGGTTGCCGCAGGCAGCCCGTAGGCGCCGTCGACGTGCAACCACACTCCGGTGTCCTCGCAGACGTCGGCCAGAGCGGCGATCGGGTCGACCGCGCCGGTGAGCGTCGTGCCTGCCGTGGCGACGACCGCGACCGGGACCCGACCGGCGCTGCGGTCGGCGCGGATCGCCTCCGCGACCGCGTCCGGGACGAGCCGGCGATCGGCATCGATCGGAAGCGACCGGACATTGTCCGAGCCGATGCCGAGGATCTCGGCGGCCCGCTCGATCGAGTAGTGCGCCTCGTCCGAGCAGTAGATCGTGGCCGAGACGCCTCCGAGCCCTTGCCTGCGGGAGCCCGGGATCGCCCGCTCGCGCGCGGCGGCGAGAGCCGTCATGTTCGAGACCGTGCCGCCGCTCGTGAAGGCCCCGGCGGCGGCCGGAAAGCCGAGGAACTCCGCCACCCAGCGCACCGCCTGGTCCTCGATCTCGGTCGCGGCGGCTGCCCACACCGCGAGGTTCGCGTCGAAGCACGAGGCGAGGAGATCCCCGATGACGCCGATCTCGAGCCCGGACGAGGCGACGAAGGCGAAGTACCGCGGCCGGGTCTGGGCGATCGACTCGTCGAGGCCGCGGCGCGCGTCCTCGAGCACCTCGAGCGCGGCCGTGGGGCCGTCCGGCAGCGCCGCGTCGAGGAGCTCCTTGAGCCGGTCGTCGATCGGCGGCTCGGTTTCGCGGGCGTGATCGAAGCTCCGCCAGCCCTGGAGCACGATGTCGACCGCGCGCCCGAGTGCCTGCTCGCGAGGGACGTCGAGGCGGAGGCTCACGGTTCGCAGGATACGGCTCGCGGGACGGGGATGCGCAGCGCGCGCTACGCCCGGCCCCAGGCGAGCTCGAGCCTGGCCGGGCGGCGGAAGGCGAAGCCCGCAGGCTCGTCGCGGGCCACGAGGCGCAACCCCGGCAGGCGGTCGAGCACGCGGGCCAGCGCCTCGACGATCTCGAGCCGGGCGAGGGGGGCGCCGAGGCAGAAGTGCTCGCCGAACGAGAAGGAGAGATGGCGGCGGGCGTTCTCGCGGTGCACGTCGTAACGCAGAGGATCGGCGAAGAACAACGGGTCGCGGTTCGCAGCGAGGACCGAGGCGCCGACGAACTCGCCGCGGCCGAGCTCGACACGACCGATCGTCGTCGGCCCCGACGTCCAGCGCTCGATGAACGCGACGGGCGGGATCAGGCGCAGCGACTCCTCGATCGCGTTCGCGAGCACCCCGCGGTCGGCACGCACGGCCTCGAGCTGCGGCGGATCACGGAGCAGGAGCACGAGCGTGTTCATGATCGCCGCCTGGATCGTCTCGATGCCGCCGAACATGATCACCCGCAGCTGGGCGACGGCTTCGTCGTCGGTCACCCCCTGGTCCGCGTCGTTCGAGACCTCCGACGTGATCGACGCATCCGGCGCCCGCCGGCAGCGGGCGAGGTCGGCGTGCAGGATCGCGTTCAACTCGTCGCGCGCCGCGTCCGCGAGTCGCTGCGGCTCCGGGTTGCCGTCGTAGACCATTGCCCCTGCGAAGGCGGAGTAGAAGCCGTCGATCCGGGTTACGTCGTCGAGCGAGAGGCCGAGGACGCGCCCGGTCATCCGCACCGCAAAGGGAGCGGCGAACGCCTCGCCGATCTCGCAGTGGCCTCCGGTGACGAGCCCGTCGAGCAGCCCGTCCGCCTCGGCTGTGATCGCCGCCGCGAACAGCTCGCCCACCTCGCGCATCCGGAACGGCCGCTCGAACGGCGCCCGCAGGCGGGCGTGCTCGTCGCCGTCGGTCGTCAGCATCATCCGCCCGAGCGAGGCGCGCACGAGGTTCTCTTCCGCCTCGACCGTCATCCCAGCCCGCGGGCTGAGCATCTTCCGGGCTTCGGCGTGCCCCGTCACGAGCCAGCCGCCGAGAGCCGGCACCCACGAGACCGGCTCGACCGAGCGCAGCCGGTCGAGCGCCGCCTCCCGGCCCGCCTCTTCGAGGTCGGCGAACCCGATCGCCGCGCCGACCGGGAACCTCTCCCGTCTGGCCTCGTCCTCTTCCGGCGTGATCTCGACCTGTCGCAGCATCTGCTCTCCTAGAAACCGTGTGACACATTGTCACGAGGTTGCTCGAGCGCCGCGACGCGCTCGACGACCTCGCGGCACCAGCCCGGGTAGAGGGAGATGTCGTCGACGAACTGGGACGGCTTGATGCAGAACGTGCCGAAGCCGCGGGCGGCCATGGCCGGGAGCGACGCGATCGCCGGCTCGAGCGGCGAGGGGCTGCGGTCGTCCGGGAAGACGGCGCGCAGGCCGCCGACGAGCTCGAGCTCCGAGATGTCCCGACCGACCGCGGTCAGCCCGTCCCGCAGGAGCGTCAGATCGTCGTCGGAAGGCTGACCGAGCGGGTGAAAGCCGTGGGCGAAGCTCACGATGCGGCGGAGCAGGCGCGGATGCACGGACTCGCCGCCGAGCCAGAGCCGCGGGCCGTCGGGGCGCCAGGCCTTCGGCTCGAGGTAGACGTCCTCGTACGCGTAGTGCTCTCCCGCGAACGACGACGGGGTGTCGCGCCACAGGCCCGCCCACGCGGCGAGATGCTCGTCGAGCAAGGCCCCGCGCTTGCCGAAGGGCACGCCTAGGGCCTCGTACTCGTCACGGTGCCAGCTCACGGTGGGCTGCACGACGAGGCGGCCCTCCGAGAGAAGGTCGAGGGTGCCGAGCTCGCGCGCCAGCAGCAAGGGATGGCGGAGAGGCGCGATCACGGCACACGCGGCAAGTCGCAGCCGGGTCGTGGCGGCGGCAATCGCCGAGAGCAGCACCATCGAGCTCGGCCACGGCATGGCCGGATCCTGGTTTCCGGGCATCGCATAGTCGCGTGGGTTGCCCATGATCCCATCGGCCCCCGCGCGCGGGCCGAGCACGATGTGCTCGCTGACCATGACGGCGTCGAACCCGGCCTCCTCGGCCACGACGGCCATCTCGACGAGAGCACGCAGGTCGCGCGGAGGCGTGAGCGTCCAGTTCTCGCTCAGCACGAGGACGAGCCGGACGGCGCTCAGCGTGGCACCCCGCCGACGAGAGCCGCAGCAGCGTCGACTGCAGCACGCTGGTGAGTCGTGAGCTCCTGGCCCGGCACGGCGGCGAGATACGCAAACGGATCCTCGATTCCGGCCGAGAGGCCGGAAAGCGCCTCGATGACCGCGAGCCCGCAGAACGGCACGTGCCCGGCCGAGTACCCGCCCTCATGCGAGGCGACGAGCCGGCCGTCGCAGAGCCGTGAGGCGGCGTCGATCAGCCTCCCGGTCATGGCTCCGAACGCCGAAGCTGCCAGCAGCATGCGGCCGAGCGGGTCGAGCGCGCCCGCGTCGAACCCGCAGGCGATGACGATCAACTCCGGCGCGAACGCCTCGAGCGCCGGCACGACGACGCGGTCGAGGGCGTCGAGGTAGGCACCGGTGCCCGACCCCGCCGGCAGCGGCACGTTGAGCGTCGTGCCCGCGCCCGCACCGCCGCCTGTCTCGGCGAGCAGGCCGGAGCGCGCGGGGTACAGGCCGTCCTGATGCAGGGAGATCGCGAGCACCGACGGGTCCTCCCAGAAGATCGCCTGGGTGCCGTTGCCGTGATGGACGTCCCAGTCGACGACCGCCACCCGCCCCGCCCCGCGCGCCGCCTGGGCGTGCCGGATGCCGACGGCGACGTTCGCGAACAGGCAGAAGCCCATCCCGAGCCCGGGCAGCGCGTGATGCCCGGGCGGGCGCACGAGCGCGTAGGCGTTGTCGACCGTCCCGGCAAGGACTGCGTCGACCGCGGTGATCGTGCCGCCGGCCGCGAGCCGGGCGATCGGGAAGGAGCCGTGGCGAAACGGCGCCTCGCTGCCCGCATCGCCTCCCTGGCCGGCCGAGAGCTCCTCGATCCGCTCGACGTACTCCCGCGTGTGCACGCGGCAGAGCTCGTCGACCGTCGCCTCGCGCGGCTGCAGCACCACGAGGCGGTCGCTGAGGCCCGTCGCATCGAGCAGGTTCTTGAGCCGACGCTTCGTGGCCGGGCTCTCGGCGTGCTCACCGGGCTCGAGCCAACCGCCCGAGGGCAACTCCGACGTTCCCGAGCCGGTGTCGTGCCACATCATCCGCTCGTGCCACACGAGCCCCGTCGTCCGATCCTTGTGACGATTTGTCACAAGGATCACGCCGTCGTGCCGTCGGCGATCTGGAGCGTCTTCAGGTCGGAGTAGAAGTCGAGCGCGAAGTCGCCGCCCTCGCGACCGATGCCGGAGATCCCGATCCCGCCGAAAGGGGCGGTCAGATCGCGGACGAGGAACGTGTTCACCCACACCGTGCCGGCACGGATCGCACGGCCGACGCGCTCGGCCCGCTCGGCCGAGCCCGTGTAGAGAATCCCCGACAGCCCGTACGCCGTCGAGTTCGCGAGCGCGATGCCCTCGTCCTCGTCTGAAAAGGTCTGGACCGTGAGAACGGGCCCGAAGACCTCTCGCTGGACGATCTCGCTCTCGTTCGACCTCGGCTTCACGAGCGTCGGCTCGTAGAACAGCCCACCGCGCTCGGCGGGACGGCCGCCGCGCACGATCTCGTCGCCGTTCGCTCTCGCGCGCTCGACGAAGCCGGCGACCCGGTCGAAGTGCCGGCGATGGATGAGGGGAGTGACGGTCGTGTCGTCGTCGCGCGGATCGCCGAGCACGTGCTCGGCGGCGAAGCGATGGAGCAGCTCGAGGAACGGCTCTGCCACCTCTTCCTGTACGAGGATCCGCGTGCCGGCGAGGCAAACCTGGCCGGCGTCGTCGAACTGCCCGGCGGCCTTCCTGGCTGCTGCCTCGAGGTCGCAGTCGGCGAAGACGAGCAGCGGCCCCTTGCCGCCGAGCTCGCCAGTGAACGGGACGATGTTCGTCGCGGCGGCGACGCCGATGTGCCGGGCCGTCTCCGGTGAGCCCGTGAACGAGATGCGCCGAACGCCGGGGTGGGACACGAGCGCGGCGCCGATCTCCTCGCCGATGCCCTGCACGATGTTGAACACGCCCGGCGGGAAGCCGGCCTCGTCGACGAGGTCGGCTAGGAGCGAGCACGAGAGAGGAGACCACTCGGCGGGCTTGAGGATCATCGTCGAGCCGGCGGCGAGCGCCGGCGCCGTCTTCCAGGTGGAGAGCATGAACGGCGCGTTCCACGGGGTGATGACGACGGCCGGGCCGCTCGGCATCCGGATCACGCGATTGTGCGTGTCGTTCGAGTCCCACACGCGCTCCTCGTAGGCGACGGCGAGGTCGGCGTAGCTCCGGTAGTTGCGCGCCCCGCGGTTGATCAGCCGCGCCTTGAGCGAGCGCAGCAGCATCGCCATGTCGACGCACTCGACGGGCGCGAGGCGCTCGACGTTCGCGTCGATCAGGTCGGCGAGACGGTGGAGGTACTCGGCCCTACCGGCGGCGCCGAGGGCGGCCCAGGCCGGGAAGGCGTCCGTCGCGGCGGCGACCGCGAGGTCGGCCTCCCGCTGCCCACCGCGTGCGATCTCGCCGAGCGGTTGCTCGTCGATCGGCGAGATATCCGTGAACGTGCTCTCGCTCGAGACGCGCTCGCCGCCGATGAAGTGGTCCGGCGAAACCTCGACACCGTCGACGGTGATGCGGTCGCTCACGTCATCCTCCCGAACGCCAGCGTGCCCACGTCGACCATCGTATGCCCGCCGTCCACGGGGATCACGGCACCGTTCACGTACGAGGCATCGTCCGACAGCAGCCAGGCCACGGTTCCCGCGATCTCCTCCGGCGTGCACGGTCGCCGCAGCGGCACGTCCTGCGTCACCGTGGCGTACGCAGCCTCGCGCGAGGGCAGGCCCAGTGCGTCCACCTCGTCGTCGGCCATCGGTGTCCGCACCCAGCCGGGGCAGACGCAGTTGGCGCGCACGCCGTCGGCGCCGTGGTCGAGCGCGATGCACTGCGTCAGCATCGCGAGCGCGGCCTTGGAGGCGCAGTAGGCGAGGCTCGAGGGCGCGGCGCGCAGGGCGGCCGCGGAGGCGACGCTGACGATCGCACCGCGCCGCCCGTGCAGGTGCGAGATAGCGGCGCGGGCCGTCAGGAAGGCGCCTGTCACGTTGACGCGGAAGACGTCCTCGAATGTCCGCGGCGCGAGATCGAGCAGCGAGCCCTCCCCGCCGATGCCTGCGTTGAGGACGAGCGCGTCGAGCCCGCCGAAGTGATCGACCGCCTCGACGACGGCACGCTCGGCGTCCTCCTCGACACCGGTGTCGGCGACGATCGCGAGACCGCCGACCTCGGCCCGGGCCGCCGACCCGTCACGCAGACCTTGTAGCCGTCGGTCGAGAGCCGCCGTGCGATCGCGGCGCCGATGCCGGTGCCGCCGCCCGTGACGAGCGCGACCCGGCTCACCCGCGGATGTCCTTGACGATCTCCTGGTCGTCGACCGTGTAGCCGAAGGTGAAGCGGAAGCCCTTGCCGACGCGAACCGGGGCGAGGAGGTCGTGCTCCTCGTGCTCGGCCCCGAACAGCTCGAGCGTGGCGCTGCCTTCCCAGACGGGTGAGACCACGCGATCGCGGCTGCGCGAGCGCGCGAGCTCGTGAACGGCGGGGTCGTCGTGGCGCCCGGCCTCGAGCCGGGGGAAGTGCCGCACGTTGACGATCGGCGGGTCGTTGTGGGTCGGCCCGGCCTCCGAGAGCCGCTCCAGCGTCACGGTTGCCTCCGCCACGCGCCGCTCGTAGGCGGCGCAGGTGCCGCCGAAGGTCGCACCCGCTTTCACACCCGGATCCGCGGAGCTGTCGAGGCCGAACGTGCGCGTGACCCAGATCGAGCCCAGCTTCTTCGGGAAGCCCTGCAGCCACCCACGGGTGAGAGCGAAGTCGCGGTCGACCCAGATGAACGGGCACGACGTCACCTCTTCGCCGTCGAGCAGCGCGTTGACGACGACGAAGCATTCCTTGTACTGGGAGCGGGAAGGATCGAGCAGCTCGCGCCCTCCGGAGGAGCACGACTGCCAGTCGGCGAAGACGAGCGCGCAGCGGCCGGGATCCGGGTGCGGGTCGAGCCCCTCTGGCAGGACGGAGACGGCCTGCTGCGGGTCGGCCCAGTACTCGACGACGAGGAAGTCCCCGACGTAGTGCCAGGGCGGATACGGGACGATGGAGGATCGCCCTGTCGGGGAGCGCGGGATCGTGTACCCGGTCAGCGGCACTACCGGGTCTCCAGCGGCGGCAGGTTGTGGCCCCGGGTCTCGAGGCTCTCCCGCTCGTACTCGATCGCGACGGGGTCGAAGCGGAAGTACGAGCGCGGCGGTAGCGGCCCCCACGTGTTCGACGAGTAACGGTCGTCCGGGTAGACGCGCGCCACGTGGTCCTCCTGCAGTTGCTCCATGTCGCAGTAGAGCTCGACGAAGCACTCCTCCTCGACGATGCGCACGTAGCTCGCGATGTTTCCGGCGATGCCGTGCCTGGTCGGCCCCCACCCGAGCCAGCGCCCGTGCCGGGCGACGTGGTCGAGCATGTCGCGCATCTTGCCGATGTCGACCGTCTCGAAGGCGAGGTGGTGAAAGTGCGCATAGCCGAGGTCGACGAGAGCCATCACGTGATGGTCGGAGTTGATGTGGAACCAGACGCCCGCCTCGTCGAGCCAGTCCGAGAGGCGCATGCCGAGCACCTCGGTGTAGAAGCGGAATCCGGCCCGGATGTCGCCCGTGAGGCAGTTGACGTGGCCGAGCTTGCGGGCACCACCCAGGTGAACGCTGGTCGAGGGGCGAGCGTGCTGGGGCCAGCGGTCCGTATCGGTCTCCGGCGCCCGGTACGGCATCACCTGCACCGGCCGGCCGTCCGGGTCGTCCACGAAGAGCGAGCCCTCGCGCTCCTCCCACGAGACACCGTGCTCCTCGAAGTGGGCCTGGGCATCGTCGAGGGGACAGTCGGCCGCGAGCTCGAAAGCGAAGTGGTCGTGGCCGGGGCTCGCGCCCTCGACGAGCTCGAGGCAGTACGGCTCGTCGTTGCAGGCGAGCAACGCCCGCCTCCCCTCACGCGAGCGCTCGACGAGCGCGAACTGGATCTGCCAGCGGGCCGAGGCCTCATCGAGGTCGGCCACGCGCAGGCAGACGTGGTCGATCCGGTGCAGCCTGATCACGGCTCCCGACCCTCGGCCACCATCCGCTCCGCCTCCTCCTCGGGGATCGCGAGCGCCACGTGCAGCGTCTGGGCCGACACCTGCATCTGCTCGCCGGGCCCGGCGAGGTCGACGTCCCATTCCTCGATCGCGTTCGTGAGGCGACCGATGCCGGTGATCTCCACCTCGACGACGTCGCCCGGCTTCATCGGGCGCGAGTTCGCGGGCGTGCCCGTGAGGACGACGTCACCCGGCTCGAGCGTGATCAGCCGGCAGAGATCGGCCAGCTGGTAGGCGACCGGGAAGAGCAGGTCGCCGGCTGTCGCCTCCTGCACCACCTCGCCGTTCAGGTAAGTGCGCAGCGTGTAGTCGGTGGAATCGAACTCGGCCGCGGGAACGAGCTCCGGCCCGAGCGGAAGGAACCCGTCGTGGCCCTTCACCCGGAGCATCGCGCCTCGGTCGGCGTGGCGGAAGTCGTGCATCCCGACGTCGTTGGCGCACGTGTAGGCGCCGACGTAGTCGAGCACCCGGTCGATCGGCACGCCCTTCATGCGCTCGCCGACGACGACCGCGAGCTCGCCCTCGTAGTTGAGGAAGCGGGCACCGCGGGCCATCAGCACGGGCCGCCGATGCCCGTTCAGCGTCGTGGGCGGCTTCATAAAGTAGGACGGTTCGGGTGGGGTGCGGGCGTCGTACTCGCGCACGCGACTGCCGTAGGTGAGGTGGACGGCGAGAATCTTGGACGGCGTTGCCGGCGCGAGGTATGTCGCCGTCGCCTCGGGAATCCGCCCACCGTCGGAGAGCACGATCTCGTCGCCGACGTGGCTTCCCCAGCGGTTCTCGCCGTCGACCTCGACCCGGACGCAACGCCCCTCCGGCTTACAGATGGGACGCATATTCCTCGATCTCCCACTGGGACACGACCTCGACATCGAGCTCGCCGACGGCCTCCGCGAACCGCTCGGCCTCGAAGCGCTTCATGGCCACGAACGTGGAGACGAGCTGCGCGCCGAGCTTCTCCGTCAGCACCGTGTCGGCCTCGAGCGCGTCGAGCGCGGAGCCCAGGTCGGAGGGCAGCGTCGAGCCGGCATGGGCGTCGTCGAGTCGGTAGGAGTCGCCGACGACCGGGTCGGGAGGCGTGAGCTCGCGCTCGATGCCGTCGAGTCCCGCGAGCAGGAGCGCAGCGGTGATCAGGTGCGGGCACGCTGCGCCGTCGGCGGTGCGGATCTCGACGCGGGCGCGGGCGCCTCGCTCGTTCGGGACCCGGCAGAACGCAGTGCGGTTGTCGTGCCCCCAGTTCGCGTGGGTCGGCGCGAGGCTGTCCGGGAGGATCCGCTTGTAGGCGTTGATCGTCGGCCCGAGCAGCGCCTGCAGGCCCTGCGCGTGCTCGATCACGCCGGCGATGAAGTGGGCTGCGAGCGGGCTGAGCCTCTCCGGGCCACCCTCGTCGGCGAACGCATTGTGGCCGTCCGCGCCCGCGAGCGAGAGGTGCAGGTGGAAGCCGGAACCGCCCTGGTCGGCAAATGGGCGGCCCATGAACGTGGCGACCATCCCCTCGCGTGCGGCGATCTCCTTCACCGCCGCCTTCAGCATGAACGCGCGGTCGGCGGCGTCGAGCGCGCCCGAGTGCTTCACGTTGATCTCGTACTGCGAGTTCATGAACTCGTGGTTCGCGGCGAATGCCTGCAGGCCGAGATCGTCGCACCAGAGCAGCATCCGGAGCACGATCTCGCGCGGGTCGGAGACGGCCCCGACCGTGTACACGCGGGACATCTCGTCGACGTAACGGCGCAGGCCGTTCACGGCCGATGGATCGCGCTCGGCGAGGAAGAACTCGAGCTCGGGCGCCACGATCGGCGTCAGCCCCCGTGCCTCGTACGCGTCGATCACCCGCTGCAGGAGCGCCCGCGGGCACGACGGCCAGTGCTCGGTGCCGTCGAGCGTCCAGGCCTCACCGAGGCACCACGCCACCTCGGGCTGCCACGGCACGGAGCGGAGGGTGTCGAGGTTCGGCTTGATCGCGAAGTCGACGTAGCCGACCTCGCCGCCGACGACAGGGGTGTGGCGCAGGTCGGTACCCATCACGGCGGCGCAGAATGCCACTCCCTCCTCGCACATGCCGCCGAAGTGCCCGATCGGGATGTCCTTGCCGCGGGCGACGCCGTGCAGGTCCGTGTAGAGCAGCCTGACGGCGCGCACACCGAGACCACTCATGGTCCGGACGGCAGCCTCTGCCTCCTGGTGGTGACTCAACTTCCCGCCTCCTTGTCGATCAGGAGCGAACCTGCACGGGCAGGCGCTTGATCCCGTTGAAGAAGTTCGAGCGCAGCCGCGTCGGCGTGCCTGCGAGCTCGATGCGATCGAGGTACGGAACCATCTCCTCGAGCCAGATCCTCACCTCCAGCTTCGCCAGGTGCGCCCCGAGACAGAAGTGCGGGCCGCCGAGGCCGAACGTGAGGTGCCGGTTGGGCTGACGGCCGAGATCGAGGCGAAACGGGTCGGCGAACTTCTCCTCGTCGTAGTTGCCGGAGGCGTACCACATCGTCACCTTATCGCCGGCCCTGATCCGGCGGCCGTGGATCGTCACGTCGCGGGTTGCCGTGCGCCGGAAGTGGTGGACGGGGTGGGCGCGGCGGAGGATCTCGTCGGCCGCCGTGCCCGCGAGCGACGGGTCGGCGACGAGCCGTGCCGTCTCCTCGGGGTTCGCCAGCAGGTCGAGCAGGCCCAGGCTGATGGTATGTCGCGTCGTCTCGTTTCCGGCCGTCGTGAGCAGGATGAAGAAGAGCCCGAACTCGTGCTCGGACAGGCGCGAGCCGTCGATCTCCGCCTCGACGAGGCGGGTCGTGACGTCGTCACGGGGATCCACCCGGCGCGCCGCGCCGAGCCGACAGCCGTAGTCGATCAGCTCGGTGGCGAACGGGCTCGAGAACGGCAACAGGCGGATCGACGGGTCGGCCGCCGTCAGGTCGCGGACGTTCTCCTCGCCGACGACCTCCGGATCGGTGTTGCCGAGCAGCTTGTCGCCGAGCTCGATCAGGAGGCGCCGGTCGTCGACCGGCAGGCCCATGATCTCGGAGAAGACCCACATCGGGATCTCGGAGGCAACGTCCTCGACCCAGTCGAAGCTGTCGCGCTCGAATGCCTGCGCGAGGATGCCGGCTGCAAGGCCACGGATGCGCTCCTCGTAGGTGTTGACGACCCTCGGCGTGAAGCCCTTGTTGACGAGCGCGCGGAGGCGCGTGTGCGCCGGTGGGTCGGTGTCGAGCATCGACTTGCGCGCCTCGACCTCCTCCGGGGTCAGATCCTCGAGCGAGGTCCCGCCCACCTCCGAGGAGTACGTCTCCCAGTCCTTCGACATCTGCACGATGTCGTCGTAGCGGGTGAACACCCAGAACCCGCGGCCGTCCTCCTCGGGTTGCCAGAAGAGGGGCGCCTCCCGGCGCAGCAGGGTGAGCCACTCGTACGGAACCCCCTGCTCCCAGACACCGAGATCGCTGAGGTCGACGTCGTCGAGCACCAGTCCTTCGAGTGACGGCCCGGCCGTCGTCGCCGCCCGCGCCACCGCTTCGGAGACGTGATCCTCCCGTTCGTGCACCGCCTCGGCTGCGGCCGGAGGCGGCGCGAGGCGCACCTGCAGCTCGCCTGCCTCGATGCGTGCCTCGTAGATCGGGAGCGGCTCGAGCGCCGGCGGGCAGAGGACGTCGCCCGTGCGCAGGTCGAACTCGGAGGCATGGCAGGGGCAGACGATCACGCCGCCCTCGAGCTCGCCGTCGGAGAGCGAGCACTCCTCGTGCGTGCACGTGTCCTGGAACGCGACCCAGCCGTCCGCCGTCCTGCCAAGGCAGACGGCCGCACCCTCGACGTCGACCCGGCGGAGGAAGCCGACGTCCTGCTCCTCGGCCGTGCCGACCCCGTGCCAGGTGAGCTCGCTCATCGTCCGGCTCCTTCCTAGAGCGGCGTCGTCTCGCCGGCGGGCTCGTAGGCGAGCGTCTCGTCGAGCGGGGCGACGCCATGATGCTCGGCCGCATGGGCGGCAGCGTTGTCGACCCTGTCGCGGCGCGTCAGGACGACGATCAGGAACCAGATCGCGGCGAGGATCAGGAGCCCGATCGTCCACTCGGCAGCAACCCAGTTGAAGTTCGAGCTGTTGTGCGGCTTCGGGTTGAGCGCGCCGTAGAAGCCGAGGACAGGCGTGGCGATGGCGACCACAACGATCAGGTACTGCCACGGCTTGTTGCCAC
>Ga0302299_10000059_pt1 | contig 42087 bp, 38 predicted proteins | sample III_Fen_N3_4_FD_198795 | JGI IMG/M metagenome (GOLD analysis project Ga0302299, IMG submission 198795) | Peat permafrost microbial communities from Stordalen Mire near Abisko, Sweden - III_Fen_N3_4 | ecosystem: Environmental > Terrestrial > Soil > Wetlands > Permafrost | place: Sweden: Abisko...
CGGCGGCCTTCAACCCCGCCAGCGGCGTGCGCAGGTCGTGCCCGACCGCGGCGAGCAGCGCGGACCGGACCCGGTCCGCCTCGGCGAGCTGGTTGGCCAGGCGGGACAGGTGCTGGGTCTCCCAGGCACGCGCGGCGGCGGTGGCCAGCCGCTCCAGCACTCCTCGGTCCTCGGCGAACAGCTCGGGGCCGCGCAGCACCAGCTCCAGCTCGGCGCTCGCCGGCACCCGGACGATGCCGGTCTCGCCGGCACCGGCATCGGTTCCGACCGACGCGACCACCGTCGTGGCCCCGGCGGCGGTGCTGCGCACCAGCTCCGCGGACGCCATGCCGAAGGTCACCCGCACCTGCTCCAGCACGCTGGGCAGATCGAGTGCGTCGGCCGGCCGGCCCACCACGTCCGAGAGCAGGTCCACCTCCATCCGGCTGCGCGCCGCGCGGCCGCGGTCCCGGGCGGCCAGCTCGACGGCGACCGACACGATCACCGCGACGACGGCGAACACGGCCAGCTCGACGAGGGCGTCCTCGCTCTCGACGACGAGGGTGTGGAACGGCGGCACGAAGAACCAGTTCGCGATCAGCACCGATGCCACGGCCGACGCAGCGCCGGGCCACAGCCCGCCCACCACGGCGACGATCACCACCATGAGCATGTACAGCAGCAGCACGCTGCCCAGGGCGAGGTCGTCCCCGACCGACTCGAGCGTGGCCGTCAGCACCGGCAGCCCGAGGAGCGCTAGGACGAAGCCGGTCGCCCGCCGCGCCGCGGAGAGCCCGGTGATCGGCCTGGGCAGGCCCCGGGGCGGCAGGCCGACGGCCGGCGCCACGGTGGAGTCGTCACCATCCATGTGTTCAGCGTGGCACGTCCGCACGCCACGGCACGCTGGTCACCATCACGCCGGGCTGGTACAGCAACCGGGCCTTGAGCCGCAGCGCGCTCTGGTTGTGCAGCAGCTGCTCCCACCAGCGCACCACGACGTACTCCGGGATGTAGACCGCGATGACGTCCCGCGGGCCGCGCCGACGGATGTCGGCGATGTAGTCGACGGCGGGGCGGGACATGTCCCGGTAGGGCGAGTCGAGCACCGTCAACGGCACCGGGACATCGCGCGCGCGCCACTCGGCCATCAGCCGCTCGGTCTCCCGGGGGTTCGTCCGGACGGTCAGCGCGACCAGGCTGAACGGCCTCGTCGCGCGGGCGTAGGCCAGCGCCCGCAGGGCCGGCACGTTGAGCCGCGAGACCAGCACCACGGCGTGCACCCGGCTGGGCAGCGGCACGCCCTCGGGGCCCGGGGTCAGCTCCCGGTCCACCTGTACGTAGTGCCGGTGGACGCCCTGCATGAGCAGGTAGATCACCGGCATCGCGACCACCACGAGGTAGGCGCCATGGGTGAACTTGCTGGCCAGCACCACGATGAGGACGACGAAGGTCAGCACGGCGCCGAAGCCGTTGATCGCCCGGCTGCGGTGGATGGCGCCGTGCTCCGCGCGCGGTCGGATCCGCAGCTCGGCGCTCCAGTGCCGCACCATGCCGGTCTGGCTCAGGGTGAACGAGACGAAGACCCCGAGGATGTACAGCTGGATCAACCGGCTGGGGCTGGCGCGGAACACCAGCAGCAGGCCGATCGCGGCGGCGGCCAGCACGATCACGCCGTTGCTGAACACCAGCCGGTCCCCACGCCGGGACATCTGCCGCGGCAGGTAGCCGTCCTGGCTGAGGATCGAGGCGAGGATCGGGAAGCCGTTGAACGCCGTGTTCGCCGCCAGCACCAGGATCAGCGTGGTGAACGCCTGCACGATGAAGAACCCGGCGCTGCCGGTGCCGAACACCGCCCCCGCGATCTGGGCGATCACGGTGCGCTGCACGTAGCCCTCCGGCGCGCCGATCAGCCGCGCGGGATCGTCGGCCACGTGCACCTTGGTGGTCAGCGCGAGGGCGGTCAGCCCGGCGAACATCGTCACCGTGAGCACCGCCATGATCGCCAGCGTCGCGGCGGCGTTGGCGGCTCTCGGCTTGCGGAAGTTCGGCACCCCGTTGCTCACCGCTTCGACGCCCGTCAGGGCCGTGCACCCGGAGGCGAACGCCCGCAGCAGCACCGCGGCCAGCGCGAGGCCGGTCAGGCTGTTCGTCGAGGTGGCGATGTCGATGTGCGCCGACTCGGCCACCGGCGCCTGACCGAAGAACGTGCGGGCCAGGCCGACCGCGATCATGACGAACACCGCGACGACGAACCCGTAGGTCGGCACCGCGAACACCCGGCCGGACTCCTTGAGGCCACGCAGGTTCGCCAGCATGAGGATGACGACGACGGCCACCGAGATCTCCGTCGACCACGACGCGAGCATCGGCGCGGCCGAGACCAGGTTCGCCACGCCGGCGGCCACCGACACGGCGACCGTGAGCACGTAGTCGATGAACAGCGCCGCCGCCGCGACCAGGGCCGCCGACTGGCCGAGGTTCGCCCTGCTCACCGCGTAGGCGCCGCCGCCACCGGGGTAGGCGTGGCACGTCTGGCGGTAGGAGGCGACCACGGTGATGAGCAGCACGATCACCACCGCGGCGATCCACGGGGCCAGGTGCAGCACCGCGAGCCCACCCACGGACAGCACCAGGAGGATCTCCTCCGTGGCGTACGCGTTGGAGGACAGCGGGTCGGAGCAGAACACCGGCAGGGCCAGCCGCTTCGGCAGCAGGGTCTCGCCCATCTGCTCCGAGCTCAGGGGGCGACCCACCAGCATCCGCTTGGGCAGGGAGACGTAGTCGAGCACGCCTCCAGCGCACACCCGCGCGCGGGGTCGGTCCGACGTTCTTGACGCGGTCTTGACGGCCGGGTGGCAGGTCCTGACGCTGCGGCCTTGTCGCGGGGGGGTTGGCGGGGGTCGGCGTGGGCGGCGGGTGTGAGGATGGCGAGGTGACCTCGGTCGACCTCCTCGACGTGCTGCTCGCGGGTGGGCGACGCACCGACCGGGCGACCCACATCCGCCACCTGCCCGCCCGTGACGGCCGCGCCACGGACTGGCCGCTCTGGGCCGACCCGGACCTCGTCGCCGGGTACGCGGCCCTGGGGGTGCACCGGCCGTGGGAGCACCAGGTCGCGGCAGCGGAGGCGGTGCGGGCCGGTCGGCACACCGTGCTGGCGACGTCGACCGGGTCGGGCAAGTCGCTCGCGTTCTGGCTACCGGCGCTCACCGCGGTGCGCGAGGCCGCGCCCGGGGTGCGGCGCCCGACAACGCTGTACCTCTGCCCGACGAAGGCCCTGGCGGCCGACCAGCTCGGCGGCCTGCACCGGCTGCTGGCCGCCGCCACGGTGCGCGACGTGCGGGTGGCGACCTGCGACGGCGACACCGCGCAGGACGAGCGGCGCTGGGTGCGTGAGCACGCCGACGTGGTACTGACCAACCCGGACTTCCTGCACGCCGCGGTGCTGCCGGGCCACCAGCGGTGGGCGCGGGTGCTCGGCTCGCTGCGCTACGTGGTCATCGACGAGGGACATGCCTTCCGGGGGGTGTTCGGCGCGCACGTCGCGCTGGTGCTGCGGCGGCTACGGCGGCTCGCCGCCGCCTACGGCGCGTCCCCCACGTTCGTCCTCGCGTCGGCGACCACGGCCGACCCGGCGGCGAGCGCGGCCCGGCTCGTCGGGGTGCCGGCGGACGAGGTGGTCGCCGTCACGGTCGACGCGTCGCCTGCCGGGCGGCGGACCGTGGTGCTGTGGCAACCGCCGGAGCTGCCGGGCCGCGCGGCGCCGTGGTCGTCGTTGCTGCCCGACGAGGACCCGTGGGTGGATGCCGCCGGCACCCCCGCCGACCGGCCGCGCCGGACCGCGACCGCCGAGCTGGCCGACCTGCTGACCGACCTCGTCGTGGCGGGCGCCCGCACGCTCGCGTTCACCCGGTCGCGGCGCGGCGCGGAGTCCGTCGCGACCAGCACGCAGGCGCACCTGGCGCACGTCGACCCTGGGCTGGCCGGCATGGTCGCGGCCTACCGTGGCGGCTACCTGCCCGAGGAGCGTCGCGAGCTGGAGGCGGCGATCGGCGACGGGCGGATCCGCGCGCTGGCGACGACGAACGCGCTCGAGCTGGGCGTCGACATCACCGGGCTGGACGCCGTGCTGATGGCCGGCTGGCCCGGCACCCGGGTCTCGTTCTGGCAGCAGGCGGGCCGGGCCGGCCGCGCCGGCGCCGACGGGCTGGTGGTGCTCGTCGCACGCGAGGACCCGCTGGACACGTACCTGGTGCACCACCCGGAGGCGGTGCTCGATGCACCGGTGGAGGCGACGGTCTTCGACCCCGGCAACCCCTACGTGCTCGCACCGCACCTGGCCGCCGCCGCCGCCGAGCAGCCGTTGCGGTCCGACGAGCTCGAGCTGTTCGGCCCGGCGGCCCGGCCGGTGCTCGACGACCTCGCGGCCCGCGGCGTGCTGCGGCGGCGGGCGTCGGGCTGGTACTGGACGCACGACGAGCCCGCCGCGCGTCTGACGAACCTGCGGGGCACGGGCGGCGACCCGGTGCGCGTGGTCGAGGGCTCGACCGGCCGGGTGCTCGGCACCGTGGACGCCGCGTCGTCGGACGCCACGGTGCACCAGGGAGCGGTCTACGTGCACCAGGGCATGACCTTCGTCGTCGACGCGCTGAGCCTGCAGGACGGCATCGCGCTGGTGACGCGTCGGGACGTCGACTACGGCACGTGGGCCCGCTGGCTGACCACCACGGAGATCCGCGAGGTGCGCGCCGAGCGCGCCTGGGGGCCGGTGACCTGGGGTTTCGGGTCCGTGGACGTCACCACACAGGTGTTCGGCTACCAGCGCAAGCGGCTGCCGGACTTCCAGGTGCTCGGCTCCGAGGAGCTGGACCTGCCCGCGCGCACCCTGCCGACGGCGGCCGTCTGGTGGACGGCGCCGCCCGCCGTGCTCGAGGCCGCCGGGGTCACGCTGGAGGTGGCACCCGGTGCGCTGCACGCCGCCGAGCACGCGTCGATCGGCCTGCTGCCGCTGCTGGCGACCTGCGACCGGTGGGACCTGGGCGGCCTGTCCACGCTGGTGCACGCCGACACCGGCACCGCGACCGTCTTCGTGCACGACGCGTTCCCCGGTGGTGCGGGCTTCGCGGAGCGTGGCTACGCACTGGGCGCCGTGTGGCTGCGCGCGACGAGGGACGCGATCGCCGACTGCCGCTGCGCCACCGGCTGCCCGGCCTGCGTGCAGTCGCCGAAGTGCGGCAACGGCAACGACCCGCTCGACAAGGCGGGCGCTCTGCGACTGCTGGACGTGGTGCTCTCCCTGGCTCCGGCCGACGAGGACCCGCCGCGTCCATCATGATCTCGGGCCTGCGCGGGCCTCGGCCGTGGCGGCGCCGACGGGCGTGGCGACGCTCACCGTGACCCGCACCACGCCGGCGCCCTCCTCGATGCAGGCGGTGAGGGCTGCGTGGTGGCGCATGGCCACCTCGTCGGCGAGCCGGCACGGCGTGCCTGGGGGTGCGTCGTCGGGAGCGAAGAACGCGACGCGCTGCGCGCGGGCCGCGGCCGCCAGCGCCGCGACGTCCGCCACCGCCTGCGCCCGGGCGCGGGCGGTGACCACCACACCGAGTGTTGCCAGCGCACCGGCCAGCACGACGATCACCGCCGCCAGCGCGAGGACCAGCACGCTCGCCGAACCCCGGTCCGACCGTCGGCGGGACAGCGCACCGACGGTCACGGCTCCACCGGGGCCGACACCGTCGCGTGAGCCGTCAGCGGGCCCCACCCGCTCGCGCCGACGACCGACCGGCTGACCGTCACGTCCACCCACCCGTCGGACACGACCACACCCACCTGCGCCGACCCGCCGGCCACCCGCTCCGCAACCTGCTGCACCACGCCCGCCGACTCCCCCGCGAGCGCGGCCCTGGCCCCGGCGCGTGCCGCATCGGTGCACCGCAGCTGCGCCACTCCGGCGGCCACCACCGCGAGGACCAGAGCGAGCACCATCACCACCGCGATGAGCCCCACCGCCAGCTCCACGGTGACCGACCCGGTGTCGCGACCCGCCCGGCTCGGCAGCGTCACGACGAGGACAGCGCACGCCGGATGATGCCGAGCAATGCCCCGCGCACCTCGTCACTGCGCAGGATCGCCAGCAGCAACCCGGCGAAACCCACTGCCGCCAACGTGACGATCGCGTACTCCGCGGTCGCCATCCCTGCGTCCTTGGCGGCCGTGCGCAGCTGCGCCGCCTGCCGCGTCACCAGGCCACGAACGCGCTGCGCACCTCGACGCAGCGACCGGACGGAGCGTCGACCAGTGGCGATCATGCGGACCTCCCTCGCGAACACCGGGTCCCAGCGACCCGTGCCGACGAGCCTCACCGAGCCCTGCGCGACGCAGGAACAGGTCGGCGCGAGCCGTGGGACACACCGCCGCGCCCCGGCCTGTGGGCGGCTCGCCCGATCATCGAGGCCGTCGAGACACTCGGTCGGGATCCTCGCTTGGTGGTGATCGTTGACCCACTCGCCGGCCGGGTGCAGCATCGCCTCATCGCTTCGCGACGGGACACGCCATGCTCAAGCGAGTGGTTCGGGTCGTCGCCGCCGCGGCCATGCTTGCCGGGGTGGCCGGTTGCAGCTCGCCCGAGGCGTCCTGCGCAGCCGTGAGCGCCCTGGTCCCGGCAACCGCGGCTCCCGGCGACACGATCGACCTCGAGGTGGCGAACCTCTTCTCCACCTGCCACGACCAGGGCGAAGGCCCCATGGCACCCCTCACCAAGGTCGAGCTTGCGCTCGTATCGGTCGACACCTCGGAGACCGTCATGGCAACCGGCAGTGGGGAGGTAGCCGAGGACGCGACCGCCGTGGTTCAGCTGACGATCCCGGACGACGCCACGGGGACGCTCTCGGTCGAGTACGACGGGATCTCGTTGGGAACCGTGAACGTCTCCGGGTAGGGCCCGAAGTCGCCCCACCGGCCGGCGGTCTCGACCCACGAACCTCAGCCGAGGAGCCCACTGGCCAGCGCGACGACCACCGGCACCACCCCGAGCAGCACGAACGCCGGGAGCAGGCACAGACCCGTCGGAAGCAGCAGGTGCACCCCGAGCCGGGCCGCCGCCGTCCGTGCCGCCGCGCGACGACGTCGCCGCCAGGAGTCGGCCGCGGCCCGCAGCGCCGGTCCGGCGGCGGCCCCCGACGTCCACGTCGGCTGCAGCGCCCGGGCCACCACGAGCGCGCCGCCGGCGGCGCCCTGCCACGCCGTCGCCCAGTCGGTGCCCAGGGCCAGCCGTCGCGCCGCGCGCACGAGGTGCGCGCCGTCGACCCCGGGCCAGGCGGCGCCGACCACCTCCAGGGCGCGGGCGACCGTTGCGCCGGAGCCGAGCGCCGCCTCGACGAGGACCAGCAGCAGCCCCGTTCCCGGCTCGCCCGGCGAGGCCGGCCGGCCCCGTCGGCCGCCCCATGCCTGCCGGCGGTCCCGCCCGTCCTCCGGCTGCGCTGTCGGGCCTGGCCCGAGCCGCGGCCTCTCCTCCTTTCCCTGGCCCTGGCCCGGCCAGCGCCCTGGTCCCGGTCCCCGCCACCGCCGACGTGTCGGCGAACCCGTACCCGCGCCAACTGCGAGGCCGCCGCGTCGACCCGGCCCTGCCCACCACGGCGCGGCGGCGAGGGCGACCGCGGCCACCAACGCCAGGCCGGTCGTCACGGGGGTGTCCGCTCGGCCCGTCGGATCAGCGCCGCGGACCACGCCCGCCCGATCACCGTGAGCGCGAGGCCGGCGACGACGGCCGCCGCGGTCAACCCACCGCGGCGCACCGCACCGACGAGATCCGCCCCGAGCGCCATACCGAGCAGCGCCGCGAGCACCGGCAACCAACCCAGCACGCGGGCCGACGAGCGCGGGCCGGCCACCGCCGTCGCGACGTCCGCCGCGGCCTCGTCGTCGGCGGCCAGCGCCTCGGCCACCCGGTCCAGCACCCCCGCCAGCGGCGCGCCGAGCTCGTCGGCCACATGGGCCGCCGCCACCACGGCCCGGGCCGCGGCCGTCACACCCGCCGGCGTCAGGTCCGCCACCGACGGCACCGCGCCGCGAACCGGCACCGCGAGCGCCCCCGTCCACGCGTCCGCCGGCGTGGCACCGGAGCGCAGTGCCGCCGCGACACCGACGAGCACCTCGCCGAGCCCGCCGCTGCCGGGACCGTCGGGGGTGCGCCGCGCCCGACCACGGGCCCGGCCGACCAGCGGCGCGCCGCCATCGCCCGGCCCGCCCCGCCAGCACCGCCTGCCGTCGCCCGGTCCGCCCACGCCGCGACGGCCGGGCCGACCCCCGCGCAGCGAGCCGTCCCGAGTGCGGGGCCGCCCAGCCAGCACCACCACGACCAGCGCCACCAGGGCCCCGGTCGCCAGGGCACCGCCCGTCATGGCCCGGCCCGGTCACCCAGCGCACCGCCGGCCGGCCCGAGGTCCGCCCGCAGACCCTCTGCGAGCCGCGTCGCGAGCTGCTGCCACGCGGGCCCCGGCGTCACCACGCCGTCCGCGCCGCACACCACCGCCGGCGCGACCTCCAGCGCACCCGTCGGCCCGCGGCGGACCACCCCGATCTCCGCCAGGTGCCGCGACCGGCCGCCGCCGTGCGCCCGACGCAGGTGCAGCACGGCATCCAGGGCCGAGGCGGCCTGGGCCGCGAGCGCGTCGCGCCCCCACCCGGCCAGCGCACCCAGGGCCTCGAGCCGGGCGGGCACGTCGGCGGCGGCGTTGGCGTGCACCGTGGCGAACCCGCCCTCATGCCCGGTGTTCAGGGCGGTGAGCACCTCGCGCACCTCAGCGCCGCGGCACTCGCCCAGCACCAGCCGGTCCGGGCGCATCCGGAGCGCCTCGCGCACCAGGTCGCTCAGAGCGACGCCACCCGCGCCGTCGGCGTTGGCCTGCCGTGCGACGAGGTGCACCACGTGCGGGTGCGCCGGGCGCAGCTCGCCGGACTCCTCGATGACGACGACCCGCTGGTCGGCCGGCACCAGCGACAGCAGGGTGGCCAGCAGGGTCGTCTTGCCTGAGCCCGTGGCGCCCGAGACGAGCACGTTCGCCCGTGCCGCGACCAGCGCGCGCAGCACCGGCGCGGCCGCCGCCGGCACCGTGCCGCCCGCGACGAGCTCGTCGAGCGTGAACGGCCGCGGCCGCACCACCCGCAGGCTGATCACCGCGCACGGTCCGGCGACCGGGGGCAGCACGGCGTGCAGGCGGGTGCCGTCCGGCAGCCGGGCGTCGGCGGTCGGTGCGGCGTCGTCGAGGCGTCGCCCACCCGCGGCGGCCAGTCGCACCGCGAGCGCGCGCACGTCGGCCGCGGTCCCCAGCCGGTCCGCCGTGCGCGCGAGGCGTCCATCGAGCTCGACCCATACCTCGTCCGGGCCGTTGACCAGCACGTCGGTCACCCGGGGGTCGTCCAGCCAGCGCTGCAGCGGACCCGCGCCGTAGAGCTCGTCGCGCACCGCCCGGGTGGCCTCACGCAGCTCGCCCGGGCCGAGCAGCGCGCCGGTGGCGCGCACCGCCCGGTCGACCACGTCGCGCAGGGCGTCGTCGTCCGGCATCCGGGGGGCCCCGCCCGCCGCTCCGGGTCGGTCCGCGTCGAGCAGCCGGCGCACCGCGTCCACCAGCGGCGGTGCCGGACTCATGGTGCCCACGGCCCGGCCCGCCACGCTGCGGCGGCCACCGCACGTGCCGCCCGGCCCGCCGGCCCGCGCGCCGCCCGGCCACCGACGCCGAGCAGGCCGCGCTCCCCGGCCGGCGCGACGGACCGGTCCGGTCGGCCCGACCACAGCAACGGCAGGTCGAGCGCACCGACGAGCTCGCTCACGCCGAGCCCCGCCGGTGCCGGTCCGCGCACCACCAACCCCGGATCGAGCCCGTGCGCCACCAGGGCCGGCCGCAGCGCCAGCGCGCCGGCCACCGCCCGCAGGTCCCGTGGCACGACGAGGACGAGCGTGTCGCAGGCCGCCACCGGCGCCGCATCGGCGAGCACGGCCGACCGCGACAGGTCGAGCACGACGGCCCCGACGACGCCGGCCAGGGCGTGCAGCACATCGGTCACCACCGCGGGGTCCGGCGACGTGGGGCGCGCCCGGTCCGCGCTGAGCACGGCGCACGGCCCCCAGCGCGGCAGCATGCCGAGCACGTCGCGGCCGTCGAGGTCACCCCGGGCACCGGCCAGATCGGGCCAGCGAGCACCGTCGCGCTCCTCGATGCCCACCCCGACGTCCGACCCACCGCCCGCGACGTCCAGGTCGACGAGCACCGTCGCGGTGCGCCGCGCCAGCCGCGCGGCGACCAGGGCGGCCAGCGTGGACGCGCCCGCGGCGCCGCGGGCACCGACCACCCCCAGGACCACGCACGACGAACGCTGCGCCGCCGCCAGGGCGCCGCCACCCTGGCGCGCCACGGCCACGCTCCGCTCGTCGAGCACACCGCCTCCGTCCTGCCGCCCGCGCATCCCGCCACGGCCATCGCGCGTTCAGGCTGATCCCGCTGACGCACCCCGGCGCCTCGGCACCCGCCACCGACCGTCGGCGTCGAGGATGCGTCGGCGTGCTCCGGCCATGTCGCTGCCGCCGTCCCGGGTGGTGCGGGCCTTTGCCGGCCCGGGGCTGTGGTCGGCTCGCCGCCGGCTCGACCCGTCCACCCCCGTCGGCGCGTCTGTCGTCGGTCCGGCTTAGGCTCGACGAAGGACGGCCGGCACCAGTCGGACGCCCCGTAGCACTCGACCCGCAGCACCACGACCAGCACCACCACACGCACCGCCGACCAGACACAGGGGCCCAGATGCAGCCGGAGGCCACGACGCCCGCCGCGACGCCCGCCCGCGCCGCGGCCTTCTTCGACCTGGACAAGACGATCATCGCTACGTCGTCGGCCACCGCCTTCTCCCGCCCGTTCCTCGCCGGCGGCCTGCTCACGCGGCGCGTCATGCTGCGCGCGGCCTACGCGCACCTGCTGTTCCAGATGGGTGGCGCGGACCAGGAGCAGACCGAGCGCGTCCGCGTCCAGCTGTCCCGCATGGTCACCGGCTGGGACGCCGACCAGGTCGCCGCGATCGTCACCGAGACCGTGCACGAGTCCATCGACCCCGCCGTCTACGCCGAGGCGGTGGTGCTGATCCGCGAGCACCAGGACGCCGGCCGGGACGTCGTGGTCGTCTCCGCCTCCGGCGCCGAGCTGGTGCGGCCGATCGCCGACCTGCTGGGCGCCGACGACGTCATCGCGACCCACATGCAGGTGCGCAACGGCCGCTACACCGGCGAGATCGACTTCTACGCGTACGGCGCCGCCAAGGCCACCGCGATCGAGGAGCTCGCCGCCCGCCGCGGCTACGACCTGTCGGCCAGCTACGCGTACTCCGACTCCGTGACGGACGAGCCGATGCTGTCCGTCGTCGGCCATGCGTTCGTCGTCAACCCGGACCGGGCGCTGCGCCGGATCGCCGAGGAGCGCGGCTGGGGCGTGCTGCGCTTCGTCCGCCCGGTCTCCCTGCGGCCCTTCGCCTCACGCCGGTCCCGGTTGGCCGTCGGCGCAATCGGTGCCGCCCTCGTCGCCGGCGTCGCGCTGGGTTGGATCCTGGCGTCCCGACGACGCCGCCCGGGCCTCGTCTGACGGTCGTCCCCGCTGCTCGGCGGCCCCTCGATCCGTCCGCATGGTGGCCCAGGGGTCCGGCATGCGACCGGTCGACACCGGTGACCTGCAGGTCGACGCGTAGGGGTAGGCAGGACGCGCGCCAGGAGGTAGGAAGGTTCCACAACTGAATCTCCGAGGGAACCCACGCGCAGGATTGCCCCCTTCAGGGCAGGTCGACCGGGCTTGACCCGTCGCGACCGACACGGTGCACGCCTGATCTCCCTCGAACTCAGGGCGACGACGGCGTACCCCCGCGGGACGCCGTCGTCGGTGTGTGGGGGCCCGCCCGGCCCATCCCGGCCATTCGTCCCAGGAATTCCCCGCGACCTGCCCGCACCCTGGTGAGTGTGCTGACCATCGACGAGACCGTCGCGCTCGAGGCCGAGGCCGCCCACCACAAGGTGGAGCTGGCCCGCCGGCCCGGCCTGTTCGCCGTGCGTACCGCGCTGGCGGGGGCCTACATCGGCATCGGCGTGGTGATCATGCTCACCGCCGGGGGCCCGCTGAAGATGGCCGGCTCCCCGTGGGCGCCGCTGGTGCAGGGCCTGGTGTTCGGCGTGGCGCTGACCATCGTCGTCGTCGCCGGGGGCGAGCTGGCCACGTCCGCGATGATGATCCTCGCCCAGGGCGTGGTGCGCCGGTCGGTGCGCGCGGCGCGGGCCGGCGTCGTTCTGCTCGCGGTCCTCGCGGGGAACCTCGTCGGATCGGCGCTGTTCGCGGGCCTGGTGCACGCCTCCGGGATCATGGCCTCGGGCACGGCACCCGGTGACGCGCTCGCCGCGCTCGTCGCGCACAAGGCCGAGATCTCGTCCGGCCAGCTGTTCTTCCGCGGCGTGCTCTGCAACCTGCTGGTCTGCCTGGCGATCTGGTGCGCCGCCCGCCTGACGTCCGAGGGCGCCAAGATCGCCGTGATCTTCGCGTGCGTCATGGTGTTCATCACCTCGGGCTTCGAGCACGTGGTGGCGAACATGACGACGTTCTCCCTCGGCCTGTTCGCCGGTCTGCCGCACGCGACGGTCGCCGAGTTCGGGCGCAACGTGCTGTGGGTGGGGCTGGGCAACCTCGTCGGCGGCGCGCTGCTGGTCGGCGTCGCCTACGCGTACTCCGTCGGGCCGAAGCTCCCGCGGTCCGACGAGGCCCGCGTGGGCGGGGCCACCGCGCCCGACGAGGCCCGCACGCCGGCCGCCGTCGAGCTCGAGGACGCGGCGGCCACCCGGGCCTGAGGCCGGAGAAGGGGTGAACCGGACGGCTCGTCGCCGCGACGCGCGCCCTGTCCGGGCCATACGGTGATCCACATGCGCCCCTGCGGCGCGATGGCGACCCGAGGAGCAGGCCATGAGCACCTCCGACCCGACAGACCCCACGACCCCCGGGATCACCCCCGTGCCCGACGAGGTCGCCGCACCGGTCGTGCCAGCGGTCCCGCCGGCACCGAGTGCCGCGGCCGCACCGGCCGCCGCGACGCCCCCCGCGCCTGTCGCCTCCCCAACCACTCCGGCGGCTCCGTCGACCACGCCACCCGCGCCCGCCTCGCCGTCTGCGCCCGCTGCGCCGTCGGCGACAGCACCGGTGGCGGCCTCTGCGCACACCGGGCCGCCGCCGGTCGCACCGGCCCCGCCGGCCCCTGCGTTCACCGGACGCCCGGTGGCCGCCGACGACGAGGCGGCACGGCACGCCGCCGTCCGCCCCACCCCGCTGCCGCCCGACCCGGCACCGTCGCCCCGGTACACCACGGGCCTGGCCGCGGGTGCGCCGGCGGTGGGCGAGAGTGTCGTCACCCCGCCGCCCCCCCTGTCCAAGCCGGTCGTCGCCGGAGCGCCCGCTTCGGCAGCGGGCGTCTCGGGCGCTCCGCTGTCCCGAGGGGAGGCGACCGTCGCCCCGACTGCGGGCGCACCGCTCGTCGGCGCTGCAGGCGCAGCCGCCGTCGCGTCCTCGGGCACCGCCCACGGCGCCGCCGGCGCCGCCCCGAGCACTGCGCCCGGTGCACACGCGGCCGGGCCCGCCGGCACCAAGCCGGCGGCCGCCACCGACCCCGTGCTGTTCCCCGACCCCAACGCCCCGCGCACCATCTCCTTCGGCACCCACGTGCTCGGCGTGCTCGTCGGCCTGGTGCTGCCGGCGGCCGCGGCGATCGTGCTGCTGGTCGGCAACTCCCGGATCCTCGAGGTGCAGGCCGACGGCTGGGTGGCCGCCATCGACATGCTCGGCATCGTGCTCGTGACGCTGGGCGTGCTGCTCCTGGCGGGGGTCGCCCTGCTCTGCCTGTGGACGCCGTGGGTCGGATTCGTCGGAGGCACGCTGCTCACGCTGGCGGGCGGCGTCGCGCTCTACGCACCCGGCGTGACGCGGACCGCGGTGCTCGACGTGATGGACTCCGAGGCGTGGCGCCCGGCCGTGGTGCAGACCGTGGTCTCGGCCACCTCGGGTGTGCTGCTCACGGCGGGGGTGCTGGTGCTGTGCGCGGCCATCGTCTCCTCGTCCGCCCGGCGCCACGGCCTGCAGCTCGGCGCCTTCCGGGAGCGGCACCGCAACCCCTGACGCCGGACGTGCGCGGCGGTGGCGCGGGACTAAGGTCCTGGTAGCACCACCGCCCGCACCGCCGTCGTCGCCGGAGGCAGCACCGTGACCGAAGGTCGTCCCGTGGACCCGTCCGAGCACCGGCCCGCCGAGAGCGAGCAGCCGGGCCTGGAGACGCTGCTGCTCGAGGAGCGCCGGTTCGCGCCGAGCCCGGAGTTCGCCGCGCAGGCGAACGCGCATGCCGACCTGTACCCGTGGGCCGCCGCCGACCGGGTGCGGTTCTGGGCCGACCAGTCCCGCGAGCTGCTGACCTGGCGCACGCCGTTCAGCCGGACGCTCGACTGGACCGACGCGCCCTTCGCCCGCTGGTTCGACGACGGTGAGCTCAACGCCGCCGAGAACGCCGTCGACCGGCACGTCGCGGCGGGCCGCGGCGATCGCGTCGCGCTGCTCTTCGAGGGTGAGCCCGGTGACACCCGCCGCCTCACGTACGCCGACCTGCAGCGCGAGGTGTCCCGGGCGGCCAACGCGCTGCTCGCGCTGGGCGTGCGCACCGGCGACCGGGTGGCGCTGTACCTGCCGATGATCCCCGAGGCGGTCATCGCCATGCTCGCCTGCGCCCGGATCGGGGCGCCGCACTCGGTCGTGTTCGGCGGCTTCTCGGCGGAGGCGCTGCACTCACGCATCCTCGACGCGGAGGCGTCGCTGGTGATCACCGCCGACGGAGGGTTCCGGCGCGGCAAGGCGACCGCACTCAAGCCGGCGGTGGACGAGGCCCTGGCCAAGGGCGCGCCCAGCGTGGCGCACGTGCTCGTCGTGCGGCGCACCGGCCAGGACGTGGACTGGACCGACGGGCGCGACGTGTGGTGGCACGACGTGGTCGACACAGCGTCCGACCAGCACACCCCGGTGCCGCTGCCGGCCGAGCACCCGCTGTTCATCCTCTACACGTCGGGCACCACCGGGAGGCCGAAGGGGATCCTCCACACCACCGGCGGGTACCTGACCCAGACCGCGTACACCCACCTCAACGTCTTCGACCTCAAGCCGGAGACCGACGTGTACTGGTGCACCGCCGACATCGGCTGGATCACCGGGCACTCCTACGTCGTCTACGCGCCGCTGGTCAACGGCGCCACCCAGGTGATCTACGAGGGGACGCCGGACACGCCGGACCGCGGCCGCTGGTGGGACATCGTCGAGAAGTACGGGGTGAGCATCCTGTACACCGCGCCCACCGCCATCCGGACCTGCATGAAGTGGGGCGACGACCTGCCCGCGGCACGCGACCTGTCGAGCCTGCGGGTGCTCGGGTCGGTGGGCGAGCCGATCAACCCCGAGGCCTGGACCTGGTACCGGCGCGTGATCGGCGGCGACCGCACGCCCGTCGTCGACACCTGGTGGCAGACCGAGACCGGCGCGATCATGATCAGCCCGCTGCCCGGTGTCACCACGACGAAGCCCGGATCCGCGCAGTCGCCGCTGCCGGGCATCGCGGCCGACGTCGTGGACGACGCGGGGGCGCCGGTGCCGAACGGGGCCGGCGGCTACCTGGTGGTCACCGAGCCGTGGCCGTCGATGCTGCGGGGCATCTGGGGTGATCCCGAGCGGTACGCCGACACCTACTGGTCGCGGTTCCGCGGCCTGTACTTCGCCGGCGACGGCGCCCGCAAGGACGAGGACGGGGACATCTGGCTGCTCGGCCGGGTGGACGACGTGATGAACGTGTCCGGGCACCGGCTGTCCACCACGGAGATCGAGTCGGCGCTCGTCTCGCACCCCTGGGTGGCCGAGGCGGCCGTGGTCGGCGCGTCCGACGAGATGACCGGGCAGTCGCCGGTCGCCTTCGTGATCCTGCGCGGCGACGCGGACGCGCCAACCGACGCCGAGGAGGTCTCGGCCGTGCTGCGCGCCCATGTCGCGACGCAGATCGGGCCGATCGCCAAGCCGCGCCAGGTGCTCGTCGTGCCCGAGCTGCCCAAGACGAGGTCCGGCAAGATCATGCGCCGGCTGCTGCGCGACGTCGCCGAGCACCGCGCGGTGGGCGATGCGACCACGCTGGCCGACTCGTCGGTGATGGACCTCATCGCCCGCGGGCTGTCCACCGGCGCGGCCGGCTCCCCCTCGGCGGCTGCCAGCGCCTCGTCCGCCGCGGTCTCCGCCGCGGCCGACCAGGCGTAGCCGCCGGGGCCGACAAGCCCTTCCAGGTCGTCCTCACAACCGCTCGTCGAAACGATTCGACAACCGGCCCGCGCCGCGGCTAGCGTGGGGGACGCATCGAGTGCGCGACCGGCCGTGACCTGGCGGGCAGCACCTCGGTGACCCCTCGCCCGTACCACCAGCGCCACCGCGCCCGGAGCACCGCACCGCCATGACCAGGAACCTCACCACCGGGCCGCCGGCCCGACTGATCCTGCTGTTCGCCGTCCCCCTGCTCATCGGGAACCTCTTCCAGCAGATGTACCAGTTCGCCGACGCCATCGTCGTCGGACGCATCCTCGGGGTGGACGCCCTCGGCGCGGTCGGCTCCACCGGCGGTCTGGCGTTCCTGCTGCTCGGCTTCTCCTGGGGTCTGACCAACGGCTTCGCCATCCCGACGGCCCGCGCGTTCGGCGCCGGGGACCTGGCGGGGGTGCGCCGCTCGGTCGCCGCGGGCGCGGTGCTGTCCGTCGGCTTCGCCCTGCTCATCACGGTGACCGCCGTGCCGGCGTCCCGCGCACTGCTCGTCGCGATGCAGACACCGCCCGAGCTGCTCAGCGACGCGACCACCTTCATCGCGGTGACGTTCATGGGCACCGGCGCGACGGTCGCCTTCAACTTCCTCGCCGCCTCGATCCGGGCCCTCGGCGACAGCCGCACGCCCCTGCTGTTCCTCGCCCTGGCCTGCACGCTCAACGTCGCGCTGTCGGTGACGTTCGTCGGCGGGCTCGGCCTGGGGGTCGCCGGCGCCGCGCTGGCCACCATCACCGCGCAGCTGGCCTCGGTGCTCGCGTGCCTTGCCCTGGTGCGCCGGCGGATGCCGCTGCTGCGCCTGTCCCGCGACGACTGGCGGGTGCGCCGTGCGGACCTGCGCGAGCCGCTGCGGATCGGGTTCCCGATGGGCTTCCAGATGTCGATCATCGCGATCGGGACGCTGGTGCTGCAGTACGCCGTCAACGGGCTCGGCGCGGCCTCGGTCGCCGCGTTCGCCGCCGCTGCCCGGGTGGACGGCCTGGCCGTGGCCCCGCTGAGCTCGTTCGGCATTGCGTTGGCGACCTTCGTCGCGCAGAACCGCGGCGCGCGCGCCTGGACCCGGATCCGGCAGGGCGTGCTGCGCACCTGCGCCGTCTCGTCGGGCTTCGCCGTGGTGATCGGGGTGGTCAACGTGGTGTGGGGGCCGTCGATCGTGCGGCTGTTCCTGGCGTCCGACGACCGCGACGCACCCGAGGTCGTCGCCCTGGCCCACACGTTCCTGTCGGTGAACGGCCGGCTGTACATCGCGCTGGCGCTGCTGTTCGCGCTGCGCAACGCCCTCCAGGGGATGGGCCGCAGCGCGGTGCCCACCCTGGCGGGTGTGATGGAGCTGGTGCTGCGCGTGGCGGCGGCCGTGCTGCTCGTCGACCGGCTCGGCTTCCTCGGCGCGTGCCTGGCCGCACCGCTGGCGTGGTTCGGTGCCCTGGTGCCGCTCACGGTGGCGTGGGGCCGCGAGCGCCGGAGGCTGGCGGCACGCCCCGACGGGCCGCTCCCCCTGCCCGACGGTCCGGTCGCCCTGCCCGACGACGTGCGCGTCCACGTCGGCGAGGAGGTCCTGGTCACCTGACCGGGCGCCGGCCGGCGCGACGAGCGGCGGGTCAGCCGCCGGTGGCCGCCGTGCCCGGGCTGCGGGCCAGCACCACGCACCCGGCGAGGGCGACGACGACCCCGCCCAGCGCGGCGACCCCCCAGCCGGCGCGCACGCCGTCCCCGAGGAACGCCAGCCCGACGACGCCGGGCACCACCACCTCCACCACCGAGACCAGGGCTGCCGCGAGCCCGACCGGCCCGCGTTCGAGCGCGCGGACGTACGCGACCACCGCGACCAGCCCGCCGGCCAGCACCACCAGCGCGATCGGCTGCCGGACCATCGCGACCCATCCGCCCGCGGTCGCAGCCCGGGCGCCGATCGCCACCGCCGAGTACCCCAGGGCGCTCGCCAGGCCCAGCGTCCACGCCGGGCCGCGCCGGTACAGCGCCACGGTGGCGAGCACCAGCACCGCGGTGAGCACCAGCGCCGCGGCCGTGAAGCGTGCGCCCGGCCGGGCCGCGGGCTGCTCGCCGGACGCCAGCACCAGCACGACGAGCCCCGCGAGCACGGCGCCCACCGCGGCCAGGTCCGCACGCCGCAGCGCGGTGCGCAGCACGAGGTGGGCCGCCAGCACGACGACCGCCAGGGAGGCGGCGAGCACCGTCTCGACGACCACGAGCGGCAGCCGGCGGAACGCCACCAGCGACAGCAGGAAGCACGCGCCGTCCAGGGCCAGTCCACCGAGCACCAGCGGCTGCCGGAACGCGGCCAGGCCGCCTCCCCGGCGGCTGCCGACCGCCTGCAGGATCGTCGCGACGCCGTAGCCCACGCTGGCGCCGCACGCGGCCAGCAGGCCCCAGCTCACTGCGGGCCGGCCTGCGCCCCGAGGAACCGGCCGATCACCGGCAGCTCGGTGACACCCTCCGCCCCGGCCATCGCCAGGGCCTGCGACGCCACGAACTCGGCAGCGTCCAGCACCACGTAGCGCGGTACCCACTCGGGATCGAACTTGGCGTTGAACGTCGCCAACGAGCTCATCTGGGTGTTCTCCGAGAGTCGGCGCAGCACCGGCCGCAGCAGCGGCCGCCACCGGGAGTCGCCGACGCCCTCCAGCACCTCCCGCATCACGGCGAAGTTGAGGCCCATCCCGTGGCCGCCCCGTGCCGCGACCTCCTGCATGGTGCGCACGATGGTGAACTCGACGACCCCGTTCGGCACGTCGTCCGCGTCCGTGCGGCGGCGCATCACGTCCAGCGACCAGCCGTCCACCGACGCGGCGGGGGTCCACTGGCAGAACGCCTCCACCCGGCCGGCGCCGTTGCGGGTCACCGCCAGCAGCAGACCGGTGTCCGCCGGGTCGAAGAGCCGTGACAGCGTCATGGAGAAGCCCCGCTCCGCACCGCCGCGGCGGGACTCGCCGGCAATCTCGACCAGCCGGGCTCGCAGGTCGTCGTCGAGCGCCGCCGGATCGTGGAACGTCGTCGTGCAGCCGGCCCGGAGCACCCGGTTGACTGCCTGGCGCAGCCCCTTGCGTCCGGGGCCCTCGAGGCTGAACCCCGCGCAGTCGACGATCGCCTCGTCACCCAGGTACACGGCCCGCAGGCCGCTCGCCTCGTAGATCGGCACCCAGTCGGCGGCCGCCCCGAGCACGGCCAGCGACCAGCCGTACTCCTCGGCGTACCCGGCGAACTCCGCCCAGGCCGCTGCCCGCTCGTGCCGCGGCCCGATCGGGTCCGGGGAGACGAGGCACACCCCGCCGCGCACGGAGTGCGCCACCACCGTGCCGCCGACGAAGAACCAGTCCTTGTCGTCGCGCAGCGCGAAGTAGTCCAGCGTGCCGCCGCCGTGACGCGCCACGATCCGCCGCGCCCGCTCGCGCTCCGCCCGGTGGTCGGACACGTTCATCGCCCGCGGCCGTCGCGGCGAGGTCAGCGACCACGCGAGCACCGCGAGGAAGGCGACGGTCAGGACGACGCGGACCACGCCGCGGGCGTGGATGAGGTCGTCGTGCCGGTCCCCCGCGCGGCCGGCCAGCAGCCCGAAGGCGACCACCACAAGACCGACGGCGCCCAGCCCGGCGAGCAGGATCAACCCGCTGCGCCGCAGGTCCCCCCGCGACGGCAGCACGGTGAAAGACCGCCGCTGCGTGGCGAGCCACACCAGCCCGGCGAGCAGGATCAACGAGGCGGCCACGTCGAAGCGGTGCGCCAGGTGCAGCAGCACCGCGATCCCGAGCACGGCCAGCGTGCCCGCCCACGCGAGCGCGTGCCCGCGCCGCAGTCCACGGGCGGCGACGAGCATGCCGATCGCCGCCACCAGCAGGGACAGCCGGGTGGCGCTGGCCAGCGGGTCCCACGCCTGGTCCACCAGGAGGACCGGACGCCAGAGGTGCGGCGCGGTGGTGGCGAGCAGCGTCAGCACGGCCAGCACCACGGCCACCCGGGAGGCGATCATCCGCATCCGCACCCGGACCCGGTAGTCGGTGAGCGCCGCCGGCGTCGCCTCGGCGGCCTGCAGGGCCGGCACCGCTGCACCGGTAGGGGTGGAGATGGCTCCGGTCACGCCGCCAGTCTCACACCACGGCGTCGCCCGCGGGCGACAGCTCCCAGCGCTCTCTCAGCCCGTTCCCAGGCGGGACGCCCAGGCTCACCCTGTGCGCTCCGCCGCCGACCCCGTGATCCCCCCGGACGTGCTGCGCCAGCTGGGCCAGTCCAGCGACCTGCTCGGGTCGTGGTGGCTCGTCGGGGCGATCGTGATCCTCGCGGCCGTGCTCGCCGCGTTCGCCGTGCGTCGCCGACGCCGGCACCGGCGGACCTGGCCGCACTGGACCGGGGTGGGCCTGACCCTCCTGCTCGCGCTCGCCCAGGCGGCCAACGTCGTCTCCGGCTACATGCCGAACGTGCACGCCGCGCGGGTGACGGCGGCCGAGTGGGGCATCGGCCGCGTCACCCCGCTCGCGCACGGCACGCCGGTCGCCCGCGCCGGCCAACCGGCGGCCGGGGGCCAGGTGCCGGTGGACATCCCCGCGCCGCCGGAGCTGCGGATGTCCAACGACCCGACCTGGGTCTACACGCCCCCCGGCTACGACTCCTCCACCGACCGGTACCCGCTGGTGGTGCTGATCCACGGCAGCCCCGGGCACTCCGGCGACTGGTTCGCCGCGGGTGACGTCGGTCGGGTGATGGACGTGCTGCTCGCGCACGGCCTCGTCCAGCCGATGGTGGTCGCCTCGGTCGATGTCAACGGCATCGGGAAGGGCGGCCTGGACACCGAGTGCCTGGACTCCACGACGGGCGGGGCGCAGACGGAGACCTACCTGACGACGGTGGTGCTCCCCTACCTCGATGCCCACTACCGCACCCGCGCGGACGCCGCGGACCGGGCGGTCGGCGGGTTCTCCTCCGGCGGCTTCTGCGCCCTGGACCAGGGTCTGCGCCACCCGGAGCTGTTCTCGACGATCCTGGCGCTCGAGCCCTACTCCGATCCCGGCTCCGGCGGACGAGCCATGCTCGCCACCACGCAGCAGTTCGCGGCGCACGACGTCGGCACGTACGCGGCGACCGTCCCGGTGGGGCAGGGCACCGCGTTGTTCCTCGGCGTGGCCGGGTCGGCGTTCGGCTCGCACGACACGTCAGGGCGAGCCGTCGCCAAGACGCTCGCCGCGCGCGGCATGGAGGTCCTCGTGCACACCGACCACGGTCAGTCGCACACCTGGTCGATGGCGCGCGAGACGATCCCGTACGCGCTGATGTTCGCCTCCCAGCACGCGGGCTGACCGACCCCGTCGCCGCTGGCGGCGGCGTCCGGGACCCCGTTACAGACCGAGGGCCCGGCGCAGGTTGCGGACCGCCTCGCGACCGGCCCGGTTGGCGCCGAGCGTGGAGGCCGAGGGTCCGTAGCCCACCAGCTGCACCCGCGGGTCGGCCACCGCCCGCGTGCCGTCCATGACGATCCCGCCGCCGGGCCCTCGCAGGCCGAGCGGGGCGAGGTGCTCCAGCGCGGCCCGGAACCCGGTGGCCCACAAGATGGTGCGGGCGGGCACGAAGGCCGGGCCGTCCACCCAGCCGCCGCCGGGCGGCTGCACGCGATCCCAGACGACGCCGTCCGGTGCGATGCGGTCGAACATCGGCCGGGCCGCCAGCACGCCGGACTCGATGCCGGCGCGGTACGCCGGCGTCAGCGGCAGGCCGGTCACCGCGACCACGCTGGACGGCGGCAACCCGGCCCGCGTGCGCTCGTCCACCTGCGCCACCGCCTCGCGGCCCAGCTCCGGCGTGAACTCCTCGTCGCGCCACTGCGGCGGCCGACGGGTGACCCACGTGGTCGGGGTGAGCGAGGCGAGCAGCAGCGTGAGCTGCACCGCCGACGTCCCACCCCCGACGACGACCACCGGACCGTCGGCCAGCTCCTCCGGCGTGCGGAAGTCGCGGACGTGCAGCTGCCGACCACGGAAGGTGGCCTGGCCCGGGTACGCCGGCCAGAACGGCTTGGTCCAGGTGCCCGACGCGTTGACCAGCCCGCGGGCCCGCCACACCACCGCCTCGTCGGGGCTGGCCGGCGGCCGGCTGCGCACCAGCAGGCGACCCGCACCGTCGTCCTGCACCCGGTCCACCCGCACCGGGCGCTGCACCCGCAGGTCGAAGGCCTCCTCGTACTGCGCGAAGTAGGCCGGCACGGCCCGGGACGCGAGCTCGTCGGCGTCCGGCGCCGGCTGCCCCATGCCCGGCAGGTCGTGCACGTGATGCGCGGCGGCCATCGTCAGGGCGGGCCAGCGGTGCTGCCAGGCGCCGCCGGGGCGCGGGTTCTCGTCCAGCACGACGAACGTCGCGCCGGCGCGCTCCCAGCCGTCGGACCCGACGGCCACCAGGCCCGCCCGCCGTAGATGGTGGGCCGCAGCCAGCCCCGCCTGTCCCGCGCCGATCACGACGACGTCGACGTCGACCGTCAGCGGACCGGCGTCCTGGGCGGCCCGCCTGCCCCGCCGGGTGCCGGCCGACGGCGAGCCGTCGGCGGGCGGGGGGATGGCAGCGAAGAGGTCCATGACACGACCACGGTAACCCACCTGTCGGTGCGTTCCGACGGCTGCCGTCCCCCACCTCCCGCCCCTGCACAGCCTCCCCGCGCGGGGTCAGCGCGGCCGGCCGCGCCGCGGTCTCGGACGCCGGCGGGACACCGCGGTGCGCTCCGTGGTGGGATCGGACGGTGCACCCGGACCGCCCGCCCGACCCGACCACCGACCCGCCGCGCGCCGTCGTCGAAGGAGCAGTCCTCGCCGTCGTCGACGGCCCGCTCGCGCCGGACGTCGCTGAGGAGGTCCGGGCGCTGGCCGCGCGCGCCGAGGCGGTCGACGGCGTGCCCCCGCTCGGCGAGCAGACGCTCCTGCGGCTGGCCGACCGCGAGGCGCCAGCGCACCACGTCCTGCTGCGCGACCCGTCGTCGGGCGCCGGGCCCGGCGCCCTGGTCGGGTACGCCCAGGTGGACCGCGACGCCGAGGCGGAGATCGACGCCGAGGCGGAGATCGTGGTCGGACCCGACCGCCGGCGGCAGGGCCTGGGTTCCCGGCTGCTCGCGGCGACGCACGCCGCCGCGCCCGGCCGCCGGCTGCACGTCTGGGCCCACGGCGACCTGCCCGCCGCGCGCGCCCTCGCCGCGCGCGCCGGGATGGCGCCGGCGCACGAGCTGTGGCGGATGCGGGTGGACCTGCACGCCCGTCCGGTGCTGGCGGCGCCCCTGCCTCCGGGCGTGGCGGTCCGCGCCGCCATTCCCGGGCGGGACGACGACGCCTGGGTGGCGCTCAACGCCGCCGCCTTCGCCGACCACCCGGACCAGGGCCGCTGGACGGTGCACGACCTGCGTGCCCGGCAGGCCGCACCGTGGTTCGAACCGGCGGGACTCCTGCTGGCCGAGCGCACCGCCGTGGTGCCGCCCGAGCCGGTGGGCTTCGTCTGGACCAAGGTGCACCCCATCGGCGCCCTGGCCGCGGAGCCGGTCGGCGAGCTCTACGTGCTCGGCGTGCACCCGTCGGCACAGGGCACCGGCCTGGGCCGGGCCCTGACCGAGCTCGGCCTGCGCCATCTCGCGGACCGCGGCCTGGCCGCCGCCGTGCTGTGGACGTCCGCCTCGAACCACCGCGCCGTGCACACCTACACCGCCTCCGGGTTCGTCCAGGACGGCGTCGACGTGCAGTACGCCGACCGGGACGCCGACGAGGACGCCGACCAGCGGGGAACGGTCACCGCACCGGGGCACCGCACCCCGCCGCGCGGTGCCACCATGGGCACATGACCGACGCCCCGACGCTGCAGCCCGCGCTCGCCGCGATCATCGCCGAGCACCTCGAGGCGGCGCGGCCGCGCGTGCCCGCCGCGGACCTCGCCCCGCTGCCGGAGGACCGCTTCCTCGACCGCGAGCTGTCCTGGCTGGCGTTCAACCAGCGGGTGCTCGAGCTGGCGGAGGACCCGACGGTGCCGCTGCTGGAGCGGGTGCGCTTCCTGGCGATCTTCGCCTCGAACCTCGACGAGTTCTTCATGGTGCGCGTGGCCGGCCTCAAGCGGCGCATCGCCACCGGCATCGCCGTCACCGCTGCGTCCGGCATGACGCCGCGGGCAGTGCTGGAGTCGATCAGCGAGCGTGCCCACCTGCTGATGGCCCGCCACGCGCAGGTGTTCGTCGACGCGGTGCAGCCGGCGCTGGCCGCCGAGGGCATCACCATCGTGCGCTGGGACGACCTCGGCGACGGCGAGCAGGACCGCCTGCACAAGTACTTCCGCCGGCAGATCTTCCCGGTGCTGACGCCGCTCGCGGTCGACCCCGCGCACCCGTTCCCCTACATCTCGGGCCTGTCGCTCAACCTCGCCGTGTCCGTGGTCAACCCGACCAGCGGCAAGGAGCACTTCGCCCGGGTCAAGGTGCCGCCGCTGCTGCCGCGTTACGTCGCGGTCGACGCGTCCGGCCGGCCCAGCGCCCCGGACATGCGCACCGCCTCCCTGGAGAAGGGTCCGACGAGCTTCGTGCCCGTCGAGGACGTCATCGCCCGGCACCTGGACTACCTGTTCCCGGGCATGGAGATCCAGGAGTTCCACACCTTCCGCGTCACCCGCAACGAGGACTTCGAGGTGGAGGAGGACGACGCCGAGAACCTCCTCAAGGCGATGGAGAAGGAGCTGCTGCGCCGCAAGTTCGGCCCGCCGGTGCGGCTGGAGGTGGCGGAGGGGATCAGCAGCCGGGTGCGCAAGCTGCTGGTCCGCGAGCTCGGCATGAACGAGGGCGACGTCTACGAGCTGCCCGCGCCGCTGGACGCGACCGGCCTCAACCTCATCGCCGACCTCGACCGGTCCGACCTGCACTACCCGACCTTCGTGCCGACCACGCACCGGCACCTCGCCGAGGTCGAGTCGGCCACGCCGACGGACATCTTCGCCGCGATCCGGGCCCGTGACGTGCTGCTGCACCACCCGTACGACTCGTTCTCCACCAGCGTGCAGGCGTTCCTCGAGCAGGCCGCCGCCGACCCGGCCGTGCTGGCGATCAAGCAGACCCTGTACCGCACCAGCGGCGACTCGCCGATCGTCGACGCCCTGATCGACGCGGCGGAGGCGGGCAAGCAGGTGCTGGCCCTCGTCGAGATCAAGGCGCGGTTCGACGAGCAGAACAACATCTCGTGGGCCCGCAAGCTCGAGCAGGCCGGCGTGCACGTCGTCTACGGCATCGTCGGGCTCAAGACGCACTGCAAGCTCAGCCTCGTCGTGCGCCAGGAGTCGGACGGCCTGCGCCGGTACAGCCACGTCGGCACCGGCAACTACCACCCGAAGACGGCACGCATGTACACCGACCTCGGGCTGCTCACCGCCGACCCGGAGGTGGGCCAGGACCTCACCCGGCTGTTCAACCAGCTGTCCGGGTACGCACCCAAGTCGCGGTTCCACCGGCTGCTGGTGGCACCGCGGTCCGTGCGGTCCGGCCTGCTCGAGCGGATCGAGCGCGAGGCCGCCGCGGCGCGCGCGGGCCGGCCGGCGTGGATCAAGATCAAGGTCAACTCCATGGTCGACGAGGCCATCATCGACGCGCTGTACCGGGCGTCGCAGGCGGGCGTGCCGATCGACATCAACGTGCGCGGGATCTGCGCCCTGCAGCCGGGCGTGCCGGGGCAGTCCGAGACGATCCGCGTGCGGTCGATCCTCGGGCGGTTCCTCGAGCACAGCCGGGTGTTCGCATTCGCGAACGCCGACGGCACGCCGGACGACGGCTACGACTTCGCCGGCCCGGACGTGCTGATCGGCTCCGCCGACCTCATGCACCGCAACCTCGACCGCCGCGTCGAGGCGTTGGTGCGGGTGTCCGACCCGGACCACGTCACCGAGCTCGTCGACCTGATCGACCTGTCGATGGACGACGGCACGACGTCGTGGCACCTGGGCCCGGACGGCGAGTGGCAGCTGCACGCACTCGGTCCGGACGGTGAGCGCCTGGCGGACCTGCAGTCCGTGCTCATCGCCCGGCAGCGCCGACGCCCGGGCATGGGCCGGTGAGCCAAGCCCCGCCGACGACCGTCGAGGCAGCCGGCGCCCTCGTCTGGCGTGTCCGCCAGCACCGGCTGCAGCTTGCCCTGGTGCACCGGCCGCGCTACCGCGACTGGTCGTGGCCCAAGGGCAAGCTCGAGGTCGGCGAGTCGCCGGTCGAGGCGGCGGCCCGTGAGGTCGCCGAGGAGATCGGCCAGGACGTGGTGCTCGGCCAGCCGCTCCCCCCACTGGCCTACCGGCTGCCGGACGGCCGCACCAAACAGGTGCGCTACTGGGCCGCCCAGGTGGCGGGCCGGCCGGAGGCCGCGGCGCTGCGCGCCCGGCCGCCGGTGCCGCCGGCTTCCCGCGAGGAGATCGACCAGGTGCGCTGGCTCGACGTCCGGGCGGCGGCGGCGCGCCTGACCCGCAAGGCCGACCTCGTCCCGCTCGAGGTGCTGGTGGACGCCTACCAGCGGCAGCGCCTGGACACCCGCGCGCTCGTCGTGGTCCGGCACGGCGCGGCCCACAAGCGCAGCACGTGGCCGGGGTCGGAGGACGACCGGCCGTTGACCGAGGACGGGCACCGGCAGGCCGGTGCGCTGGTGCCGATGTTCTCGGCCTTCGGGGTGACCCGGATCCTCGCCAGCGCGTGGCGCCGCTGCGCGGACACGGTCGAGCCGTACGCGCTGGCCACCGGGGTGGAGGTCTCAACCTCGCCGCTGCTCACCGAGTCCTCGCACGAGGACTCCCCCGCCCACGTGGCCGCGACGGTGACGGAGCTCCTCGGGTCCGACCAGGACTCCGTGCTGTGCACGCACCGGCCGGTGCTCCCCACGGTGCTCGACGTGGTGGCGGCGCACTCGCGCCGCCCGGTGGCCGATGCGCTACCGCACCGGGACCCGTTCCTGCACACCGGCGAGCTGCTGGTGGCCCATGTGGCGCGCACCGAGCAGGGGCCGCGGGTCGTCGCGGTGGAGCAGCACCGTCCGTAGCCCCGACGGGCCGGGCGCTGCTAGGTGAGGATCGGGCGCAGCACGAGCAGGACGAGCCCGGCGACCAGTGCGGCGGCCGGCATCGTCAGCACCCAGGCGGTGGCGATGTTCCCGGCCACGCCCCAGCGCACCGCGGAGAGCCGCTTGGTCGCACCGACGCCCATGATCGCCGAGGTGATGGTGTGCGTGGTGGAGACGGGTGCGTGCAGTCCGAGCGCCATGACGTACAGCACGCTGGCCGCCACCGACTCGGCGACGAAGCCGCGCGCCGGGTCGAGCTCGATGATCTTGCGGCCGAGGGTGCGCATGATCCGCCACCCGCCGGAGTACGTGCCCAGGGAGATCGCCGCCGCGGCGGCCAGCTTCACCCACACCGGGATGCCCTCGCCCGGCTTCACCCAACCCTGGGCGAGCAGCGCCAGGAAGATCACTCCCATCGTCTTCTGCGCGTCCTGCAGGCCGTGCCCGAGCGCCATCGCGGCCGCCGAGACCGTCTGCGCCAGCCGGAACCGGCGCATCGTGCGCGTCGGCGGCCGGTTCCGCACGGCCCACAGCACGCCGACCATGACGAAGAAGGCCAGCGTGAACCCCAGTGCCGGGGACACGATCATCGGGAGGGCGACCTTCTTGACCACCGCGGACCAGTAGATGCCCATCCCCGCGGTCAGCCCGGCGCCGACCAGGCCGCCGATCAGCGAGTGCGTCGACGACGACGGCAGGCCCAGCCACCAGGTGATGAGGTTCCAGGCGATCGCACCGATCAGCGCGCTGAGGATGACGACGAGCGTCAGCCGCGTCTGCGCCGAGGTGTCCTCGGGCAGCATGACGATCGACTTCGCGATGGTCTCCGCGACGGCGGTGCCGAGCAGCGCGCCGGCGAAGTTCATCACCGCCGCCATGATCAGCGCGGCCCGTGGCGTCAGCGCCCGGGTGGACACCGAGGTCGCGATGGCGTTGGCCGCGTCGTGGAAGCCGTTGGTGTAGTCGAACCCCAGCGCCACGACGACGACGATGATGACGAGCGCGAGCTCCACGGCGGACTCAGGACTCCTTGAGCGCGATGGTCTCGACGGTGTTGGCCACCTTCTCGAAGGCGTCCGCCCCGTCCTCGAGCTTCTCGACGATCTCCTTGAGCTTCATGAGCAGCACCGGGTCGGAGACCTCGTCGAACATCTGCGCGAGCAGCTTGCGGTGCGCCTTGTCCGCCTGGTTCTCCAGCCGGTTGATCTCCACCCAGTACTCCTGGAGATCGCTCATCGAGCGCAACCTGGGCATCGCCTCGGCTGTCAGCTCGGCCATCCGCTGCAGCACCTGGATCACGTCGGCCACCCGCGGCGGCAGGACCTCGACCTTGTACAGGACGATGAGGTCGCCGGCCTCCTCCATGAAGTCCATGCAGTCGTCCAGGCTGGAGGCCAGCACGTAGATGTCGTCCCGGTCGAACGGCGTGATGAAGGTCTGGTTCAGCCGGCGCATGATCGTGTGCGTCGCCTCATCGGCCGCGTGCTCGGCGTCGGCGAAGCGCTTGCCGATCTCCTTGCGGGCGGGGCGGTCGGCACCGAGCATCTCGGCCAGCAGGTTCGCACCCGTCACCAGGTGGGCGGCTTGGGCGGCGAACAGATCGAAGTACGAGTTCTCGCGCGGTGTCAGGCGCAGGCGCACAGCAGGCTCCGGGGCGGGGGGGACGTTGGCCGGCCGGAGGCCGGGCACAACCAGCGTAACGGCCCATGAACGCCCGCTGAACACATCGAACTGACGAGCGTCCGGACGGTCCGCCGGGCGAGGAGTGCGAGCAAGGAAGTGCGCCGGACCGCGGAGCGCCTCTCGGCGCGTGGCCGCTCGAAGCGGCGTGACATGGAGCCCGGGGCTACCGCGGTCCGACGCCCCACCAGTGTACGTGAGGGGCTACTCGAGGCGGCCGGCCCGCCACAGCGCACCAGCCCGCGCCAGCTCGTCCGCAGTCCTGACCAGCGACGACGCACCCCGGGTCAACCGGTCGGCGCCACCGGGGTCGACCGTGTCCAGGTGGTCGGCGTCGAATGCCGCGCCGGTGGCCAGCACCCGGCAGAACGCCGCCGCGCGGTCCAGGGCGGTCGCGAGATCGCCCGTGTAGACCCCCGACAGCACCGCATCGGCCACCGCGAGCACGTCCGCAGGGCCGGGCGGGGTCACCACGCCGGCCACCGCCCCGTGCACGGGGGCCGCGTCGACACCGAGCCGGTAGCGGTCGGCCACCGTCCGGGGGTCGCGTCGCACCCATTCCCGCAGCACGGAGAGCCGCCACAGGGCGCCCGGCAGGCTGTCGGCCGGGCTGTCCGCCCACAGGGCGGCGACCACGTCCAGACCCTCGGTCTCGACGAGCGCGAGCAGCCGTACCAGCACGTCCGGGTCGTCGCTCGCGCGGCCCCGGCGCACGAGCGCGGCGGCAGTGGTGTGGGCCACCTCGGCACGCAGCGCCGGGTCGACGCCACCCGGCTGCCAGTCCGTGGAGGGGTCAACCAGCACCGGGCGTCGGGGGCGACGCCCGCGGTCGTCGTCGGTCATCGGCCGATCATCCGTCGCCGGGCACGCCGACCGCCACCCGGCCGCGCCGCCCACGCGTGCACTTCAGAGCGAGAGGTGCACGTGCAGGTGCACCATCGGCGAGGAAGTGCACCCTCGGGCGGCCACGGGGGTGGCCACGGGGGGTGGTCAGGGGCTCCAGGTGCCGCGGCGGCGCGCCACCTTGGCCAGCGCCAGCACGGTGCGCTCGTCGAGCACCGGACGCAGCCGGCGGAACACCGCGGGCACCTCGTGGCGCGCGAGCACCAGCGGGTCGTCGGGCCCGGTGGCGACCTCGATGTCGAGGTCGGCCTGCAGCACCAGCACGGCCCGGACGTGGATCTGCGCGCAGCCGGCCGCGGCCAGCCGGTCGGCGACCCGCGCGGCCTCCAGCCGCGCGTCCCGCAGGTACGCGACGGGGCGCCCGTCGACGTGCATCGCACGGCCGCGGGCCCGCACCACCTGGCCGCGGTGCCGGCGCTCGGTCACGGTGAACAGCCCGCCCGGGCCGATGAGCAGGTGCTCGACGAGGCTGCCCTGGCGGCCGAGGGGCACGTCGTGCACGGTCTGCCAGCCCTCCTCGATCAACCGGTCCAGCCGATCGCCGACGGTGCTGCCACGCTCCGCGCGCGGGCCGCCCTCGGCACCGTCGGTCGTTCCCAGCCACGCCTCCAGGGCGGCCTCGACCCGGCGCGTCTCGGCCGGGTCGACCGGGACGTGCGGCCGGGCCGGGAGCACCAGCTCGGCGACATCCGCGCGCAGGTACTCCTGGGCGGCCCGGCGGACGTCGTCCTCGAACCCCGGCTCAGCGGCGACGACCTCACCTGATTGCAGGTCGATGGAGCCGACCGGCGCGCCACACTCCTGGGTGACGTACAGACGGTCGGCCCCGTACCGGCGCCAGCGGCGCACGGTGATCAGGTCGTCCACACGGGGGATATCGGCACCGCCAGGGGTCGGCCTGAGTCCCCGCACCGACCCGGTCGCCGCGGGGGAGCGGCGGACGGGGTCAGGCGGGCTCGAACGTCAGCGCCACCGAGTTCATGCAGAACCGGTCGCCGGTAGGGGTCTGCGGGGCGTCGTCGAAGACGTGCCCGAGGTGCGACCCGCACGTGGCGCAGCGCACCTCGGTGCGCACCATGCCGTGCTCGCGGTCCTCCAGCAGCTCGACCCGGTCGCCGGCCAGCGGCGCGAAGAAGCTCGGCCAGCCGCAGTGGGAGTCGAACTTCGTCTCGGAGCGGAACAGCTCCGCCCCGCACGCCCGGCAGCGGTACACCCCCACCCGGTGCTCGTCGAGCAGCGCGCCGGACCACGGCCGTTCCGTCCCGGCCCGGCGCAGCACGGCGAACTCCTGCGGCTCCAGCTCGAGCCGCCACTCGTCGTCGGACTTGTGCACCACGGACGTCCCGTCGACCATCGGACCCCTCCTCGCCGTCGCTGTCCCCGTGAGGAACGCCGCAGGGGTCCGTTCCCTTCCGGGCGCCCCAGGGGTGGGTCCCCTCCGAGCCACTCGTCCGGGTGTCGTCCGGCAGATGTCGACCGTCCGATCGGCACTCACCTACGCTGGGCGCGGTGCTGACCTGACCCTCACCAGGCGCCTTCCGATCCAACGAGGTCCTCGTGCCACGACCCGTCCGCCGCCGGTCGAGCCTGACGCGCTACTTCGTCGTCGTCAGCCTCGTGGCCATGACGGCCCTCGGTGCGGCCCTGATCCTGGTGGCCTCGAACGTGATGTCCCGGCAGGCCATCCGGCTCGGCACCGTGACGGCCACCTCCGTCAGCACCTACGCCGTCGGGCCCCTCACAGCCGAGGACTTCCGCACCGGCATCCTCGACCACAGCCAGACCGCGGCCGTCTCGGCCGCGACCGCCGGGTTCGCCGACAAGCTGGTGGAGCTGCGGCTGTGGAGCACCGACGGCCGGCTGGCGTACAGCAGCACGGCCAACGCCACGACCGGCCTGCCGGACACGACGCGGTTCGCGCAGGTGCAGGCCACGGGCGAACCCGATGCGCGGATCGTCACCGACGTGCGCACCGGCAGTGGCGGCAACGGCGTCGCGGCGACCCAGCAGCCGGTGCTCGACGTGTACGTGCCGGTCCGGGCCGGGGACACCAGCGACCGGACCACCGCGGTCGGGGTGCAACCGGCGGACGCGATCGTCGGCGTGGCCGAGGTGCTCATCGACCAGACCGTGTCGCAGCAGGCGCTGGCCGAGGCCACGCGGACGGTGACGCTGGTCGTCGTCGGCGGCCTGGCGCTGCTGTGGCTGCTGCTGTTCCGCACCGTGCACACCACGTCCCGCCGCCTGCACAACACCGCTCTGGAGAACGCCCGGCTGGCGCTGCTGGACTCGCTGACCGGCCTGCCGAACCGGCGGCTGCTGGCCGACCGGATGCGCCGCGGCATCCAGGCGGCGCGCGACGACGGCACCCGGGTGGGCCTCGTCCTGCTGGACATCGACCGCTTCAAGGACATCAACGACACCCTGGGCCACGACCGCGGCGACGAGCTGCTCGAGCAGGTGGCGGAGCGGCTGCGCAACTGCCTGCGGGACGAGGACCTCGTCGCGCGGCTCGGCGGTGACGAGTTCGCCGTGCTGCTTCCCGACGTGCGCACGGTGGGCAACGCCGAACGGCTGGCGCGCCGGGTCCGGTCCATGTTCATCGCGCCGTTCCGGCTCGGGGAGATGGAGCTGCACGTCGAGACGTCCGTCGGCGTGGCGTGCCTGCCGGACCACGCGGACGACGCCTCGTCGCTGATGCGGACCGCCGACGTGGCGATGTACGCGGCGAAGGTGCACCGCACCGGTGTCGCGGTGTACGACCCCGACGAGGACCACTCGTCGCCGGCCCGGCTGCAGCTGCTCGGCGACCTGCACCGCGCGCTCGAGGCCCAGGTGTCCCTCGCCGGTCCCGGTGGCGCGGTCGGCGGCGACCTCCAGCCCCTCCAGGACGGTGCCCGACCGGAGCTGGAGATGTACTACCAGCCGAAGATCGACCTCATCACGGGCCGGACGGTCGGCCTGGAGGCCCTCATGCGCTGGCGGCACCCCGAGCACGGGCTGCTGCTGCCAAGCTCGTTCATCCCGCTGGCCGAGCAGTCCGGCCTGATCCACACCATCACGGCCTTCGCGCTCGAGGAGTCGGTGCGCCAGCTGGCGGTGTGGCACGCGGAGGGTCGGCGGGTACCCGTCGCCGTCAACCTGTCCGCACACGACGTGGCCGGCGCGGCGGTGGTCGACCTCATCGAGCGGCTGCTCACGTACTACCAGGTGCCGGCGGAGCTGCTCGAGGTGGAGATCACCGAGACCGCCCTGATCGCCGACACCTCCCGCGTGGTGCCCGTGCTCGAGCGGCTCGGCCGCCTCGGGGTCCGGGTGGCCATCGACGACTTCGGCATCGGCAACACCTCCATCGCCCAGCTGCGCGACCTCCCGGTCAACGAGCTGAAGATCGACCGGCTGTTCGTCTCCGACCTGGCGGACGACAGCCGGGAGGGCAGCCAGCTCGTCGTGCAGGCGATGGTCGACCTGGCGCACTCGTTCGGGCTGCGCGTGATCGCCGAGGGGGTCGAGAACGAGGACACCGCGAAGATCCTCGGGCGGCTCGGCGTGGACCAGGCGCAAGGGTTCTTCTACGCCCGCCCGGCACCGCCCGAGGACCTGGTCCACCGGACGCCGCCCGGAGGACGCGCCACCCGGGTGCGGCGCGTCACCGCGCCGGAGGCGGTCGCCCCGACCGATGGAGTGAATGATGTGCAGGAGGCTCAGTCCGGCCACTGACCGTGCCGATGACGTACGGGACCGGACGTATCGACTGCCAGCCCGAGGAGTGACCTGCGATGACGGACGATCTGATCCAGGAGATGATCGACCCCGAGCGCCCGCAGCGTGACATGCCCCGTCGCCGTCGGCTGGCGGCCACGATCACCATCCTGGCGCTGGCCCTCGTCGGGATCACCTCCCTGACCACCGGCGCGATCTTCACCGATCGTGAGACGACCAGTGGCGACCTGCTGACCGGCACCGTGGACCTCGGCGTGGACGCCTCGATCCCGGTCACCCTGCCGATCGGTGGGATGGCGCCCGGCGACACGGTCGACACCAGCGTCACCGTCGCCAACTCCGGCTCGTTGGCGATGCGCTACGCGGTGCTCTACAGCGCCGACCCCGTCGCCGGCCCGGTCGCCAGCGACCCCGTCCTCGGCGGGCCGGCCGCGGCCGGCACCGGCGACCTGCGGGACGTCGTCTCGCTCGCGGTCTTCCCGATCGGTGCGGCGGCCAGCTGCGCCGCCGCGACCGCGCCCAGCCCGGGTGTGGTGAACGGTGCGGTGGCCGACGTGAACACGGGCGCCGCCGGCACCTTCGCGGCCCTCATCGGCAGCAACGCGCAGGGCTCCCAGGGCAACGACCGCGAGCTGGTCGCCACCACCTCCGAGACGCTCTGCGTGCGCATCCACCTCGACATCACCGCCGACAACTCCGTGCAGAACACCGGCCTGCACCTGACCCTGCAGTTCGACGCCGAGCAGGTTGTCAACAACCCGTGATCCCATGACGTCCGACCTGCTGGAGCCGACGCTCGTCGACCGGAGGGCCTCGCGCCCGCCGCGTCGGCGACGTTCACGGCGACCGGCCTGGCGGGTCGTGACGTCGATGGCGCTCTGGGTCGTCGTCGTCGTCGGGGCGCTGGTGTACCTGACGTCCTTGGCGGTGCCGCTGTGGTACCAGGCCAACGGGCAGCGCCTGCTGCTCGTCACCTCCGGCTCGATGGCACCCAAGTTCACCGCCGGCGACGTCGTGGTGCTCAAGGCGATCACCGACGAGTCCCAGCTGCAGGTGGACCAGGTGGTGACGTTCCGGCCGGTCGGCAGCCAGACCCTGGTCACGCACCGCATCGTCGAGCTGCACCGCCTGCCCGCCCTGGAGCAGGACACCGCGTCGGGGCGCATGGTGCCGGTGCTCGACGACCAGGGCAACCAGATCCTGCAGGCCTACCTGGTGACCAAGGGCGATGCGAACGAGCACCGCGACCCCAACGCCACCCCGGTCAGCCGGGTGCGCGGCATCGTCGTCGGCTGGCACTCCGGCTGGGGTGCGGTGCTGCAGTGGAGCGAGTCGCCCCGGGGCCGCGCGACGATGCTCATCCCGCCGCTGGCTGCGCTCGGCCTGCTGGAGCTGCTCGCGGTGACGGACGCACGACGGGCCGCCGGCAATGCACGGCGCACCGACACCGACGCGGAGCGGAGGCTCGATGCCCTCCTCCTCGACTGAGACCGGGACGCGCCGGTTCCTGCCTGCGGAGGGCGGCGCGTGGCTCCGGCTCGGCCTCGTGCTCGCCCTCGGGCTGGCCGCGGTGACGGCCCCGTCGCTGGAGCGCACCGGCGCGGTGCTCACCGACTCCGCGACGACCAGCGTGACCATCTACAGCTCCGCCGACTCGGGTGCGTACCCGGTGGCCGTCGCCCCGGCACCGGTGACCGTCGCGTCCGTCGCGTCCGTCGCGTCCGTCGCGAGTGCCGCGCCGAGCGACGGAGCGACCGAGCAGCCCACGCCCACGCCCACGCCCACGCCCACGCCCACGCCCGAGCCCACGCCCGAGCCCGCACCGACACCCACCCCGACGCCCCTGGGCACGGACGGCGCGGTGGCCCCGGACGCCGGATCGGGTGACGCGGGCTCCGGACCGAGCGGATCCGACGCAGGCTCCGCGGGGCCGGCAACGGGCGTGCCGTTCCTCGACGTCGGCCTGGGCGGGCGCTCCCACCGCTGAGCCCCCGCCGCGGATGGAATACCCCGGCGCCGACTCCGGTTGACGGGCGTGTCCAGGGCACACCCCCGCCCCGGCACCAAGGAGCGCGAGGACACCATGCAGTTCGGCATCTTCTCCGTGGGCGACGTCACCCCCGACCCCCACACCGGCCGCGCGCCGACCGACACCGAGCGCGTGCGCTCGATGCTCACCATCGCCGAGCACGCGGACGCGGCGGGCCTCGACGTGTTCGCCACCGGCGAGCACCACAACCCGCCGTTCGTCCCGTCGTCCCCGACGACGATGCTCGGCTACCTCGCCGGCCGGACGACGCAGATCACGCTGTCCACCGCCACCACGCTGATCACCACCAACGACCCGGTCCGCATCGCCGAGGAGTACGCGATGCTCCAGGTGATCGCCGACGGGCGGATGGACGTCATGCTCGGGCGCGGTAACACCGGTCCGGTGTACCCGTGGTTCGGCAAGGACATCCGGCAGGGCATCAACCTCGCCGTCGAGAACTACGCCCTGCTGCGGCGGCTGTGGACGCAGGACGTCGTCGACTGGTCGGGCCAGTTCCGCACGCCGCTGCAGGGCTTCACCTCCACGCCGCGTCCGCTGGACGGTGTGCCGCCGTTCGTCTGGCACGCCTCGATCCGCTCCCCCGAGATCGCCGAGCAGGCCGCCTACTACGGCGACGGGTTCCTGCACAACGCGATCTTCTGGCCGCTGGAGCACACCGCGGCGATGATCGCGTTCTACCGGCAGCGCTACGAGCACCACGGGCACGGGCGCGCCGACCAGGCCATCGTCGGGCTCGGCGGGCAGGTGTTCCTGCGCAAGCAGTCGCAGCGCGCGTGGGACGAGTTCCGGCCCTACTTCGACGAGGCGCCGGTGTACGGTCACGGCCCGTCGATGGAGGAGTTCACCCGGGAGACGCCGCTGACGGTGGGTTCGCCGCAGCAGGCGATCGACCGCTACGGCGCGCTGTGGGAGCAGATGGGGCACTACCAGCGCCAGCTGTTCCTCGTCGACCACGCCGGGCTGCCGCTGAAGACCGTGCTCGAGCAGATCGACATCCTCGCCGAGGACGTCGTGCCCGTGCTGCGGCGCGAGGCCGAGGCACGGCGTCCGGCGGACGTGCCGGCTGCGGCCCCGACGCACGCCGAGCTGGTGGCCGCGGCCCGCGCCGCCGGCACGCTGACCGCCGCCGGCCCCTCCACGGAGGGCGACCGCTGGACGGGCCGCACCGCGGAGGACGACCTCGCGGCCGCCGACGCCGCCACGGTGGCACGCGCGTGACCAGGTCGGTCGTGGTGATCTCGGCGGGGGTGTCGCAGCCCTCGTCGACCCGGCTGCTGGCCGACCGGCTGGCCGAGGCCGTCGTCGCCGCGCTGGCCGGCCACGGCGAGCAGACCCTGGTCGAGGTGGTCGAGGTGCGCGAGCTGGCGCACGAGGTGGTCAACGCCACGCTCACCGGCTTCGCCGGGGCGGCCCTCGCGCAGACCCAGGCCGCGGTCGCCGCGGCCGACGCCCTGGTGGTGGTGGGGCCGGTGTTCACGGCCGGTCCCGCGGGCCTGCTCAAGTCGTTCGTCGACACCCTCGACCCCGACTCCCTGGTCGGCACGCCCGTGCTGCTGGCTGCCACCGGCGGCACCCCGCGGCACTCCCTGGTGCCCGACTACGCGATGCGGCCGTGGTTCGCCTACCTGCGGGCCGACGTGGTGCCGACCACGGTGTTCGCCGCGACCGACGACTGGGCCACCGACGGCGGCGACCGGCTGGCGTCGCTGCCCGACCGCATCTCCCGCGCCGCAGGCGAGCTGGCCGACCGGGTGGCGGCCCGTCCCAGCACGACCCGTACCGGGCGCTACGACGACGTGCCCTCCTTCGACGACCTGCTGGGCGGCGCCGGGCTCTCCTAGCCCGCCGGCCACCCTGGCGAGCATCGTCCCCGACTGCCCCTAGGGTGATCGTCGTCGAGGACGGGGTGGCGCGATGAGGGCACGGGCCCGGCACGTGTGGAGCACGGCGACGCTCGTCGTCCTGGCGACTGTCGGCGTGCTCGCCGGCTGCTCGCCGGGCACACCGGAGCCCGACGCGTCCGCCACCGCGCAGGTGCCGGCCGACGCCCCCTACCGCGACGCGTCGCTGCCGGTCCCCGCGCGGGTGGACGACCTGATCGCCCGCATGACGCTGGCGGAGAAGATCGGCCAGCTGACGCTCATCGAACGCGACGCCCTCGCCCTCGGCGACGTGCGGACCGGCCGGGTGGGCAACGTGCTCACCGCGGGCGGTGGTGGTCCCCGCGACGAGACGCCCGCGGGCTGGGCCGACATGGTCGACACCGTGCAGCAGATGGCGGCGAGCAGCCGACTGGGCATCCCGGTGCTCTACGCCGTGGACGCGGTGCACGGCCTGGGGCACCTGCCGGGTGCGACGGTGTTCCCGCACCACATCGGGCTGGGCGCCACACGCGACGCCGCGCTGGTGGAAGAGGTCGGCCGCGCGGTGGCGGCGGAGATCAGCGCGGTCGGCATCGACGTCACCTACGCGCCGACCATCGCCGTGGCGCGCGACGACCGCTGGGGACGCACGTACGAGTCCTTCGGCGAGGACCCGCAGCTGGTCGCCGAGCTCGGCGCGGCCGAGATCGCGGGTCTGCAGGGCGACGACCTGGCCGACCCGGAGTCGGTGATCGCGACGGCCAAGCACTTCCTCGGCGACGGCGGCACCACCGGCGGCGTGGACCGCGGCGACGTGGCGGCGACCGAGGACCAGGTCCGTGAGCTATTCCTACCGCCCTACCGGGCCGCCGTGGACGCCGGCGTCGGCTCCGTGATGGTGAGCTTCTCCAGCATCGAGGGCGAGCCGATGCATGCCTCGACGCACTGGGTGAGCGACGTGCTGCGCGACGAACTGGGGTTCACCGGCTTCGTCGTCTCGGACTACGCGGCCCTCGACCTCATCGACGGCGCGGACGGGCTGTCGGCCGACGAGGTGGCGACGGGCATCAACGCCGGCATCGACGTCGTCATGGTGCCGACCGACGCGGACCTGTTCGCCGGGCTGCTCACCGGCCTGGTCGAGTCGGGGGAGGTGTCCACGGCCCGGCTCGACGAGGCGGTGCGCGCCGTGCTCACCGTGAAGTTCGAGGCCGGCCTGTTCGAGTCGGCCGGGGCTGATCCGGCACGTTTCGACGAGGTCGGGTCGGACGAGCACCGCGCGCTGGCCCGGCGGGCCGCGGCGGAGTCGGTCGTCGTGCTGTCCGACGAGCGCGGCATGCTGCCGTTGGCGCCGGGCGCGCGGGTGCTCGTCGCCGGCAGGTCCGCCGACGACGTCGGCGTGCAGTGCGGGGGCTGGACCCTGGAGTGGCAGGGCAGGGCGGGCAACCAGATGCCGGGCACGACGATCCGCGAGGGTGCGTCGGCGATCGCCGACGTCACGTACAGCGCGGACGGGTCGGCGGTGGACGGCTCCTACGACGCGGCGATCGTCGTGGTCGGGGAGCAGCCGTACGCCGAGTACGAGGGGGACGTGGGCGACGGCGACCTGCGGCTGACCGCCGCGGACCACGACCTCGTCGCCCGCGTCGCCGCCAGCGGGGTGCCGACGGTGCTGGTGCTGCTGTCCGGGCGGCCGCTCGACCTGACGCCGGAGCTGGACCTCGTCGACGCCACGGTCGCGGCCTGGCTGCCCGGCACCGAGGGCGACGGGGTGACGGACGTGCTGTTCGGCGCGGTCGGCGCGACGGGGACGTTGCCGGTGTCCTGGCCGTCGTCCGTGGCCCAGGAGCCGATCAACGCCGGGGACGGCCAGGTGCCGGCCTTCCCGTTCGGCTGGGGCATCACCTACCCCGCGCGCTGACCGGAGTCGTGGAAGGCGAGTGCGTGCGCGAGCCATGCGGCGAGCCCGTCACCCTCGAGTGCAGCTGCGCGGACGGCGATCCAGCCGGCGCCCATCGTCCTGCCTGCGCCCATGAGGACCGGATGAGCGCCCGGCTCGCGCAGGAGGCGCTCGCTGTCCGTGGGGTCGATGCGCAGGAGGAGCTCCTGATCGCGGCGGCAGGCGGCGACCATGCGCTCGTCGACCATGAAGGAGACTCCGCCGAACATGGGCACCTCGCGGGGGTTGCGCTCCGTGAGTGCGTGCCTGACTCGCTCCAGAAGGTCCGGCTCGGCAGTCATCGGCCACCCTTCTCGAGGTACCTAGGCAGCCCGGCGGGCCGCTCGGGCCGCGGAAGCGAGCAGCTCCTCACCTGCCGGCACGGTCTCCTCGGGCGCCACCACGGCGCGCGCCTGCACGCGGGAGCGCTCACCGAGCGTCACCCAGCCGCCGAGCCGGGCGTGGGCACCGACGAGGGCGCCCCGGCCGACCACGACGTGCGTGCCGAGCCGCGCACCGGTCCGCACCACGGCACCGGACTGGACCCACACGTACCCACCCACGCGGGCCTGCGGTTCCACGGTCGCGCCGGGGTCCACCCAGGCCGTGGCGGCCACGTAGGCCGACGGCGCCACCTGGGCGCCCACGGCCACCAGACCGTCACCGTTGTCGTGGCGGCGGTACCTGACGACGGTGCCGTCGTCCTGCTCGAGATCCTCGTAGCGCTTCATTGGCCCTTTCAACGTGCGGTCTGGCGGCACTGTTCCCGGTTCCGTCAGGAACCGGTGCACACCGTCGGGTCGCCGCCGGGGGAAGCCTTCTCCCACAGCACGAACTGGGCGTTCGAGTAGTAGGCGAGGCCCTTCAGGCCGGTCGCGTTCGGCAGGGTCTTGCACGTGCCGGTCTGCGTCACCTGGCTCGACGCCAGCTTGGACGTCGTCCACGCCCAGTTGGCGGGGATGATCCCCTGGTTGAGCCGCATGGTGATCACCGGGACCATCGTGCTGGTCGCGGCGGGCGAGAAGGTGACGAGGATTCGCGCGGCGCGACCGGTCGTCGGGTCGGAGTAGTTGATCCCGGCCCCGTAGTAGGGCGTGATCGCCACGCTGGAGATCGTGCAGGCCGGCGCGGGGGTGACGGGCTGCCCGGTGGCGACGTAGACCCAGACGCAGCTGTCGCCCCAGGTGCCAGTGGAGGCGGTGGCCCGGACGTTCGCGGTGTTCGTCCAGGCGGACGAGGTCAGCGCCACCGCGGTGCCGAGCGCCACCAGGCCGACCAGCGCAGCGGTGAGCCCGAGGACTGCCCGCGAGCGGCGCGCCCGGCCCTGCGGAGCGACGGAGGGGGGACCGGTACGGGTACGGAACGGGTTCACCACGTCGCCGCCCCCTCCGGGGCCTCGTCGTCGCCCGGGCGGTGGCGGCGCACCAGCGTCACCAGCAGAGCGCCAGACGCGGTCAGCGCGAGCGCGAGCATGGCCAGGGACACCGCGGCGTCCGAGCCTGTCGTCGCGAGGCGGTCGGCGCGGACGACCGACACGCGGCCGATGAGGGTGCTGTCCTGCCCGGCATCGAGCGTCGCGCGGGTGGCCGTCACCACGAGCCGGTGGGCGCCCGCCGCGAGCACGTCCCCCTGACCCTGCCCGGCCAGCAGGTCGAGGCAAGGCGCCCCGTCGGTGCACAGCTGCGCCTGCCAGATCACCGCGCCGACCGGCCCCTCCTCGCGGAGCAGCACGTCGGACACCCGGGCGCGGAACGGCAGGTCGAGCAGGGCCGACTGCGTCTGCGTCTGTCCGGGGAGCAGGTCCGTGAAGCTCATCGTGACATCGAACTGCGTCGGCACGCTCACCGCCGTCGCCGCCGATGCCCCGGTCAGCAGCACAAGACCGGCGAGCAGCGCGGCGGTCAGGCCACGCCGCGCGCTGCGGCCCTGCTGATGAGCGGTCATGGTGACGAGTCGGTCCTCGAGGTGGTCGACGGTGGTCCGGTCAGCCCCGGGTCGGGGTCGGCGCGGTGGTGCGGGGGGCGCTGCGGTGCGAGCTGCGCCGCGTCGGTGGCGGCGGTCCCGCCGGCGTGCCGACCCGGAGCCCGGCGGTCCGGCTTGTCGCTGCCCGACAGCAGGGTGAGCCCGAGCAGCGCGAGGATGGTCACCCCGAGCGGGATCGCCACCGTCGGCTTGGTCAACGTCACGATGAACGAGCCGCCACCGGGAACCTGGAGCACCGGTTGCCACACGGTGTCGGTGAGCACATAGGTCTCGCCGTCCTGCGAGTCGTTCGCGTCACCCTTGAGGTTGACGTGCCAGGTGCCGTCCGGCTGCGCCTCGACGACCACCACGCGGTGCGTGATGATCTCGCCGGTCACGGTGCTGCGGATGGAGGCCACCTGGCCGACCTTCAGGTCGGCCGCGGGGTGCGGACGGGCGATCAGCAGGTCCCCCGTCATGATCCCCGGCTCCATCGAGCCGGAGATGACGATCAGCGGCTTGATCCAGCCGAGCTGCGTGGCCCCCCACACGCCCA
>Ga0302299_10000060_pt1 | contig 41959 bp, 40 predicted proteins | sample III_Fen_N3_4_FD_198795 | JGI IMG/M metagenome (GOLD analysis project Ga0302299, IMG submission 198795) | Peat permafrost microbial communities from Stordalen Mire near Abisko, Sweden - III_Fen_N3_4 | ecosystem: Environmental > Terrestrial > Soil > Wetlands > Permafrost | place: Sweden: Abisko...
GGCGATCGCGTTCGGCGTCGGCGCCAGCATGACCACGCTGACCGTGCTGCACGTGCTGGCGGCCGATCCGATCCCCGGCAAGAGCCACCAGCTGTATCGCGTGCAGCTCGAGCCGCGCAAGGCGAATGGCGCCCGGCCCGGCGACGAGCCGCCTGACCAGGTAGGGTACGACGACGGCGAGGGCCTCCTGCGCGCCGCGCGCGCCGAGCGCCAGGCGTGGATGACCGGCGGCGGCACGACGATCCAGCCCGACCGCGCCGACCTCAAGCCGTTCGTGATCACCGGCCGGTGGACCAGCGCCGACTTCTTCGCGATGTTCGACGCGCCGTTTGCCGCCGGGGGAGCGTGGACCGCGGCCGACGACGCCGGCCACGCGCGCGTCGCGGTGATCACCCGGACCCTGGCCGAGAAGGTGTTCGGCACCACCGACGCGGTGGGCAAGTCGCTGCGCGTCGGCGGCGCGCCGCTGCGGATCACCGGCGTGCTCGAACGCTGGAGCCCGCAGCCGCACTTCTACGACCTCGACGCCGGCACGTACGGCGTCAAGGAAGAGATCCTCGTGCCGATGACCACCGCCCTCGAGCTCAAGTACTCGCATCAGGGCGGCACCAACTGCTGGGGGCCATCGCCCGACGGCAATTCGCAGGCGCCCGGCGCCCCCTGCGTGTGGTCGCAGTTCTGGGTCGAGCTTGGCAGCCCCGCCAAGGCCGACGCCTATCGCGAGTTCCTCGTGAAGTACTCGCTCGAGCAGAAGGCCGCCGGCAGGTTCCAGCGCGACCCTGCCGTGCGGCTGCGCGACGTCACCGACTGGCTGGTCTACCGGCAAGTGGTGCCGAGCGACGCCAAGCTGCAGACCTGGATCGCGCTCGGCTTCTTGCTGGTGTGCCTGATCAACACCGTGGGCCTCCTGCTCACCAAGTTTCTCCGCCGATCCGGCGAGATCGGCGTGCGCCGCGCGCTCGGCGCCTCGAAGCGCTCGATCTTCTTCCAGCTGCTCGTCGAGGCCGGCACGATCGGCGTCGCGGGCGGCGCCCTGGGGCTGGGCCTGGCGTGGGCGGGGCTGTGGGCCGTGCGTCACCAGCCGACCAGCTACGCCGAGCTCGCCCAGCTCGATCTCCCCATGCTCGCCGCGACGTTCGCGCTCGCGGTGTTCGCCAGCCTGCTGGCCGGTCTCTTGCCTGCGTGGCGAGGCTGCCAGGTCACCCCTGCGATCCAGCTCAAGTCGCACTGAGGCAACCATGCATTTCCTGCCCATTCTCGCCAGCCTGCGTCGCCACCGCACCGCGGCAGCGCTGATCATCATCGAGATCGCGCTGACCTGCGCGATCGTCTGCAACGCGGTGTTCCTGATCAGCGACCGGCTCCGGCGCATGGACACCACGACCGGCCTGGTCGAGGACGAGCTGATCCGGATCAGCGTCACCGGCATCAGCGAGGAGGCGCCCAACGCCAGCGCGGTCACGCTGCAGGATCTGGCCGCGCTGCGCGGGATCCCCGGGGTCAAGTCGGTCGCGTCCACGAACATGGTGCCGCTGTACAACTCGTCGTGGAACACCAGCGTGTCGACGGTCGTCGAGGATCCGCGGCCCCCGATCGAAAGCGCCGGGATCTTCATGGGCTCGCCGGACCTGCTCGAGACCTGGGGGATGACCGTCGTCGCCGGGCGCGACTTCACGCCCGACGAATACGTCGATTTCGAAGCGGCGCGGGCCCAGAAGGCCCATATCGGCTCGGTGATCCTCACGCGCGGCGCCGCGGCGCGGCTGTTCCCGGGCAAGGATCCGATCGGACAGAAGGTCTACTCCGAAAAGGACGCCCAGACCGTGGTCGGCGTGATCGACCGGATCATGCGGCCGGGTGGGCTGCGCGGCACCGACGAGGACAGCTACTCGATCATCACGCCGGTCAACATCCCGTACACGGCCGGCACCTACATCGTTCGCACCGACCCGAGCCGCCGCGCCGAGGTGATGGCCGCCGCCGACGCGGTGCTGCTCAAGATCGATCCGAGCCGGCTGATCGACGAGCGCGAGACCTTCACCGAGATGCGCAAGGACTACTTCAAGCAGGACCGCGCGATGGCGTGGCTGCTCGGTGGCGTGTGCGCCGCGCTGCTCATCGTCACGGCGCTCGGCATCATCGGGCTGGCGAGCTTCTGGGTCCAGCAGCGGACCCGCCAGATCGGCGTACGCCGCGCGCTCGGCGCCACCCGCGGCGATATCCTGCGCTACTTCCAGACCGAGAACTTCATCCTGGCGACGCTGGGCATCGTCCTCGGCATGGCGCTCGCCTACGCGATCAACCTCGGCCTCATGGGCAAGTATCACGTCGGCCGGCTGCCGGTCGAATACCTGCCGATCGGCGCGGTGCTGCTCTGGGGGCTCGGCCAGATCGCCGTGCTCGGGCCGGCGATGCGCGCGGCGTCGATCCCGCCTGCGATCGCCACGCGCACCGTGTAGGCTGGACGACGCGATGCCGACCGTCCTGGTGATCGACGATAACCCCGCGGTGGCCACGGCGCTGCAGGTCCTGTTCTCGCTCCACGATCTCCACACCGTGCGGGCCGAGTCGCCGGCGGCCGGGCTCGCCGCGCTCGGCACGGAGCCGATCGACGTGGTGATCCAGGATATGAACTTTCGCGCCGATACGACGTCGGGCGAGGACGGCACGGAGCTATTTCGCCAGATCCACACACGCTACCCTGACCTGCCGGTCGTGCTGCTCACCGCGTGGACGAGCCTCGCGTCGGCGGTCGAGCTGGTCAAGGCCGGCGCGTCCGACTACCTGGCCAAGCCGTGGGACGACAACAAGCTGGTCACCACGGTGCAGAACCTGCTCGAGCTGGCGCGCACCCGCCGCGAGCTGGCGCGGCTGCGCGGCGACGAGACCCGCCGGCAGACCGAGCTCGCCAAGCGCTACGATCTGCGCGGCGCCGTGTTCGGCGATGCCGCGACCGAGCGGGTGATCGCCCTCGCCTGCCAGGTCGCGCGCGCCGACGTGCCGATCCTGATCACCGGCCCCAACGGCGCCGGCAAGGAGAAGATCGCCGAGATCGTGCAGGCCAACTCGGCGGTGCGCGAGGGGCCGTTCGTCACGCTCAACTGCGGCGCCCTGCCCCAGGAGCTGCTCGAGGCCGAGCTGTTCGGCGCCGAGGCCGGTGCCTATACCGGCGCCAGCCGTGCCCGCGACGGCAAGTTCGATTCGGCCGACGGCGGCACGCTGTTCCTCGACGAGATCGGCAACCTGTCGCCCAGCGGCCAGATGAAGCTCCTGCGCGTGCTCGAGACCGGGCGGTTCGAGCGGCTGGGGTCCAACCGCGAGCGCCAGGTCAAGGTCCGGGTGATCAGCGCGACCAACGCCGATCTGCCGGCGATGATCCGCACCGGCGGGTTTCGCGAAGATCTGTACTACCGGCTCAACACGATCGAGATCCGGGTGCCGCCACTCGCCGAACGCATCGACGATATCATCCCGCTGGCGCGCCACTTCCTGATCGGGGGGAAGCGGTTGTCGGCCGACGCGCGCGACGCGCTGCGCAGCCACGCCTGGCCGGGCAACGTCCGCGAGCTGAAGAACGCGCTGTCGCGGGCGGGCCTGCTCGCCGCCGGCGCCGAGATCACCGCGGCCGATCTCGGGCTGCGCGCGCCGACCACCGCCCCGCCGCCGGTGGCGTCGCCCTCCGACGAGGACGCCGATCGCGCCGCGATCGAGGCGGCGCTGGCGCGCGCCGGCGGGGTGATCGCGCAAGCCGCGGCCGAGCTCGGCTTGAGTCGCCAGGCGCTGTACCGGCGGATGGAGAAGCTGAGCATCCCGCGCGAATGACCGTGCCGCCCTCGTCCCCGCCACCGACTCGCCGCCACCGCAGCTCGCTGACGTGGCGACTGTCGCTGGTCGCGTGCGCGCTGATCAGCGTCGCGGTCGCCGGGGCGCTGGCGCTGCAGGCCTGGCTCGACGACCCGTGGATCGCCGGTGCCACCGCGCTGGCGGTGATGCTGCCGCTGGCGATCTCGGTGATCGCCGGCGCGCTGGCGCCGATGATGGCGATGTTCCGCGCGCTGTCCGGCACGGTGACCAGCTACCGCGACGGCGACTTCGCGTTCAGCCTGGCGTGGCGACGCAACGATCAGCTCGGCGATCTGGTCACCGCCCACAACCTGCTCGGCGATACGCTGCGGCGGCAGCGCGAGTCGCTGGTCCAGCGCGAGCTGCTGCTCGACACGATGGTGCAGAACACGCCGGTGGCGATGCTGCTATGCGACGCTACCCGCCACGTCGTCTACGGCAACCTCGCGGCCCGCCAGCTGCTCGGCGCCGGCCGCCGGGTCGAGGGCCTGCCGCTCGACGATCTGCTCGGCGCGGCGCCCGAGACCCTGCGCGAGGCGGTCGCGCGCGGCGGCGACGGCCTGTTCGCCGTGGAGCGCGACGGCGAAGAGGACATCATCTACCTGGCGCGCAGCGGGTTCCGGCTCAACGGCCGGCCGCACGAGCTGTTCGTGCTGCGCCACCTCACCGTCGAGCTCCACCGCGAGGAGGTCCGGACCTGGAAGAAGGTCATCCGCGTGATCAGCCACGAGCTCAACAACTCGCTGGCGCCGATCGCGTCGCTCGCCCACTCCGGCGGCGAGCTGGTCAAGCGCGGCAAGCACGACCAGCTCGTCACCGTGTTCGCCACGATCGCCGAGCGCGCGCGCCACCTCGAGCAGTTCATCCTCGGCTACGCGAAGTTCGCCAAGCTGCCGGCGCCGCGGCCCGAGCCGATCGAGTGGCCCCAGCTGGTCGAGCGGCTGCGCACGCAGATCGCGTTTCAGGTCGAGGAGCCGTTGCCCGACGCGCCGGGCCGGATCGACCCTGCGCAGCTCGAGCAGGCGCTGGTCAACCTGTTGCGCAACGCGCACGAGTCGGGCTCGCCGGTCGAGGGCGTCGAGCTCCGCATCCGGAAGCTGCCCGCCGGGTTCGCGATCGAGGTCAGCGACCGCGGCGCCGGCATGACCTCCGCGGTGCTGTCGAACGCGCTGCTCCCGTTCTACTCGACCAAGCGCGGCGGCACGGGCCTTGGCCTGGCGCTGGTCCGCGAGATCGCCGAGGCCCACGGCGGCCGGGTCGCGCTCGCCAACCGCGACGGCGGCGGCACCCGGGTGACGATCACGCTGCCGCTGTGACCCGGCGATCGCCGGACGTGCGAAGCTCGCGGCATGTCGCAGCCCACGGATCCGATGAGAGACTGGCGCAGCGAGGGCGTGAAGGTCGTCACGGCGGGCACGCTCGACCCCAACACGGCCCAGACGCCGGGGATGAACCGCGCCGCGGCGATCACCCGGGCCCGGGTCGGGGCCGAGAAGCTGTGGGCCGGCACGGTGACGATCCACCCCAACGCCAAGACCTCCGCGCATCACCACGGCGATCTCGAGTCGGTGATCTACGTGGTCAAGGGCAAGGCGCGCATGCGGTGGGGCGAGCAGCTCGAGTTCCTCGCCGAGGCGGGCCCGGGCGATTTCATCTACGTGCCGCCCTACGTACCGCACCAGGAGATCAACGCCGCGGACGAGCCGCTCGAGTGCGTGCTGCTGCGCAGCGGGCAGGACCCCGTCGTCGTCAACCTCGACATCACGCCGATCGAGGCGCCCGAGGACGTGCACTGGGTCGACGACGTGCACGCGGCGCCCAAACCCTGAGGGCGAGCGCAGATGCGTGATCGCGCACGACGAGATGCAGGGACGACGGCGCCGTACGAGCGAGGCACGGCGCAGCGAGCGCGAGGCCTGACGGGTGGCCGGTCGGCGGCCGTCGTGCGATCGGCCGCCGGTCGCGCGTGCGTCACGCGCGGCGATCGAACGCGCGGCGCGCGTCGGAGATCACCGGCATGTGGCGCTCGGCCCACGCGCGCAGCGTGACCAGGGCGGCCTCGAGCGAGCGGCCCAGCGGCGTCAGCGAGTAGTGCACGCGCGGCGGGACGGTGGCCTCGACGCGGCGATCCACGAGGCCGTCGCGCTCGAGCTCGCGCAGCGTCTGGGCGAGCATCTTCTGCGAGATGCCACGCGCGCGGCGCTTGAGCTCGGCGAACCGGAGCTCGCCGTCGTCGGACAGCAACTTGACGAGCATCGACGTCCACTTGCCGCCGACGCGGTCGAGCAGGTCGCGCGTCGGGCACGCCGGGCTGAATAGGTCGCCGCGGCGACGCGCGCGGGCGGGGGGGGTCACCCGCAGCTCACCAGGTGGCGCGAAGGTGCCGTCTTCCGGATCGCGTGGTGGTCTCTTATGGTAACCATATGACCGAAATATACCACCAGGAGCGCGTCGCCGCCAACGGCATCCATGTCCACGTCGCCTCGATCGGCGACGGGCCTCCGCTGCTGCTGCTGCACGGCTGGCCGCACACGTGGTTCGTGTGGCACCGCCTCGCGCCGCTGCTCGCGCGCGACCACCGCGTGATCATGCCCGACCTGCGCGGCCTCGGCGCGAGCGCGCGCGCCGAGGCCGGCTACGATCTCCACACCCTCGCCGACGACGCGGCCGGCGTGCTCGACGCGTGCGGCGCGGGTGAGGCCGCGGCCGTGATCGCGATGGACCTCGGGGTCTCCGTCGCGTGGATGGTCGCCGCGCGCCACCGCGATCGCGTGCGGGCGCTCGTCTTGATGGAGGGCCTGGTCGGGCGGCTGCCCGGCGCCGAGCGCTTCCTGGCGAACGGCCCGCCGTGGTGGTGGGGGTTTCATACCGCCGCCGCGGCGCTCGCCGAGACCGCGCTCGCCGGCAACGAGGCGGCGTACGTCGGCTGGTTCCTGCGCGGGCTGCCCGAGGCCACGCGCGCGGTGTTCGTCGATGCCTACCGCGACAACCTCGGCCTCGCGCACTATCGCGCGATGGCCGCCAACGCGGCGGTGATCGCCGCGACGCCGCCACCCGCGGACGTCCCGACGCTCGCCATCGCCGGCGGCGTCGTCGGCGACGCGCTCGCCGGTCAGCTCGCGCCGCTCGCCCGCTCGCTCGCGACGGCGCGGATCGCGGACTGCGGCCACGTCATCCCGCTCGAGCAGCCCGAGCGCCTGGCGGCGTGCATCGCGCCGTTCGTCGCCGCGCCGCGCACGTGATCGCCCGCGCCGGCGCGCACGCGGGGCGCCGGCCCAGCTGCGCCGATCACGCGGCGCGTCCGCGGCGGTAGAGCGCCACGCCGACGACGTTCAAGCCGATCACGGTGCCGGCGATCTTGACCGCGAACACCAGGCGGCTGTCGACCGCCACGCTCGGCAGCACCGACAGCACCACGAACAGCACGGTGGTGGCGAACCCGGCGATCGACACCGCGCGGATCCCCCGCCGACCGCGAGCTCGCCGAACACGTTGAGGTTGAACAGCGTCAGGGCGCGGTGATCGGTCAGCCCGAGCTCTTGCCGCAGCTGGCGGCTCTCCTGCTCCACGGACGGCGCGGTGTCGTCGAGCGGCACGGCGCGAGCGTGACACGACGGGCCGGTCTGCGGCATTGCGCGGTGGTTTCCGGTGCGCGGGCCGCGCGCGATTTTTTTGCGGTCAGGTGGTTCGCGCCGCGCCGCGCGGCTCGGGTATGACTGTCGGATGATGCGTAGCTTGCTGTCTCGGATCCCGATCGTCGTTCTGTTCGTTCTGTTCGTCCTGTTCGTCGCGTCCAGCGCCATCGCCATCGCCGCGCCCCCCGAGAAAGGCCAGACCTTCCAGGCTCCCGGCGCCACGCTGTACGTCGAGATCCTCGGCAGCGCGGCCGGCGCGCCGCTCGTGGTCGTCAACGGCGGCCCCGGGTTTGACCACACCTACGAGCACGTCGTGCTGCCGGGGACGACCTCGCCCTGGGAGACCCTGGCCAGGACCCGGCGCGTCGTGTTTTACGATCAGCGCGGCAACGGTCGCTCGGGAGCGCTCAAGCCGGGGCAATCATGCACGCTGGCCGACCAGATCGACGACCTCGAGGCGGTGCGCGCGAGGCTCGGCGCCGACAAGATCGATCTGCTCGGCCACTCGTGGGGCGGCTATCTGGTGATGGCCTATGCGGCGCGGCACCCCGAGCACATTCGCCACTTGATCATGGTCGATTCGGCCGCGCCCAAGTGGTCGGATAACGTGTTCCTGTTCAAGGACATCTTCCCCGAGGGCCAGGAGCGCTCCAACCAGCTCGCGTTCGCCGACGCGATGGGCGACGCGGCCGCCAGCGCCGCCGGGATCCGCGAGTACTTCCACTGGCTGTTCTACGCGCCCGAGAAGCGCGACGCGTTTGTCTCGCAGGTCGATCCCAGGGTGTTCAACAAGCCGGTCAACGAATCGATCGTGCACGATCTCCCCCGCTTCGATCTGTGGCCCGAGCTCGCCAAGTTCAAGTTCCCCGCGCTCGTGATCACCGGCCGCTACGACATCAACGTGGCGCCGTCGGTCGCATACAGGATGCATAAAGCGATCGCCGGCTCACAGTTCGTCGTGTTCGAGCGCAGCGGACACCTACCGTTCTTCGAGGAGGCGGAGCCGTTCGCGCGCGCACTGGAGTCGTTCCTCGGCGGCGCGCGCTGAGCGCTGGCGGACGCGCGATTCGGTATGCTGCTATACAGCGCGATCACGCAAGATCGGGAGTGACGCGCGGAAGTCCGTGGCAGCGCTTGAATTGCCAGTGTGAGCGGCCTAGCGTCGCGGCCACCAACGACGACGGAGGTCGCGCATGACGATTCCACGTCCCACGACGATCCTGGTTGCCACCGCGTCCGCGTGCCTCGCGCTCGGCGGATCCGCGGCGGTCGCCGCCCCGGCGACGCCGGCCGCCCCGGTGCTCCGCGGCATCGATCTCGAGCGCTCGACGATCCCCGAGCTCCAGACCGCGATGGACCACCACCGGCTCACTGCCCTCGAGCTCACGCAGTTCTACCTCGCGCGGATCGCAGCGCTCAACCCCGCGCTCCACGCCGTGATCCAGACCAGCCCGACCGCGCTCGTCGAGGCCGCGGCGAGCGACCTGCGCCGCCTCACCCGGCAGCTGCGCGGCCCGCTCGACGGCATCCCCGTCTTGCTCAAGGATAACGTGGATACGCAGCTGCTGCGCGCCACCGCGGGCTCCGAGGCGCTGCTCCATGCGCGCCACGATCGCGACGCGTTCCTGGTCCGCAAGCTGCGCGCCGGCGGCGCCGTCGTGCTCGGCAAGACCAACCTCTCCGAGTGGGCCAACTTCCGCTCGAGCCTGTCATCGAGCGGCTGGAGCGGGGTCGGCGGCCAGACCGCCAATCCCTACGTGCTCGATCGCAACCCGTGCGGCTCGAGCAGCGGCTCGGGCGCCGGGATCTCGGCCAACCTCGCCGTCGTCGCGATCGGCACCGAGACCGATGGCTCGGTGGTCTGCCCCTCAGGTGCCAATGGCATCGTCGGCATCAAGCCGACGCTGGGCCTCATCAGCCGCAGCGGCATCGTGCCGATCTCGGCCGCACAGGATACCGCCGGCCCGATGGCGCGCAACGTCACCGACGCGGCGCTGCTGCTCTCGGCCGTCGCCGGCGTCGATCCCGACGACGCGGCCACCGCGGCGAGCGCCGGCCAGCGCGCGGCCGACTACACCGCGTTCCTCGATCTGCGCGCGCTCGCCGGTGCGCGGATCGGCGTGTGGAGCGCCGCCACCGGGGGCCAGAGCCCCGAGACCTCGGCGGTGTTCGCCCGGTTCGTCGACACGCTGCGCCGCGCGGGCGCCGTGCCGGTCGAGGTCGATCTGCCGCTCCTGGATGTCGTCAACAACAACGAATTCCCGGCGCTGCTCAACGAGTTCAAGCACGATCTCAACGCCTACCTGGCGGCGACCCCGGGCCGCCACCCGGCCGACCTCGCGGGACTCATCGCCTTCGACAGCGGCCACGCCGGCACCGAGCTCCAGTTCTTCGGTCAGGACATCTTCGACATGGCGCAGGCCCTCACCGGCTCGCTCGCCGATCCTGATTATCAAGCGCAGCGCGCGGCGGCCACCGGCGCCGCCCAGCACAGCATCGACGATACGCTCGCCGCGCTGCACCTCGACGCGATCGCCGCGCCGACCAACAGCCCCGCCTGGGTGACCACCCTGGGCCAGGGCGACGCCTTCCTGTTCGGCTCGTCGGGGCCCGCCGCTGTCGCCGGCTATCCCAACATCTCGGTGCCGATGGGCTTCGTCGGCGAGCTGCCCGTCGGCGTCTCGCTGTTCGCGGGCAGGTTCGCCGAGCCAAGGCTCATCGCGCTCGCGTTCGCCTTCGAGCAGGCCAGTCACGCGCGGCGCGCGCCGAAATTCCTGCCGACGCTGCCGCCCGGCCTGCGCGCCGCCCCGCCGGCCGCAGCGCCCGCGATCGCGACCGATCCGCCGCGCCTGTGGTAGCGGCGAGCCCGGGCGGCCCGGCGCGCTGGGCCTTTCCGCTCGACGAGACCTGCCCGCGCCTGGTGCGCCTCCGACGCCGTGCACTACACTCGGGGCGATGCGCCTCGCTCTCATCGTCCTGGTCGCCGCTGCCTGCGGCGGCGCCCCTGCTCCCACGTCGCCGGCCGATCCCGCCACCGCCACGCCACCTTCGACCGCGTCGCAAGTCCCGGTCGCCACGATCGAGCGCACCGCGTGCCACGGCTTCTGCCCGGTCTACAAGATCACGATCTACCGCGACGGCACGGTCGAGTACGAGGGCACCCAGCACGTCAAGCTCGTGGGTTCCGCGACCGGCCACGTCAGCGCCGACCAGCTGACCGCGCTCGATCAGCTGTTCACGACCCACGGCTACCTCGCGCTCGAGAACACCTACACGAAGCAGGCGATCACCGACATGCCGTCGGTCAAGACGTCCTATGCACCGCCGGGACAGCCGATCAAATCGATCGAGCACGACCGCGGCGACCGCAGCGCCCCGGAGTCGCTGACCGAGATCGAGAACGGCATCGACGACATCGTCCACACCGAGCAGTGGATCGGCACGACCGAGGAGCGCCGCGCCGCGATGCGCCGCTGACAGATCGCTACGGCGTGACGACCGCGACGGTCAACGCCGCGCCCGCGTAGGCCGCGAAGCCGCGCAGCGAGACGAACCAGGTGCCCGCGGCCGGGGCGTCGATCGTGCAGAACTCGCTGTTGCCGGTGAGGAAGGGGCGGCAGTCGAAGGCCGTCGTGGTCGGCTGGCTGCCGTTCCGGACGTAGAGATCGGCATCGCCCGTACCTCCGGAGACCACGACGCTGAGGCTCAGCGCGCCGGCGGGCACCGTGACGCTGCGATGGGTGAAGGCGTTGCGTGCTCCCGAGAGCGCGGTCAGCGCGAGGGGCGTCGCGAAGCTGCCGCCGGACCGCGCGCTCAGCCACGGCGTGAACGAGGACACGCGCGCGTAGACCCCGGGGAACGCCGCCTCGGCGCAGCCCTGGCCCCAGCTCACCACGCCGCCGAGCTTGGCCACGCCGCCGACCGGCACGGTGAGCGGACCGCCGCTATCGCCCTGGCACGAGTCCTTGCCGCCAACGCCGAGCACGCCCGCGCCGAGCTGGTCGGCGGTGATGGTCATGGAGTACGCGGTGGCGAGCTGCGCGTTCGAGACCAGCGGCACGTCGACGGTCTGCAGCGTGTCGGAGGTCGTCTGGGCGCCCTCGGTCAGCGTGCCCCAGCCGGTCACCGTGGAGATCACGCCGGGGTCCGTCGCGCCGGCCGCGACATCGGCGTCGTTGACCAGCGCGATCGGCCTGGCGTTGGCGCCTGAGAGATCGAGCGGCGTCGCCAGGTGGACCAGCGAGACGTCCTTGCCGACCGTGGGATCGACGAAGCCCGGGAACGTGGCAACCGCGTTGATCGCGCGGATCTGGCCGGTCGAGGCCTGGCTGATCCGCGTGACGCCGGCGACCACGCGCATGTCCGCGCTGCCACCGTCCACGCAATGCTGCGCGGTCAGCACCCAGCTCGCGTTGAGGATCGTGCCGCCGCAGAACTGAAAGCCGGCGTTGGTGGTCAACGCGATCTGCCACGGGACGGTCGCGATCGTCGTGGCCGTGCCACCGACGATCTCATCCGCGTGGGTCGTCACGCCAGGGTCGTCGACACAAGCAGCCGCGAGGCTGGTGACAGACAGGCTCATGCAGAACAGAACTCTCGAGTACAACATGGTGACTCCTCGCTGCTAAAACGGCAGCGCGCGAGCACGATAGCTCATACGCTATCTGGGGCATCTCGCCACCTCCTGACAAAACATCATTCTCATACCAGCTCTCTACTCATCGCACTTCGCACATGCAGCATCGAAGTATCCCAGCTTACCGAACGTTACATGGGAGTTGCGCGGCGTCGCGGCTCGGACACGTGCTCGCAACATCGGGCGGGAGCGACGGCGGCGCGTGCGGCGCCGGCGGTCACCAGATCGTGCCGGAGACCGCGAGCCCGGCGACGCGATCGGAGAGCAGCGGCGCGACCGCGACGCTATCCGACGGCCGGCCCCGGCGGGCGTTCCACCAGTACAGCGTCGCGCCGCCCGCGATCAACGCGCCGCCGGTGATCCCGGTGACCCAGGCGATGGTGTTCGCGCGGTAGCCGGCGTCGCGCAGGTGCTGCGTCGCCGCGGGATCGGCCGGATCATAGCGCCGCTCGAACTGGTCGTTCAGCGATCCCGAATGGACCCAGTAGCCGATGCCGACCGCCAGCGACACGGTGCCGGCGGCGGCCGCGACGATGCTCGCGATCCGGGGGTCGAGCCCGGGTCGTCGATCGGCCGGCGCGGATACCGCGGCAGGCGCCGGCGGTGGCAGGACTTCCAGCGGGGGCGTGACCGCCGTCAGTTCGGCGTGCGTGCGGGCGTCGAGTTCGGCGATGAACGTGCGCGCATCGGGCGCCAGGTCGCCGGTCGGCGCCAAGGTCAGGTAGCGCTGGTACAGCGAGCGCGCCAGCGCGCTGTCGCCGGCGAGCCGGTGGACCTGCGCCAGGTTGAAGATCAAGGTCGGGTGTGGCCTCAGCTCATAGGCCTCCTGATACTTCTGGATCGCGAGCTGGTAGTCGCCGCGGTCCTGCGCCTTGATGCCTTCGTCGACCAGCATCCGCGCCTTGCGCGTCGCGGCGGACGGCGCAGGTTCGGCCATGGCGCCCCGGGGCACCGCGCCAGCGGCGAGCGCCCCGCATAGCAATACACACCGCCATTCGCGCATCCCGAACTCCATGTCGCTGGTCTAGAACGGATTCACCCCGCGGTCGCGCGAGGGCACGCGCGGCGCGGCCACCAGATCGACGCGCGCGCTGATCGCACGATCGGCGTGCACGCTGAGGGTCTTGTCGGCATAGCCTTCGAGGCGGACGATCAGCGGCACGGAGCCGTCGCGCCGCGGCAGCCTGCCGTGGAACGGCGTCTTGCCGACGAGTTTGCCGGCCAGCTCGACGGTCGCGCCCGGCGGTGTGGTCTCGATCGCGACGTCGACCTCGACCAGCGCGGGCGGCGCGGGCGCGACGCGCAGCGGCGGCGCGGGCACCTCCGCCTTGCCGGGCACCGGTGAGGTCGCGTCCGATCGGGCAGGTTCGGGCGCCATGGCCTCGGTCGTGGCGGGCGGATCGTCGGGCCTCGCGGGCGCCGCCGGCTCGACCACCCGAGCGCCGACCACAGCGGCCTTGGGCTCGCTGGCCGGGCGCGATGGCGGCGGCTCCGCGCTCGGCGCCGGCGCGCTCGGCGCCGGCTGCGCCGCGATCGGCCCTGCGTCGCGGCTGCGTCCCGTCACCAGCGCCACGACCAGCACGGCGATCACCGCGGCGGTCGCGATGACCAGCGCCACCGTCCGGCGCTCGCGCATGCTCGGCTGCGTCGTGCTCGCCGCGCCCGATAGCGTGGTGTGGGTCGGCGCCGCCATCGCGAGCCGGACCCCGCCCGACGACACCATCGCCGCCACCGGCGGCTCCACCACGATCGCGTCGATCGCGCGGATCAGATCTTCGGCGGTCTGCACGCGATCGGCCGGGGCCTTGGCGAGCAACCGGTCGACGAGCTGTTCGACCGCGTAGGGCGACTCGACCTGCATCGCCGACAGCCGCGGCGCCGGCATGTGGATATGCGCCGCGAGCACGTCGCCCGCGCCCTCGCCGACGAACGGCGGGCGGCCGCTGCACAGCTCGAACACCACGCAGCCGAGCGCGTAGAGGTCGACGCGGCGATCGATCGCGACGCCGCGGCACTGCTCGGGAGCCATGTACGTCGGCGTGCCGATCACCGCGCCGGTCCGCGTCACGTTGATCGCCGGCGCCGATTCGCCGGCGAGCTTGGCGACGCCAAAATCGAGCAGCTTGATCCGCTCGCCGCCCGGCACCTCGGCGTCGCGGACAACGAACACGTTCTCGGGCTTGAGGTCGCGGTGAACGATGCCCTTGGCGTGCGCGGCGGCGAGCGCGCCGGCGATCTGCCGCGCGACGACCAGGGCCGCCTGCCAGCGCATCCGGCCGCGGTGGGCCCGCCGCGCCAGGGTCTCGCCGTCGAGTCGCTCCATCACGAGGAAGGCGGCGCCGTCGGCGGTCCACCCGAAGTCGTAGATCTCGACGATGCCGGGATGCCGGATCGCGGTCGCGGCGCGCGCTTCGTTGAAGAACCGCTGGACGATGTCCTGGTTGCGCGACAGATCGGGCAGCAGCACCTTGATCGCCGCCTGCCGGCCGAGCAGCGCATGCTCGGCGGCATACACCGCTCCCATCCCGCCACGGCCGATCACCCCGGTCAGGCGATAGGCCCCGATGCTCGCCCCTTGCATTGGGCCGATCTTACAGCACTGCTCGATGGCTACCAGCACCAACCGGGGATAACCACCAGCGCTTGCGGCAGCGGCCGTGACGGCGGCTCCACTGGCAATCATGCCGCACGCTGCGGCAGCAATCAGACTGCTCATTTACCGTGTTTCTGGACAATCGGCGCTCGGCACACCTGGCCACGACAATGCCTGTCACCGCATCGAACAGGGCAGTGAATCGGCCGTGCTGGCGCGTCCCCCGCGATCGCATCGCGTGAACCTCGTCGCGGAGCCCAGGTGAGGACCGCGGCGCAAACGAGGTATGTTACGGCATGGCAGATGCAGATGTCGTTGCGATGCTCAACGCGGGGCGCGGTGGGTTCGAGGTGGCCCTCGGGCTCACTTTCACCCGGGCGTCTCCCGACGAGGTCGCCTGCGAAGTCCCGGTGCGGCCGCACACGCTCCAGCCGTACGGCCTCGTCCACGGCGGCGTCTACGCGGCGATCGTCGAGACCCTCGCCAGCGTCGGCGCGGGGCGGTTTTGAGCGCCGCGCCCCCAAACCACGGTCGGGCTCGAGAACTCGACGTCGTTCCTGCGCGCTGTGCGCAGCGGCACGCTGACCGGGGTATCGCGGCCGCTGCACCGGGGCCGGACGACCCAGGTGTGGGAAGTCGAGGTCCGCGGCGACGACGGTCAGATCGCGGCGACCGGCCGGGTCCGCATGCTGTGCCTCGAGCCCGGCCGCCAGGTCGCCGGCGAGACCGTCGCGCGCAAGCCGGGCTGAGCGCTATGCTGGCCGCTGGATGACCGCGAAGTCCCGGTCCGCGCGCAGCGCCGCGAAGCAGCCCCGCGCGCCCAGGTCGGCCGCGATCGCCCAGGCCAAGCTGCACAAGCTCGCGGCGGCGCTCGAGCGCCCCGACCTCCCCGGCGGAATTCCTGAAGAGATCCAGGCGCTGAGCGAGCAACTCGGCGAGCTCGGCGACCGCGCGGGGGTGGCCGCCGCGGCGGTGCTGGCACACACCCAGCGAGGCTCGGCAGTCGCGCGCGGCTACCTCGCGGTGCTCGCGAGCGATGGCGGCGAGCCTGGTGGCGCCGACGTCGTGGCGCGTTACTGCGCGACGCTCAAGCGCGGCCGCAAGGCGCTGCGCCCGGCGTTCCTGGCGACCTGGCAGCGCGCCGGCGATCTCGCCGCCGTCGAGGCGGCGTGGAAGAACCTGGCGCGGATCTCGATCGACGATCCCGCGCTGCTCGCGGTGGCCGCCGAGACAGCGCGGCGGCGCGGCGACGCCAGCGCGGTCGCCGACCACACCGCGCGGCTCGAGCGCGCCCACCGCCTCCAGCCCTTGCTCGACGGCCTCGCCGGATCGGCCGGGCCACGCCAGCGCGCGACCGCCGCGCTCGACGCGCTCGACGCGCCCGACCGCCGCCACATCCACGCCCGCGTGATCGATGCGCCGCGCCGGTTCGACAAGGCGCTCGCGATCGCCGCGATCGCCGCGCTGGTCGACGATCCGCGCGCGCCCGACATGGCGCTGGCCGCCGCGGTGCTCGAGCTGCCGCGCGCCGGCAAGGACGCGCTCGTCGCCGCGTGGCTGCCCCGCGTGACCGCGGGCGACACCGCGCTGATCATCCGGCTGCTCGCGCTGTTCGAGTGGACGGCGCTGTGGGCGACCGATCACGACGTGTTCGAGCCCTACGTCCGTGCGCTGGCACCCGCGGGCCACCAGGCCGACGTGTTCGCCCAGGTCGAGAGCGGCCTTGGCTCCGACAACGCCGTGGTGCGCGAGGCGATCCTCCACCGCTGGCTCGGCGACCCCGCCGCGTTCGCCGCGTTCACCGACGCGCAGGCCGACAACCTGCTGCGCAGCGCGATCGCGATCGCCGAGGCCGGCGACAAGACCTCCGATCAGGCGGCGGCGCGCCGCGTGGTCCGCGCCGGCGGCGGCGGGCGCGGCGGCGTGCACCGCGCGCTGATCGAGGGCGCGCGCAACGCCAGCGGACGCCACGCGGCGGCGCTGCGCGGCGAGCTGTACCGCGGGCTCGCGCGCGCCCTGCACCCCGAGGTCGTGGCGTTCCTCGTCGAGCAGCTGTTCGCCGAGCGCGGCGTCTACGGCCCGCTCATGGAGGCGCTGGCGGCGCAGCTCGACGCCGACGTGCACCGCGCCGTGCTCGACGCGCTCGCCCAGCGCCGCGCCGACCCGGCCGCGATCCACGCCGCGACGCTCTACGCCGACACCGTGCTCGAGCACCTCCGCTCGGCCCGCCTGCTCGGCGATCTGGCGCGCGCCGTGCTGACGTGGCAGCCGCGCACCACCGACGACACGCGGCGGCTGCGCTACGTGTTCGAGCAGGCCACGATCGCCGCGATCGCGATCCGGCAGCCGCGCGATGCCCGCGGCTTCCTCGCCCGCGCCCGCGCGCTCGACGCGACCCCGTACTCGGACTACCAGGTCGTCGATCGCGATCGCAAGACCGCCGCGGCGTTCGCCGACCCGGCCGGCAAGAAGCAGATCGCCGCGCTCGAGGTCGGCGCGATCGACAAGGCGATCGCCGTCGCCCGCGAGACCGCCGACGCCGCGCGCGCCGCGGGCACGCCGATCGCCCTCGATGACGCCGAGCTCGGCGCGCTCGCCGGCTGCCGGGTCGCGAGCCGCTGGCTCGACGATCGCGGTCGCCACGAGGTGTGGTTCTTTGACGAGCTGGGCGAGCTCCACCTCTACGACGGGTACGACGTCGTGCTGCCGTCGTTCCAGGTCCTCGGCAGCGCCGGGCGCGGCGTCGCCGCCGCCGCCATGGTCGGGTTCCTCAGCGGCCGCGCCCGGCTCGACGAGCGGGTCCTGCTGCACGCCACCGCCAAGGGCGATCGCGCGCGCGAGCTGGTGCGGTTCGGCGATCGGCTGCTCGTGCTCGACGCCACCGGGGAGCGCGGCGGTGGCGCGCTCGCCGTCGCCGCGATCGGCCTCAAGTTCGCAGATCCGGTCGCGGCCCACGCCGCGGTCGTCCAGTTCGCCGCGTCGCCTCCGCCCGGGCTCGCGCGCGTCGATCCGTTCCACGCCCACGGCCCGGGCACGGTGCACCGCACCTACCGCCAGGCGCCCAACGCATCGCCGCGCGACGGCGATCTCCGCCTCGCGATCGCCGACGAAACCATCACGACCCGCCCGGGCGCCGGGTGGCCGCCGCTCGAACCGAGCCACCCGAGCCACGCCGCCGCTGTCGCGGCGCTCCACACCTGGGAGACCCGGGTGCTCGCCGCCGGCGGCGCGATCCTCGCGATCGCGGTCGATCGCGCGCCGCCCCGCCCGCGCGGCTCATAGCTCCGCGATCAGCCGCAGCACGCGCACTGCAGCGGCTGGCCCGGCCCACCCGGGACCAGGTCGCCGCCGAACGGTGCACACTCGGTGCGGCAGGCAAACGCGCTACAGCTCGCGCCCGGCTTGGCGGGGGTCGAGGCGGTGGCCTGCACGGCGCCGAAGCCGAGGGGGGCCAGGACGGCGACGGTCAGAACGGCGGTGCGGACTCGCTTCCAGTACTTCATGATCACTCCAGGTTGGTCGGGCTCAATTGCGCTACCGGGCAGGAATTGCCGCGGCAGCGAGGATCTCTTCGACGTGCTGGGGCCCGAGCTCGCCGACGTGGCGGTAGCGGACCCGGCCGTCGCGGTCGACCACGAGCACCATCGGCACGTCGCGCGAGCGGTACAGCGCGCGGTCGCGGTCGTCGGCGAGCTCGACCACCGGGAAGCCGAAGCCGTGGTCGCGGGCGTACGCGGCGAGCTCGTCGGCGGGCCCGGCGCCCACGCCGATCAGCTCGGCGCCGGGCGCGCGGCGGACCAGCTCGTGCACGGCGGGAATCGACGCCTTGCAATACGGGCACGTCGCCGTGAAGAAATAGAGGATCTGCGGCGCGACCGCGGGCGCGCCCAGGACCAGCGGCGGGCCGGCGAGGGTCTCGGCGCTCACCACCGGCACGAACATGCCGACATAGGGGCCGGTGGCGCGCTCGGTGAGCGCCTCGAGGGACTCGCGAAGCCGGCGGTTCTGCCAGCCGAGCACGACGACGAGCGCGCACGCCGCCGCCAGCGCCGCGATCACGAGGCGCCACCTTGGATCGCGCCGAGCAGGGAGAGACACACCTTGGTCGTCGCGCATGGACTGCCTTTCGAAGCCACGATCACTTAATCTACCGTCGCTTGTGTGCACAACGCCGTCGTGAACCGACCGGCTAACGCGAGCTATCATGCGAGGTCACGGCTCCGCAGCCATCGCGGTCAGCGTCAGCTGCCGCACAGGCATGGAGGATCGAGCTCGGTTCCTATCCGATATCTTCCCTGTACGTCCGCCTTGACGGACGATCCGCTATAACGGATGCTGCGCTCATGAGGCGTTTACCGGTGCTCCTGTTGACGATGGCGGCGGCTTGCTCGAATGGCCGGGGCCCGGGCGGTGCGGGCAGCTCCGAGGCCAAGGCAACGGAGGCCAAGGCGACCGAGGCCAAGGCGGCCACGCCCGCAGCCAAGGAGGTGAAGCTCCTCAACGTCTCGTACGATCCGACCCGCGAGCTCTACGCGGCGATCAACGACGCGTTCATCAAGCAGTGGGCGGCCAAGACCGGCCAGACGCTGACGATCGAGCAGTCGCACGGCGGCTCCGGCAAGCAGGCGCGCGCCGTGATCGACGGGCTCGAGGCCGACGTGGTCACCCTCGGCCTCGCCTACGACGTCGACGCGGTCGCCAGGAGCGGACTCATCCACGCCGACTGGGCGACCCGGCTCCCCGACCACGCCGCGCCGTACACCTCGACGATCGTGTTCCTGGTCCGCAAGGGCAACCCCAAGGGCATCAAGGACTGGGGAGATCTGGTGAAGCCCGGCATCGGGGTGATCACGCCCAACCCCAAGAGCTCGGGCGGCGCGCGCTGGAACTACCTCGCGGCGTGGGGCTACGCGATCAAGCAGGGCAACGACGAGGCCCAGGCGCGCGCGTTCGTGACCGCGCTCTACAAGAACGTGCCGGTGCTCGACTCCGGCGCGCGCGGCGCGACGACCACGTTCGTCGAGCGCGGCATCGGCGACGTGCTGCTCGCGTGGGAGAACGAGGCGCTGCTCGCGGTCGACAAGCTCGGCAAGGACAAGGTCGAGCTCGTGGTGCCCTCGATCTCGATCCTCGCCGAGCCGCCGGTCGCCGTGGTCGACAGCGTGGTCGACAAGCGCGGCACGCGCGAGGTCGCGACCGCCTATCTCCAGTTCCTCTACAGCCCCGAGGGCCAGAAGATCGCGGCCACGAACTACTACCGGCCACGCGACGCGTCGGCCGCGACCGCGGGCGTGTTCCCTGCGATCAAGCTGTTCACGATCGACGAGGTGTTCGGCGGCTGGGCCAAGGCGCAGCCGACGCACTTCGACGAGGGCGGCGAGTTCGACAAGATGACCGCGAAGTAGCCATGCGCCGGCGCTCCGCGCTCCCTGGGTTCGGCCTCACGATGGGGTACACGCTGGTCTACCTGGCGTTGATCGTCCTGATCCCGCTCGCCACGCTCGTGCTCAAGACCGCCGAGCTGTCGCCGGCCGCGCTGTGGGAGCTCGCGACCAGCCGGCGCGCGATGGCGTCGTACCGGGTCACGTTCGGCGCGTCGTTCGTCGCCGCGATCATCAACGTCGTGTTCGGCACGCTGCTGGCGTGGACGCTCGTGCGCTACAAGTTCACCGGGCGCGGCGTGCTCGACGCGATCGTCGATATCCCGTTCGCGCTGCCGACCGCGGTCTCGGGGCTGGCGCTGACCGCGGTGCTCGCGCCCAACGGCTGGATCGGCCGGTTCCTGACGCCGCTGGGCATCGCGGCGGTGTTCACGCCGCTCGGCATCACGCTCGCGCTGACGTTCATCGGCCTGCCGTTCGTCGTGCGCACCGTGCAGCCGGTGCTCGAGGAGCTCGAGCCCGAGGTCGAGGAAGCCGCGGCCGTGCTGGGCGCGACCCGGCGGCAGACCCTGACGCGCGTGATCCTGCCGACCTTGACCCCCGCGCTGCTCACCGGGTTCGCGCTCGCGTTCGCCCGCGCGATCGGCGAGTACGGCTCGGTCGTGTTCATCTCGGGCAACAAGCAGTACGAGACCGAGATCACGCCGCTGCTCATCATGACGCGGCTCGAGCAGTTCGACTACGCGGGCGCGACCGCGCTCGGGCTCGTGATGCTGGTCGTGTCGTTCGCGATGCTGCTCGCGATCAACGGGCTCGGCGCCTGGTCGCGCCGCCGCGCGGGGCACGCATGATCGAGCCATCCGCGGTCGCCGCGACCAGCGAGCCGGTGTGGGTCCGCCGGATCGTCATCGCGATCGCCGTCGGCTTCGTCGGGCTGTTCGTGGTGGTGCCGCTCGCCGCGGTGTTCGGCGAGGCGCTGCGCAACGGGCTCGCGGCCTACGGCAACGCGATCGTCGATCCGATCGCGCTCGCCGCGATCAAGCTGACGTTCCTCGCCGCCGGCGTCGCGGTGCCGCTCAACGTCGTGTTCGGGATCGCCGCGTCGTGGGCGATCGCCCGGTTCCGGTTCGCCGGCCGATCGGTGCTGATCACGGTCATCGACCTGCCGCTGGCCGTCTCGCCGGTCATCGCGGGCATGCTGTTCATCCTCCTGTTCGGCAAGCACGGCCTGGTCGGCCCGTGGGTCGCCGACCACGGCATCAAGATCGTGTTCGCGCTGCCGGGCATCGTGCTCGCGACGATCTTCGTGACCTTCCCGTTCGTCGCGCGCGAGCTGATCCCGCTCATGGAGTCGCAGGGCGCCGAGGAAGAAGAGGCCGCGATCGTGCTCGGCGCGTCGGGCTGGCAGACGTTCGTGCGCGTCACGCTGCCCAAGATCAAGTGGGGCCTGCTCTACGGCGTGGTGCTGTGCACCGCGCGCGCGATGGGCGAGTTCGGCGCGGTCTCGGTGGTGTCCGGCCACATCCGCGGCCGCACCAACACGCTGCCGCTCCACGTCGAGATTCTCTATAACGAGTACGAGTACCAGGCGGCGTTCGCCGTGGCCTCGCTGCTCGCCATCCTCGCGCTCGTGAGCCTGGTGGCGCGGCGCGTGATCGCCCGGCGCGTGGAGTCCCCATGACGATCGAACACCCCCGGCTGCATGCCCGTCCGCTCCCTCAAGACGCCGCGTCGGGCTTGCCCACCGCGGTCGCCCTGCCCCGCGGCGCGCCGGCGGCGACCGTCCACGCGCCCCGCACCCCGGGCCCCGACGCGCCGTTGATCGAGGTCCGCGGCCTCGCCAAGCAGTTCGGTACGTTCCGTGCGCTCGACGACGTGTCGCTCGATGTCCCGGGCGGCGGCCTGCTCGCGCTGCTCGGCCCGTCGGGCTCGGGCAAGACGACGCTGCTCCGCATCCTGGCCGGTCTCGAGCACCCCGATCGCGGCAGCGCGCGGATCGACGGCGTCGACCTGGCGACCCAGTCGGCGCGCCAGCGCAACGTCGGGCTGGTGTTCCAGCACTACGCGCTGTTCCGCCACCTCGACGTCTACGAGAACATCGCGTTCGCGCTGCGGGTGCGCAAGCGGCGAGACGCCGAGGTCGACGCCCGCGTGCGCGAGCTGCTCGCGCTGATCCAGCTCGAGAGCCTCGAGCGCCGGCTGCCTTCGCAGCTCTCGGGCGGCCAGCGCCAGCGCGTCGCGCTCGCGCGCGCCCTCGCCGCCCGGCCCCGCGTGCTGCTGCTCGACGAGCCATTCGGCGCGCTCGATGCCCAGGTCCGCGCGGAGCTGCGCGGCTGGCTGCGCCGGCTGCACGACGAGATCCAGCTGACCACGGTGTTCGTCACCCACGATCAGGACGAGGCGTTCGAGGTCGCCGATCGCGTGGTCGTCATGAACCGCGGCAAGATCGAGCAGGTCGGCGCCCCCGCCGAGGTGTTCGAGCACCCCGCCAACGACTTCGTGATGCGGTTCCTCGGCCACGTCAACGTGCTCGAGGCCGAGCTGCGCGGCGGCCAGGCCCGGATCGGCGACGCGACGATCGCGATCGGCGGGGTCGAGGGCGGATCGCACAGCCGGGTCTACGTTCGCCCCCACGATATCGACGTCGCGCGCGTGGCGACCACCGGCGCGCTCGCCGCCCAGGTCGTGCGCGTCACCCCGCTCTCGGGCGGGCTGAAGATCGAGCTGACCGTGCCGTCGATCGGGTCGCAGCTGCGCGCGGATATCGACTGGGAGCGCGGCTCCGCACTCGCGCTGCGGAGCGGCGACGACGTGTACCTGTCGCTGCGCCGAGCCCGCGTGTTCGCCCACGACGGCGCCGCCGCGTGACGCTGGCATGAAACCCGCTTCACGGTGGGGCGCCGTCGATGGCTTCCGCTAGGCTCGCGTGATGCCGGAGCTCACGCTGTACGCCGAGTCGAGCTGGATGTCGCCGTGGGTGTTCCACGCCATGGTCGCGCTCGAGGAGAAACGGCTCCCCTACCAGCTCGAGGTCGCGTCGCTGCCGATCCCCGCGGGGGTCAAGGCGGCGATGCAGCCGCGCGCGGTGATCGCCAAGGTCCCGATCCTCGTCCACGGCGATCTGTGGCTGTCGGAGTCGCTGGCGATCTCCGAGTACCTCGCCGAGACGTTTCCGTTCCCCGACCACCCCCGGCTGTTTCCGTCGAGCCTCGCCGAGCGCGCCCGCGCCCGCCAGATCATGATGTTCCTGCGCACCAGCTCGTTCGCGCTGCGCGAGGCCCGGCCGACGTCGTCGGTGTTCGGCCGCCCGCTGCAGCGCGCGATGCCCGAGCAGGCCCGCGAGGAAGCCGCCGAGCTCGAGCGGATCGCGCTCGCGGTCATCCCGGAGGGCCGGACCACGATGTTCGCCGACTGGTGCATCGCCGACTGCGACCTCGCGCTCGCGTTGATGCGGCTGATCGCCCACCAGGATCCGCTGGATCATCGCCTGGTCGACTACGCGATCGCGCAGTTCGACCGCACCAGCGTGCGCCGGTTCATCGCGCACCTGCCGACCGGCAAGTGACCCGCGCCCGATCGCCGGCGCGGTCGTCGCCGGTTCAGGGGTCGCCAGCGCAGCGGAACCCGAGCTCGGGCCTGCGCGCAGTCCGGGCGAACACGTGGCGCGACGCGCCGCGGCCGATCCCGCCGGGTTCGTCGAACGCCGAGCCGGTGGCCAGCATGTCGTCGCCGGTGGCGGGCGTGGCGCTCCACTCGAGCACGTTGCCCGCCAGATCGAGCACGCCGTACGGGCTGGCGCCGTCGGTGTACGTGCCGACCGGCGTGGTGTCGCCGGGGCCGCCCGCGGCGCTGTTGAGCTTCTTGGCCTCGAACAGATTGCCCCACGGATACGCCAGGCCATTGTCGCCGCGGGTCGCCTTCTCGAACTCGTCGGCGGTGGGCAGCCGGCGGGCCACGCCGAGCAGCTGGCCGCGCCACGCGCAGTAGCGCGCCGCGTCGCTCCACGCCACCAGCACCACCGGATGATCCTCGCGTCCCGCGGGCGGCCGGCCGGCGATCCAGACGAACCGGCGCGCGAGCTCCTGGGCGGCGGCCGGCGCGGCCGGGTCGATCGCCGGCGGCGCGGCGTGGGCCTCGGCGACGAACTCGGCATAGGCCGCCTGGGTCACCGGCATGAGGTCGATCCGGAACGCGGCCAGCGTCGCGTTGTGGCGATCGAGCTCGCGGTCGAATGGAGGCCTGGTCTCGACGGCGTCATCGCCGGACGTGCGCTCGTAGTCCTCGAACGCGGAGGCCCGCTCCTCGGGGGTCGAGCCGCTGATGTAGCGGCCGCCCGGGACGACGATCATGTGCGCGTCGGCCGCCAGCGAGAGCTGCGCGCTCGTGGCGTGCACGGCGGTCACGCCGATCGGCGCGCCGCACGCAGCGAGGCCCAGCCAGGCGACCGGCCAGGCGATCGGCCAGGCGATCGGGAAGTCGATCGACGCGAGGCGGATCATGGCGTCGCCTGGCGCTGGTGTTCGATCTGCCGGCTCATGATGCGCGCGAGCTCGGGAAGATACTCTGGATCGCCGTGCAGCGCCGCGGCGTCGAGCGGGGTCGCCGTGACCGCCGGCGTCATCCGCACGATCGCGCCGACGCGGTCCTCGAGCATGCGCGCCACCACGGGCCGATCGCGCAGGTCGACGTGGATGATCGACGAGAACACCACGCGCCCCTCGGCGCCACGCAGCACCGAGGTCGCGAACACGAACCGGCCGTCGCGCGACCACACCGGGCCGCTCTCGTCGGTCAGCGGCAGATCGATCAGGGGCGCGGGAGCGCCGCCCTCGCGCGGCATCACCCACAGCTCGGAGTCGAGCACGTTGCCGTGGAGCTGCGGCCGCGCGAACACCACGCGCGTGCCATCGGGCGACAGCGCGGGCGACGAGTCCGCCGGGCCGTCGGTCAGCCGGCGGATCGCGCCATCGGGTCCGCGGATCTCGAGGTGCGTCTCGATCGTGCGGTGCGACTCGTCGGGCGTCACCAGCGCGTAGACGATGCAACCATCGGGGGCGACCGCAGGCGTGACCTCGTGCGCGGCGCCGTGGGTCAGCTGGGTCAGCGCGCCCGGCTGGCCACCGCGGATCGCGATGCGCCACAGATCGAAGTTGCCGCGGTCGCGCGTCGAGGCGAACACGATCGCGCTGCCGTCGGGCAGCCAGGTCGGCTGGGCATCGATGCCGGCGCCGTCGGTGAGCCGGCGCGGCACCGTGGTCACGCCGGCCGGCGCGATCCACAGGCTGGTCTCGTCGAGCGCGCGGTCGCGGCTCGAGGCGAACGCGATCCACGCGCCGTCGGGCGACACCGCGGGGTTGGTATCGCGCGACAGCGCGCTCGCCGGCTGCACCAGCTCGAACCGGCGGTCGCCGTGCTCGTCGATCGACACCAGCCGCGCGCCCTGCGGGCCGCGCTCCGACGCCACGATCGCGATCCGCTCCGGCGCCGCGACCGGCTCGGGGATCGGCGGCGGTACGCACGCGGCGAGCGCGACGCCGAGCCCCGCGATCGCCTGGCTCCGCACGGGTGGTCGCCGTGGCTACGGCTTGGGCGCTTCGGCGGGAGCCGCCGGATCCGGCCTGGGCGCCTCGGCCGCCGGCGCCGGCTTGGGGCTGGCGGCCTTGGGCTTCTTCGACAGGTTCGACATGTTCATGCCGTTGGTCAGGTCCTTCTTCTCCGGCGCGATGCCGAAGTAGACGCCGACCGCCGCGACCAGCACGATGCCGCCGCCGAGGAGGCCGAGCGCCCAGGCGCGCGAGTTCGACTGCGAGCCGCGGGCCTCGTACACCGCGAACGCGTGCTCCTGCTCGACCGGCCACGACGTCACGAGCGGCCGGTTCGAGAACACCGCGCCGATCGCCATCATCGCGCCCATGCCGAGCAGCACGAGCAGCGAGACCCCCACGACGACGAGGATCACGATCGTTGCCAGGGAGTCCACTCCGGTGGTGGCGTGCGCGGCGGCGGTCTCGGGGTTCATCGCGATCCTTCCAGTGCTCGATCTCTAGAGGGAAATCGGGGCGGTTGCAATTGTCGGACGGTTCTTGGGGCAGGTGCGCGAAATACGTCGGCCGCTGCGCCGCGGGGAGCTCACAGCTTGGATCGCACGTGGGACACCGGGGCCCGGGATCCGTTCCCGGTTTTTGCCAAAGCTCCCGGATTCATGGGATCTCTCGAGTAATTCTCAACGCTTGACGCTCACATCGGGGACGCAGACACGTCCCGACCTGGGACCACACGGCGATTTTCGGTTGCGCAATAATGCTACCGTGTTGCCAGTACATGAGGCTGGCTACGTGCGTGATGGCGGCGGCGTTGTGCGTGCAAGGTGGTGGCACCCGCGAGGCGCGCGCCGACGACGCACCGCAGCCTTCGACCTACCGCGCCGTGATCGATCGCGTCGATCTCGAGCCCGCGGCGATAGGTGGCCTGCGGCTGCGCATCGAGCTCTCGGCGCTGGCGCTCCAGGGTCAGGTGCTCGACCTCAACGATCCCAAGGCGATCAAGGCCGTGGTCGGCGGAAGCAAGCTCGATGCCCCGTACGCGCGCGGTAGCTACGCGCCGACCAACGCCGACACCGCGATCGTCGTCGTGCTCCAGGCCAACGCGGCCTACGCCGAGGCGGTGCCGCGGATCATCGCCGCGCTCGACGAAGCGGTGCTGTCGCAGCTGGGCGAGCACACCCAGGTCGCCGTGGTGCCGTACGGCGAGGCCACGGGCACCGGCAAGCTCACCTCGGTCAAGACCGCGCGCGCCAAGCTGCTCGAGGTCGCGGCGGAGCCGAGCGCCGCGGAGCCCGCGCTGCTCGATACGCTCGAGCGCGCGCTGCTGCTGCTCAAGAAGGCCCGGACCTCGCCCGAGGGCCGTCCGCTGCGCAAGCTGATCCTGGTGATCGGCGACGGCCACGACCGATCGGGCGACCGCGACCGTGTCACGGGCCTTGGCAAGCGCGCCGACCGCGAAGGCGTGCGCATCCACTCGTTCGGCTACGCGCCCAGCAAGGTGCTGCGTCCGCTGCTCACGCTCGGCGAGCTGTCGAAGCGCTCGCTCGGCACGTTCCGCTGGGTGCGCTCGGGCGGCGCCGAGTCCTGGGCGCCCGCGTTCCAGCAGCTGCGCGAGGAGATCAACAAGCAGTACGTGCTGACCTACTTCCTGCCGAGCGACGCCGACGTCGCCGGCAAGAAGCTCAGGATCGTGACGGTCGGGCGCACCGAGGCCGTCTCGAACGAGGTCCGGATCCCGGCGGCCTCGTGCGGCGGCGAGTCGTGCGCCGGCTACTGCGTCGATGCCCGCTGCATCGTCCCGCGCGACACCGGGGCGCGCGGCGTGATCGGCTGGGTCGCCCTCGTGATCGCCATCGCCGCGGGCGCGCTGGTCGGGCTCGGCGCGCTCGGCTACGTGCTGCAGCGCCGGCACCGCGTCGCTCCGCCCGGGCAGCCGCCGGCCCCCCCCGGCCCGCCGTTCCAGCCTGGCGCGTTCCCGCCGGGCGCGTTTGGTGCCCCGGTGGCGCCCACCCCGGGGGGCGTCGCGCCGCCGCCCGCGGCCGGGGGGCCCTCGTTCCTCGTCATGAGCGGGCCGCGCAACGGCGAGCGGATCTGGCTGCAGCACGGCTTCACGATCGGCAAGGCGCCGGGCTCGAGCCTGCTGCTCGACGATGGCTACACCTCGGGACACCATGCCCAGGTCACCGTCGATGCGTCCGGCAGCTGCCGGCTCTACGACTACAATTCGACCAACGGCACGTTCGTCAACGGCGTGCGCGTGACCGAGGTCGTGCTCGATCATGGGATGACCATCCGGATCGGCTCGACGGAGCTGCGTTTCTTGGCAAACTAGGACGTCCAGCGATGTTAAGGCCCAGGGGAAATCTCATCATCGGCGGGCAGGTGTTCAACGTCGACGCGCCGGTCGTCAACTGGCACGAGAACGGCTGGGATGCGACGAGCCCGTACTGCATCCCGACCCGCACCGAGCCTGCGCCCGGCTGTCGCGCGGTGCCGGGCGCCGGCCAGGAGCCCTACGCGGTGCCGCCCCAGGAGCCAGGAAAGCCGTACCTGCGGCGGTTCGCGTATCGCCCGGGCCTCACCGCGCAGGGCATGAATCCGAGCTATGCGTCGATCCGCGCGATGATCAAGCAGTTCGTCGTCCACCACGATGGCTGCAGCTCGGCGGATATGTGCTTCAACGTTCTGCAGAACGAGCGCGGGCTGTCGGTCCACTTCCTGCTCGATAACGACGGCACGATCTACCAGACCATCGACCTGGGCCTCATGGCCTATCACGCCGCCGACTGGAACATCTATTCGATCGGCGTCGAGCTGTGCAATCGCGGCGACGCGTTCAAGGAGCCCAGCTACTACGACAGCGGGCACGCCGGGCCGCCGCGCTCGACGAAGAACTGCAAGATCAACAACAACACGATCAAGTCGTTCGACTACACGCCGGCGCAGTACGACTCGTTCCGGCGGCTCGCCCGCGAGCTCCTGAAGCTGTTCCCCAACCTGCCGGCCGATTATCCGCAGTCGAGCCCCGGCGAGCAGATGTGGAACACGCTGCCCAACGCCAGCGTCGAGCGCGAGCGCTACGCCGGCTACATCGGCCACTACCACCTGACCCAGCAGAAGTGGGACCCGGGGCCGTTCGACTTCAAGGAGTTCTGCAGCAAGCTGCGCGGCGCGCTGTGCTTCCCGGTGTTCCCCAAGCAGGAGGCCAGGAAGGGTGAGGACAAGCCGCTGGTCCCCGACGATAGCGGCGAGCTCCGCCAGGCGACGACCGAGCTCTACAACCTCAACGAGGTTCGCGCCGACGGCGGGTTCTTCCCGGTCGGCCCGTGGGGCGAGACCCGGCTCTGGCATGGCGGCATCCACGTGATCGGCAAGCCCGATGGCGGCGTGTTCGCGCCCTATCCCGGCCGCCTGGTCGCCGCGCGCATGGGCAGCGACTCGGCGATAGGCTCGGTCAACTTCGCGCTGCTCCGCCACGAGACGACGCTGGGCAAGACCAAGGTCCAGTTCTACTCGCTCTACATGCACCTCGCCGACGAGCTGGTGCGCGCCGACAAGGTCGAGTGGGTGACCAAGGACAGCTGGAAGGCCAGCGGCAAGAAGGGCCAGGTCGCGCTGCTCGACGAGCCGATCGAGGCCGGCGCGCTGATCGGCCACGTCGGCCGGGTCGGTCCCGACGCGCTGTCGCGCTCGCAGATCCACGTCGAGTTCTTCTCGGAGCTGTTCATCGACGTCCCGGGCGCGCCGTGGCAGCTGGTCGACGGCACTGCGGGCGGCCGGTTCTGCGAGGCGCCCGAGATCAACAAGCTGATCGACCAGAATAGCGATGGCGTGCTGTCGCGCGCCGAGCTCTCCGAGTTCTTCGCCAACGGCGCGGGCGATGCGCTGCACCGGATGGTCACGCTGCACGTCTCGGAGTGGACGTTCGAGCCGAGCTGGGGGGACGCGCTCCGCGTGCCCAAGGACTTCCGGACCAAGAAGCCGGCCGAGATCGACGCGATGGTCGCCGAGCAGATCACCCCGGGCCTGTGGTGGGACAACGCGGTCGCCGCCCACTGCCGGCTGCCCAAGGACGGCGTGGTCTACCACTACCACCCGGTCGCGTTCATCGCCTGGTACAAGACCCAGCTGATCGAGGCCGCGGTCGCCGCGGCCAAGACCGGCCCCACGGTCCACGAGAAAGATGTCCGCGCGGTCCCCACCACGGTCACCGATGACTTCGGCGACAAGTCCGGGATCTCGATGCGCTCGGCCGGCGACATCGCCGAGGACCCCTGTAACAAGAGCCTGACCCTGGAGCAGATGGTGCAAGGCTTCGACGCCCCGGAGTGCACGCAATGAGCCGGGCCAAGGAGCGGGGCTCGAGCAAGCCGCCCTGGCGCCCGCTGACCCGCCGCGCGTTCGTCGCCATGCTCGGCGCAGCCGCCGCGGCCCTCGCCGTGCGCGAGCGCGCGCCGTCCGACGACGACCCGCCGCGCGAGCCATGGACCGGCACGACGCGCTGGATCGGTCACTGCTAGCGGCGCCCGACCCGGGCGGCCGGCCTTCCGGTTGTTGTATCGTGTGGCGATGACGGCTCGCCGCCTGTTCTCCGTTCTGAGCGTCGCGCTCGTCGCGTCGGCCACGATCGTGGCTGCCCAGCCCAGGCCCGCCGCGAAGGCCAAGAAGCCCGCCGCCAAGACAGCGCCCAAGCCGCCGGCCAAGCCCCCCGATCCGGCCCCCGGCTCCGCCGCCGGCTCGGCGGTCCAGATGACCGAGGACCCGCCACCGACGGATCCGACGGGCACCGCGGAGAACCCCGACGCGCCGCACGCCGTCGCCGATCCGGACGCCCCGGTCGCGGTCGCGCCGGTCGTGGTCGTGCGGCGCCCCGGCTATCCGATCGAGCAGGCGCTGCGGCCGATCACCCTGCCCCAGAACCTGTCGGAGATCTCGCTCGTCCCGCACGCCGTGGTCTCGCCGTTCGCGAGCAGCGTCGCGCTGCGCGCTCGCTATGGCATCACGTCGAAGATCCAGATCGGCCTGACCTACCTGCTGGGCGGCGTATTCCGCGACCCGAACGCGGCCGACGCCAGCCAGGCGCTCCACACCGGCAAGGCGGTCGGCCTCGACGCCACGGTGGTGCTGCAGGACTGGATCGGCGTCACCGTCGGCGTGCCGATCTACATCAGCCCGCTCGCCGTCTCGCTCGCGCTGGGCGCGCCGCTCAAGTTCAAGTTCGGCGACCAGTTCGCGCTCGGCGGCCTGGACGACCTGCTGAACATCCGCCTCGACCGGTTCGCGCCGACCTTCTACCAGGAGGTCCAGAACGCGACCAACGCGGCGACCAACCTGACCAACACGATCCACTCGTCGGGCGAGCTGCGGGTCTCGGCGTTCGGGATCTTCCAGTACCAGCCCGACGTCGCGGTCATCGCGCGCTACGGCATCCAGATGGAGGACTTCGCGACCGGCAAGACCGATGGTTGCAACGGCGAGTGCCTCACCAACTTCATCTCGGTCGGCGTCCACTTCACGCCCCGACGGTTCGTCGATCTCGGCCTCCAGGTCGGGTTCGACGACCTGGCCCACGGCGGCTCGTTCGCGCCGACCGGCTTCCTCGCGTTCCGGATCTGACCCGCCGGCTACCGGGGACGTTTCACGCCGCCTTTGCGCAGGATGCCGAACCCGTACCGGTAGATGTCGGGCACGTCGATCCGGCCATCCTCGCGTGATGCTGGGGCACGGGACCGCTTCGTTGCTACCGGGCGCGGCGATCTCGAACTGCGGACGCAGGCCGGGGACCGCCGCGCAGACGTCGCCGGGCTGGTCCTGGGATCCGACCCTGTCAGATCGCCGTGGTGATCAGATCGCGCAGCCGATCGAGCGCCAGCTCGAGCCGGGCGATCGGTGGCCCGAACGAGAACCGCAGGTGGCGGCGGAACCGCGAGGGCCGGCCGCCGCGCCGCTTGCCCGGATCGACGTCGAAGAACTCGCCCGGAACGGTGATCACCTTGCGCTCGAGCGCGGCGCGGAAGAACGACATGCCGTCGCGGATCGAGGGCGGCAGGTGCTCGGCCGACGCCCACACGTAGAACGTGCCCTCGGGCGGCAGGTCGACGGTGAGCCCGAGGTCGCGCAGGCCATTGAGCAGCTTGCCGCGCTTCTTGCCGAACGCCTGGTGGATCGCCTTGGTCTCGGCGAGCGCCGCGGTCGGCGCCAGGAGGTCGATCGCCTTGCGCTGCAGCGGCCGCGAGCCGCCGCCGTCGAGAAACGACCCCGCCGACGCCACGCCCTCGATCACCTTCTTGGGGCCGACCGCCCAGGTGACGCGCCACCCCGGGTAGCGCCAGTTCTTGGTCAAGCCATCGAGGATCACCACGGGATCGCGGTCGACGTCCTCGACGTAGCGCGCCGCGGTCTCGATGCCGCCCTGCGCGACCAGATCGGGGCGCCAGATGTAGTGCGAGTAGAACTCGTCGAAGATCAGCGCGCAGTCGAGCTCGCGGGCGATCGCGACCCAGCCGGCGAGATCGTCGCCGCCGATGACCTTCCCGGTCGGGTTCGACGGGTTCGACGCCAGGATCGCGCCCAGGCCGCGGCCCATGACCTCGCGGCGCAGGTCGTCGGGCGAGAACGCATAGCCACGCTCGCTCTCGAGCAGGATCGGGATCGGCGAGAACAGCCGGAACACGTCGAGCAGCTCCTCGTACGCCGTGTAGTCGGGCAGGAAGTGGCCGAGGTTGACGTGGCCGAGCGAGGCCGCGACCCGGGTCAGCGCCGAGCGGCCGCCGCCCGACACCGCGACGTTCTCGGCGCTGTACTTGCTGCCGCGGCCGCGCCGGAACAGCTCGTTGTAGAACCCGGCGATAGCCTCGCGCAGCTCCCACAGCCCGGCGACCGGGGCATACTCGTGGTCGCCCTCGCGGATCGGCAGTTCGCTGATCCGCGGCGGGGCGCCGGGCAGCGCCTCGCTCTCGGGCATGCCCTGGCCGAGGTTGCACCAGTCCTCGGCCGACGAGGAGTAGCCGTGGCGCTGGGCTTCGGTGGTGACGAAGATGACGCCGGTGCGCGGCACCTCGCGAAATGCAGCGAAGCTCGGTCCTTCCGCGACGTCGGAACCGGCGGGCTTGATACGGGGAAGCGTCGTCACGGCGGCCAGCCTAACACGCGTGCGACGCCCTGCCCCCCGGCAGGGTGCCGCGCCAGTCCGCGCGATCGCCTGGCGAGTTTGCTGGGATCGCCAGGGACGGCCGCGGCGCGTGTGCTAGCGTGAGATGTGTCCGTCTGGGAAGCCCTCCAGGGTCAGGAGCGCGCGGTCGCGCAGCTCCGCCGATCGATCGAGCGCGGTCGGGTGCCGCACGCCTACCTGTTCTCGGGGCCGCCGGGCGCGCCGCTCGTCGACGCCGCGATCGCGCTGGCGATGGCGCTCGACTGCCAGCGCCGGGCGGGCGACGGCTGCGATGGCGAGCCCGAGGCGATGTGCGGCGCGTGCGGCAAGATCGCCGGCGGCATCCACCCCGACGTCGTCACGCTGGCCCGCGAGGGTGCGGCGCAGATCGTGCCTATCGAGAGCGTGCGGAGCCAGGTGATCGCGCGGGTCGGGTTCCCGCCACACGAGGGCGAGGTGCGGGTGTTCATCGTCGAGGAGGCGACCGCGATGGCGCCGCCTGCGGCGAACGCGCTGTTGAAGACGCTCGAAGAACCGCCGAGCCGCACGCTGTTCGTGCTGTGCACGACCGCGCCGGATCAGCTGCTGCCGACGATCCGCAGCCGCTGCCAGCGCGTGCGGTTCGCGGCGGGCAACGCGCTGCCCGCCGACGCCGATCCGGCGCGCGCCGACCGGGTCGCCGCGCTCGGCGCCGAGCTCGCCGGCGATGCCCCCGACAGCTCGCTGCCGGCGCGGATCGCCGAGGCCAAGGGCGACGCCGCGCCGGTGCTGATCGCCGCCGCGCGCGCGCTCCACGTCCGCGCCTACGCCGCCGCCACCGAGGGTCACACCGAGCTCGCGCGACGCGCGGGGTCGCGGGCCCAGGCGATCCTGTCGTGGCACACGGCGGTCGCCGTTCACAACGCGAACCCGCAGCTCGCGCTCGAGGCGCTGATCGCCCAGTTGCGCGGGCTGCCCGCCGCGGACAGCGCCAGCAACGACCGCAGCGCGGGACGGCCATGACGCTGCCCAGCGACGGCCGCCCCGATCCGGATCCGGCGCCGCCGACCCGCAGCGTGGCCGACGATGATGGCGGTGATCCAGGCGATGCGGCGGACGCCGGCGGCACGGGCGAGGCTGGCGACGCGGCACCGCGCCGGCGTCGGCGCCGGCGCCGGCACCGCGAGGCCGGCGACGAGCGCGCGGCCGGTGCGCCGGGCGAGCGCAACCCGCAGCGCCCGCCTGCCAACCGGCAGGACACGACGCCGCCCGACGCGGCAACGTCGGGCGGGGGGTCGGCGCGCCCCGGCGATCTACCCCGCGGTGACGCGGGGGGGGCGCGCGGCCGCCGCGACGAGCGCGGCCGTGGACGTGGGGAGCGCGGCCCGGGAGATCACGCCGGCCGGCGCGATGACCGCCCGCCCGGCGCGCGGCTCCGCGGCGACAACGATCGGCCCCGGGGCGACGCAGCCCGCGCCGAGGGTGCGCCCCGGAGCGACGCGGCGCCCGGCCCCGACGACGCAGCGCGGGGCGACGGCGACGGCGATGCCATCCGCGCCGAGGGATCCTCCGGCGGCGACGCGAACCGGGCCCGTGACGACCAGCAAGCGCGCGGCCGCGGCGAGCGGTCCCGCGGCGAGGGCCGGGCGCGCGGTAGCGACCGCAGTCGCGGCGGTGGCGGATCGCCCGGTGGCGGTGATCGCGCGCGCGCTGCCGGTGGATCGCCGGTTGCTGGCGGCGAGGCGCCCGGCGGCGGACATCGCAGCGACGGTGGCGAGCGTGGGCGTGACCGTGGCGGATCGCGCGTCGGCGAGCGCAATCGCGGCGACGCTGGCGACCGCACGGGTGGTGGTGGTGGTGCAACCGCCCGCGCCGCAGAACCCGCCCGTGGGGGCGGCGACCGCCATCGCGGAGGCGGGGATCGCGCTCGTGGCGGTGGCGGCGGTGATCGCCCGCGCGGTGGCGATGACCCCACGCGCGGGGAGCCGCGGCCTCCCGGCGACGCCGCGGCGCGCGGGCGCGACGGCCGGCAGCGCCGCGGCGACGAGCACGATACCGCGGATCACCCTGCGGAGGCCGGGCCAGCGTCCGAGCGGTCCGAGCGATCGACCGAACCGGCGCTCGAACCGCGGACCGTGCGGCTCGAGCAGCGCCGGCCCGCGGCGCCGGCGGATGATCCCGATGCGGACGGCCCCGCGGCGCCCGCGATCGCGTGGGGCACCGACGAGCCCGGCCCGCCGCCCCAGGTCGAGCTCGCCGCCGATCTACCGGCCGATCCTGCGGATGACGACGGCGATCCGCTGACCCGGCCGCTGGCCGATCTGCCGGCCGCGCCGCTGGGCGATGACATCGCCAGCGTCGCGGGGGTTCGCCTGGTGCCCGGTGGCCGCGTCCAGTGGTGCGATGCCGGCGACGCCGACTACGCGCGCGGAGAGCGCGTGCTGGTCGACGGCGAGCGCGGCACCCGGCTGGCGTGGATCGCGGTGGCTCCGGCGCGCCGGGCCCTGCGCGACCGCAACCTGCGCCGCGTGATCCGCCGCGCCACCGCGCAGGATCTGCGCGGCGAGCGCGACGGCGAGGCCGATCGGGCCCACGCGCTGCGGATCGCCAAGGACAAGGCGGCGGCGCTGCGCCTGGCGCTCAAGGTGTTCCGCGTCGAGGTGCAAGGCGCGATCGGCCGCGGCGCCCGGCTCAACGTCTACTACACCACGGACGAGCGGCTCGATCTGCGCGACTTCATCCGCGAGCTGTCGGGGGCGCTCGGCGGTGCCCGCGTCGAGCTGCGCCAGCTCGGGGTGCGCGACGAGGCCAAGGCGGTCGGCGGCATCGGCTCGTGCGGCCTGACCTTGTGCTGCACGACCTGGCTGCCCGACTTCGTGCCGGTGTCGATCAAGATGGCCAAGGATCAGGGGCTGGTGCTGTCGCCGACCAAGGTCTCGGGGCAATGCGGCCGGCTCAAGTGCTGCCTGGTCTACGAGCAGGCCGGCTACGCCGAGCTCCGCAAGGGACTGCCCAAGCTCGGCAAGCGCGTGGTCGGCGCCCGCGGCGAGGGCCGGGTCGTCGAGGTCGACGTGCTGCGCCAGCGCGTCCGGGTGTCATACGGCCCGGGCGATACCGAGGTCGTGGCGGCGGCCGAGGTCAAGCCGCTGTTCCCCTCGGGGAGCCCGCAGGCCGCCCGCGGCGGCGGGCGCCCGCCCACGGCCGACCGCGAGGCGGACGACGCCGACGACGACGCGGCCGATGACGACGGCCCGACCGACGACCCCAGCGCCCTGGCCGGCCCTGGGGCCACCGCCGCGAACGACGACGCTCTGCCCGACGACGACCCGAGCACCGCCACATGACCAAGCCCTTCTACATCACGACGCCGATCTACTACGTCAACGACGTTCCCCACCTCGGCCACGCCTACACCACGCTGGTCGCCGACACGATGGCGCGGTTCCACCGCATGCGCGGCGACGACACCCGGTTTCTGACCGGCACCGACGAGCACGGCCAGAAGGTCGAGCAGAGCGCCAAGGACCGCGGCCTCACGCCGCAGCAGCTGGTCGATCAGGTCGCGCCACGGTTCGACGAGACCTGGAAGACGCTCGGCATCGAGGGCTACCGGTTCATCCGCACCACCGAGGACCGCCACAAGCGGGTGGTCCAGGACCTGTGGCGGCGGATCCGGAGCACTAGCCCCGACGATCTGTACCTCGCGTCGTACCAGGGCTGGTACTGCGTGGCGTGCGAGGCGTTCTACACCGAGAGCCAGCTGGTCAAGGACGACCAGGCCTGGGTGTGCGCGATCCACAAAAAGCCGGTGTCCTGGCTCGACAAGGAGCGCAGCTGGTTCTTCCGGCTGTCGCGCTACGCCGAGCCCCTGCTCCGCCACATCGAGGCCCACCCCGACTTCATCCGGCCCGAGGCGTACCGCAACGAGATCGTCGCGTTCCTGAAGGGCGGGCTGCGCGACCTCTCGGTGTCGCGCACCAGCTTCGCGTGGGGCATCGAGGTCCCCGAGCCCGACCCCGAGGGCCTGCCGCACGTGATCTACGTGTGGATGGACGCGCTGGTCAACTACTTGAGCGATCTGTGTCCGCCCGACGGCACGATCAGCGGGCCCGACGTCGCGCGCTACTTCCCGTCGGTGATCCACCTGATCGGCAAGGACATCCTGCGGTTCCACAGCGTGTACTGGCCGGCGTTCCTGATGTCGGCGGGCCTGCCGCTGCCCAAGGGCATCTTCGCGCACGGCTGGTGGACCGTGCGCGGCGAGAAGATCTCCAAGTCGATGCCGGCGACCCGGATCGATCCGATCAAGCTGGCCGACGCGCTCGCCGGCAGCTCGCCCCTGGGCCGCGGGCTCGGCGTCGACGCCATGCGCTACTACCTGCTGCGCGAGATGCCGCTCGGCAACGACGGCGACTTCACGTTCGAGTCGCTGTTCGGCCGGTTCAACGCCGACCTCGCCAACGATCTCGGCAACCTCATCAACCGCAGCCTGACATTGATCGTCAAGCTCTCCGCGGAGACGCCACCGGCACGCGACGACACGCACCACGGCACCACCGAGAACCCATGCTGGCAGCTGGAAGTACATGCTGCCGAGACCTGCAAGCTTGCCGCCGCGCAATTCGATCTGCTCGCACCGTCGCGCGCGCTCGAGCTGATCTGGCGGTTCATCGGGGTGGCCAACCGGTTCATCGACCAGACCCAGCCGTGGGCGATGGCGCGCTCGAAGGACAGGTCGCTCGGCCACACCCTCTGGTGTCTGCAGGCGAGCCTGTGGGTGATCGCCCGGCTGATCGCCCCGGTGATGCCGGCGACGGCGCGGGCGCTGCGCGCGTGGATCGGCGATGGCGACGCGGCGATGGCGTGGCCCGAGGCCGTCGAGGGGCGGGTGCTCCCACTCGCGCCCACGACCCTGCAGGCGCACGCGCCGTCCCCCCTATTCCCTCGGCTCGACGAAGCGCTGCAGCAGGCGATCCTCGACCAGGTGGTACCGCCGGACGTCGCGACCGCGCCCACCGCGGCGGCCCAGGCCCAGGCATCTGCCGCCGCGGCGACGGCCCGCGCATCGGTGACCGCCACCGCATCAGCGACGGCCCGTGCGTCGGCGTCGGGATCCGGGGCGTCGGCATCGACCGCGCCGGCGGCCCCCGCGGCGCCGATCAAGATCGACGACTTTGCCAAGATCGAGCTCCGGGTCGGCAAGGTGCTGTCGGCTGTCGCCGTGCCCAAGGCCAAGAAGCTCCTGCACCTCTCGGTCGATCTCGGAGAGCCGGCGCCGCGATCGATCGTCGCGGGCATCGCCGAGGCGTACGCGCCGGAGCGCCTGATCGGTCAGCAGGTGATCGTCGTCGCCAACCTCGAGCCGGCGACGATCCGGGGGGTCGCCTCGCAGGGCATGATCCTCGCGGCCGGCGACGCCCAGATCCTCGGACTTTCGGCGCTCGATCGCGATGTGCCCCCTGGAACGCGGGTACGATAACGACGGTATGTCGGAGCTGCGCCGCGCTGCACGCCTCGTGATCAACGCGCCCGCGATCGTTGAATCGATCGGCCAGGGCGAGATGCAGTTGCACCCGAACCTCGCAGCCGTGTTCCGCCGGGTCGAGGCCAATCTCTCGACGCTCGGCCAGCGCTTTCCGGCGGTCATCCGCGACCTGTCGACCAACGGCGCGTTCATCTCGGCGGAGCCGCTGCCGCTGATGTCGCGCGTCGCGGTCAAGTTCGAGATCAAGGGCGTCGGCGCGGTCGACGCCGTCGGCTGGGTGATGTGGCAGCGCACCGAGGACTGCGAGCTGCCGTCGCCGAACGGCCCGGTCAAGTTGCCCAAGGGGTTCGGCGTGCTGTTCGAGTCGATCCCGCTCGAGATCCGCGCGGCGATCGCCGCGCTCGTGCCGCGCACGTGAGCCGGCTCGCCGGCCGCGGAATCGCGCGCCCGCGGCGCGCGGATGATCGGCGGAGCCAGGTCCCGTGACGCCGCAGTCGTTTCGGTTTCGCCCGCGCTACCGCGGCCTCGCGTGGGGCTCGGTGGGGGTCGGTGGCGCGGTCGCGGTGGTCGCGGCCGTGGCAGGCGCGGTCGCGGTCCCGCTCGCCACCGGGGCGCTCGGCATCGTGCTCGGCGCCGCCTACCTCGCCTCGCCGACCTGGCGGATCCGCGTCACCATCGACGATCGCGGCCTCACCGTCGCCTCGCCCCGCCGCCAGCGGTTCCAGCTCGCGTGGACCGAGATCGTGCGCGTCGTCGCCTCGCCGGCCACCAGCACCTGCTTCGTCGACGGCGGCGCGCCCGCGCGCAGCTTGCTCGTCCCCGGCGATGGCGCTCCCGCGCCGTACGACATCACCGATCGCAAGGCGCTGGTCGAGGCGATCCTGGCGCACGTCGCCGTCGACAAGGTGCAGATCGTCGCATCGCTCGAGGCGGCGGATCCCGCCGGACCACCGCCAGCGCAAGGACGCACGCCGTCGTAGCGGCCGGGCCCCCGGTAAGTGCTAGGGTGCCCCGCTGTGTCGTTCCTGTTCCCGAGCTCGACGATCACGTTCGACGCCGCGCTGCGCGACCTCGCGCAGGGTAGCCCCAAGGCGCGGATCGCCGCGGCGCAAGCGCTCGGCGACGTCGAGGATCCGGCCGAGCAGCGCCAGGCGATCGACGCGCTGTGCCGCGCGCTCGACGATGACGCCGCCGAGGTCCGCGCCGAGGCGTGCGCCGGGCTTGGCGCGCTCGGCGATCCGCAGGTGATCGCCGCGCTGGTCAAGCGGCTCGACGACGGCTCCCCGGGCGTGCGGCAGAACGCGGCGATCGCCCTCGGCACCCTGGCGCACGCCGATGGCTTCGCGCCGCTCGCGCAGGCGCTGCTCGACGGTCCGGCCGATCTGCGGTTCCAGGCCGCGACCTCGCTCGCCGAGATCGACCCGGCCCGCGCGTACCTCCCGCTGGTCGCCGCGCTCGGCGATCGCGATCCCCAGGTGGTCGCCGCCGCCGCGCTGTCGCTCGGCGCGAGCGGCGATGCCCGCGCGGTGGCCCAGCTCGTGCCCCAGCTCGACCACGCCGACGCCGCGACCCGGTTCGACGTGGCGTACGCGCTGGCCGAGCTCGGCTGTCCGCGCGGGCGCGACGTCCTGGTCGCCGCGCTCGGCGACGTCGACCGCGCCTGGGATTCCGTGACCGCGCTGGCGCGGCTGGCCACCGCCGACGACGCCGAGGCGCTGGGGCGCGCGCTGATCAGCGAGCACACGCCGCCGGAAGCGACCGTGCTCGCGGCGGGCGCGGTGCTGAAGATCGGGCAGCGCAGCGCGCACCACGACGCCGCGCGCCGCGTGCTGCTGGCCGCGCTGACCGCGCGCAAGACCTATGTCCGCGGGCTCGCCGTCGAGCAGCTCGGCGACATCGGCGAGGCGTGGGCGGTCGCGCCGCTCGAGAAGCTCGGGCGCAGCGGCAAGGGCGCCGAGCTCCGCGACGCGATCGGCGCGGCGCTGCGCGCGATCGCCCAGCGAACCACCACGGCCGCCGCGAACGGGGCGTCGTGATGTTGATCGACTCGCACGCCCACGTCGACGGCCCGGAGTTCGACGCCGATCGCGGCGACGTGCTCGCGCGCGCGCGCGCCGCCGGCGTCCAGCGGCTGGTCGTGATCGGCGCGGTCGGCGGCCCCGAGAGCGCCGAGCGCGCGGTCGCCCTGGCCGAGCGCGATCCCGACGTGTGGGCCACCGTGGCGACCCATCCGCACGACGTCGCCCAGATGACCGGTGCCTGGTGGGCGATCCACGAGCGGCTGGCCCACCACCCCCGCGTCGTCGCGATCGGCGAGACCGGCCTCGACTATCACTATGATCACTCGCCGCGCGACGTCCAGCAGGCCGCGTTCGCGCGGTTCATCGAGCTGGCGCGCGCCGCCGGCAAACCGGTGGTCTGCCACATCCGCGACGCCCACGACGACGCCCGCGCGATCCTGGCGGCCGGCGGGGTCACCGACTGCGTCATCCACTGCTTCACCGGCACGCCCGACGACGCCCGCGCCTACGCCGCGCTCGGCTACTACGTCTCGTTCTCCGGCATCGTCACCTACAAGACCGCGCAGCTGCTGCGCGACGCCGTGCCGCTGGTGCCGCGCGATCGCCTGCTGATCGAGACCGATTGCCCCTACCTCGCCCCGGTTCCCAAGCGCGGCAAGCGCAACGAGCCCGCGTTCCTGACCCACACCGCCGAGGTCGTGGCCAGGTGTTCTGGGATGAGTTTCGATGAGTTAGCTCGCACGACGACCCGCAATACCTGCCGGGTTTTCCACTTGCCGCCCACGATCGAGGGACCGTGCAGCGCGGCTTGACGACACACACCACCGCGGGTATAGATTCCGTCCTCGTTTCGGTTACGTAGGAGCTTGGCCATGACACTCAAGATCGGCCTGTTGGGCAAAAAGATCGGTATGACGCAGGTGTTCGCGGACGACGGTGAAGCCGTCCCCGTCACCGTGATCCAGACGGGCCCGTGTCACGTGATCGGCACGCGCACCCAGGAGCGTGACGGCTACACCGCCGTCGTGCTCGGCTTCGACGAGAAGCCGGTGCGCCTGGTGAACAAGGCCGAGGCCGGCGCGCTCAAGGAGAGCGGCATCAAGCCACAGCGGTTCATCCGCGAGCTCCGGATTCCCGCCGAGGAGGTCGCGAAGTACACGGTCGGCCAGGTGCTCGGCCCCAAGGATGTGTTCGTCGACAGCGCCCCGATCGATGTCGAGGGCACCAGCAAGGGCAAGGGCTACCAGGGCGTCATCAAGCGCCACCACATGAAGGGCATGACCCGCGCCCACGGTACCCACGAGTACTTCCGCCACGGCGGCTCGATCGGTTGCCGGCTGACCCCGCAGCGCGTCCACAAGGGCAAGCGCATGGCGGGCCAGATGGGCAACGAGAAGGTCTCGATCCAGAACCTCCAGCTGTTCCGGATCCTTGCCGACGAGAACGTCATCCTCGTCCGCGGCGCGATCCCCGGCGCGGCCAATGACTACGTGGTCGTGACCAACGCGGCGACCCGCACGGTCTACAAGCGCAAGGGCATGGGCAAGGAAGAGGTTCGCTCGAAGAACCCGCTCAAGGCCTCGAAGAAGGCGGCGGCTGGCCGCGGCTAGCCGGTCCGGACCTGCTCGGCAGTCGGCCCGGCGCGTGAGCGACCGGGCTTTTGTTTTGATAGGCAATCTCTGTGGCCAACAGG
>Ga0302299_10000061_pt1 | contig 41662 bp, 38 predicted proteins | sample III_Fen_N3_4_FD_198795 | JGI IMG/M metagenome (GOLD analysis project Ga0302299, IMG submission 198795) | Peat permafrost microbial communities from Stordalen Mire near Abisko, Sweden - III_Fen_N3_4 | ecosystem: Environmental > Terrestrial > Soil > Wetlands > Permafrost | place: Sweden: Abisko...
CCGGTGGTCGTCGAGTTCACGCCGGACGATGGGCTGCCCGATGGCCAGGGCGATGCCGCGTTCGCCGAGGACGCCGAGCCCCACGGCTTTCCCGAGCCGATCGCGCTCGACATGCTCGAGGCGCTCGAGGATGATCTCGCGCTGGCGCTGCTCGCTCCGGAGGAGGAGCTGCGCGATCCGCCGGATCCTCGCGACGCGCAGGACACCGAGGTGTTCCCCGTGGTCGGCGCGATCGAGGACCCCAACCCGTTCGGCTCCGGCGTCGACACCGAGGCGTTCCTCTACGCGGGCGACGCGCGCGATACGGCGCGTGGCCTCGACGCGGTGCACCCGGTGGAGTCGTTCGGCGGCGAGACGGTCAAAGGTCCGTATCCGGACGATTCGTTCGCCGGGGAGACCGTCAAGGCGCCGGCGCCGGCCGATGACGCCGCGGTCAGCCGGGCGCGCCGCACCACGCAAGATACCGGTAGGTCCGGCGCGCGCAACGTCCACGAGCGGCTGCGCGAGCTCACGCTCGCCGCGCAGATCAAGCTCGCGGCCAGCGGCGAGCTCCACGAGCGGATCGTGCTCGAGCGGCTGTACGGCAAGAACGTCTGGGAGGCCCTGCTGCGCAACCCGCGGCTGACCGCGCCGGAGGTCTCGCGGATCGCGCGCTACGGCTCCTTGCCTCGCGTGCTGATCGAGATCATCGTCGGCAACAACGCGTGGCTACAGATCCCCGAGGTCCGCCGCGCGCTGCTCTCGAACCCGCGGCTGGGCACCGATCAGGTGATCAAGGTCCTGCGCCTGACGCCCAAGCACGAGCTCAAGCTCGCGACGGTCCAGACGGCCTACCCGGTCACCGTCCGCAACGCCGCGAAGCTGATGCTGCGCGAGTAGCGACCTGGCGCTCGGGACCGCGGTCAAGCCCGGTCACGTGTAGCACGGCGCGTGGATCGGCGAGGCCAGCGGATCGGTGCCCTCGGCGAGGGTCGACAGCCGCGACAGCGTCGATCCGCGGGCGAGCCCGTCGGCGGAGTCCAGGAGCTGCGCGGCGCACACCGCGGCCTGGCCGAGCGCGAGGCCGCCGTCGTTGGTCGGCACCTGCGCGTGGGTGAGCACCGTGAACCCCGCCGCGCGCAGCCGCCGCGCACATTGCTCGAGCAAGATGCGGTTCTGAAAGCACCCGCCCGACAGCGCGACGGTGTCGAACAACGGCGCCGCGCCCCGGGGCCGCGCCAGCGTGCTCGCCAGCTGCGCCACCCCGAGGGCGAGCCCGCGATGGAACCGCGCCGCGATCGTGCCGACCGGGGTGCCGCGGACCAGATCGCCGAACAGCGCGTTCCACATCGCGAGCGGATCGAGGCACAGCATCCCCGTGCTCGGCAGCCGCGCGATCTCGAACGGGTAGGCCCGCTCGTCGCCCTCGTCGAGCGCGAGCGGATCGACCGCGGCCTCGAGCAGCGCCTGGGCCTCGCCCTCGTAGGACTGGTGCTCGAAGCACAGGCCGACCGCCGCGGCGACCGCGTCGAACAGCCGGGCGCACGACGACGCCGGCCGCACGGCGCCGGGGTTGGCGAGCATCGCGTCGAGCAGCGACCGCTGCTTGTCGGCGAGCCGCGCGTGGAGCTCGAGCGCGGCGAACGCAGCGGTGAACGCCGGCCAGCCGAGACCCGCGACGACGTGCGCGTACAGGTTGCGCCACGGCTCGCGCGCCGCGTGCGCGCCGCCGAGCAGCGCGACCGGCTTGAACGTGGCGAGCCTGCGGCTCCGGAGATAATCGGCGAACAGGAACTCGCCGCCCCACAGCGCGCCGGCGTCGCCGAGATCGACGCCGTCGAGCACCACGCCGAGCACCGGCGGCGCCGCGAGCGGGCGCGCGTGATCGACCAGGCACGCCGCGACGTGGGCGTGGTGGTGCTGGACCTCGATCACGGGGAGCTCGGCGGCGAGGGCGTGGTCGCGCGCCAGCCGGCTGGCGTGGAGCCCGGCGTGGCGATCCGCCGCGATCGCCTGCGGCACCTGCTCGAACATCGCCGCGTAGGCCCCGAGGTTGTGGCGGAAGTCGTCGAGCGTCGCCGGGTTCTCGAGATCGCCCTGGTGCTGCGACAGGATCGCCTCGCCGTGCGCCACGACGCAGAACACCGCGCGCAGGTCGCTGCCGTAGGCGAGCAGATCGGGTGCGCGCTCGAAGCCGAGCGGCAGCTTGATCGGCGCCGGCGCATAGCCGCGCGCGCGGCGGATCACCCGGACCCTGCCGTCCGCCACCCGGACGACCGAGTCATCGACGCGGTGGGCGATCGTCCGGTCGTGGACCAGCGCGTAGCTCGCGATCCCGGCGAGCCGGCGCGCGGCGTCCGCGTCGTCGATCGCCTGCGGATCGTCGGACAGGTTGCCGCTGGTCATCACCACCGGGTAGTCGAACGTGCGCAGGATCAGGCGGTGGAGCGGCGTGGTCGGCAGCATGAAGCCCAGCGTGGCCAGCCCGGGCGCGATGGTCGGCGGCAACCGCTCCGGCCCGGTCGCGGCGATCACGACGATCGGCGCCTCGGGGCTGCCGAACATCGCGGTCTCGGTCGCGTCGGGGCTGGCGTAGCGCCGGATCACGTCGATCGAGCGCGCCATCAGCGCGAACGGCTTGCGATCGTGGTGCTTGGCGGCGCGCAGCCTGGCCACCACGTCGGGCCGGGTCGCGTCGCACGCCAGCTGGTAGCCGCCGAGGCCCTTGATCGCGACGATCTCGCCGCGCGCCAGCAGCGACGCCACCGCGTCGACGGCATCGAGCATCGAGAACTGTTCGAGGCGCACCGGGTGGCCGTCATAGCGGACCAGGTGGGCGCTCGGCCCGCACGCGTGGCACGCCGTGGTCTCGGCGTGGAACCGCCGGTCCGAGGGATCGCCGTACTCGGCCACGCACGGCAGGCACAGCGGAAACTCCGCCAGGGTGGTCGCGGCGCGGTCATAGGGAATGCCGGTGACCACGCTGAGCCGCGGTCCGCACTGCGTGCAGGTCGTGAACGCGTAGCGGTAGCGCCGGCTGAACGGATCGACCACGTCGGCCGCGCACGCCTCGCAGATCGCCGCGTCGGGCGCGACCTGGGTGCGCACCGCGCCGCCCTCGCTGGGCCCGATGCGGAACTCGCCAGGCAAGGCGCCGTGGAACGACCGGGTCTCGAAGCTCTCGATCCGGGACAGCCGCGGGCGCTCGTCGCCGAGCCGGGCGATGAACGCCGCGAGCAGCCCGGGCTCGCCGCCGGCGCGGATCAGCACGCCGCCGCCGTCGTTGACCACCTCGCCGGCGACGCCGAGCTCGCGCGCGAGCTTCCACACCGCGGGCCGGAACCCCACGCCCTGGACCCGGCCGCGCACGCGGATCTCGATCGAGAACGGGCTGCACGCCGGGATCGGCCGCGTGGCCTGGCTGGCCGCGGAGCGCGGCGCTCCCGGCGGCGCGTCGTCGCGCACGATCGGCGCGGACCCGGTCCCGTTGGCGTGGATCGTGGGCCCGGGCCCGCGCGGCGCCTCGCGCGGCTTGACGAGCGCGGTGTTCTGCTCGATCGACGACTCGCTATCGGCGCGCGTCATGCCGGCACCCCGTCGCGCACGGCGCGCACACCCACCCGCGTGGCGGCGGCGGTCCGCGCGCCGCGCGCCGCGCAGCCGATCGATGTAAGTCCGATCTCCCACATATGAACTCCTAGGCGAGCGCGTCGAACGCATCCGCGCGATCGGCGACGCCGATCACACACTTCACCTTGCAGCGGCGCCATCAACCTCGAAGGCGCCCGCTCGGGCTTGCTCGCTCAGAGCATCCATGACTCTGTTGTCGACTGCCTCAGCGGGACTGTCTACTCAATACGTCCAACGCAAACTAGATTTACATCGCGAGCCCCACGAGGGCCGGAAAACTTCACGAGATCGCACCGAAACCACGATCGTTAGAGCCCCGTATGACGACTAGCCAAACAGGCCGCGCACACACAGCGCACTACGCTCTGGATTCCAATGCGCACAAACACGTAGCTCGAACTCGCTATCGAGTCGCTGTAGGCGAAAGAACTCGGCGGCGTCGACCGCGCGATCGCCGGTCGCGTTGCGCAGCGGCGCGAGGTGACCGCCGAACGCCGCCTGGTGGACCGGCAAGATCAGGAGATCTGCTTCCAGCCGCAGCAACACCACGGCGTCGGTCGGGCCGAACACATTCTCGTAGTCCTCGCCAGGAAACATCATCGTGCCCCGCGTCACAGTGAGCTCGAACTCCCGGATCATGGTCATGCTCCCCGCTGCGTGAGCAGCTGTACGATACGGCAACGACGGCGCGCCCGCGGCGGCCGTGACTTCCTGAAACAAGGTCGCGTGGCCGGTCACCGCGGCCGGCGCGGCGCTCAGATCCGCCATAGCCTGCACCACCAGTTCGGCTCGACCGGGATCGCGAGCTCGGGCACATCGCACCAGCTGCGGTGCACCAGGAAGTACATGCACTCCATGCAGCGCCGCCGATCGGGCCCGTGGGGCCGCGCCACCACGCCCGCGAGGACCAGCTTGTCGCGCGGCGCCGACGCGGCGGCGAGCTCGGCGAGCAGCGCCGCGTGCGCGTGCGCGGTCTCGGGAGCCGGCTCGGTGTGCGTGGCGAGCCCCTCGCGCAACAGCCGCGTGACGGCCGCGCGGAGCTCCGCGTCGCGATCCGGGTTCCTCGGAGTGGCCATCGACACGATGGGATCAAGTTGCACGAAGTATTGCCAGTCGCGCTGTGTCAGCGTGACGATGATGATGTGCGCAGATCGCAGATAATGACTGCATGTTCCAAAATGGCATTTCAACTGACACCCAATCTCGGCACTGACGGCGCCGCTCAGATCACATGTGCGCGGCGATCGGCGTCCAACAACGACATCGCATGACCGGAGATCAGCACTGCTTGTCCTGGGGAGAGCTCGAGACGCGGAGTCGAACCGAGGTCAGGTGCCGGGCCACCCTCCCCGGCACCTGGTATGCATGGCAACTTGGTAGTACAAACGAAGTTAGCGAATCTTACGCTTCGGCGAGCCCGTAACGCCGGATCTTGTTCGCGAGGCCGACGCGCGATAGCCCGAGCTCGCCCGCCGCCTTGCTCTGGTTCCACTGACAGCGCTCGAGCGTCTCGTAGACGAGGTGGCGCTCGAGGCTCTGGACCTGGTCCTTGAGCGTCTTGCCGTGGCCGCGCAGCGGCAGGTTCGCCGCCGGCCGGCGATTGGCGGCGAGCAGGGCCGGGGACATGTGCTGGGTCGTGATGTAGTCCCCGGCGCCGGTGAGCACGACCAGCCGCTGGATCTCGTTCTCGAGCTCGCCGATGTTGCCCGGCCACTCGTAGGCGACGAGCTTGTCGAGCGCGCGCGCCGAGATGCCGCGCGTGCGCTGCCGGATCGCCGCGCCGTGGGCCTGGGCGAACAGCTCGGCGAGCGGCGGGATATCGGCCGCGCGGTCGCGCAGCGCGGGGACCTCGAGCTCGAAGCCCTTGAGCCGGTAATACAGGTCGCGGCGGAACTCGCCGCGCGCGGCCATCGCCTTCAGCGGCCGGCTGGACGCCGCGATCACGCGGACCCGGCACGGCACCCCGTGGTCGGCGCCGAGCGGCCTCACCTCGCCGTCCTGCAGGAACCGCAGGAGGCAGATCTGGAACGCCGGGGAGACCTCGGAGATCGCGTCGAGGAACACGGTGCCGCCTTCGGCCGAGCACAGCAGCCCGGGGTGGTCCGCGGTCGCGCCGGTGACCGCGCCGCGCTTGTGGCCGAACAGCTCGGCGTGGAGCTGCGCATCGGGGATCGCCGCGCAGTTCTGGACGAGCAGCGGACTGCCGCGGCGCAGTGAATGATCGTGAATCGCGCGCGCCAGCAGCGCCTTGCCGGTGCCAGGCTCGCCCTGGATCAGCACCGGCAGGTCGGTGCGGGCGGCGATCCGCGCCTGGCGGCACACGTCGGCCATCTGGTCGCTCGCGTAGACCAGCTGCTCGAACCGCATGCCCTGGGGCGCCGGCTCCCCGGCCGCCTCGGCGTCGTCCGGACCGTCGTCGGACAGCTTGAACTCCCGCGACAGCAGGCGGTGGCGGCGCGACAGCTCGCGCGCCTCGAGCCCGCGCTTGACGACCAGACAGGCCTGCTCGGGATCGATCGGCAGGTGGAGGAACTGATAGACCGAGGCCCGCGCGATGTCCTCGATCGCGCCGTCGACGGCGAGCACGCGGATCGCATCCGGATGCGAGATCCGAAGCGCCGCGAGAAATTCACAGCCATCCCAGCGGGGCGCGCCGTGCGCGGCGATCACGAGATCGACGGGCTCGTCGGCGAGCACGCCAGTCGCCTCGTCGAGGCTGCGCGCGTGTTTCACACGGTAGCCGTGGGCGCGGCTCAACGATTCCGTGAGCGTCGCCCAGCCGTCACCGTCGGCCGCAAGCACCAACACCGCGTTGTTACCCCCCATGCACACGGGAGTATGCCGGCTGCAACTTCGGTTATCAATCCAAAGCTCGCTGACATCGTAAAATAGCCACTGGAGCGCCATTGCACAGATTCTGTCGCCGGTGAAATCCAACAGCGCCGCGTCGCGCCCCGGGGGGTGCGATATTTTCCGATGGCGTTCCCCGGCGGGGACCAGCCCCGCCCGGCGGGAGAATTCCCGCATCACAGGATCTCAATGCCGATCTTCATCATCGATCTTCGGTCTGCCGTCTGTCTGTCTCCTGTCTGCGACTCCCGATCTTGCGTGCCAGTTCGGTTGGCACGGCGGTCGCCCCCGCCGCGCGCCCCGGCGGTAGGCGGATCCCGGAGCCGCCGGGCAGGCTCCCGGCTCGGGAGGCTTTGAGGTAGCCTCCGCGGCCATATGCGCCCTGACGGCCGACGCCCCGACCAGCTCCGTACGCTCGAGATCATCCCGCACTATCAGAAGCACGCTGAAGGCTCCGCGCTGATCAAGCTCGGCGATACCTGGGTGCTGTGCTCGGCCAGCGTCGAGGACGGCGTGCCGGGTTTTCTCGCAGGCAAGGGCCGCGGCTGGCTGACCGCCGAGTACGCGATGCTGCCGCGCGCGACCCACACCCGGGGCAAGCGCGATCCCGGCGGCCGCGGCAAGGAGATCCAGCGGCTGATCGGCCGCTCGCTGCGAGCCGCTGTCGACCTCGGCCAGCTCGGCGAGCGCACGATCGCGGTCGACTGCGACGTGCTGTCGGCCGACGGCGGCACCCGGGTCGCCTCGATCACCGGCGCGTGGATCGCGCTCGCGTTCGCGATCCAGAAGCTGGTCGCGACCGGCAAGCTCGCCAGCGCCGCGGCGCTGCGGCCGCCGGTCGCCGCGGTCTCGGTCGGCGTGGTCAATGGCGAGGTCGTGCTCGACCTGCCCTACGTCGAGGACTCCAGGGCCGAGGTCGACATGAACGTGGTCGGCACCGAGGACGGCGCGCTGATCGAGGTCCAGGGCACCGCCGAGCACGGCACGTTCGACCGCAAGCAGCTCGACGCGATGCTCGATCTCGCGACCCTGGGCATCCGCCAGCTCGCGGCGGCGCAGCGCAAGGCCGTCGCGTGATCCGGCCGCTGGTGTTCGCGACGCGCAACCCCGGCAAGCTGGTCGAGCTGCGCGATCTCCTCGCCGGCGTGAACGTGATCGGCATTGCCGAGGCGATCGCAGGGCTTGGCCACGACATCCCCGAGGTCATCGAGGACGCCGACACGTTCGCGGGCAACGCGGTCAAGAAGGCGCGCGAGGTCTCGGCGGCCACCGGGCTGCCGGCGCTGGCCGACGACAGCGGCCTCGAGGTCGACGCGCTCGCCGGGGCGCCGGGCGTGTGGAGCGCGCGCTACGCCGGCGCGAGCGCCACCGACGCGGCCAACAACGCCAAGCTGCTCGCCGCGCTGCGCGGTGTGCCCGGCCCCCGCCGCACGGCCCGGTTCCGCGCCGTGCTCGCGCTCGCCGACGTCGCCGGCCCGCTCGGCACCGACACCCTCACCGCCGAGGCCGCCTGCGAGGGCACCGTGCTCGAGGCGCCGCGCGGCGCCGCGGGGTTCGGCTACGACCCGCTGTTCCTGCTGCCGGCGCTGGGCCAGACGTTCGCGGAGCTCAGCTTGGCCGCCAAGGCCGAGCTGTCGCACCGCGCGCTCGCGATGCAGGCGATAAAGCCCAAGCTACTCGCGTACTTACAACAGTTTACCGGCTGACAGCAGGCCGCTGTGGGGCGGCGAAGACATGGGGGAGAATGATGGGGATCGAACCCACGACACCCAGGGCCACAACCTGGTGCTCTACCAACTGAGCTACATCCTCCGCGGGACCCCTTGTCTACATGGTTCGCGCCGCGTCCGCAACCGCTACCACGCCGTCCTGGCGGGGGATTTGCGTCCCGGGGGCCCGGCGCAGGCCTCCGGGCGGACCCAGGTCAGGCCCGCTGGCGCCGCGCGGCCATGATCTTCGCGAACGATTTTCCGCGGATCTCCTCGAGCGAGAGCCCGGTGGCGAGCGCCTCCTGCTCGGTGACCGCGCCACACGCGATGCCGCGCAGGAAGTAGTTGAGCAGGCCCTGGCCGGTCGCCGCGTCGTCGAACACGTCGCCGACCAGCGTCGCCTGCGCGGCCTGGTCGACGAAGTTCTTCAGCCGCTCCGAGGCCGCCGCCAGGCCCTCGAGGAAGAACGCGTAGACCGCGCCGTAGCGGCTCGGCAGCTGCGCGGGGTGCAGGTCCCAGCCCTGGTAGAACCCGTTGCTCAGCGAGTGACGGATATCCTCGGCGTGCAGCCGCCAGGCGCCGAACACCGCGGCGCGGTTGGCGAGGCGTTGATCGTCGCTCAGCTGCGCGCCCTTGTGCGGCGCCACCGGCATGACGTTGGTCGCGCCGTCGGACAGCATCACGCCGGTGCCCGCGAACGCCACCTTCATCATGTGCCGGGCGAAGTCGCACGCCGGGTGACGCATCCGCTGGTGCGCGGCCGTGATGTCGCAGCTCGCCGTGTAGTCGTAGGCCCCGAAGTGCGCGCCGGTGAGCCGGCCGGCCGCGGCGCGGTGGAGCCGGGGCAGCATCGACCGGCCCTGCGGATCGCACAGGCTCTGCGTGGTCTCGACCATGAACTCGACGCGCAGCGCGCCGTGCTCGATGTCGAGCCGGTCCTCGAGCTGGTCGAACGTATCGACGAGCACCTCGACATCGACCTGGCGCTGGATCTTGGGCAAGGTCACCACGAAGTTGCCCGGCAGCGAGCCATCGGTGTTGCTCAGGAGCTCGGTCAGGAACACGTCGAGCGTGCGCAGCGCGCGCGCCGCCAGCTCGCCGGTCAGCGGCTTGATCCGGATCCCGAGAAACGGCGGCAGCGTGCCCGCGACCATGCCGGCGGCGACCTGCTGGGCGGCGGCGACCGCGTGGTCGTCCTCCTCCGCGTCGGGCCGGTTGCCGTAGCCATCCTCGAAGTCGATCCGGAAGTCCTCGACGGGCTCCTGGCCAAGCTTGGCGCGGACGCGGTCGTACACCGTGGGCGCCAGCGCGCCGGGCACGCCGAGCGCCTCGGCGAACGCGCCGGCATCGGGCGCGTGGGCCTCGAGCGCGCGCAGCGCCAGCGCGCCGAGCTTGCGCGCGGTCTCGAAGTGGAACAGCTGGGCCCCGCCGTACACCGTATGCACCGGCTGGCGCGCGCCCGGATCGCCGGGGTAGCGCTCGCCGAACCGCGCCTGCGCGCGGCGAGCCCGCGCCACGGCCTTCTCGAACTTCTTCTCGGAGAGCGAGGTACGTACCATGGCGCGTCTTGTAGCATCCCCTCCCTGCCAGCCGCGGCCGCCACCGAGCTCGACCGTGATCGCGACGCCGTGGCCGCGCACGAAGGCCCGCACTTCAGCGCGTTCGCCCGACCGAGCCGCGGTTCGCGCCTGGTGGCTCTCGTTGAGCTCGCCCAAACGTTCCCCGAGACCGAGCCCATGTTCACCGGGGACGTGCATCCTCGCCAGGCCTACCTCGATGGCTTCCTGTCGCCGCTGGTTCGTGATCCGCGGGCCGCGATGCTCCACATCATCAACTGGGCGCCGAACGATGGGCTGGCGAGCAACAGTCGCGACCACCAGGCGCAAGCGAGCGGAGCGGAGCTCGACCGCGGGCAGCAGCTCGGCGGGATGACGACGACGGCACGCGTCGCGTACATCAGCGAGCTGATCGAGGGGTACACCGCGGAGTCGAAAGGAGCGCTGGTCGTGCGCATCTGCGAAACCGCACCGGCAAGCGAACGGCGCGTGATGTATCGTCAGCTTGAGAATCACGACTGGAATGGCGATTTCCGCCACGGAGGATGATTCCTTGGTGCACTTTGAGACCACCAGTAAGCGCGACGACACGTGCAGGCTCACGGTGGCGGCCCACGCTTCGGCAAGGCGTTCGCCGCTGCGCTCCTCACCAGTGGGCTCAGCGATGCAGGTGCTGCGATGAGGCCGCGGTAGCGGCGTGCCGCAGCAGGGCCTGGCCGTGCGCGAGACCGCATGGGAATCATCGCTGGACATGACGGCCGCGGCCGCAGCACAGCTGGCAGCCCGCCGACGCTTCTGTCCTCCAGGTCGCGCCGCCGATCGGCGGCAAGGGCGTGGGCATCGAGTCAAACGACGCGCGGGGCAAGCAGACCACGCCGCCGACATGGCACCAGAGCGATCGGCCCCGCGTGGTCGCGCGCCAGCAGTGGCTCGATCAACGGGCGCGGAGGTAGCGCCGGTCCGAGCGAAGCGCGCGCAACTCGCGGCGCTGCTGAGGGACGCGACCTTGCTCGCGCTGCTTGCCGCCCGACGACGACGACCGCGGCTCGCCAAAGGCGAAAGCCGACCGAGACCGAGACCGAGACCGAGACCGAGACCGAGCCGATATTGTGCTTTTACAAAGCTGCGTCGCGCCGTCCGCGGCTCCGGTCAGCTGCCGCGGTACGTCGAGTAGCCAAATGGCGAGATCAGCAGCGGCACGTGATAATGCTGTGCACCGTCGGCCACGGTGAAGTGAATCTCGACGACCGGGAAGAACCCGGCGCCGTGGTGCGCGGCGAAGTACGCCGCGGTGTGGAACCGCAGTCGGTAGGTGCCGGCCGCGACGGGACCGGGCGGCGTCAGCGTGCGCAGCCGGCCGTCGTCGTCGGTCTGGCCGTGGCCGACCCGCTGCCAGCCGCCGCCGAGCTCGCGCTCGAGCTCGAGCTCGATCGCGATCGCGACGCCGGGCCGGCCGGCCGCGGTGTCGAGCACGTGCGTGGTGATCACGCGAGCTCGCCCAGCAGCTTGCGCAGCCGCAGCCGCGTGATCTTGATCTGCTCCTCGGCGGCGGTGCGCAGCTCCTCGCCCGAGGTCCGCGGCGTCCGGGCGCGCAGCTCGGCCAGCATCGTCTCGGCGGCGAGGCCGGTGGCGCACAGGATGAACAGGAAGCCGTGGCGGTCTGCGTACGCGCGGTTGGCCTCGGCGAGCTGGGCGGCCAGCGGCGCTCCGGCCGACGCCGCCGCGCGCTGCTCGCCGGCCGACCACGCCGCGTCGCCCGCCGCCGGGGTCCGGGCCTCGCCGAGCCGCGGGTGCGCCGCGAACGCCTCGCGGTGCGCCGCCTCGTCGAGCGACCACCACGTGCGCTCGGCGATCCGCAGCAGCGCCGGCTGATCCTCGAACGGGCGCGCCCCGGTCATCGCCTCGGCCCACGCCGCCGAGCCGCAGCACCGCCGCAGCGCCGCCCGCGCGGCGTCGGCCGACAGCGCGTTGAGCCGCGCGAGCCCCGTGGTCCCGGCGGCGAAGCTCGCGACCACCGCGGCGTCGGGCCCGCTCGCCGGATCGCCGGCCGGCTCGCCGTACGCGCGCAGCCGGGCCACGCCGCCGTCGGGAAACACCGAGAGCCGCAGGTGCGTCACCGCGCCGACCCGGCGCAGCTCGTCGTCGAACAGGTGGCGGGTGTGCGGCTGCAGCGGCGAGCCCATGATCATCCGCCAGCCGTCCTCTGGCGCGGCGATCGCGTCCGGCGCCGCGCCGGGAGCGTGGATGCCCTCGACCGTGCACCGCCCCGGCGCGTTGCCCTTGAAGTGCGTGGTGTCGATCTCGAGGCGCTCGATCGTCCCGGCCGCGGCGAGCCGGAGGATCGCCCAGTCGTGGCCGGGCCCGCGGCGCCGCCGGGTCTCCCAGCCATCGGCCATGCTGCGCGACGGCCCGGGCTTGATGAGGTTGTTGCGCGAACCGAAGAACATGTCGCTGCAGGTCTCGACGACCGCGCCGTGCTCGAGCGCGGCGAGATCGATCGGCCCGCCGAGCGCGCGCAGCCGCGGCCACCGGGGCTGGACCTCGCCGTGGACCCGCAGCCGCGCGACGCCGCCATCGGGGAAGATCTCGAGCTTCACGTGGGTGAACCGCTTGCGGTAGTCGATCGCGAACGCGTTGCGGGAATCGCCCGCGAGCTTGGCGCGCGGCAAGATCTGCGTCCACGTCGCGGTGTCGAGCGCGCGCAGATCGAGCGCGTCGTCGATCTCGGTCGCGTGCAGCGCGCACGACTCGGGGAAGTTGCCGCGGAAGAACGCGGTGTCGACGACCACGCCGCGGATCACGCCGGGCATGCCGAGCCGCACGACGCACCAGTCGTGGCCCGGCTCGCGGCGCCGCCGGGTCTCCCAGCCATCCATCCACTTGCCACGGTCGGTGTAGAGCTGGTCCTTCCACACCGCCGCCGCCTCGCGCACCAGGTTGTCCTTCTCGGCGAAGAACTCGTCGTTACACGCGATCGCCGCGCCGCCGAAGGCCTCGCACGCCAGGTCGGGCAAATCGATAAAATCACTCACAGCAGAGCTCCTCGATCGTCGGCCAGGGCGTGGCCGTGCTCGGCGACGCGCTGGCCGCGCAGGTAGGTCGCGACCACCGCGCCGCGCAGCGTCTCGCCGGCGTACGGGGTCACGCGGTGGCGATGATGGATCGACGCCGCGGTCACCGTCGCCTCGGCCGCGTCGTCGAACACGACGAGATCCGCGTCGCGCCCCGCCGCGATCGCGCCCTTTCGCGCGAGCCCCGCGAGCCGCGCCGGCCCCGCCGCCATCCAGCGCGCGAGGTCGACCAGCGCGTGGCCGCGCGCCGACGCCTCGGTCCACACCACGGGCAGCGCGAGCTGCAGGCCCGACACGCCGCCCCACGCCGCGATGAAATCGCCGGCCTCCATCGCCTTGAGCCCGGGGCTACACGGCGAATGATCCGAGGCCACGAGGTCGAGCACGCCCTCGGCGAGCGCGCGCCACAGCGCCTCGCGGTTCGCGGCCGAGCGGATCGGCGGCGCGCACTTGAACGGCGTCGCGCCGTCGGGGATCGCCTCGGCGGCGAAGTGCAGATAGTGCGGACAGGTCTCGGCGGTCAGCGGCAGGCCCTCGGCGCGCGCCGCGCGCAGCTGCGCGATCGCGCTGGCCGCCGAGTGATGCACGATGTGCGTGCGCGCGCCGGTCGCCCGGCACAGCCGGGTCACCAGCGCGATCGCCGCCTCCTCGGCGGCCGGCGGCCGCGACGCCAGGTAGGTCGCGTAGCGCCGCGGATCGGCGTCGACCAGCCCTGGCGCGGCGGCGTCGATCGGCCCCGCGACCTCGGCGTGGACCAGCAGCGGCACCCCGAGCCCGGCGAGGATCGCCATCGCCGGCGCGAGCTCGGCCTCGCCGACCCAGCCGAACTCGGCGACCCCGGAGTCGATCAAGAAGCACTTGAAGCCGCGCACCCCATCGGCCACCAGCCCCGCCAGCTCGCCGGTATTGCCGGGCACGACGCCGCCCCAGAACCCGACGTCGACCGCGCACTGCCCGGCGGCCGCGGCGCGCTTGGCCGCGAACGCCTCGCGCGTCGTGGTCGCGGGGATCGAGTTGAGCGGCATGTCGACCAGGGTCGTCACGCCGCCGATCGCCGCCGCCCGCGTCGCCGTCGCGAAGCCCTCCCACTCGGTCCGGCCGGGCTCGTTGAGGTGGACGTGGGTATCGACGATCCCGGGCAGCACCGCGAGCTCGCCGACATCCTCGAGCGCCGCGCCGGCCGGCACGTCGTCCCACGCGGCGACCCGCTCGATCGCGCCGGCGCGCACGTGGATCGCCGCAGGTCCGATCGCGTCGGTCACCACGCGCCGGGAGCGCAACACCCAGAGAGGCTCGGTCATCCGCGGCGGAGTATACCGTCCGCGCCAGGCCTTGCGGCGTCGAGCCTGGCCGCACCGACGATGCCGGCCTGCCGGCGACACATCTTCCCGTGGAAGCGCTCGTTGGTTGGCGTACGCTGTACGCAACAGAGGCAGCTTCAATGGCGCGCGCGATGAAATTTCATGCCGTCGTTTCCGGACAGACGCTCGTCCTGACCGCGGATCCAGTGATTCCCGAGTACGGGAGCCCCGTCCTCTGGGCAGTTTAGCGACCGACGAACGAAGGCGGCGTCACGGCGGCGATCAGCGCCTTGGGGTCGTCGATCGTCAGCGCGATCCGGCCTGCTCGGCGGCGCTTGCCGAGCAGACCGCGCAGCTCGACCGGGGCGCGCAGCGTGATCAGCACGGTCGGCTCGACCAGCGCGAGGTCGAGCGCGCCGTCGGGCACCGCGCGCACCCGTTCGATCGAGGCGATCGCCGCGACCGGGATCGCCGCGCGCCAGCGGATGCCCAGCCGGACCCGCAGCAGCTCGCCGTCGACCGCCACCGGGTACAGCCGGATCGCCTGGGCATCGGCGAGCAGCCACAGCAGCGCGTAGGCCGAGCTCGCGCTGGCGATCCACGCGACCAGCGGACTCCACATCGCCAGCACCAGGTGCGCCGCGGCTGACTCGACGATCACCAGGAAGCCGAACACGCCGGCGTACAGCAGCCAGCCGGTGCTGCGCATCGAAAACCCGCCGGCGGCCGGGCGGCGGAACCAGCCGGTCAGCGCGAGCCCGACGACGGCCAGCTCGGTGGCCAGGATCGCCGCGAGCCGCGCCGGGATCCGCGCCGCCACCAGCCCCGCGGCGATCGCGTCGATCGGCCCCTCGGCCGAGGCCGCGCGCGCCACGCGGACGACGCGGCGGATCCGCACCACCAGCCAGGCCACGGTCGCGACCTCGAGCGCGCCGCCGATCGCGACCAGCGCACCGAGCGGCGCGTGCGGCACCCAGCGGCGCGCGCTGGCCACGCCCCACGACAACACGGCGACCGCGATCCACGGCGACAGCGCCTGGGTTCGCACCCCGAACCACCAGGTGAGCGCCGTCGCGGTCACCGTCAGATCCAGCGTGGCCGCCAGCGCGATCGGGCCCGGCGCGCGCGCGAACATCGCCGATCCGACGATCGCGAAGATCGCCGCGTAGACCGCGATCAGCGCCGCGGCCACGCCCAGCAGCGACTGCGTTCGCGCGCGGATCGGGGGGGCCATCCGACTTGGATGCGAGCGTACGCCCGGGCGATGCGTGCGAATTCTCCGCCCTCCGCCCCTGGCCGCAGCGCGTCAGCGCTCCCACAATGGGGGCGCATGTCCCCCGCTGGTCCGGTGTCCGCTGCTCCGCGCACCGGGACGACGCTCGCCCTCCTGGCGGCCGGCGCCGGGTTCAGCGCTGCGAACCTCTACTACGCCCAGCCGCTCGCCGAGGCGATGGCCCGCGACTTTCACACCACCGCGTCCGGCGTTTCGTCGGCGCTGGTCGGCACCCAGCTCGGCTACGCCGCCGGCATGCTGCTGCTGGTCCCGCTCGGCGACGTCCGCGAGCGCCGCGGCGTGATCGTCACGACCGCGCTCGCCGCGACCGTGGCGCTGCTCGGGTTCGCCGCCGCGCCGACGCTGGTGCTGCTCACCGCCGCCAGCGTGCTGGTCGGGCTCGGCGCGTCGGTCGCCCAGATGATCGTGCCGTTCGCCGTCGGCATGGCCCCGCCCGATCAGCGCGGCCGCGTCGTCGGCACCGTGATGGGCGGCCTGCTCGCCGGGATCCTGCTGTCGCGCACCGCGAGCGGCACGCTCGGCGCGGTGATCGGCTGGCGCCTCGTCTTCGTCTCCGCCGCCGCCGCCATGGCGCTGCTCGCCGCGGTCTTGCGCGTCGCGCTGCCCGCGGTGCCCCCCTCGGCGAAGCTTCCCTACCGCGCGCTGCTCGGCTCGCTCGCCGCGATCGCCCGCCGCGAGCCGGTGCTGCGCGGCCGCTGCGTCGTCGGGGGCCTGGGCTTCGCGAGCTTCTCGGCGTTCTGGTCGATCATCGCGTTCCACCTCGCGCACAGCGCGATCGGCGGCAGCACCACGGCCGGCCTGCTCGGCGTGCTCGGGCTCACCGGCATCGTCATCGCGCCGATCTCCGGCCGGCTCGCGATGCGCGCTCCCCCCGCGCGCGTCAACCTCGGCGCGCTCGCGATCATCGCCGCGGCGTTCGCGGTGTTCGCGGCCATCCCGACGTCGCTGGTCGCGATCAGCTTTGGCGTCGTCCTGCTCGACGCCGGCACCCAGGCCAACCAGCTGACCAACCAGACCGTGATCTTCGGCCTCGCGCCCGACGAGCGCAGCCGGATCAACGCGATCTACATGGTCGCCTACTTCCTGGGCGGCGCGCTCGGTACTGCGGTCGCCGCGCAGGCCTTCCAGCACGGCGGCTGGCCGGCGGTGTGCGGCGCCGGCGGCTGCTTCGCGCTGCTCGCCATGCTGCCGCTGCGCCACCCCGCTACACCTGATAGCCGCCGCTGATGTCGAGGATCGTCCCGGTGATGTAACCCGCGTCGGGCCCCGCGAGGAACGCGATGCTGGCGGCGACCTCCCCCACGGTGGCGATCCGGCGAATCGCCAGGGTGTCCATGACGGCCGGGGGCAGGTTCGCCCCGGCCGCCGTGCCCATGTCGGTCGGCATGATGCCCGGCTGCACCACGTTGACCGTGATGTTGCGCGGCCCCAGATCGCGGGCGGCGCCACGCGCATACCCGATGACCGCGGCCTTGGTCGCTGCATAGTCGGTCACCAGCGGGAACGCCACGCGGGTCCCGAGGCCCGATCCGACGAACACGATCCGGCCGCCGTCGCTGAGCCTGGCCGCGGCGGCGCGGGTCGTCGCGATCACGCCGAGCACGTTCACCATCCACTGACGATCGAGCGCGGCGTTGTCGACCTCCGGATCGTCGATCCGCTTGCCCTGGACCGCGATGGCCGCGTTATTGACCAGGATGTCGAGCTTGCCGAAATGCTTTACGACCTGCTCGATCAGCGACTTCGCCGCGGCCGGATCGCCCTGGTCGCTTCTCACCGCGAGCGCGCGGACGCCGCTTCGTTCGAGCCCCGCCACGACCTCGGCGGCCTTCGCCGCGGAGGCCACATAGCTGATGGCGACGTCGGCACCGAGCTCCGCCAGCTGGGCGGCGGTCGCAGCGCCAAGTCCGCGGGATCCCCCGGTCACGAGGGCAACCTTGCCATCCAAAATCCTGTTCTTGCTTGGTTTTTCCATTTGATACCGATCGGTACCATAACGAACGATATGAAATAAAACAAGCGGGCGAAGATGATTTCATACCGACCGGTATTAAGTTAGCTGGCACCGTGGGCCGTCATCGCGAGTTCGACGTCGATCAGGCGCTGGAAGCCGCGATGGAGTTGTTCTGGGCTCACGGCTACGAAGGCACGTCCTACGACGACCTCACCCGAGCGACCGGCGTGCAGCGTCCGGGGCTCTATGCCGCGTTCGGCAACAAGGAACAATTGTTCCGCCGGGTGCTGACTCGATACAACGAACAGCACATGCGGCACATCCGCGAGGCGCTGCATCAGCCAACATCACGACAGATGGCGGAGTGCGTGCTGCGGGGCGCGGTCGAGCTTGGCACCCGCTATCCAGCGCATCGCGGATGCCTTGGAATCAACGGAGCCCTCGCCTGCTCCGAGGGTGCCGGGGCCATCCGCGAGCTCCTGGTGGACTTTCGAGCGCAAGGCGAAACCGCATTGCGCGAGCGGCTCGAGCACTTCCAGGAGCAACAGGACCTGCCCGGTTCCGCGAATTGCGCCGGGCTGGCCGCGTACCTCATGGCGGTGATCCACGGGATGGCGGTGCAAGCCAAGGCCGGCTTTTCCAGGGACGTGCTCGACAGCGTCGTCGCGCAGGCGCTGGCCGGATGGCCGCCGTCGCCCAAGGCCGGCTGATTGATTGACCCGGCGCCACGATCACGACGCATGATTTGCTAGAATTCCTCGTCGGTGACCCGCGATCCGCATCGTCCAGGCTCGCGCGGGGCAGGTGGTGACAACCGCCCTGGGCCGCCCGGCGTCAAGCCTCAGGGCCGGGCCAGCTTGCCTTGCGGAACGGCGACCGCGGCGAGCGCCGCGACGCGCTCGACGATCGCCTTGGCGGACATCGTGCGCTTGTAGACATAGAGCGCTGCGGGGAGCTCGGCGTCGAGCGCGGCCTCGCTGACGCGGAGGTGCTGGCCGACGGCGAACACGATGCGGTGCGCGAGCCCGGCCTCGACGAGCTCGACGCGCTTCCACACGGCGTCGCGGCTCCAGTAGCCGAGGACCTCCACGTGGATGCGCTCGCCGGTTCGCGCGTGCTCGAAGGTGAGATCGGGAACGCACACGCCATGGCCCGGCAGGTCGAGGATCTCGACCGCGGGAGCCGCCCGCCACGGCGTGTCGAGCGCACGCACCGCCTCGAGCAGCGCGCCCACGTCGTCGGCGAGGTGGGGCACGGCCTCGGGATCGGGTTCGCCGCGGCCCTCGAGGCGGTAGCGCAGCGGCGTGCGGTCGGTGCCCCAGCGAACGTCAGCCACGAGCGACCACCGGTCGAGCTCGCGGATGGCGGGGAGCGCGAGCGCGAGCGCGAGCCCGTAGCGGGTCGACGACTCGAACAGCGAGAACGGACCGTCGATCTCGATGCGGTATCCTCCCCCGGCACCCCCGGCTCCCCTGGCTCCCCTGGCTCCCTGGCCTCGCTTGGCGAGCGGCTCGATCGTGCAAAGGAGGCGCAGGAACTTGAGCTTGCGGAACAGCAAGCGGTACACGCCGGGGACCGCGCTCTCGACCTCGACGACGACGCGGACGGCGCGGAGCAGGACCGCCTGGGTCTGGGCGAGCTCGTAGGCCGCGACGAGCTGCGGAGCGGTGCACGGTGTCAGCCGGATGACCACGTGCGCGTCGCGCAGGTCGGCGTAGAGGCCGCGCTCGATGTCGCCGACGGGGACCCCGCGATCGGCGGCGACGGCGGCGAGCACGGCGGCCTGATCGAAGCGATCGCCCTCGCGGATCTGGCCCCACGCGAGCTGTGCGCGCGCGAACACCTCGCGGCGGAGCGCCTCGGGATCGATCGCCACAGCCTCGGCGAGCTCGGCGCGATCCCACACCAGCTTGGCGAGGCCAGCGGCGAGCTTGCGATCCTTCGCACCGCCCACCACCGCGTCCATGACCTCGGCGAGCTCGCCGCGGGTCTTGCCGACGTGCGCCTCGGCGAGGCCCTGCAGGGTCTTCGCCAGCTCCAGCGCGACCGCGCGGCCGGCGTCGTCGAGCGGCGTCACCATGAGGTCGCTGCCCCGACGGCGGGCGCGGACCAGATCAGCGGTAAGCAACGTGCTCTCTCCGGCGCTCGCTGGTGTACTGCTCGGCGGTGTCGGCGGTGATCAGCTCGTACAGCGTCGCGCGCTTGCCGGCGTGCGGGCGAAGGATGCGGCCGAGGCGCTGGACGTGCTCGCGCACCGCCCCGGATCCGGAGACCACGATCGCCACGCTGGCCGCCGGAATATCGATGCCCTCGTTGAGCACCCGGGACGTCACCAGCGCGCGATACGTGCCGTCGGCGAGGTGGGCGAGCAACGCGCTGCGCTCCTTCACCTTGGTCTGGTGCGTGATCGCCGGGATGAGGAAGCGGCGCGAGACCTCGTAGCAGGTCGCGTTGTCGGACGTGAACAGCAGCGTACGCTCCTGGTGGTGGCGCGCGAGCAGGCCCTCGACGAAATCGAGCTTGGCGGACGCGCAGAACGCGAGCTCGCGCTGGCGCCGGTAAGCCGCCATCGCGCGGCGACCCTCGAACGAGCCCGCCGACTTCATGATGAACTCGGACCAGCCGTGCGCGCTCGCCATCCGGATCCCGCTGCGTTCGACGAACGCCCGGTAGATCGCGCGCTCGGCGTCGTGCTCGACGCGCTCGGCCGGCGACAGCTCGACCTCGATCCGCTCGACATCGTACGCGGCGAGGAACTCGCCGGCGAGGTCGGTGACCTCCTTGCGGTAGGCCACCGGACCGATCAGCTCATCCATCGCGGCCTCGCGATCGGGCGTCGCGGTCAGGCCGAGGCGAAACGGCGCGAGCGCCCCGCGCGCCGCGCGCGCGTACGACGCGCCCGGGAGATGATGGCACTCGTCGAACACGATCAACCCGAACCGCGCGCCGAGGTGCTCCATGTGGAGGTACGCCGAGTCGTAGGTCGTCACGGTGAGCGCCTGGACGTCGTAGTCGCCGCCGCCGACCACACCGACCGCGACGCCGAACGTCGTCCGCAGCAGATCGTACCACTGACGCACGAGATCGAGCGTCGGCGCGACCACCAGCGTCGCGCGGCGCTTGGCGTCGATCGCCATGCACGCGAGCTGCGACTTGCCCGCCCCGGTGGGGAGCACGACCACGCCGCGGCCGCGCTGTTGCTGCCAGGCCGAGAGCGCCTCGGCCTGATAGGGCCGCGGCACCCGGCGGACGCGCATGCCGTGCTCGAGCGTCGGGTACGCGCGCGCCTGGTCCTCGTGCGCGACCTGGTCGCGGAGCAGCGCGCGGACCAGCTCGGCGTAGGCGATCGCCGGTGCGCGGTGGCATGCCGCGCGCGGATCCCACAGGCACCCGACCGGCGCAGGCGCGTCCGCGGCGAGGCCGCGCAGCTCCAGCGTCCCGGCGACAAAGGTCAACGACAGCGGCATCGCGGCCGCGCTAGACAAGCACAGGGCGCTGGCGACGGCAACGGCCACCTTGGCTTCTCGGTCGAACTCGGGCCGGCCAGCGCCCCGCGGTTCTATCGATCGAGCACCACGTTGTGACGCTGGAGCACCCGCTCGACGAGCAGCCGGCCGGTGCCGCGGTCCGCGGCGATGCTCGACCGCTCGACCAGCGTACCGGCCGCGATGCGATCGGCGAACACCACGTAGGAGAACCGATCCTCGTCGCGGAACGATCGCCAGACCAGGCCCTGCGCGTCGCGCACCCAGGTCCGGATCGCGGCCACCCATCGCCGTGTCTCGGCGTAGTGCTCGCTCGAGCACTTGGTGAGCCAAGCATCTTGTCCAACCTGGCCGAGATCCGCGCCGTGCAAGCTCACCAGCGACAGCGGGTGTGTGACGCCAAGCTCCGACAGCACGAGCCCCAGGATCCTCGCCCGCGGGATGAGCCTCGGAGGCGATGGGCCACTCGGCATGTCGCGGATGAGGACTTCTGCGATCGCGGTATCGAAATCCTCCCCCGCGTAGAGATAAGCATAGCTTCCGTCGTCACTGTCAAACCGTCCGCCCTTGCGCGGATCATCGGCCTTCGTCGGATTGAACGCCGTGGATCCGAAACGGCTCGAGTGCACGCGATACAGCGCCGACCCCGCTGGCACGGTGGCGATCACGGGCCTGCCCGGGCACGTGGGTGGGGGCGCGCTGCGCGGCATCAGCCGATGGGCTCGACCATCGCTTCTGCGAGCGAGCGCAGCTGCGGGGCCTCGGCGGTCCCGAGCAGCTCACGCGGCCTGCGGTCGCCAATTCGCGAATTCGGGGACTCCCACCATGACACCACGCCCCACGGATCATCGGCGGCACCGAGCAGCTCGCCGACCAGCTTGATCTCGGGGTGGACGCGCTTGCGGCGGACGTCGATCTGAAACGCAGGGTAGACATACTTGTTGGCGACCGGGATTGCCAACAACGCGCCCTCCGAACGCAGCCGGTTCGCGTACTGGCGCGGGTTGTCCGAGCGCGAGCCGAGCAACCGCGAGACGTCGGCCGCAGACAGCGTGTCACCGGCGGTGACCAGCGCGCGCTTGGCCTCGCCGACGATCCGGGCCCGCGCCACGAGATCGCCCCCGAGTCGATCCAGGCGGACGCGCGGCGCGACGTCGACCAGCGCGGCTTCGACCATCGGCGCGAGTTGCGCGGCACGCAACACGCCCTCGATCGTGGCTCGCAGGGGTTGCCAGCGGGCCTGCGACGACATCACTTCTCCCACCAGCGCGACCAGCTCCGGCGCGTTCATCGCGCGGAGGTTCGCTCGGATCGCCTTGATCGACCCGAGGCTCCGGGCGACGGCGGGCGCCCGCGGGCTTGCCTCGATCGCCGGGGGCCTGGTCCCCCTGCGGGCGACCGCGGGCTCCCGCGCGTGGGCCGGGCGCGCTGGCTTCGTCGGGGGGGCCGGGCCCTTCGCGAGCTTGCGCCCCGACTTCGCGGCCCCGGCGATCCTGGCAGCCTTCGGTGCCTGGGGGTGCGAGGGGTCCATGCGTTCCAGTATGGCTCAATTGATACAGTGAGACAACGTGGTGGTTTCGTATCATCGGACCTCGATCGCGGCGCGGCGCGCGGCGTCCCTGACGGAAAGACGCCCGGCGGCGTCACGGCACGATCTTGTCGTCGACCGGGAAGCTGCAGATGCTACCGACCACCTCGTACGGCCCGCGCACGCTGCCCCAGCCGAACCGCGGCAGGTGATCCTCGGGGCCGACCGGGTTCTCGGTGAGCTGCGAGTTCATCACCGCGACCCGGCTGCCCCACTCGATCTTCGCCATGAACGCGGAGCGGAACTCCGGATCGCTCGGCAGGCCGACCTCGTCGGCGCTGTCGATCAGGAGGTCGACCCAGCGGCGGCGCTGCGCCTCGGTGAGATGGCGCCCCAGGTGCTCGCCCACCATCTGGCGCATCGCCGCGGTCTCCGAGCCCTCGCCGGAGTACACCGGGCCCAGACCTGAACACTGGGCGAGAAACGCCGCGACGTGCGCCGGATGATCGGGCCCCATGTGCGCGAACACCGGGGCGAGCACGGCGTCGTGGGCGACCTTGGCGTAGAAGCACGCCGTGAGCTTCTGGAACGCGGGCAGGCCGCCGGCGTACTCCGCGGGCGACGGGATGCGGTCATCGGGCATGCGGCCGATCATGCCTGCGCCGCGCGCGGAACGCGACCACGCCGATCAGGCGGGGTTGCCGCTTGCCCCGCGTGGCGCGGTGACGCGGCGCAGCTACTGCAGCTTCGCGCCGCCGGCGATCCACGCGCCGAGCTCGGCGCGCTCGAGCGGCGTGATCTGCGTGCGGTTCAAGAACGGCATCGTCTTGCTCTCGACGGCTCGCTCGCGGATCCGCGGCACCATCTGCTTGATCTGCTCGGCCGTCTCGAACACGACGTTGCCGGGCGGCGCGGGGAACTCGGGGAACGCGGGGTGGGTGCTGTGGCACGGCACGCAGCGCTTGACGACGATCTCCTGGGCGCGGTCGAAGCCGACGGCGTGGTGGACCCAGACCTCGGGCGCCGCGGCGAGCCGCGTGATCCCGGTGAGCCCCGCGATCGCGATCGCCGCCATGCCGGCGGCCGGCGCGAGCCACGCCGCGGCGGTCAGCGTCCGGCCCTCACCGCGATAGCGCATGTTCATGAAGTGCCGCACGCCCGCGCCGCCGATCATCACCGCGATCAGCACCAGCCAGTTGAGGTGATGGCCGTAGGCGCTGGGGAAGTGATTCGACAGCATGATGAACAGCAGCGGGAACGTCAGGTAGTTGTTGTGGATGCTGCGCTGCTTGGCGCGCAAGGACAGCACCGGATCCTGCGCCTGGCCCGACCTGGTCGCCGCGATCAGCGAGCGCTGCGACGGCATGATGCACAGCCACACGTTGCCGGTCATCACGGTGCCGATCAGCACGCCGGTCTCCATGTACGCCGCGCGCCCCGAGAACACCTGCGAGAACCCGAAGATCGCCGCGAACAACAGCGCGATCGTCACCGCGGTCGACGCGCGCGGGTTGCGCTCGCCGATCGAACGCCACAGCCCGTCGTAGACGATCCAGCCGGTGACCAGCGCGCTCGCCGACAGCGTGATCGCGACGACCGGATCGAGCGCGCGCACGCTGGGATCGACCAGGAACGCCGCGCCGTTGGCGTAGTACACGATCACCAGCAGCGAGATGCCGGTCATCCAGGTGAACCCGTTCTGCCACTTGAACCAGTGCAGCATCTCGGGCAGCTCGCCCGGCGCGAGCAGCTTCTTCTCGACGTCGTAGAACGCGCCGGAGTGGACCAGGTAGATCTTGCCCTGCGAGAGCGGTGCGAGCGGGCCGCGCTTCTCGAGGTTGCGATCGAGCCAGTTGAACAGCATCGAGTTGCCGACCCACATGATCCCGGCGATCAGGTGGGCCCACCGAAACACCACATCGAGCAGCTCGTTCCAGCGCACCCGCAGCAGTATCACCGCGCGCCGATGCGAGTTGTCACCGAAGTGGCAACCGAAACCCCAGAGTGCGATTCACCCCCACGAACGGCGGACTGCTTCGGCGATGCCACCGCCGCTGCCGGCCGTCCGCACCAGCATATCGGTCGCCTTGACGCGCACGGCTTCGGGGGCGCTGCCCATCGCGAATGATCGCCCCGCGACCTCGAACATCGGGATGTCATTGACCCAGTCGCCGACGACCACCGCCTCCGCCAGGCTGCAGCCGGCGCGGCGACACAGCTCGGCGAGCGCGGTGCCCTTCGTCGGACCCGCGGCGCGGACCATCAGCGCGTGCTTGCCGGGGACCGCGTGGACCGGGAAGCTCACGCTGAACAGCTGGCTTGCGTGCGCGCGCAGCTCGGCGTGGGCGCGGGCGACCTCGGCCTCGTCGCCCACCCCGACCGCGGCCAGCGGCACGGTCTGCCACACCACGTCCTGCTCGACGACGCGGAGGTTCGGCGACCAGGTGCTGATGTAGCGGGCATAGGCCGCGCCTGCGTGCTCGTGGTGGATCCCGCTGGCGTCGAACACGAAGCTGGTCAGGCCATGACCCGTGAACGCCGTCCGCACCACCGCCGCGACCTCGCCGGCCATGCCGTGATGGAGGAGCGTCTTGCCGCTGGCGACCTCCACGAGGTGGCTGCCTTCCATGCAGGCGATCGCGCCTTCGATCGCGCAGGCGGTGGCGGCGCCGGCCGCGCCGGAGTGCAGCCGACCGGTCACGATCGTCACCGTGACCCCGGCCGCCTGTAGCTCCGAAATCGCAGCAATATCGAGATCATCGACGCGCTGATCGGCTCGCAGCAGGGTGCCATCGAGGTCGAGCGCGAGCAGCCGGTACCGCATGGGGGAAGGACCATAGCACCCGACCGCGACCCGCGCGGGGCAGGTCCGATCTTCAACAGCGATTCGGCGCCAGCTCGGCGACCGTCGCACGGTCGAGCGCGACGTGCAGCGCGCCGACGTTCTCTTCGAGGTGGCCGATCTGGTTCGTCCCGGGAATTGGCAGCATGACCGGCGACCGCGCCAGTAGCCAGGCGATCGCGAGCTGCGCCGGCTTGCAATTGTGGCGCATGGCGGCGGCCGACAGCGCGCCGCTCGCCCAGGCCAGCTCGCCGATCGCGAGCGGGAAGAACGGCAAGAACCCGATGCCGCGCGACTCGCAGGCGGCGAGCACCGCCTCGGGGCGCTCGGCGGTCGGGATCGGGCCGCCACCGCCGCCGAGGTTGAACAGGTTCTGCACGCAGGCGATCGGCGTCCGCGTCACCGCGTACTCGAGCTGCTCGACGTTGACGTTGCTGAGCGCGATGGCGCGGATCGTGCCCTCGCGGGCGAGCGCGATCATCGCGTCGAGCGCCTCGGCGAACGTGACGTCGGGCTGTTCGATCCAGCGCAGGTGGACCAGCGGCAGCTGCTCGAGCCGCAACGAGCGCAGGTCTTCCTCGGCGCCGGCGCGCAGGTCGTCGGGGCGCAGGTACGGCACCCAGGATCGATCGGGCAGCCGGCGCGCGCCGAGCTTGGTCGCGATCACGAGATCGCTGGGATACGGATGCAGCGCCTCGGCGATCAGCCGGTTGGCGACGTGGGGGCCGTAGTACCAGGCGGTGTCGATCAGGTTGATGCCGAGCTCGACGGCGCGGCGCAGGACCGCGTGCGCGGCCGACGGATCCGCCGGTTCGCCCCACACGTCATCGCCGGTCAGCCGCATCGCGCCGAAGCCGAGCCGCCCGACCTCCCGATCGCCGAGCTTGATCGTCGCGGGACCGTTTGCGAATCGCAGCATCACTGCCAGGATGCCTCATCGCCGGCGGCGCCGCATCGGCCAGGCCTCGAGCCCGGGCGATTCGCGTGCCGCCAATCGCGGCAGGTGGTCACACGCGGGCGAGCTTGATCGTCAGCGGCCAGCGCACCTCGCGCACCTCACCATCCGGCCACAGCGCGGCGAGCTCGCCGCGCAGCTCCTCGACCGGCCGCTCGCCGCGCGCGGCGACGAACCGGGCGGTCGCCGACCAGGTCGAGACGTAGCCGACCAGCTCGTCGCGCGTCCACGTCGCGGTCATCTCGAGCGCCGGCGGCTCGACGGAGGGCCACGGCAGCGTCAGGTCGCGGTAGCGGTTGAACACGTGGGCGCGACCATCGGGCCAGTACGGCTCGATCTCGGCGTAGAACCGGGCGAGCCGCTCGCCGACCTCGGCCGCGAGCTCGGCGTTGCGATACGTGAGGAGCGCGACCAGCCCGCCGGGCCGGACCACGCGGCCGAGCTCGGCGACGAACCTGGGCCAGTCGAACCAGTGCGCGGCCTGGGCCGCGACCGCGAGATCGACGCTGGCATCGGCGTGGCTGCTGACCTCGGAGGGCTCGCAGCGGTACGCGACGCGCGCGCTCGCCACCGCCTGATCGAGCTGGGCCTGCGACGGGTCGGTCGCGACGACGCGGGCGAACCGATCCGCGAGCGCGACCGAGAGCTGGCCGTTGCCGCAGCCGACATCCCACGCGAGGTCCTGGCGCGGGCAACGCGCGGCGAGCTCGCCGGCCAGCGCGGGTGGGTAGTGGGGCCGGTACGCCTTGTAGCGCGCGGCGAGCTGGGAGAAGTGATCGGCAAAGCGGGCCATGGCGGTTCGATGCCTGGAGGGTACGCGTCGGTGGCGCGGTTTGCGAACGGGGGCCCGGGCGCGGCGGCCCGGGCGGGTCGACGCGGCATCTCGTCGCCGCCCCTGCGCGCGCTGGCCTCGCGCGCGGACGAGCGGTACCCTGGCGAGGTCCATGTTCACGCGGCGCGGTTTTCTGGCAGGCGGCTTGGCCGCGGCGGTCTCGCTGGCCGCGCGGTCGACGTTCGCGATCGGGCCCGGATCGAAGTTCAAGTTCGGCCGGCTCGTGCTCGGCAACCGCGCCGATCCCGGCCCGCGCCCAGGCGCGCTGCGCCGACTGGCCTGGGAGGTCGAGAAGCGGACCTCGGTCGAGGTCGCTCCCGAGCCCGCGATCGTCACGCCGACCAGCGATACGCTGCACGAGACGCCGTTCCTCTACCTGGCCGGTGAGCGCGAGATCGAGCTGCCGAACGCGGCCGGGATCGAGGCGCTGCGCCGGTTCCTCACGTTCGGCGGCTTCCTCTTGATCGACTCCGCCGAGGGCTCGACCGACGGTGCGTTCGACGGCTCGGTGCGCAAGCTCGTCGCGGCGATCTTTCCGCCGGTCGGCGCCGTCAAGCCGCTCGAGGTGGTGCCGAGCGACCACGTGATCTACAAGTCGTTCTACCTGCTCGACCGTCCGGTCGGCCGGCTGGCGATCGCGCCGGCGATGGAGGCGGTGGTCCGCGACGGCCGGATCGTCGCGGCCTACGTCGCCAACGATCTCGGCGGGGCCTGGGCGCGCGACGACTTCGGCAACTACGACTTTCCGTGCGAGCCGGGCGGCGAGCGCCAGCGCGAGCTCGCGCGCCGCATGGGCGTCAACTTCGTGATGTACGCGCTGTGCCTGGACTACAAGGCCGACCAGGTCCACGTCCCGTTCATCATGAAGCGGCGGCGCTGGAAGCCCGATGACGGCGCGCTCACCCCGGGCAAGCCGTCGCCGTGAACATCGTCCTGTTCACCCCGCCGATCCGCGTGGCCCTCGCGGTGGCCGCCTTGGTGCTGATCGTCGCGACGATCGGCTTTGTCAAGCGCGGCCGCGGCGGCCTGGGCGCGTTGCTCGGCGTCGCCGCGCTGATCTCGGGCGGCGCGCTCGCCGCCGAGGCGCTGGTCGCGCTGACCGTCCGGCTCGCCGCGCCGGGCGCCGCCGACTTCAACGAGTACCGCTGGGTGTTCCTCGCGCCGTGGGGCCGGCTCGGCCTCGCGCTCGGCGCCGCGGCGGTCGCCGGCATCATCGCGCTGGCCTGGCGCGCGACCCGGGGCGCCAACGCGTGGCGCCGCGCGACCATGATCGGCCTGCGCGCCGGCGCCGCGGTCACCGCGCTCGTCGTGTTCCTCGAGCCCGCCGTCGAGCTCCGCCAGGTCGCGCGCGAGCCCAACCGGATCGCCGTGCTGATCGATGACTCCAAGTCGATGGCGCTGTCCGAGGATCCCGGCGGCCCGTCGCGCATCGAGCGCGCGCGCCAGCTGCTCGCCGCCTCGGGCGAGACCCTGGCGAGCTGGGAGCACACCCACAAGATCGACTACTACACGTTCGCCGAGACGGTGAACGCCACGACCCGGGCCGGGCTCGCCAGCGATCCCGCGCAGGGCAAGGCGACGCTGATCCGAAAGGCGCTCGAGTACATCCGCGGCCACTACGAGGGCCGCGACCTCGCCGGCATCGTGCTCGTCTCCGACGGCGCCTCGACCGGGGGCTTCGACGAGGACTCCGGCGACGGCGCGGTGCGCGACTTCCTGCGCTCGCTCGATACCCGGGTCCACACCGTGTGGGCGGCCCGCCCCGGGCTGCGCGACGTCGCGGTCGCCAAGGTGATGGCCGACGAGTTCGCGTTCGTGCGCACGGTCGTGCGGATCGACGCGGTGATCCGCACCACGGGGCTACCGGCCCGCCAGGTCCCGGTCACGCTGTCGACCGACGGCCAGCCGCTGCGCCAGAAGCTGGTCGATCTGCCGGCGGGCGATCACGACGTCACGGTGACGTTCGAGGTCACGCCGCCGCGGGTCGGCCGCTACGTCTACGAGGTGTCGGTGCCGGTCGCACCCAACGAGGCGGTGACCAGCAACAACACGCGCAGCTTCGTCGTCCGCGTGATCCGCGACAAGATCCGCGTGCTGCAGGTCGCCGGTCAGCCGTCGTGGGATGTCCGCGCGCTGCGCCAGATGCTCAAGAGCAACCCCAACGTCGACCTGATCTCGTTCTTCATCCTGCGGACCCAGGAGAGCGTGTCGCAGGTGCCGACCGCCGAGATGTCGCTGATCCCGTTTCCGACCCACGAGCTGTTCGAGCAGCAGCTGCCGTCGTTCGACCTCATCATCTTGCAGAACTTCGCGTACTTCCCCCACGGCATCGGCGAGTACCTCGAGAACATCCGGAGCTACGTCGAGGGCGGCGGCGGGCTGGCGATGCTGGGCGGCGCGGCGTCGTTCTCGTCGGGTGGCTACGCCGGCACGCCGGTCGCGGCGGCGCTCCCGGTCGAGCTGTACGGGCCCACCGAGGGCCCTCCCCCGCTCGACACCCAGAAGTTCGTACCGCAGCTGACCGAGGCCGGGCTCGTCCATCCGGTGACCTCGCTGCGGTACTCCCCCGACGACAACGCGCGGGTGTGGAAGCAGCTGCCGCAGCTCGAGGGCGTCAACCTGATCGCCGGCGCCAAGCCCGACGCCTCGGTGCTCGCGGTCCATCCCCGGCTCAAGACCCGCGCTGGCAAGCCGATGCCGGTGATCGTCACCGGCGAGTACGGCAAGGGCCGCTCGATGGCGGTCACCACCGATACGCTGTGGCGGTGGGGCTTCGTCGCGGCCGCCCGGCCCGGCGACGACGGCCGCCAGTACACCAAGCTGTGGGAGAACGCGATGCGCTGGCTGATCCAGGATCCGGATCTGCGCAACCTCCACGTCGACAGCGACGCCGTCGAGTACGCGCCCAGCCAGCCGGTCCGGGTCGCGGTGCGCCTGCTCGGCCGCGATTACCAGCCGCTCGCCGGCGGTGCGGTCTCGCTCACGGTCAAGCGCGGCGCCGATCCGGCGCGCGCCACCGAGATCGCCGCGGCCAAGATCATCGTCGGCCCGGACGGCACCGCGGTCCACGAGCTCGGCGGCCTGACGGCCGGGGTCTACCGGGTCGAAGGCCACGCCACGGTCGGCGGCCGCGAGGTCGACGCGACGGATATCTTCCTGGTCCGCGAGAGCGGCACCGAGCTCGATCGGCCGGTCGGCGACCCCGCGACCCTCGAGTCGATCGCGAAGGCCACCGCGGGAGTCGCGCTCGGCCCGGTCGACCGGCTGCCGGCCACCCTCGCGCTCGACCCTCCCCGGATCGTGCGCGTCGACCGCCGCACCGACGTCGAGCTGTGGAGCCGGCCCGGCCTCTTGTTCCTGGTGATCGGCCTCCTGGGCCTGGAGTGGCTCTTGCGCCAGCGCAGCGGCTACTTATAAAAGGATCGGTTCTCGCAAGCCCCGCACCTGGGGTGCGCCGGCTCGCGAGAAGTCAGGTAGAACAAGCACCCATGTCGCTGCAGCTGGACAGCCTCGTCACCGATCTGATCTTCCAATCCTCGGCCGCGATCGATCAGAAGGCGCTGATCGAAGGGCTGGGCGGGCAGGCCGCGCTCGAAGCCAAGCAGCTGCTCGACGTCGACCGGCTGGATCCGCGCGCCGAGATGGAGCTGTCGCCGTCGATGCCGTTCCGCCGGCGGAGCGAGCGCCGCCTGATGGTCATCGACGACCAGGCGATCACGCCCCGGCCCGATCCGCAGGCCGACTCGTGGATCAAGAACGACCTGCGGCCCGCCAAGGAGGCGCTGATCGCGGTCTGCGCGGCGCTGCCGCTGCGGCTGGGCCGGCTGTTCGCGCTCGGCAGCTGGGGCGACGCGGTGCTGGTCGCGCGCAACGTGCGAGATCTTCGCGCGATCTGCCTGTTGCCATGGGCGCTCGACCCGCAGGTCGATCTCGACGGCAAGCGCCGGCAGACCCCGCTGTCGCAGAAGGAGTTCGAGGCCAAGATCATGGCCTACGAGAAGCGGCTCGAGGAGCTCGACGAGACCCAGATCCTCGCCGGGCTCTCGGGCGCCACGTTCGAGCGCCGCGGCGACCTGGTGATCGTCGATGTGCTGGAGCCCGACGGCACGTGGGACCAGCGCAAGTCACTGGCGATGGAGACCCAGCTCGGCGCGGTCGACCGGTTCTCGATGATCCCGGGCGCCCCGGCGCAGCCCAAGACCACCGAGCGGCCGACCCGGTCGATCCGGCCGCCCTCGGAGAGCGGCGTGGCGGCGGCCAAGCCGGCCGCCGCCAAGGCCGAGCCCAAGCCGGAGCCCAAGGGGCCGCCGCTGTCGGCCCAGGAGCTCGACGGCAAGGTCGTGCTGGTGTTCCCGCCCGAGCGGTTCGACCTCGACGTCGCCGCCGCGCTCGGCAAGCGCGACTGGGATCAGGTCGTCCGGCGCTCGGACAATCTGACCGGGGCGCTGCGCGACAAGATCCAGCGCGATGGCGCGGGCTGGATCGCGCCGCTCGAGTTCCTCTCCGAGGTGTTCGTCGAGGGCAAGCCGCTGACCAAGCCCGAGTTCGAGAAGACCGCGACGACGGTCGATGGCGTGCGCTCGCTCGAGGTCCACTTCCCGCGGTTCGGACCGGTCACGCTGCTCGAGATCACCGGCAAGGGCCGGTTCGTGACCTCGCTCGATAGCGCCGAGCAGGCGGCGCGGCTGGTCCGGTGATGCGGCCACCGCGCGCCGCGCCGCTCGCCGCGACCGCGTGCGCTGCGCTCGCGGTCGCCGGCGGCCTGGCGCTCGCCGACGACGCCCCCGGCGGCGCGATCTTCGCGCGCGGCGCGGCGCTGTACCGGCTCGACGCCACCGGCCGCGGCGAGACCGAGATCGCCCGGCTCGCGGCTGGGACGGTCGTGCGCGCGCTGCACAGCGACGCCGATGGCAGCGCCTTGCTCGCCGATCTCGCGGGCACCTGGGCGTGGATGCCGCTCGACGGCACGAGCCACGCGCTGATCGAGCTGCCGTGCGCCGACGGCCCGGCCCAGCTCGCCGAGGACGGCAGCGCGGTGCTGTGCCGGGCGGCGGGCGCGGCGAACCGCGCGCTGCTCGTCGAGCTCTCGCGCACCTCGCCGCCACCGCGCACCTCGCCGCCATCGCGCGCCTCGGGCACGCCGGTGGCGCTCGACGTGCCGCCCGCCGCCGCCCGACTCCTCGGCGCCGGCAGCGAGCGTGCGCTGGTGTGGGCCGATGCCACGGGCGTGTGGGCCGCGCCGGTGGCCGATCTCAAGCACCGGACGCAGCTCGCCCCGAACGCCCCGCTGCGCGGCTTCCTGGCGAGCCCCGATGGCGAGCGCGCGGTCGGCGTCTACAGCGATCAGATCTTTGCCGACGTCCGGCACCTCCAGCCCGCCGACGTGCTCATGACGGTGCAGCTCGACGGTCAAGGCGCGCGCCGCAAGGCGATCCGCGATGGCGTGGCGGTCGAGTGGTCGCGCGACTCGCAGTGGGTGCTGGTCCAGGATGGCGCGAGCGCCTGCATCATGCGCGCGACCGGCGGGCAGTACAAATGCTGGAAGGGCTACACCGCCGCGTCGCTGTCGAGCGACGGGCGCTGGGCGCTCGCGTTCGGCAATCGCGACGGCGCGAAGCGGCCTGCGAGGTCGTCTGCCAAGGCCAGGCCCACGCCCGCCCGCGCCGCCCGCCCGGCCCGCCCGGCCCGCGTCGCCGCCTCGGCCGACGCCGCCGGCGACATGCCCTGGGACCACGTCGGCGAACAAGGCGAGCCGTCCAACGAACCGGAGGCCGCCACCGAACCGCCTCCTCCGGGAGACGACGCCGGCATCGCCCTGCCAGCGGGTCCGCTGGCGCTGTACCGGCTTCGCCTCGAGGGCGCGTTCACCGATCGCCCGACCCTGCTCGTCAAAGTCGTCGACGGTGCCGCGGTCTGGGTTCCCTCACCGTGAGCACCTACCTGAACGACCGGCGCCGCGTTTCGCGCCCTGGTCGTTCTGCCGCGTTGCGCCCCGAGGCACACCCCCGTACAGTTGCGGCAACCCATGAAGCCGATCCAGAACTACCTGGTACCGACGGTCATCGAGCAGACTCACCGCGGCGAGCGTGGCTGGGACATCTTCTCCCGCCTGCTCAAGGACCGCATCATCTTCCTGGGGACGCCGATCAACGACGACGTCGCCAACGTCGTGATCGCCCAGCTCCTGTTCCTCGACTCCGAGGAGCCGGAGAAAGACATCATGCTCTACATCAACTCGCCCGGCGGTCACGTCACGGCGGGCCTCGCGATCTACGACACCATGCAGTACCTGCACTGCGACGTCGCGACGATCTGCATGGGCCAGGCAGCTTCGATGGGTAGCTTCCTGCTCGCCGCGGGCACCAAGGGCAAGCGCTACGCGCTGCCGCACGCCCGGGTGATGATCCACCAGCCGCTGGCGGGCTTTCAGGGCCAGGCGACGGACATCGACATCCACGCCCGCGAGATCCTGAAGACGCGCGATACGCTCAACGAGCTGTACTCGAAGCACACCGGTCAGTCGGTCGAGAAGATCAAGCACGACACCGAGCGCGACAACTTCATGTCGTCGTCGCAGGCCAAGGAATACGGCCTGATCGACGAGGTGCTGATCACCGCGAAGAAGAAGACCGACGACAAGAAGTGAGCGGGTCGCAGCGACGCCTGCGTCGCCGGCGAGGTCGGCTCTACCAGAGCGAGACGCAATTCAGCCGGGATTACCGGCGCTTCTTCGGGGAACCACCGGTCGGGTCCATGCGCGAATAACTCAGGAGTTGGTGGGCGGCTCGGTGCGTGGCGACGGCGCCCATGACTGCGGACCCTCGCATGCCGGCTCAGATCGCGGTGCGCAGGACCTCGGAGACCGCCGCCGCGAAGCCGCCGGGTTGATCGCAGTGGACCCAGTGGCGCGCCGGGGCCAGGCCGACCCAGCGGATCTGGTGGTGGTCGAGGAGCGCGCGGCTGTGCGGACAGATGCCGTCGGGGATGCCGGCGACGTAGAGCACCGGGACGGCGAGCGCGGCGAGCCGCGGCGCCAGCGTGTTCGACTCGCTCAGCGCGACCAGATCGACCGCGTGGTGGTGAAACACCGCCGGCGACGCGACGCACATCGCGGCGTGGTAGCCGCGGAGCTCCGGCGCGCTGCGGCCGCGCTCGTACGTCTCGGCGAGCAGGGCGGCCAGCCCGTGGTCGGCGAACTCGGCCGCGGTCCAGCCGCCGACCCGCGCGCTGAACACGCAGTCGCCGCGCGACAGGTTGCCCTCGACGTCGATGACCGCGCGGGCCGGCGCCCGCTCGGCGATCAGCTGCGCCAGCACGCCGCCCATCGAGTGGCCGATCAGGGCGGGGCGGCGGTCGCCGAGCCAGCCGGCCAGGCGAGCGGCGAGGCGCTCGAGCGGCTCGGGCGCGTCGGGCCAGGGCGTGCGGCCGTAGCCTGGGAGGTCGGGCAGCACGTGGGTGTAGCCGGCGAGCGCGGGCTGCGCCAGCACCGCGTCGAAGCTCACCGACCATTCGCCGAGGCCGTGGATCCACACGACCTCCGGGCCGCTGCCGATCCGGCGGACCACCATCGCCTGGCCGCCGGCGTCCTCGACCGCGAACCGCACGGCGGTCACGCGCGCGCGAACACGTCGCGGATCCGCGCGAGCGCCTCCTCGATGTTGGCGCGCGAGTTGAACGCCGACAGCCGGAAGTAACCCTCGCCGGCCGGGCCGAAGCCGGAGCCCGGGGTGCCGACGATCTGCGCCTCGGACAGCAGGCGATCGAAGAACTGCCACGACGTCGCGCCGTCGCGGGTCCGCAGCCAGAGATACGGCGCGTGGACCCCGCCGAACACGGTGAACCCCGCCGCGGTGAGGCCGTCGCGGAGCAGCCGCGCGTTCGCCATGTAGAACGCGACCTGATCGCGGGTCTGGGCCAGGCCCTCGGGGCTGTACGCCGCGGCCGCCGCGCGCTGCACGACGTATGACGCGCCGTTGAACTTCGTCGAGTGGCGCCGCGACCACAGCGCGTTGAGCGAGATCCGCTGGCCTTCGGGATCGACCCCGGTGACGGTCTTGGGGACGACCATGAAGGCGCAGCGCACGCCGGTGAACCCGGCCCGCTTCGAGAAGCTGCGCAGCTCGAGGGCGCAGTCGCGCGCGCCTTCGATCTCGTAGATCGAGCGCGGCAGCGCCGGGTCCGCGATGTAGGCCTCGTACGCGGCATCGAACAGGAGGATCGCGTCGTTGGCCCTGGCCCACGCGACCCACGCCGCGAGCTGCGCCCGCGTCGCCACCGTGCCGGTCGGGTTGTTCGGCGAGCACAGATAGACCACGTCGACCGGCTCGGCCGGCGGCTCGGGCTGAAACCCGTTGGCCTCGGTGCCGACCAGGTACGTGAGGCCTGCGTAGCGGCCGTCGGCGCCCAGCGCGCCGGTGCGGCCGGCCATCACGTTGGAGTCGACGTAGACCGGGTAGACCGGGTCGGTCACCGCGATCCGCGCCGCGAGCGAGAACAGCTCCTGGATGTTGCCGCTGTCGCACTTCGAGCCATCGCTGACGAAGATCTCGTCGCCGCCGATCGCGACCCCGCGCGACGCGTAGTCGTGCTCGCGGATCGCGTCGATCAGAAAGTCGTAGCCCTGCTCGGGGCCATAGCCGCGGAACGTCTCGCGCCTGGCCAGGTCGTCGACCGCGGCGTGCATCGCGGCCGTGATCGCGGGCGCGAGCGGCTCGGTGACATCGCCGATGCCGAGGCGGATCACGCGGGCCTGGGGGTGCGCGGCCTGGTAGGCGCGAACGCGCCGGCCGATCTCGGGGAACAGGTAGGAACCGGGAAGCTTGGCGTAGTGCTCGGTGATGCGCGCCATGGCCTGGCAACGTACCAGATCCGGCGCGCGCGACGACGCGGCCGGTGCGCTAGACTGCGCGGGTCATGGCCGCCGAGCGCAACGACTTCATCCGCGACATCATCGACGACGACCTCCGGACCGGGCGCCACACCCAGGTCGCGACCCGGTTTCCACCCGAGCCGAACGGCTACCTGCACATCGGCCACGCCAAGTCGATCTGCTTGAACTTCGGGCTCGCGCGCGATTACCAGGGCACGTGCAACCTGCGCTACGACGACACCAACCCGGCCAAGGAAGACGTCGAGTACGTCGAGTCGATCGAGCGCGACGTGCGCTGGCTCGGGTTCGACCCGACCGCCGTGGTGTTCTCGGCCGACTACTTCCCGAAGATGTACGAGCTGGCCGAGCGCCTGGTCACCGAGGGCAAGGCCTACGTCGATGATCTCGACGACGAGCAGATCCGGCAGTACCGCGGCTCGCTCAGCGAACCCGGCACGCCGAGCCCGTTTCGCGACCGCGGCGTGGCCGAGAACCTGGCGTTGCTCCGCCGCATGAAGTCGGGCGAGCTCCCCGATGGCGCGTGCACGCTGCGCGCGAAGATCGACATGGCGTCGGCCAACATGAAGATGCGCGACCCGCTGCTCTACCGGATCCGCCACGCCCACCACCACCGCAGCGGCGACGCGTGGTGCATCTACCCGATGTACGACTACGCGCACCCGATCGAGGACGCCCTCGAGGGCATCACCCACTCGATCTGCACCCTCGAGTTCGAGAACAACCGCGAGCTCTACGACTGGGTGCTCGACCACACCGGGCCGTGGAGCCCGCGGCCGCGCCAGTACGAGTTCGCGCGGCTGTCGCTCGACTACACGGTCATGAGCAAGCGCAAGCTGCTCGCGCTGGTCCAGGGCGGCCAGGTCGCCGGCTGGGACGACCCGCGGATGCCGACGATCGCGGCGATGCGGCGCCGGGGCTATAGCCCCGAGGCGATCCGCGCGTTCGCCGACATGATCGGCGTCTCCAAGGCCAACTCGTGGGTCGACCTCGGCAAGCTCGAGTACTGCGTGCGCGACGATCTCAACCGCAACGCGCCGCGCGTGCTGGGCGTGCTGCGGCCGATCGAGGTCGAGCTCGCGGGCCTGCCCGGGCCCGAGTCGTTCGACGGCGCGTACTTCCCGCCCGACGTCGGCAAGCCGGGCTCGCGGCCGCTGTCGATCAGCAGCCGGATCTACATCGAGCGCGACGACTGGCGCGACGAGCCGACCGCCGACTACCACCGCCTCGCCCCGGGCCGCACCGTGCGGCTGCGCTACGGCTACTGTATCACCGCCGGTGACGTCGTCGCGCGCGGCCCGGCCGGCGAGGTCACGCGGATCCGCGCCACCGTGCTGCCCGAGACCAAGGCCGGCAAGAACCCGAGCGATGGCCGCAAGGTCTGGGGCGTGATCCACTGGGTCGACGCCGCGACGGCCGTCGCCGCCGAGGTCCGGCTCTACGACCGGCTGTTCAAGGTGGCGCGGCCCGAGGAAGGCGGCGACTTCCTCGCGCAGATCGATCCGGCGTCGTTCGAGGTCGTGCGCGGCGCGCGGGTCGAGGCGAGCCTCGCGAGCGTGGCGGCCGGGTCGCGCTGGCAGCTCGAGCGCGTCGGCTACTTCGCGGTCGACGAGGACACCGAGCCGGGCAGCCTGGTGCTGAACCGCATCATCACGCTGCGCGACACCTACGACAAGAAGGCCGACGCGCCGGCCGACGCGCCGGCGGGGGAGAAGAAGGAGAACGCCAAGGCCAAGACCCGGCCCAAGAGCAAGTCGCCGCTCGAGTACCGCGCCGAGGCCCGCGCGCGCGATCCCGAGCTCGCCGCCGCCTACGCCAAGGCCAGCGCCCTGGTCGCCGCCGAGGCCGCCGATCTGCTGACCGGCGACCGCGCCACCGCGCGGCTGTTCCTCGCCGCCGCCCTGGCCGCCAGGCCCGAGACCGCGGCCAAGTGGCTCATCAACGAGCTACCGCGCGCCCTGAGCGAGGCGCGGGGCGGCGCCGCGGCCGACGACGCCGAGACCAGCGCGGCGATCGCGCGGATCGCCCCGGCCGAGCTCGGCGCGCTGCTCGCCGCCATCGACGATGGCGCGCTGTCGACCAGCGCGGCCAAGACCGTGTTCGTCCAGCTGGTCGGCACCGGCAAGCCGTTCGCCGAGCTGCGCGCCCAGCTCGCGGCGCCGGTCGCCGATCTGGGCGCGGCGATCGACGCCGTGCTCGCCGCCAACACCGACAAGGCGGCCCAGTACCGCGCCGGCAAGACCGGCCTGCTCGGCTTCTTCGTCGGCCAGGTCATGAAGGCGGCGCCCGGCTCCGACGCGGCCGCGGTCAACCAGGTCCTGCGCGACCGGCTCGGCTGACCCCGGGCCGTCAGCGATCGCGGATCATGAGGTGGCAGTGCGCGCACGCCGCGAGCAGCTGGCCGAAGATCTCGGCGCGGGCGTCCTGGTCGCTCGCGGTCGCGGCGCGCCTCGCGTAGCCCCGAACGCGCGACACGTCGTCGGCCAGCGATCGGCCGGTTCCGCCGACCGCGTCCCCGAGGTCGGACGCCTTCGGTGCCTCCGCGACGATCGTCAGCGGGGCCTCGCTGAGCGCGCGCGCCCCGTCGAGCCAGCGATCGCCCACGGGGCCGATCAGGCCTTCCCACATCCGCGCCGCGGCCCACTGGTGACCCAGCATCTGGGGTGCGAGCCGGGCATCGTCGTCCGGGCGAGGCTGCACCGGAAACGCCAGTCTGGCGCCGATCTCCTCGTGGCAGCGCCCGCACTCACCGCCGAGCACCGCGCTCGCCCGCGCGGCCGCGACCACATCACCCGCGCGCTCGACGTTCTGCCCTGCGGCCCGGATCCGCGCGAGATACGGCTGCCAGCGCGGCAGCGCGTCGGGTTCGACGAGCGCGGTCAAGACCCCCGCCTCGACGCGGGCGCGGTCGAGATCGCTGCGCGCGACGGCATCTTCGATGCGCCGCGCAGCCTCGAACCGCACGTGCATGCGCGCCTCGACGGCGTGGAGCGATGCCGCGAGCGGCGGTCCCGGCGCGACCTGGTCGCGTGGCGACGGACAGCCGGTCGAGACGATCGCCAGCGCCAAGATCGCGCGATGAGAGTGCATGCCCCGCGCGCTGCATCTCATATGCCGCGCCGGATCGCCCGCGCCAGCCCTCGGGGTCGCGCATCGACCTGCGGGCGATCGCGCAAGTCCTGCGCGGTTCGCGCCGCGCCCGGCGCCGCTGCGACGAGCCCGCCATGGCGTGTGCCATGCAGGACGCCCGAGCATGGCCGTAGCTCACAGCGCGACGGCGGCTCCGCGCCCCGACACCGCCGCCGAGGTGGTGTTGTCGGCGCGCGCGGTGACCAAGCGGTATCGCATGGGCGAGATCGACGTGGTCGCGCTGCGCGGGGTCGACATCGAGCTGTTCGAGGGCGAGCTGATCGTCCTGCTCGGCGCCTCCGGCAGCGGCAAGTCGACGCTGCTCAATATCCTCGGCGGGCTCGACGTCTGCACCGAGGGGGTCGTCACCTATCGCGGCCTGGACATGACGAGCGCGAGCGAGGACGAGCTGACGCAGTACCGCCGGCACCACGTCGGCTTCGTGTTCCAGTTCTACAACCTGCTGCCGAGCCTCACCGCGCGCGAGAACGTCGAGCTGGTCACCGAGATCGCCGATGATCCGATGGACGCCGCCGAGGCGCTCGGGCTGGTCGGCCTGGGCGAGCGTCTCGATCATTTTCCGGCCCAGCTCTCGGGTGGCGAGCAGCAGCGCGTGGCGGTCGCCCGGGCGGTGGCCAAGCGCCCGGACATCCTGCTGTGCGACGAGCCGACCGGCGCGCTCGACTTCGAGACCGGCGTGCGCGTGCTGGCCACGCTCGAGCGCGTCAACCGCGAGCTCGCGACGACGACGGTCATCATCACGCACAACGCACCGATCGCCGCCCTCGCCCGCCGCGTGATCACGCTCGCCGACGGCCAGATCCTGAAGACCGAGCGCAACGCGTCGCCGTGCGCCGCGGCGGAGCTGCGCTGGTGAGCGCGCTCGACCACAAGCTCGGCCGCGATCTGTGGCGCCTGAAGGGCCAGGTCTCGACGATCGCGCTCGTGCTCGCGTGCGGGATCATGGCGATGATCATGCTGCGCAGCACCTGGCAGTCGTTGCTCGGCGCGCGCGATGCCTACTACGAGCAGTACCGGTTCGGCGACGTGTTCGCGCACCTCGAGCGCGCACCGGACGCGGTCGCCGGGCGGCTGGCGCGGCTGCCGGGGGTGGCGCTGGCGTATCCACGGCTGGCCCACGACGTCATGGTGGCGATGGCCGATGAGCCCGAGCCGCTGGCGGGCCACATCGTGTCGATCCCCGACGCGGGTCCGCCGCCGCTCGGCGCGCTGTACCTCCGCGCGGGCCGGCTGCCGGCGCCCGGCGCGGCCGACGAGGCGGTCGTGCTCGAGCAGTTCGCCCAGGCCCACCACCTGGCGCTCGACAGCCGGTTGCCGGTGGTGATCCATGGCCAGCTGCGCGCGCTGCGCCTGGTCGGCATCGCGCTGTCGCCCGAATACGTGCTGGCGATCTCCGGCCGCGAGATCGTCGCCGACCGCCGGCGGTTTGCGGTGCTGTGGATGCTGCGCGGCGCGGTCGCGCCGGCGTTTCGCATGGAGGGCGCGTTCAACGACGTCGTGCTGCGGCTCTCGCCCGGCGCGTCGCTCCAGGGCGCGCTCGGCGCGGTCGACCGCGAGCTCGCGCGCTACGGCGGGCTCCACGCGGTGGGCCGCGGCAAGCAGATGTCGAACTACGCGCTGTCGAGCGAGCTCGCGATCCTCCGCACGCTCGCGCTCATGATCCCGGCGGTGTTTCTGGCGGTCGCGGCGTTCCTGGTCAACGTCGTGGTGTCGCGCCTGGTCCTGCTCGAGCGCACCGAGATCGCGGTGCTGAAGGCGCTCGGGTTCGGCGACGGCCGGATCGCGCGCCACTACCTCGTGCTCGTCGCGCTGATCGTCTCGCTCGCCGGCGCGCTGGGGGTCACGCTCGGCGCCTGGTCGGGCGCGTGGATGACCGGGGTGTACACCGCGTTCTACCGGTTTCCATCGCCGCAGTATCACGTGTCCGGCGCGCTGGTCCTGGTCGCGCTCGCGATCGCCCTCGCCGCGGCCGTCGCCGGTGCGCTGGCGGCGGTGTATCGCATCACGCGGATGCCGCCCGCGCAGGCGATGCGGCCGCCGGCGCCGCTGGCGTACCGCCACTCGATGCTCGACCGGATCGCGCTGGCGCGGGTGCTCGGGCCGTCGGCGAGGATGGTGGTCCGCGAGATCCGCCGCAAGCCATTTCGGTTCGTCCTGTCGGCGCTCGGCATCGCGATGGGGCTCGCGATCTTCGTGATGGGCCGGTTCGCGTGGGACTCGTTCGATCATCTGATGACCGAGGTCTACCCGCGCGAGCACCGCGAGGACCTCACGGTCACGCTCGTGCGGCCGCTCCCCGTCCGTGCGGTCCGCGAGCTCGAGCACCTGCCGGGCGTCACTCTGGCCGAGCCGCAGCGCCTCATCCCGGTGCGGTTCCACGCCGCGGCGCGCTGGCGCGACTCGATCGTCGTCGGGCTGCCGCCGCGCTCCGAGCTCCGGCGGCTGCTCGATGCCCGGCTTCCGGACGAGGGCCTCGTGATGACCGACAAGCTCGCGGAGCTGCTCGGGTTGCACGTCGGCGAGCTCGTCGACGTCGAGCTGCTGGAGGGCCGGTTCACCAGCCGCCGCTTGCCGATCGTCGCGACGATCGGCGAGGCGTTCGGGCTGCAGGCCTACGCCCAGACCGACTGGCTCGCGCG
>Ga0302299_10000062_pt1 | contig 41558 bp, 41 predicted proteins | sample III_Fen_N3_4_FD_198795 | JGI IMG/M metagenome (GOLD analysis project Ga0302299, IMG submission 198795) | Peat permafrost microbial communities from Stordalen Mire near Abisko, Sweden - III_Fen_N3_4 | ecosystem: Environmental > Terrestrial > Soil > Wetlands > Permafrost | place: Sweden: Abisko...
GATCTTATCCAGACGTCGCGCTCACGCGCGGTGCGGGAACCGATACGGTCGGCGCATGAAGGTCTGGATCGACATGACCAACTCGCCGCACGTGCCCTTCTTCCGGCCGCTGCTGCGGCTGCTCGAGGAGCGCGGCCACGAGGTGCGCGTTTCCGCCCGCGACTTCGCCCAGACGCTCGAGCTCCTCTCGGCGGCCGGGATCCCCCACGAGGTGGTCGGGCCGCCCCACGGCGGTGCGGGCCGGGCGGGAAAGATCCGCGCCATGGGCTCGCGCCTGCACGCCCTCCGCGCCTGGGCCCGGCCGCAGCGCTTCGACCTCGCCCTCTCGCACGCTTCTCACGAGCTCCCGCTCGCCGCCCGCACCCTCGGCATCCGCTCCGCCTACGCATACGACTACGAGTTCGCCCGCGCCCAGCACACGATCGGCTCGCGCGCTGCGACCCGCGTCGTCGTCCCCGCGGCAATCCCGCAGGAGCGGCTCGACCGGCTCGGCGCCCACGCCGCCAAGGTGCGCCGCTACCCCGGCTTGAAGGAGGAGTACTACCTCGCGGGCTTCCAGCCCGACGAGAGCGTCCTCGCGGAGCTCGGCCTCGACCGCGAGCGGGTGCTCGCGGTGGTGCGGACGCCGCCGGAGGTGTCGCTTTACCATCGCCACGGCAACCCGCTGTTCACGGACGTGTTGGAGCGGCTCGGCAGCGACGGGAGGGTGCAGGCGGTGGTGCTCCCTCGCACTCCTGCGCAGCGCGAGCTGCTCCTCGAGGCGGCATTGCCGTCGCTCGTCGTCCCTCAGCACGCGATCGACGCGCAGAGCCTGATCGCGCTCTCCGACCTCGTCGTCTCGGCCGGCGGGACGATGAACCGCGAGGCGGTCGCCCTCGGCACTCCCGTGTGGACGACCTTCGCCGGGACCATGGGCGCCGTGGACGAGGGGCTGATCGCGAACGGCCGGCTCGTCGAGCTCACGAATGCCGGGGCGCTCGTGCTGGCGAAGAAGACGACGACGACGGGGGCGGCCGAGCAACGCGATCCGGAGCTGATGCTGGACCTGCTGCTTTCGGCGCTGATCGGCTGACGCCGGTCGCCGTGCTCAGGGAAGCGGCACGGCCTGCGCCTGCGCCGGCACCCGGCGCGGCTCGCGCACGATGCGGCTCAACTCGCCGACGAGCTCGAGCGTGTCGCCCTCCTCGACGAGGCGCTCGAGCGCGGACAGCTCTTCGTTGAGCCAGGCGCTGTCGACGGGCGGCCGCGAGATCCGCTCGATCTTCGGGTGCTGGCTCGGCGTCACGATCTCGCCCTCCCCGACAAGCACCTCGTGAAGCTTCTCGCCAGGTGCAGGGCCGATCACCTCGATCGGGATCTCCTGCCCCGGCTCCTTGCCGGAGAGACGGATCATGTTCTCCGCGAGATCCATGATCCTCACCGGCTCGCCCATGTCGAGCACGTAGACCTGACCGCGCTCGGCGATCGCACCGGCCTGAACGACGAGCTGTACCGCCTCGGGAATCGTCATGAAGAACCGCGTCATATCCGGGTGGGTGACGGTGACCGGGCCGCCCTTCGCGATCTGGCGCCGGAAGATCGGGATCACCGAGCCGGACGAGCCGAGGACGTTGCCGAACCGCACCGCCACGAACCGCGTCGGGACGTCGGCGCGATGGCCCCACGTCTCCACGATCCATTCGCAGAGCGCCTTCGACTGCCCCATGATCGTCTTCGGGTTCGCGGCCTTGTCGGTGGAGACGAGCACGAACCGCTTGGCGCCGAATTCGACCGCCACGTCGGCGAGCGTGCGGGTGCCGAGCGTGTTGTTCCGGACGGCCTCGACCGGGTTCGCCTCCATCATCGCCACGTGCTTGTAGGCGGCTGCGTGGAAGACGACGCCGGGCCGGTACTTGTCGAACACCTGCCGCATCTTGACCCCGTCCTTGACGTCGGCCACGATCGGCACCCCGGCGAGGAACCTGCGCTCCCGGGCAAGCTCGCGGTCGATCTCGAACAGGGCAGGCTCCGAGTGCTCCACCATCACGAGGCGCGCCGGGCCGAGCCGGGAGAGCTGCCGGCAGAGCTCGGAGCCGATCGAGCCACCGGCGCCGGTCACCATCACGACCTCCGCCGACACGTAGCCTGCGATGCTCTCGAGGTCGACCTCCACGGGCTCGCGGCCGAGCACGTCCTCGACCTCCACGGGCCGCAGCTGGGTCGTCAGGCCCGAGTCGCCGCTGACGAGCTCCGTCAGGCCCGGGAGGGTCTTCACCGGCACACCCGCGGCACGCGCAGCCGCCGCGATCCGGCCGCGAAGCTCGCCGGAGGCGGACGGGATCGCGATCAGCACCTCGTCCGGGCGCCGGTCGCGGATCAGGCGCGGCAGGTCGTCGACCGTGCCGAGCACGCGAATCCCGTGCAGCCGCAGATTCCGCTTGCGGGGGTCGTCGTCGACAATCGCGATCGGCGTATAGCCGAGCCCGGGGTTGCGCAGCATCTCCTTGATCACGAGCTGGGCGGCGTCGCCGGCGCCGACGATCAGCGCCTCCTTGCCGCGGGCGACGACCTGGCCCGGGAGCGGCCGCTCGATCAGCGTCCGCGCGAGCAGCCGCGAGCCGGCCACGAACGCGAGGCAGAGGAGCAGGTCGATGAACCAGACGCCCGTCGGGACGCGGGCCGGGTGCAGCTCGAACAGCGTGAAGATGACGAAGGTGGCGAGCGAGGCAAGGCTGACGCCTCGGAGCGCCGACCACATGTCACGCGTGGAGACGTACCGCCACCAGCGGTTGTAGAAGCCCGCGAACGCGAAGACGGTCAGCTGGATCGCGACCACCACGAGCACGATCTGCCAGTCGAGGTAGCGGTCGTAGTAGACCGGCCTGCCCTGGTCGAAGCGCAACAGCCAGGCGAGCACCCAGGCGAGGGCGATGATCCCGGCGTCCGCACCGATCTGCCAGACCGCGTGTCGGTTGAACGGGGATCTCACGGCACGGTCAGCTGAGCGGGGAGAGCGCGCTGTCTCCGCGCTTTGCGCCGACGGCGGCAAGGGCTGCCGCCACGACCTGCTCCTGCACCTCGGCGCCGATGCAACCCCACATGGGGAGCGCGAGGTTGTCCGCCGCGGCCCGCTCCGTCTCGGGCAGCGAGCCAGGCTCGTAGCCGAGGTAGCGCATGGCGGGCTGCAGGTGCAGCGGCGTCACGTAGTAGGACGCCGACGCGATCCCGGCGTCCTTCAGCGCCGCCGCGATGCGCGCACGATCGGGCGTGCGGACGACGTACATGTGGTAGACGTGGCCCGGATCCTCGAGCGGCAGAGCGGCGACCTCGCCGAGCCCGAGCTCCGCGTAGCGCGCGGCTGCCTCGCGGCGGCCGTCGTTCCAGCCCCGGAGCCGCGGCAGGAAGACGCGTAGCGCAGCAGCGTGGACCGCGTCGAGCCGCGAGTTGGTGCCGACGAGCTCGAAGGTCTGCTTGTCGCGCGAGCCGTGGAAGCGAAGCATCCGGACGCGCTCCGCGACCTCGTCGTCGGTGCAGGCGACAAGGCCGCCGTCCCCGAGCGCGAAGAGGTTCTTGGTCGGGAAGAAGCTGAACGTGGAGCAGACGCCCGCGCTCGCAACGCCCGCGGCACCGAAGGCCTGGGCGGAATCCTCGATCAGCGGCAGCCCCAGGCTCTGGAGCTCCGCGAGCGGCGCGGGGCGGCCGAAGAGGTGCACGGGCATGATCGCCTTCGTGCGCGGCGTGATGCGGGCGGCGACGTCGGCGGGATCGAGGTTGAGCGTGACCGGGTCGATGTCCGCAAAAACCGGGGTGGCGCCGGCCCGCGCGATCGACTCCGACGTCGCGTAGAACGTGAACGCCGGGCAGATCACCTCGTCGCCTGCGCCGATTCCCATCGCCTCGAGCGACAGGACGAGGGCGTCGGTGCCGTTCGCCACGCCGATCGCGTGGGGCACGCCGAGGTAGGCGGCGGACTCGCGCTCGAAGGCCTCGACCTCGGGGCCGAAGATGAAGCGGCCCGACTCGAGAACCTCGGCGAACCGCTCCTTCAGCTCGGGGATCAGCGGCTCGTACTGTGCCTTCACGTCGACGAGAGGAATCACGGCAATGAAGTGTACCCGGCATCCCGCGATTCGACCACAGGTGCAGGGAAAACGGGCGCGGCGCTCCGCCGGTGGCGCCTCGGCCGCCGAGCGCGATCGGCCCCGCGTGGTCGCCGGGCTCCCACGAGACGGCGAGACGAGCAGCCCGGCGCGTGGGAGCCTCGGGTCAGGCTCCCTGAGCCGCCCGTCGACCTCGCAGGAAGCGCCAGCCGAGCCAGGCTGCAGCGCCGACGACGGCGGCCACGACCGCGACGTCGGCGAAACGGAAGGCGTGGTGGAAGCTCTCCCAGCTCGCGCCCGCCGCCCAGCCGATGCCCGCGAACACGAGGCACCAGATCGTGGAGCCGATCAGCGTCAGCACCGTGTAGCGCCGGAACGGCGCCTCGAAGATGCCGGCGGGGATCGAGATGAACGACCGTACGACCGGCGTCAGCCGGCCGATCAGTACGGCCCAGTCCTCCCACTTCTGGAACCACGCCTCTGCCCGCTCGAGCTTGGCATGGTCGAGGTGGAGCCAGCGGCCGTGGCGCTCGAGGTACGGCCGGCCGCCGCGGATGCCGATCTCCCAGCCGATCACGGAGCCGATCAGGTAGCCGACGCTGCCGGCGACCACGATCGCGAGGTACGCGGGAAGGCCCGAGGGGAACTCGTACCCGAACAGGGTCACCGACGTCCCCGCGATCGCCCCGGAGGCGATGGCACCGCCGTAGACCATCACGATCTCGCTACCCGCAGGGAAGACCGCATCGATCATCATCAGGACGAACACGGCGTAGAGGCCGTAGTCGCCGACGAACTGGGTCAGCGAGCTCGTGAACGAGGCGACCGGCACCGGGACACTGTACTCACCGTGCCGGGCCGGCGATGCGCTGCACCCGGAGGGTGCGCGCGAGATCGAGCGCGCCGAGCGCGTTCTTCGCCACGACCCGCACCACGTACCTTCCGCCCTTGACGGGCGTCCGCGCGCGGTCGAGCCCGTTCCAGGTCACGCCCTGCGTGCCCGCGGCGTAGGTGCGCTTCGCAAGCGTGCGGAGCACCTCGCCTGCCGCGGTCTCGACGGTCACGACGACGCGGGCGGCCTTCGTCTGCTTCCAGGAGATGCGCAGGTCGCGGCCGGCCGGCGGGAGAAAGAGCTTCGCGGGACTGGTCGAGAGGAAGCCGACGGTCGTGTTGACGAGGAAGGACTGGGTCATCTCGGACGGCTGCCCGATGTCGTCGGTGGCGGAGACCGTCAGCTGCCAGCGCCCCTGCACCGGCGTCGGCGAGGTCGACGACGCCGTCCTCGAGGAAGGCGTGGGGGCGGGAGGCGGTGTCGGCGCCGGGGAGGCAGACCCGTCAGCCGGCGGGAAAGCGACCCCGTAGCTGCCCGGCTGCTTCGCCGCGGTCGCCTCGTAGGCCACGGAGCCGTCCGGCCCCACCAGGCGCACCGTCACGGTGGACGGGCGCACGACCTTGTAGCGAAGGCTCTGGCGGTCGGCCACGCCGTCGCCGTCCGGCGACACGGTCGCCACCGCGGGCTGGACGAAGACGCCCGTGTACTCGAACTGCAACGCCGTCGAGATCGAGCGCTCCGGGCCGGAGGGACGGTTGAGCAGCGCCCCGTCGAAGGCCATCGTCGTCGACCCGCCGCTGTCGAGCGCCATGCCGGTGACGGCACCGAGGCGGACGAGCGTCTGAGCGAGCTCGAAGTTCGTCATCCCCACGGAGTACCCCGGCTGGCGCCCGTCGACGGCGACGAGGATGATGCGACCGTCCGCAAGCTGGCCGATTGCACTGCGCGGCGCCCTCGGCCCGAGCTGGCTGGTCGTGAAGAGCTCGCCGGCGCGGAAGATGGCGCCCCCGTCGCGCACGATCTGCGGGCCGCCGCCGATCGCCGCCACGACGCCGGGCCAGTCCGGCTTGAAGACGAGGCGGGAGGTGACGAGCTGCCCGACCGGAGCCTCGGCCGCAAGCGCAGCGACCGCCGCTGCGCCCTTCGCGACAAGCACGGCACCGCCCGGCGGGATCGGCACGGGAGCCGCACCGGCCCGGATCTCGGTCACGGGTGCCACGAGGTCGGTGTTCGGGGTGGCGGCCGGGAACGGGAAGAGAATCGCGGCGGTGGCGCCGGCCACAGCAGGGGTCGCCGGGCCCCACGCCTGCGTGTACAGCGCAATCCCGTTGCCGGTGAGGAGCTTGTTGAACCTCGCCAGGGTGCGCCGTGCCCCGGTGCCCTGCCACGTGCCGACGAACGAGACGCGGCGGATGTCGAGTGTCCCGTCGGTGAGGACGCCGGCGCTCGCGCGCTCGTCCGACGGAGGGCTGGCGAGCTGGCCCTCGCGCATCAGCACACCGCTCGGAACGCCGGAGGCGAACGTGAAGAAGTCACCGTTGACGCCGGCCGTCGTGGCCGTCGCAGCCGTCCGGCGTTGGATGGCCGTGAGCGTCTCGGTGCCCGTCAGCGTCTCGTTCGACAGCGCCGGTGCGAGCGTCGTCGTCCCTCCCGGCCTCGGCCCGGTGAGGATGTTGATCGCGACCGGGCCGTTCGACGTGAACTGGACGCCGGTGTCGAAGGTGACGCCGGGCCAGAGCATGCGCGACTGCGCAGCCGCGGGAGCGGCCAGGATCAGGGCGAGCAACGTGGTGGCGAGGAGGCGGCGTCTCATCGACCGTGTCCAGGGTAGCCAAGGGCTCCCGGACGGCCTGCAAGCCTTACAGGATGCACACAGGGCCGAGGCCCCTGGCAGAGGCCGAAGCCTCCGCCCGAGCTTCAGAGGCGCGCTTCCGCGTCGCGCACGAAGCGGAGCTCCGGCACGTGGTGCAGCTCGCCGACGTCGCGCGCCATCTCGAGGAACGTGTAGAAGCCGGCCCGCTCGCGGGGGCCGAAGCTGTAGCGCAGCTTCTCGAAGTAGCGCGCGAGAAAGCCTGCCGGATAGCCGTACCGCGCGCTCGCCTCGTAGGCCAGCTTCTCGGGCTCCGAGCGGGCGAGCCTGACCGAGGCGACCAGAGCGTGCTCGAGGTCGGAGAGGCCGTCCGCCAGCGGCTCCGGGGCTGCCCACACCGCGAACACCATTGGCAGCCCGGTCTTCTCGAGCCAGAGCCGGCCGAGGTCGTAGTGCGGTGTCGGGTCCTCGAACGCGCTCTTCAACGCCGCGTCGCCGATCAGGAGCTTCGCGTCGGCCTCCGCCTCGAAGGGGCGAATCTCGGCGCTCGGCAGCAGCACCTTGGTCAGCACGACGGAGGTGGCGCTCTCGGAGGTCACGGCGACCGAGCGGACGCGGCCGAGCGGTATCCGGGTGACGAGCTGGATCGAGTCGACCGCGCCCTCCGACGACACGCAGAGCCGCGGCAGCAGCCGCAGGGTGTCCGCGTGCCGGGCGTACGCGATCGACGAGATGGGTGCGACGTCGAGCTCGCCGTCCACGAGCATCTCGTTCAGCTCCGTGGGGACGCCCGTGACCTCGTCGACGTCGTACTCGAGCCGGTGAAAGACAGGCGCCATGTTGACGTACGAGATCCGACCGAGCCTCAGCATCGCCACGCAGCCTAACTGCACCCGCGGGTCGGGCCACACGTGGGCACGCGCTCCCGATACCGTGCAGGCGTGAGCGACACCGTCATCGGCTCCCGCACCGCGCTCCTCGAGAGCCTCATGGAGCGGTTCCCGCACGTCCCTCCCGAGGCCGTGCTCAAGGAGGATCTGCTCCGTACCGGCATGGCCTTCGACGCGTCGGCGCTGACCGACAACCTCGACGGCGAGGTCAAGCCGAAGTCGTACTTCATCTTCTCCTTCGACCAGCAGCCGCTCGCCGACCTCGGCGAGGCTGCCAGGCGCAGGCCGCCGGAGGAGCTCGCCCTGACCGGCGGGCCGTACGACCTCCGCCGGACGATCGTCTCGGTGCGGGTCAACCCCGGCTCGCCGTACCGCGTCGCCTGCGAGGAGAGCGGCGCGCTGGCGCTCTCGCTCGAGGGCCGGCGGGTCGCCGACGTCCATCTCCCGCCGATGCCCGAGTACTACCGCCACTCGCTCGCGAACGGGAAGACGGTGATGGAGACCGCCCCGACGATCCAGTGGGGGTACCTGATCTACCTGACCGTGCTGCGCCTGTGCCAGTACTTCGGCGCCAAGGAGGAGTGCGGCTTCTGCGACATCAACCACAACTGGCGCCAGCACAAGCGCGAGGGGCGCCCGTACACCGGCGTCAAGCCCATCGAGGACGTGCTCGAGGCCCTCGCGCTGATCGACCGCTACGACACCGAGGCGACGAGCAAGGCCTACACGCTCACGGGCGGCTCGGTCACGAGCTCGGTGGACGGGCTCGGCGAGGCCGACTTCTACGGGCGCTACGCACAGGCGATCGAGGAGCGCTTCCCCGGGCGCTGGCTCGGGAAGGTCGTGGCGCAGGCCCTCCCGAAGGAGGACGTGCAGCGGTTCAAGGACTACGGGATCAGCATCTACCACCCGAACTACGAGGTCTGGGACGCGCGGCTCTTCGCACTCATCTCCCCGGGCAAGCAGCGCTACGTGGGGCGAGAGGAGTGGCACCGGCGCATCTTCGATGCGGCCGAGGTGTTCGGCCCGCGCTATGTGATCCCCAACTTCGTCGCCGGCGTCGAGATGGCGAAGCCGTACGGCTTCACGACGGTCGGCGAGGCGATCGCGAGCACGACCGAGGGCCTCGACTACTTCATGAGCCGCGGCGTCACGCCGCGCTTTACCACCTGGTGCCCCGAGCCGACCACGCCCCTCGGCCGGCAGAACCCCGACGGCGCCCCGCTCGAGTACCACATCCGCCTGCTCGACGCCTACCGCGACGCGCTTGCGCGGCACGGGCTCCGGCCGCCCCCGGGCTACGGCGTCGCAGGCGCAGGAAACGCCGTCTTCTCGGTGAGCTCGTTCATGGACACGCTCGATCCGGACGATGTCCCCGTCGAGGAGGCGGTGCCGGCGTGACCCGCCTCTCCGTCGACGAGGCGGCCCGCCTCTGGAACGACGCAAGCGACGATGAGCTCATCGAGCTAGCGCGCGCGGCGCGCGCGCGCTTCCACGAGCCCGGCCACGCGACGTACATGATCATGCGGATCATCAACTACACGAACGTCTGTGTCGCCCAGTGCGACTACTGCGCGTTCTACGTGCTGCCCGGCAAGCCCGGTGGCTACGTGCTCGACCGTAAGGACGTGTTCGCGAAGATCGACGAGCTGCTGGAGGCCGGCGGCGACCTCGTCGGCTTCAACGGGGGCTTCAACCCGAAGCTGCCGCTCGACTACTACTGCGAGTTGTTCGCCGCCGTGCGCGAGCGGTACGGCGACAAGGTCGAGTTCTACGCGCTGACCGTCGCAGAGTTCCTCTACCTCGCAGACCGCGCGGGCCTCTCACATGCGGAGACGGCCGCTCGCCTGCGCGAGGCGGGCGTCCACTGGGTGACAGGAGGCGGCAGCGAGATCCTGACGGAGGACTTCCGCCGGCGCCATGCCAAGTTCAAGTACACCGTCGCTGACTACTTCGATGCTCAGCGGGCGATCGTGGAGAGCGGCATGCGCACCACGGCGACGATGGTGATCGGGTTCGACGAGACCCTGGAGGAGAGGCTCGAGCACCTCCAGCGCACGCGCGACTTCCAGGACCAGTGCCTGCGCGACGGCTACGGCGGGCTCTTCTCCTTCCTCTGCTGGACCTACAAGCCGTACGGAACGGCACTCGGCGGCCGCGAGATCGAGCCGCGCGAGTACTGGCGCCACATCGCGCTGTCTCGGGCCTTCCTCGACAACGTGCGCCACGTCCGCACGTCGGTACTGACACTCAACGAGGACGCCTTCCGGGCGCTCGACTACGGCGCCGACGACTTCGACCTCCCGATCGAGGACGAGGTGACGCAGAAGGCAGGGGCGCACATCGACCTCGACCTCGAGCAGCTGCTCGAGGTGCCACGCAAGCTCGGCTACACCGTCGAGTACCGTCGCGCCGAGCGTCCCGCAGTGCTCGCTGCGGGCTGAGCACCCAGGCCGTCGCTCAGGTGTTCCGGTCGACGACCGCGTCGGCGAGCGCCTCGAGCTCCGGACGCGCCGGCACGTCGCCGAGGCTCTCCTTCGCACGCACGACGAAGCCGCCGGCGATCTCACGCGAGCGCTCGAGCGCACCGCTCGCCGCGACCCGCACGAGCACGCCCTCGAGCGGCCCCCCGGCGATCGCCGCACGCACGACCTCGTCCTCCCGGGCAGCGAGGAGCAGGGGCAGCGTCGGGGTTCCGTCCCGGAGGTCGGTGCCGGGGATCTTTCCCGTCTGGAGGGTGTCGCCGGCACAGTCGAGGATGTCGTCCACGATCTGGAACGAGACGCCCAGCAGCCGGCCGTAGTCGCCGCTGCCTCCGCCGAGCACGCAGGCCGCCTCGAAGAGCTTCCCGGTCTTGAGCGCGCACCGCTCGAGGTAGCCCTCGACGGTCGTGTCGGGGTCGTAACGCTGGCTCCGCTGCAGCGCCTCGCCGCGGGCGAGCGCGAGCGACGCGTCGGCAAGCGTCGCCACGCCGCCGACGTCGCCGCGCGCGGCCAGCTCGGAGAACGCCCGTGCGAAGAGGTAGTCACCGGCGGCACGGGCCGCGTCGGCGCCGTACGCCGTCCATGCCGCGGCCCTGCCGCGCCGGACGCGGGCGCCGTCGATCAGGTCGTCGTGGACGAGCGTGGCCATGTGGACGAGCTCGACCGCCGCCCCCGCCTCGACCGGCGGCCGCGTGCCGACCGGGGCCGACAGGTAGGTCAGCATGGGGCGCAGCCGCTTGCCGCCCGCCGTCAGTGCCTCGGCACCGATCTCGGCGACGAGCCCGCCGTGGCCCGCGACGGAGCGGTCGAGCAGATCCTCGACGTCCGCGAGGTACTCCGCGAGGCCGGGAGCGGCGCGCACGACCTCGATCGTCGTCGTCATCGTGCGGTCGCCGTGTGGAGGGCGACGATCGTGCCGCCGAAGAGACGGAACCGGGCTCCCTCGAAGCCGCTCTCGTCGATCAGCACGGCCAGGTCCTCGGCACCGGGGAAACGACGGACGCTCGCCGGGAGGTAGGTGTAGGCCTTGCCGCCCGGGAGCACGCGACCGAGCAGGGGGACGATCCTGTCGAACCAGAGCGAGAAGAACGGCTTCAGCAGCCCGCGGGACTGCGTGATCTCGAGGATCGCGAGCCGGCCGCCGGGACGCAGGACGCGGCGCAGCTCGCGCAGGCCCTCCCCGAGGTCCGCGACGTTGCGAACGCCGAAGCCAACGGTCGCAGCGTCGAACGAGCCGGCCTCGAACGGCAGCGCCAGCAGGTCACCCTGGACCCACTCGATCGTCTCCGACTTGCGCCGGGCACGGACGAGCATCTCGCCCGAGAAGTCGAGGCCGGTGACGAGGCCGCCTTCCCGCTCGGCCGCCACCGCGAGGTCGCCCGTGCCACAGCAGGCGTCGAGCACGCGGGCGCCCGGCTGGACGACCGCCTCCACCGTCAGCCGCCGCCAGCGACGGTCGAGCCCCGCGGTCATGATGCGGTTCATCACGTCGTAGACCGGCGCAATCCGGTCGAACATCGTGCGGACGCCCTCCGGCTCGAGCGTTCCCTCTTCGAGCGTCACGACGGCTGACCCCAGCGCGGTGTGAGCGTGTTGTCGAGCCCGATCTGGTCGAGGGCGCGCGCGACGACGAAGTCGACGAGGTCGTCGATCGACTTCGCGCCGTGGTAGAAGCCCGGCGCGGCGAGCAGGATCACGGCGCCTGCCTCGTGCAGGGTCGCGAGCCCGCGCAGGTGGATCGAGGAGAGCGGCGTCTCGCGGGGGACGAGGACGAGCTTGCGGCGCTCCTTGAGTGCGACCGAGGCGGCCCGGTGGATCAGGTTCGCCATCGCGCCGGCGGCGAGCGTCCCGACCGTGCTCATCGAGCAGGGACAGACGACGTACGCATCGACCTTCGCGGAGCCGCTCGCGTACGGGCTCTTGTAGTCGTTGATGCCGTAGACCGTCACCTGGTCGGCAGCGCCGCCGACGAATCGCTCCAGCACCTCCTCGCGCGGCAGGGTGGCGTCGCCGTAGAGCTCCGTCGCGAGCACCTCGACCCCCGCCGCCGAGGCGACGACACCGATGTCGCAGCCGCCCGCGGCGAGCGCCTGCAGCAGCCGGGCGGCGTAGGGTGCGCCGGAGGCGCCGGTGACTCCGAGGAAGACGCGCATGAGGACAGAGCGTAGACGCCCTGGGGCGCCCGGCCGTGCACTACCGCCTGAAGGCGTCACGGACGCCGCGCCGTCCAGCACGAAGTAGCCGGCTTCCGGGGTCTTCCGTGCGATCGGGGATCCGCGCGAGCGGATTCTCGGTCTTGCGGCTACTTGCCGGTGCCCTTGGAGGCTTCGAGGAAGGTGGCGATCTTGGTCAGGTTCTCGGTGCCGAGCGCGGCGAACGACGGCATCGGCGAGCCCGGGGTCTTGCTGCTCGGGTTCGTCAGGTGAGCGACCTGCCATTCGACGCCCCTGCCCTTCGCGCCCTCCTCCGAGAGGTCCGGGGCGCCCAGGTTGCTGCTGCCGGCGCCGAGATAGACGTGGCAGTTGAGGCAGCCGGACTCCGCGAAGAGCGTGGCGCCCTCGACCGCGACCTTGTTGCCGGCGAAGCCCTGCTGCTCCGCCCAGCTCGGGACGAGGCTGACCGTCTCCGAGCCGAGGGCCTCCTTCGCGGTCGCGCCCTTCCAGGTCAGCACGCCCATCGAGATGATCACGAGGATCGCTGCCGTGAAGGCCACGGGCCGCCGCAGCACGGCGCGCTCGGGACGGCGGTCGAAGAACGGGAGCCCGATCAGGAGGACGAGGCACAGCGTCGGGATGCCGACCGTGCCGAGCACGACCGTCTCCGGCCACTTGAAGATGCGGAGGAGGTAGAAGAGGAAGTAGAAGAACCAGTCGGGGCGCGGCACGAAGTTCGTGGTGCCCGGGTCGGCCTTCTCGGTGTAGAGCGGTCCGAGGATGCCGGCGTGGGTGCCGTCTGCGGTCGCCTTCCAGACGATCGCGAGCCCGATGATCACACCCACGACGACGAGGGACATGATCGTGTCGTGGAAGATCGCGTAGGGGAAGAACGGCTTCCCCTCCTTCTTCACGTCCTCCTTATAGCGCTTGAACTCGGCGCGCTTCTCCTGCTGCATCTTGCTCGCCACGGCTACTCCTCCTCTCCGGCGGAGTGCTCGCGGATGAGGCCCTGGCGGTACTCGGCATAGCCGGCCGGCTGCTCCTCGTCACGCTTGCGGCCCGCGGCCACCGGCGACCACGGCGGCGAGGTGACGCCGAGCCGGACGACGAGGTACATGTGCAGCACGATCATCGCCATCAGCCCACCCGGGATCACGAGCATGTGCAGCGAGTAGAACTTCGCCAGCGCGTCGGGCCCGATCTGCGCGCCGCCCTGGAGGAACTGGGCGATGAAGGGGCCGGCGATCGGCGCCGTGGCGTTGATGTTGATGCCGACCACCGTAGCCCAGTAGGCCGTCTGGTCCCACGGGAGCAGGTAGCCGGTGAAGCCCTCGGCCATGCCGGTGACGAGCAACAGCACGCCGATGATCCAGTTCAGCTCGCGCGGGTACTTGTACGCACCGAAGAGGAAGGTTCGGCCCATGTGGAGGAACATCAGGATGATGAAGAGGCTCGCGCCCCACTTGTGCATGCCCCGCACGAGCCAGCCGAGCGTGACCTCGTTGGTGATGTTCTGGATCGACTCGTAGGCACTGTTCGGGTCCGGCTTGTAGTACATCGCCAGGAAGACGCCGGTCGTCGCCTGCACGAGGAACGCCGTGAGCGTCGCCGCTCCGAGCGTCTGCATCCAGTTGACGTCGCGCGGGACGTTGCGGAAGAGGAAGAACTTGACCCCTCCGACGAGGCCGGTGCGCTCCTCGACCCATTCGAGCGGGACGAGCGCTGCCTGGTCGAGCTGCTTGCGACGGGCGGACTTCGCCATGATCAGGACCCCGGGACCGGTATGGGATAGAGCCAGCGTTCGATGCCGTCGACGTGCACGCCCGGGTAGGCCTGCCGATAGCGGCTGATCCTAGCCTCGGCGCCCGTGCCCTCGACCGTGCCGACGCTGAAGTGCTTACCGAGCACGAGATGGCCGTTGACGATCGAGAAGGCGTAGCGGTCGAGCGAGCGGACGGGCGGGCCGGCGGTGCGGTTGCCCTCGGTGTCGTAGGCGCCTCCGTGGCAGGGGCAGCCGAAGCCGGCGGGCTGGACGGGCGTCAGCGAAACGTCCTTGTACTTCACGGCCTTGTCCTCGAACTTCGGCCCGTTCGGCTGCACCGGGCAGCCGAGGTGGACGCAGCGGCTGTAGATGATCGTGAAGCTCGGCTCCTTCTCCTTGCTGAGCCCGTTGTTGCGGATGTACGCAGTCCGCCTGGAGACGTCGCCCTCGAGCGGGTTCGCGAGGAAGGTCGTGATCACGAACGTCCCCTCCGGGAAGTTCGTGATCGGCCCGAGGTCGACGTCCCTCGTCGCCACGCCTTCACCGGTGAAGGACGGCAGCACGGCGAAGCCCAGCGAGGGAAGCACGACGCCGGCCCCGATGACGCCGCCGAGCCCGATCGTCGCGAGCGTGAGGAAGCCGGCACGGCCGTAGGTCTCGAGGTGCTCGGCCTCCGCGGCGGCCCGCTCGGGGGAGGGCGTGTCGCCGACCAGCTCGTGCGCGGGAGCCGAGTCGACGGGCGTGTGCGAGCGAGAGGCGTCCCGAATCCAGAGGAGGCCGAAGACGATCGCGAGCCCGGCACCGACGAGCATCGCCGGCCAGCTGATCACGAGGCCGACGAGCAGGACGGCGATGCCGATCGAGAACCCGATCGGCCAGAGGCTGTGCCCGGAGTGTGTGGTGTCGTCCTGCGTGTCGTTCACTCGTCGATCTCCCTCGGGGGATTCAACCGGTCGGGGTGCGTTCCTGTCAACGACGCAACAGCTGCGTCAAAGTCCGGGTGCGCGCACCATTCTGCACGTCCGCGTCGGAAGGTGCGCCGGGTATCCCCAGTTCGGCCCAGCGCGCGTCGACCTGCGCGCGGATCTCGGGGCTCATCTCGATCTCCGGCGGCCACTCCCGGCGACCCTCGTCCGGGCCCTTCGCGGTCGCGTCGAAGCCGATCTTGCCGCCGAATGCCTGGATCGTGACGGCGTGGTCGAGCTGGTCGATCGGCCCCTCGCTGAGCAGCACGTCGCGGGCGGGATCGACGTTCGCGCAGACGTAGAAGAAGACCTGCTCGTAGTCGTGCACGTCGACGTGCTCGTCGACGACGACGACCGACTTCGTCAGGCTCATCAGGCCGAGGCCCCAGAGCGCGTGCATCACCTTGCGCGCATGGCCGGGGTAGCGCTTGCGGATCGAGACGATGACGCAGTTGTGGAAGGTGCCCGCGGTTGGCAGGTCGTAGTCGACGATCTCGGGGACACTCATCCGGATCGCCGGCAGGAAGATGCGCTCGGTGGCCTTTGCCAGCCACTCGTCCTCCGCGGGCGGCTTGCCGACCACGATCGACGGGTAGATCGCGTCGCGCCTCATCGTGATCGCGGAGAGGCGGAAGATCGGGAACTCCTCGGGCGGCGTGTAGAAGCCGGTGTGGTCGCCGAAGGGCCCTTCGATCCCGACGTCGGTGCTGTCGACCCAGCCCTCGAGCACGATCTCCGCGTTCGCCGGCACCTCGAGGTCGACCGTCTTGCACTTGACGAGCTGCACGGCCGAGCCCTTCAGGAACCCCGCCACCATCAGCTCACCGATGTGCTTCGGCAGCGGCGCGCTCGCCGAGTAGGCGGTGACCGGGTCGAGCCCGAGCGCGACGGCGACCGGGATCCGGCCGTCGGGCGCCGCACGCAGGTCGGCGCGGCCGTCCTTGTGGAGCTGCCAGTGCATGAACGTCGAGCGGCGGTCGATCTTCTGCATCCGGTACATGCCGACGTTGCGCACGCCCGTCGCCTGGTCCTTCGTGATCACCGCCGGCAGCGTGATGAACGGGGCCGGGTCGAGCGGCCAGCAGCGCTGGATCGGCAGGAGGTCGAGGTTGACGTCGTCGCCGGTGAGGACGACCTCCTGGCACGGCGCCTTCGACACCTCCTTCGGCATCGAGTCGGCGATCGACTTCAGCTTCCCGAGCGAGCGCACCTTGTCGACGAGGCCCTGCGGCGGCTGCAGCTCGAGGATCTCGCCGAGCTTGTCGGCGAGGTCGTCGAGCCTCTCGACGCCGAACGCGAGGCACATGCGCTTCTCGGTGCCGAACTGGTTGATCAGCAGGGGATGCGAGGCGCCCTTCGGGTTCTCGAACAGGAGAGCAGGGCCCCCGGACTTGACGACGCGGTCGACGATCTCGGTGATCTCGAGGTCGGGATCGACCTCGGCGGAGATGCGGACCAACTCGCCTTCCCTCTCGAGGAGTGCGATCCACTCGCGCAGGTCGGAGGCGGGCGAGGCCATGCGTCGGTCAGTCTAGGTGCCGTGTGGCTCGGCGCGTGCGGACGTCGTTGTCTCGGCTCAGCCCAGGCCGAGCACCGGGAACCCCTCACGGCTCGCCGCGAGGGCGAGGCGGTCGTCGAGGGTGACGAACGGGAGCGCCTCGGGGCGGCCTCCGTTGAGGGAGGGTTCACCGGGAACCGTCGGTTCCCGGCTTCAGGATCCGCGCGCAGCGCGGCAGCAGGAATCACGCTGTAGAGGCAGCGGTACGCTCTTCCACCGCTGCCTCTACAGCGTGCGGGAGGGCGTGCGGGCCTTGCGCTTGACCGCAAGGTAGTGCGTGAGCTCGCCGATCGCGATCACGAGAACGAAGATCAGCCCCACGACGAGCATCGAGAGGATGACGCTGCGGCCTTCGGAGGCGGCGTCGGCGAGAACGAGGAGCGAAGCGAGCATCGTGAGCGCGGACTTTATCTCACCCGGAGGTCGTGCGCACGACATGCGTGCTCGACCGCTTCGGAGCCGGCGGCGGCGCGCGCGAGCGCGAGGAGCGGCGTCGCGTCGCCTTGCTCCCGCAGAGCGGCGCGCGCCTCGCCGAGCGCGTCCCGCCCGAGCAGCGCACACGTCGCAGCCCAGGCCTCCGACTCGCCGGCTCGCTGCTCCGCCCGGGCCTGGGCGCAGAGTGAGATCAGCTCCGCGAGATCGTTGACGGCCTCGACGCTGCCGGTCGCCGCGATGCGGACGAGGCCGTGGGCATAGAGGTAGTCGCCGAGCAGCAGCGCGGTGTCCTCGTCCGCAGGCGCGAAGAGGCGAGGGCGGCCGTAGTGGAGCAGGTAGCCCTCGTAGATCGTCTCGACGCCGAGGGCGAAGCGCTCGTCGCACAGCGACGAGAAGACGGGCTCCGCCTCGCGCTCGGCGACGGGCCGCAGGGAATCGCCCCAGAGAGGGCTCTCGGCCGCGGCCTCGGCGGCGAGCACCTCCCAGATCTCAGTTGCCGAAGAAGTCGCCAACGGCCTCGATCGTCCTGTCGATCTCGTCGTCACCGTGCGCAACGGACACGAACATGCACTCGAACTGGGAGGGCGCCAGGTAGATGCCGCGGCCGAGGAGGTGACGGAAGAGCGCCGCGTAGCGCTCCGTGTCCGAGCGGAGGGCGTCCTCGTAGTCGCGCACCGGGCCGTCCTGGCAGAAGAGGGTCAGCATCGCCCCGACCCGCTGGACGGTGCCGAACGGCTCGAGGCCGGCCTCGAGCCGCGCGCCGCGCCGTTCCAGCTCCTCGTACACCGCGGGGTCGCGCAGGCGCCGCAGCACGGACGTCCCCGCGGCAACGGCAAGCGGGTTCCCCGACAGGGTGCCCGCCTGGTAGACGTCACCCACCGGGGCAAGCCGTCCCATCAGGTCGGCCCGGCCGCCGAACGCCGCCGCGGGCAGTCCGCCGCCGACGATCTTGCCGAGGATCGTCAGGTCGGGCATGACGCCGTAGCGCTCCTGCGCACCGCCGCGGGCGACGCGAAAGCCGGTGATCACCTCGTCGAAGACGAGCAGCGCGCCGCACGCGTCGCACAGCAGCCGGAGCGCCTCGAGGAAGCCGGGCGCCGGGGGCACCACGCCCATGTTGCCGGCGACGGGCTCGACGAGGATCGCCGCCAGCCCCTCGCCGTACTCCGCCACGGCGGCCGCGACAGCGTCGACGTCGTTGTACGGAAGCACGATCGTGTCGACGGCGACGCCGGAGGGAACGCCGGGCGTCGACGGGATGCCGAGGGTCATCAGGCCGGAGCCGCCGCTCGCGAGCAGCGCGTCGACGTGGCCGTGGTAGTTGCCCGCGAACTTGATCAGCCGGTCACGGCTGGTGGCGGCGCGTGCGAGCCGGACGGCGCTCATCGCCGCCTCGGTGCCGGACGAGACGAGCCGCACCATCTCGACGGAGGGGACGGCGTCGACGATCTCCGCCGCAAGGTCGACCTCCCCCTCGGTGGGAGCACCGAAGGTCGTGCCGCGCCCGAGGGCCTCCGTCACGGCCGCGAGCGTGGCCGGATCGGCGTGGCCGAAGAGCAGCGGCCCCCACGAGAGCACCCAGTCGACGTAGCGGTTGCCGTCGACGTCCTCGATGAACGGCCCCTCGCCACGGCGCATGAAGAGCGGCTCGCCGAGGCCCACCGAGCGCATCGCGCGGACGGGCGAGTTGACGCCCCCGGGGATCAGCCGCAGCGCCCGGTCGTAGAGCTCGGAGCGGATCAGAGCCATCCTGCGAGGTCTCCGGCCCAGTAGGTGAAGATCAGGTCGGCCCCGGCGCGCTTGATCGCGACAAGAGACTCGAGCGCAGCAGCGCGCTCGTCGAGGTGACCCGCGGCCGCGGCCGCCTTCACCATCGCGTACTCGCCGGAGACGTTGTAGGCGGCGACAGGGCAGTCGAAGCGCTCGCGCACGGCGCGGATCACGTCGAGGTACGGCAGCGCCGGCTTGACCATGAGGGCATCGGCGCCTTCCTCGAGATCGAGGGCGCACTCGCGCAGTGCTTCGCGGACGTTGGGCGGGTCCATCTGGTACCCGCGGCGGTCGCCGAAGGCAGGTGCAGACTCGGCCACCTCGCGGAACGGGCCGTAGAACGCCGAGGCGTACTTGGCGGCGTAGGAGATGATCGGCACCTGCGGCAGCGCCGTGCGGATCGCCCCCACGCGCCCGTCCATCATGTCGCTCGGTGCGACGACGTCGGCGCCGGCCTCAACATGGCTGACGGCGGTGCGGGCCAGAAGCTCGAGCGTCTCATCGTTGTCGACCTCTCCGTCGCGCAGCACGCCGCAGTGACCGTGACTCGTGTACTCGCAGAGGCAGACGTCGGTGACGAGCGTCAGCCCCGGCACCCCGGCGCGCAGGGCCCGGAGCGCGCGCTGCACGATGCCGTCGGCCTCCCAGGCACCGCTGCCCTCCTCGTCCTTCTCTTCCGGAATCCCGAACAGCAGCACCGCCCGCACCCCGGCGGACGCGAGCCGCTGCCCCTCGCGAACGGTCTCGTCGACGCTGCGCTGCGCGATCCCGTCGAGGCCCGTCACGGGGCGCACGACACCCTCGCCGGGGCAGGCGAAGAGCGGCATCACGACGTCGTCGAGCGAGAGGCTGCTCTCGCGGACGAGCGCCCGCAGCGTCTCCGTGCGGCGGAGCCGCCGCATACGGGTGACGGGAAAGGACGTCATCGGGGCAAGGGTACGTCAGCCGGGCTGCCGCGCGACTCTCCCACCTCGAGCTCGACCGGGATGCCCTCGCCGTCCCACGGGTCGAAGCGGATCCGCTCGGCGAAGAACTCCCAGATCGCGCGCGCCGCGGCCATGGTCGGAAGAGCGAGCAGCACTCCCGGGATGCCGTAGAGCTCGCCGCCCGCGAGGAGCCCGAAGATGACGAGCAGTGGATGCAGCCGCAGCGCGTTCGCCATCACGTTCGGCACCACGATGTGGCCCTCGATCTGGTAGATGAAGACGAAGAGGCCGATGACCCACAGGGCCGAGACCGGGTCGACGACGAGCGCGTAGATCGTGGGCGGGATGGCGGAGAGCCAGGGCCCGATGTAGGGGATCACCTCGATCACCGCGGTCCAGACGCCGAAGAGGAGCGCGTACTTGTCGGCTCCGGGGACGAGGCCCGTGCGGCCGAGGATCCACATGCCGATCCCGGCGCTGAGCCCGATCACGGTTGACAGGATCAGCTGGCCCCGCACGTAGCCCGCGAGCGCCTTCTCGATCCTGACCGTCAGCGGCAGGCCGTCTCCCGGGGGGAAGCGGCGATCGACGATGCGCTCCAGCCGTTCCATGTCCAGCAGCATGTAGACCGCGATCACGATGATCAGGACCGCGTTGAAGAGGCCGACGACGATCGAGGTGGCGGCTCCCTGCGCGAACGTGAGCGCGTCCTGGGTGTAGGTGGAGATCTCCCCCGCCCCGAGGTTGTCGACCCAGTTCGTCGCCTGCTTCTGGATCTGGATCCGCTGCAGCCCGTGGGTGTCGAGCCAGTGCTGCAGCCGGTCGATGTCCTGCTCGGCGCCGGTCCTCCCCCCGACGTTCGTCACCGTCACGTAGTCGTCGATCCGGTTGGTGGCGGAGCGGGTCTGGTCGACGACGACGCTTCCGAGCGCGAGCACGATGAACGCCACCGCCGCCGCGAAGAGGAGGAGGACGAACGCCACCGCGACGCCGCGCGGCAGCCGGATCCGCTGCAGGTCCCGTACGAGCGGGTTGAGCAGGAATGCGATCACCGCCGAGACGAGAAAGAGAAAGAGCACATGGCCGAGCAGGCCCGCCAGCATCCACACGAGCAGCAGGCCCACGGGCAGGCCGACGAGTTGGATCCAGCGTGGGACCCTGATCGACGGCCCTGAGGGAGCGCTCATGCGCCGGATCGTAGCCGTGCGATTTCGCCTCGTCAGGGCCGGGCAGGACGAACGAGGGGCCAGAGGCAAGCCGTCGATGTCTGCGCTACCGTGATCGTGATGGACACGGCGCGCTCCCGGCGGGCGGCCCGGCACCGCGCCCGACAGCGACGCGCTCAGCATCGCGCGCGCCGGCTGGCGGTGATCGGGATTCTCACCGTTCTCGCCCTCGTCACCCTGATCTTGACCGCGTTCGGCTCCGGCTCGCCCGAGCGGGCCGCGACGACGACCGCCGCGCGGACCGCCGCGACGGGCGTGCAGCCCGAGCCACAGGTGCTCGCAACCGTCAGCAACCTCCAGATCCGGCTCCCGATCGCAGGCGAGGCGGTGACCGCGATCGGCTTCCACGGCAGCGACGCGGGCGCGATGGAGCTCGACCCTGTCGGGCGCCAGGCGAACGAGGGCCTGCTCGCGCGCCTCTGGCGTCGGATCGCCGGCTCGGCGCGCCAGGGCCCCGTCTGGTACCAGCTCGAGGGCGGCCCGGGCACGGAGGTCCTCGACGTCGGGGCGGCACCAGGCACCGACGTCTACTCGCCGGTCGACGGCACCGTCGTCTCGATCGCCGACAACGTGATCGACGGCAGGGCCTACGGCTCCAGGATCGACGTTCGCCCGACCGCGGCGCCCTCGCTGATCGTGACGCTCAACCACCTCGAGCCCGACCCCTCGCTCGCGGTCGGGAGCCCGGTGCTCGCCTCGTCCTCGAAGCTGGGAACGGTGGTCGACGTCGCCGTCGTCGAACGGCAGGCGCTCGCACGCCATGCGCGCGCCGGCGGCAACAACGTCGCGATCGACGTCCATCCCGCGGCAGGGTCGCTGCCCTGAACATCCTCTTCGTGGGAGACGTCGTCGGCCGTCCCGGCCGCGACGCGCTCGAGGACCGCCTCGCGGCCCTGCGTGACGAGCTCGCCGTCGACGTCTGCATCGTCAACGGCGAGAACGTCGCCGACGGTGTCGGCATCACCCCGAAGCTGGCCGAGCGGCTACTCGCGGCGGGCGCCGACGCGATCACCCTCGGCAACCACACCTGGCGACGCGCCGAGATCGGTCCCTACCTCGCGAGCTCCGAGCGGGTCGTCCGGCCGGCAAACTTCGCAGCCTCCGCACCCGGCCGCGGGCTCACCGTCGTCACCGCGGCCGATGGGACGAGGGTCGGCGTCGTCAACGTGATGGGATCGCTCTCGCTGCAGCCCGCGCGGAGCATGTGGGAGCTGGTGGACGAGCTCGTCGACGAGGCGCGCGACACGGCGCCCGTCGTGGTCGTGGACGTGCACGCGGAGGCGACGAGCGAGAAGGTCGCGCTCGCACGCTGGCTCGACGGACGGGTGACGGCCGTGATCGGCACGCACACCCACGTCCAGACCTCGGATGCTCGCGTGCAGCCGGGCGGCACGGCAGCGATCACCGACGCCGGCATGACCGGGCCGCACGACTCCGTGATCGGCGTCAAGGCCGAGCAGGCCACCCATCGCATGCGCACCGGGATGCCGGTGCGGTTCGAGGTCGCCGAGGGAGCCGTGCGGATCGAGGGCGTGCTCGTCGAGTGCGACGCGCAGACCGGACGGGCGACGGCGATCAGGCCCGTCCGGGTTCCCTGGCCGTAGAACGCCTGTGGCGGTCAGGCTTCTCACGCCGCCGCAGTCCGACGAGCGTCACGAAGACGGCGACGAGCAGTAGGTCGCGCCCGAGCAACAGCCACGACGACGTCGGGTCGAACTCCTTCACGAGCTCCCAGTACGTACGCGGGAACCACAGCCGCGTCAGCCCGCAGGCGGCGACCAGCAGGCCCATCGCGAGCAGGCCCCGGCGGCCCGGGACGAGCACCACCGCGGCGAGGAGCCAGGCGAGGAACTGTGGCGAGGTCACCTTCCCGAAGGCCACGAAGGCCACCGCTGCAGCGGCCGCGTAGCACGCGAACTCGGCGTTGCCCGCCGCGTCCCCGCGGGCGAACCGCAGCCAGACGAGCACGATCGCGCCCGTGGCCACGAGTGCCGAGACGCCCGACGCGACGGAGGCCACGGTGCCGGTCAGGTTCTGGGACCCGGCTCCCGAGGCCCACGCGAGCGGCATCCCGAAGGCGTGGTGGAGCGCGAGCAGGACGGAGGCGCCGAGGCTCTCGATCTGCAGAGGCCGGCCGACCTGCCGCCACAGGCTCCGGCCAACCCCGGCAGGAGCGAGCAGGAGGAAGGGCAGGTAAACGAGCGCGACGGTGCCGAGCGAGAGGGCGAGAGCGCGGAGCGCCGCAGGCCGCCCCCCCTGGCGACCCGCGCGCGTGACGAGCAGCGGCAGGAGGACGGCCGGATAGATCTTCGTCGCGATCGCAAGACCGAGCAGGACAGGCCCGAGCCGGCTCCGCCGGTGGAGGATCGCGCAGACCGCGCCGAGCGTGATCGTTGCCGCGAAGATGTCGAACCGGGTCATCAGGAACGGGCCGAGCAACGCCAGGCCGCCCCAGAACGCCCCGAGGGAGAAGGCCAGGCGCCGCGTCGGCGCGCGGAGGGCCTGAAGCGAGATGACGATCAGCACGGAGGCTGCGGCGAGCGAGAAGATCATCAGTGGCCGGAACGCAGCGTCGTAGCCCGAGGGCGTCGAGGAGAGCAGAGCCGGGATCACGAACGGGATCAACGACCCGGGTGGGTACTCGACGCCGAAATCGCGGTACGGGATCTCTCCGCCAGAGAGCTTCTCGCCGTAGAGCCGGTACACCGGCGTGTCCGAGATACCAGGGCCGCCCTCGAGGTTGCCGACGAAGAGGCCTACCATCATCGCGCCCCCCGCGGCGAGCGCTGCGAGGATGACCACGCGCGTGGTCACCGCGCGGCCGGCCCCGCCGGCGCAGGCTCCGGCTCCGGCGGTGCGGCGGCGCTCACGGCCGGGAGCTCGCGTCGCGGCAACAGGAGCGCGAGGAGGACGAAGGGGAGGAACCACGGGATGTAGAGGTACGACCAGTGCGTCAGGGCCAGCTCGAACCCGACCAGCACGCCGGCGCTCAGCGCCGCGAGCTCGAGCGGGCCCTTCCGTTGCGGAATCACGGCGACGACACCGGCAAGGGCGACCACCGCCACCTGCAGGACGAGCTGCACCGCCGAGAGGTCCGGAATCCCCTCTGCGTGGTACTGGCCCCAGTCCCAGGGCGAGAACGGCGAGTCGCGCCCGATCTGGTAGTCGATCGTGCGGTGGAAGAACATGCGCACCGCCTCGGTGAGGCTCGGCTCGAGCAGGAGGATCGAGAAGACGGCCAGCGTCGCCACCACGAAGCCGGCCGCGAAACGGATCGCCGTGCGCGGGCGCAACCCGTTCGGATACGTCAGCCAGAGCGGCGCCAGCAGGAGCGTCGCGAACTTCGCCCACCCCGACAGCGCAACCGCCACACCGCGGGCGACCGGCGAGGTGCAGAGCCAGAACCCCCAGACGAGGAACGCCGGCATGATCGCGTCGTTCGAGTTCGAGCTCAGCGCGTAGGCGGTGAACGGGAACGCCAGCCAGCCAAACGCGAGCGCCACGCCGAGCGACCGCCCACCCAAGCGGCGGCCGACGAGAAAGAGGCCGAGCACGACGAGCAGATCGAATGCGATCGCCGTCGCATGTGCTGACGGCAGCGAATCCCACTTCCCGGACCACGCCAGCGTCAGCACGAACGGGACGTAGACGATGTAGGCGGTCGGGCCGTACGTGTCGCCACGGGGATTGGCCGACTCGCAACGGCCGTTGGTCTGGACCCAATCGCGCACCTCCCCCGCGGCGTCGGCAGGCCCGCACGAGCGGGAGGTGTTCTCAACCGGCATATGCCCGTACGGGGCCTCGCCGTCGAGGATTCTGTCGGCACCGACGACGCCGGCGAAGCCGACGTCGATCACCCCGTGCGGGCTCTCGAGGTTGAGCCCCACCCGCAGGCCGCCGAGGAAGACTGCGAGGGCCGCGAGCAGCCACACCGGCCACGACAGCGCAGGGTTGAAGCTCCGGCCGCGGAAGCCGATCCACGACGTGCGCACGAGCAGGTAGGCGAGGGGCAAGGCCCCGAGCGAGGCGCTGAGGAAGACGTGGCCGACATTGAAGGCCCAGAGGGAGAAGCCGAACGAGACGAGCGCGAGCAGGTCCAGCGTGTGCCAGGAGCGGAGTCGGCGCAGGTCGACGAGACCGATGACGAAGACGATGCTCAGAGGGACCCACATCCACCAGGCGTTGAGCACCTTGCCGCCGAAGGAGCCGACCCGCCCTCGCGCCATGCTCCAGGCGACCTGCGGCCCCGTCCAGGCCTCGAGCACTCGCCCGTCCACGTCCTGCACCTTCCCCTGCGCGATCTCGCCGGCGCGCCCTGACCACACCTTGACCGTCCAGAGCCGCGTCGCCCTGTCGAACGTGGCCTCGGTCTGCGGCTTCGGCGGGTAGCGCCCGAGCCAGTGCGCTACTTTCGGATGCGCAAGGAATCGCTCCAGGGCCCCGTGCCGGGTCAGCTGCGAGCTCCCGGTCGCCGGCGTGAACGGCTGCTCCACCGTGCCGGCGCCGGAGGTGGTCGTGACGGACGTGCCGGTGCCGACGGTTGCTGCGGCAGGGGGCGCGAGCACCAGTGCGAGCGCCACGGCGCACGCCCAGCGCCTCACCGGCGGAAAGACCAGAGCTTGTTGCCGACGAAGTTGAGCGGCGTCACGAGCACGATCGCCACGGCCTGCGCGACGATCTCGCCCACACCCGCGGTGACCATCAGGTGCAGCACCGCGAGGTTCGCGAGGAGCGAGACGGTCGAGACGACGAGGAACCGAAGCCCCTGAGCTCCCACGTCGCCGCGCTCGGTCCGGAAGGTCCAGATGCGGTTGAGCGCGTAGTTGTTCGCGACCGCCACGAGGAACGAGCCGATCGCCGCCGGGATGTAGTGCAGCCCGGCAGCCTCGAGCAGGATCGTGTAGACGACCAGGTTGACGACGTAGCCGGCGGCACCGACCACGCAGAACTTGGCCAGCTGCTCCCAGTTGCTGCGGCGTCCGAGGGCGTTCCCGACGCGGTGGGCCGCACCCGGCTCCGAGGTGGTCGCAGGAGGCTCCATCACGTGCGCGAGGGTACCGGCTCGGGCTGGGGGCCGGCTGTCAGGCGGCCCGGCCGAGTGCGTAGGCGGGGGCCGCGACGCCGAAGTGGGCGAGCACGAGCGGAGCCACGTCGACGATGCTCGACGCCGTTCCCTCGACACCCACCGTGAGCAGGGGCACTTCCGTGTCACCCGTCACGAGCGAGCCGTGCGAGCCGCCGCCGACGTGGTGGCCGCCGCCCAGGTCGGCAAACTCGTGCCCCTCCGCCGCCGACACGAGCACCGCCCCCGCATTCGGGTTGCCGAGCGCAGCCCAGACGCGCCCAAGCGCATCGGGATGGTCGAGGATCGTCGCGTCGCCCGAGAGCGCGAAGCCGCCGGCGGCGGCCGGCCGGAAGACGAGCTCCTCGCCCTCGCGGCGGGCCACGGCGTCGGCGCCCTCCCGGAAGAGCACGACCTCCGCCGCGGCGACACCGTCTAGACGGGCGGCGACCCGACGCGGGTCGAGCCGGCAGCCCTCGCGGAGGTAGACGTGGGCCGCACGGTTCGAGCCGAGCGGCAGCACGCCCTCGACGCCCGCGTACACCTCCTCGAGAGAGGTCGCCTCGCGCACGTGCGTCTGGCCGTGGTCGGACATGACCACGACCGCGTACCGCTCGAGCAGCGCGTCGATGCCTCCCGCCGCGTCGGCCAGGGACCCGATCGACTCGTCGCAGCGCCGAAGCGCTTCCAGGGCGGTATCGGGGCCGTGCGCGTGGGAGGCGTAGTCGTAGTCCGAGAGGTAGAAGACGAGGAAGTCGAAGGCGTCGCGCGTCACGAGCCAGCGGCCGACCGCGGTGGCGTAGGCGTCGATCGACCCGGCCGGCCGGTTGCGAAACGACAGCGGCGCGCCGGTGCGGTCCGAGCTGAAGAGGTTGTAGAAGAAGAAGCGCTCGGGACCCTGCACGCTGCCCAGGAACGGCAGCGCCGACCGGTGCTCGGTACGGCCGCGGTACGCGGTGAAGTTGACGGAAGCAGTACGAAGACCGGCATCGGCGAGCAACTCGAAGAGCGTCACTGCCCGCTTCCCGAGGTGCTGCCCGTTCATGTTGACGAGCGTGTCACGCAGCGTCCGCCCGATCCCGGCCGCGCGCACCGCGCCGAAGGAGCTGCCGTACTCGACGAGTCGCTCCTCGCGGCGGTCGTACCAGACGAGGTGCGGGATCTCGTGAACGTCACCGTGGGCGCCGGTGGCGATCGAGGAGAGGCAGACGGGTGTCAGCGATGGGAAGACCGAGGTGGCGCGACGGTAGGCGCCGTGCGCGGCGAGGGCGGTGAGGTTCGGGGTCTCGCCGGAGCCGATCACCGCCTCGAGCATCGACGGCGTCAGCCCGTCGATGACGACGAGGATCAGCGGGCGAGGGCTCACTTCGCGAGCGTTCGCAGCCCGGCGTACTTGTCGGGCACGCGCCGGGCCCGCCGGGCCGCCATGACCGGGAGCACGACCGCCTCGACGTAGCCGACGGCCGGGATCAGCGCCAGCAGGCCGACCACGACTGCAACGCCGAGGAGGATGAAGGCGGTGCCTCCGACCGTGGCACCCCGCCTGGACGCGGCACGGACAACGGTGGCCGCGGAGACCGAGCCGATCACGGCGCCGACGATGCCGCCGGCCACGCCGATCCAGCCGTTGACGAGCAGGCCGGCGACGATGCCGACGACGACCGAGCCGAGCAGCGTTGACGCGATGCCGAAACGGAGGCCGGCGAGCACGCCGGCGAAGGCGATCCCCGCGGCGATCCCGATCCCGACCGTGATCCCGATCTCGTACCAGTCACCCATGCCGAGGAGTCAGTGTACGGGTCGCTCGAGGCGGCGGATCACGTCCACGCAGAAGGCGCCGGCGCGGGCGCCGTCCACGACGCGGTGGTCGAACGTGACCGAGACGTTGCCCATCTCGCGCGCGACGACGGCCCCGTCGCGGACGACAGGCCGGGGTCCGACCCGGTGGAGGCCGAGGATCGCGACCTCCGGGTGGTTGATCAGCGGGGTGACGAAGAGGCCGCCGAGCTTGCCGGCGCTCGTCACGGTGAACGTCGAGTCGCGGAGCTCGTCGGGCTGTAGCGTGCCGGCGCGGGCGCCGGCCGCGAGCCTGCCGATCTCCACGTCGATCTCCTCGACGGAGAGACGGTCGCAGCCGCGCACGACGGGCACGACCAGGCCTGCGTCGGTATCGACGGCCACGCCGAGGTCGTAGCGCTCGAGTAGCACGATCTCGTCGCCCTCGATCCGCGCGTTGAGCTCGGGGAACTCCCGCAGCGACGCCGCGGCCGCTTTCAGCGTGAGCGCCACGAGCAGGTCGAGATCGACCCCGGTGAAGTCGCACTCCTCCACGAAGGTGACGGCGGGGATCTCGCGGTGGGTGCGCTCCACCTGCTCGACGATGGCGCGCCGGATGCCGCGCACGGGGACCCGACGGCCTTCCGGCGGCACGGCCGCCGCGTGGATGTCGGTCTCGGTGACCTGGCCGCCCGGGCCCGTCCCCTGCACCGAGCTGAAGTCGACCGAGAGCTCGCGCGCGAGCCGGTGCAGCTCCAGCGCCTCGAGCGGCTCGGAGCCGACGACGGTGACGATGGGCTCGACGCGCTCCGGTGGCAGTGCGGGAACCGCCGCGACCGGGCGCAGCAGGTGCTCGCCCGCGGCACCGATCACGGCGAGCGTGCCGCCGACCCGGGCGATCTGGCCCTCGTGGGCGACGATGCGGAGGACGACGCCGTCGACCGGCGAGCCGAGCTCGACCGTCGCCTTGTCCGTCTGGATCTCGACGATGGGCTGGTTCTCGGCAACCACCTCGCCCTCGCGCACGAGCCAGCGCGCGACCTCGCCCTCGGTCAGGCCCTCGCCCAGGTCGGGAAGGGTGAACGTGTGCGCCATGCAGGGCAGCGTAAACGGTCACCGGCTTCAGCCGGTGGCCGGGATCTCACGCCGCTTACGTCAGGACGGTCAGGGCGTCGCGCACGGCAACGATCTCCGCCTCCTCGACGTCGCCGATATCCTCGCCGTCGACCTGGGCCGGCAGCGGGACGTCGCAGCGAATCACGATCCTGTCGAGGTCGTGGCCGAGGAGCGCTGCGCCCGCGCCCGGACGGCCCCGAAGGGCCTGGAGGGCGAGCCGTGGCACGCGGCGTGGCAGCACGTCGACCGGCGCGACGACGTCGAGGCCGCCCTCGAAAGACGCGTTCGGCACGAAGCGGAGGCCCAGCCTGCCGGCGTACGTGTACGGCGAGCAGTTGGCGACGAGGGCGAATGCGGCGCGACCGAGGCCCTCGATCTCGAGGGCCTGCTCGTACCGGAAGCGGTGCTCGGCGAGCGCCTTCACGACCGTCAGCCCGAAGGTGAGGTCCCCGGGACGCTTGCCGTCCTCGCGGCGGCCGAGAGCGTCGACGCGGCGGACGAGCTCTGCGTCGAACCCGATCCCTGCGTTGAAGGAGAAGAGGCGCCCGTTGATCCGCCCGAGTGAGATCCGGCGAGGCTTGCCGAACCCGATCCGCTGAGCGGCATGCACCGGGTTGCGCGGGAGGCCGAGCGCCCGGGGCAGGACGCTCGTGCCGCCGCCCGGGATGAACCCGACCGGGATGTCGGCGCGCATCCCGTTGATCACCTCGTTATAGGTGCCGTCGCCGGAGAAGACGTAGACCGCCTCCACCTTCGGCGACCACTCCGCCGCCAGGTCGGTGGCGTCGCCGCGGCCCTGCGTGAGAAAGGTCTCCGTTCCCGAGGGCAGTGCGGCCTGGACGGCGGAGAGCTTCCGCTCGGTGACACCGCTTGCGAAGGGATTGACGATCAGGACCCTCGACATCGCAGCCAGACTATGCGCCCCGCCCGGCGACGTCACGAAGCACCAGGACCGTCTCGGAGCCGGGCGTGATCTCCGTCAGGCCACCGTCGCGGACAACGGCGACCGCAGCGGGCCCGAGCCGCGCCCAGTCCCCGGCGCCGGCGCCGGCGACCGAGATCTCGAGGTCGGGGTCGAGGTCGGCCATCAGGGCGGCATGGCCGATCTGGGCGAGCGTCTTGCCCGCACTCATCCCGAGGCCGGTGGCGACCACGAGCGTCAGGCCGGGCGCGAGCAGCTCCGGGAGCGGCGGCAGGTCGCCTGCCTCCTCGCTCAGCGTCTGCATCCGCGCCAGCACCCGGTCGCGGGCCGAGCGACGCACGGGCGGCAGGCACGCGACATCGCCGACGCGCTCGTGGTCGAGCCCGCGCACGGCCTCCCACTCGCGCGGCTCCGCGCGCAGGCACACCTTGCGGAACGAGTGGCGCCACCAGTCGTCGAAGCCGTCCCGCCACCGCTCGTCGTCCAGGTACCGGCCCGCGCAGCGGCGGGTCGCGACCGCCGCCGCCCGCGCGAGCTCTGCGAACGGCCTCGTCGTCCGCTTCCGGACGACGAGGTACATAACGAGCGGGTCGGGATCGGGCTCCACGGCACCAGCGTACGCAGGCGCCGGCTTTCACGACAGCGAGGCGGCGGCCGCCGGAGCGGCCGCCTGCACCGATCTCTCGGGTCGCTCAGTGAGGCACCGGCTTGAACGGCCCTCGGTGCTCGATCCTCATCGCGATGCCGACGGCGAGCAGCGCCACGAGCGCCACCGCGGCGGCGGCCGCTGTGATGGCGCCCCAGTCACGGCCGGATGGCTCCCCTACCGCGACGGGCGCGACCGCCGGAACGGCGACGTCTCCCGCCGGCGTGTACCACTGATCACGCTCGCCCCTCCAGTACCGGCTCCGGGTCTCGAGCGCGACCCGCCCGACGCCCAGTGGGCCTGCAGCGTCGTTGGGGCTGACCGCCTGAGTGGCGACCACCGCAGCTCCGACTCCGAGCCGGCCGGCCTTGTCGTCGGGGCGCGTCACTCCGAGCGCCACGGGAACGAGCAATGCACCCACGAAGGCGACGATCGCCAAACCGATGAGTGAGGTCGAAGGCTTCACGTCGATCACCTCCTTCCATCCCGAGTGTCGCACCGCGGCCGAGGGCATACATCGGGGACTGCCCCGATTCGCCTCAGCCGAGGCTGCATCCGGCGTTCAGCGCAACAGGAACCCCGCACCGAGCGGATCGTCGGGGTCGAGCGAGAACGAGCTCTCTCCCGTGCGGAAGGCGCTCCCCGTCACCTCCGTCACGACCGCCGAGCGGTCGGCGAGCACCACGTCGCCGACGACCACCCCCGTGAAGGCGGAGCCGACGATCGAGAGGTGGCAGAGCTCCTCGCCGCGCGGTAGCCGGCCCGACGCGTCGAGGAGCGCCAGCCGGGCCGATGTCCCGGAGCCGCACGGGGAACGGTCGACCTCTCCGTCGGCGAACACGGTCACGTTGCGCTGCGTCAGCGGCCGCTCCCCCTCCTCCTGCCAGAAGATGACGCCGTACACGTCACGCAACTCCGGCTCGAGCGGGTGCACGATCTCGTGCCGGGCCTCGAGGTCGCGCTTGATCTCGCGGCCGAGCTCGATCAGCCGCGGCAGCTCGGCAGGCTCGACCCGCTCGGGCAGCGTCGCGTAGAAGGCCCCGCCGAAGGCGACGTCGACCGTGACGTCGCCGGCCGGGATGCCCAGGCCCCAGGTGTACGAGGGAACGTTGCGGAAGGTGACAGAGCGGACCTTGCCGCCGCGGACGAGGGCACGCGTCTCGAGCCGCCCCGAGGGCACGTCCACCACGACCCGGTTCGCACCCTCGCGCCGCTCAACGACGCCTTCGTCGAGCGCCCAGGTGACGAGCGCGATCGTGCCGTGGCCGCATGCGGTCGAGTAGCCGGCGTTGTGGAAGAACACCACTCCGAGGTCGGCCCCGCCGTCGTTCGGAGGCACGACATGGCAGCCGTACATGTCGGCGTGGCCACGCGGCTCGAAGACGAGCAGCCGCCTCACGTGGTCGAGCCGCTCGAGCGCGTCGCGCCGCCGCCCCAGCACCGTCGCCCCGCGCAGCGGCTCGACTCCTCCCGTGACGATGCGGAACGGCTCGCCCCCAGTGTGGTAATCGACCGTGCGGACAGTCGTCAAGCCGGGCCTCTAGTCGTCGGAGAAGCTCGGGTAGCGCTGCGTCAGCAGGAAGACGTAGCCGACGACCTGCGCGTTGTACCGGATCCAGTACGCCAGCACGTCGCGGAGGCCGCCGTGGAGCCTGCCTGTGAAGAGGGCGAAGAACCATGAGAAGAAGGCGACGAGCTGGCCCACGTAGCCCAGGACCGAGAGGACGATGTAGGCGGGGATCACGAGCAGCAGCCGGAAGAAGATCGTGAGCCGGCTCTGCTTCACGGGTGGCGCGATCTCGACGTCGATCGGGTAGCCGGCGGCGCCGCTGAAGGCGGGGAACGGGTCCGCCGCGATCGAGGCGTACGCGTAGACGTGGGTCAGGTAGCGGAGGTACGAGGCGATGAACCCGTGCAGCCCGTCCGGTACGCGCCCGGTGAAGATGCCGACCACCCAGGCCGCGAGCACGGCAAACCAGGCCGCGATGCCCCAGAGCGCGAGCCAGATGAAGTGGGGGATCGCGAGGAGGAGGCGAAAGAAGACGGTCAGGCGGTTCCGCTGCAGGTCGTCGGTGACGACGAGGTGGATCGGGTGCTGCACGGGAGCGTCCTCGAAGAGGACGGGGAGCTGCTCTGACATTGATGCTCCTTCGCGCCGGGGGACGGTGCCGTCAGGCGCCGGTGAACTTCGGGGGCCGCTTCTCCAGGAACGCCCCGACTCCTTCGGCGAAGTCCGCCGACGCGACGGCGGCCTCCTGCAGCCGGCCCTCGAGCGCGAGCTGCTCCTCGAGAGAGGCGGTGTGAGCATGCTCGAAGAGCTGCTTCGTCAGCCCGACGGCGAGGGTCGGCAGCTCCGCCCACGCAGCCGCGATCTGGGCCACGCGGGCTTCGAAGCCCTCGGCCGGGATCACCTCCGAGACGAGACCCCATGCGAGCGCCTCATCCGCGCCGAGCCGCCGGTTGGAGCTCATCCACTCGAACGCGCGCGCGAAGCCGAGCAGTCGGTGCAGGAACCAGCTTCCACCCGAGTCGGGCACGAGCCCGATGCCGACGAACCCGGGCACGAACGTGGCGGCGCTGGAGGCGACGCGCACGTCGCAGGCGCTCGCGAGCGAGAGACCCGCACCGGCGACCGGGCCGTTGACGGCGGCGATGACCGGCTTCGCGAGGCCGCGAATGAGCCTGATGTTGGGGTGGTAGGTCGCCTCGAGCGCATCGGCGACGGCGTCCTGCACCTCCGAGAACTCCCGCAGGTCCTGGCCGGCGCAGAAGCCCCTGCCCGCGCCTGTGATGACGACGGCGCGCACCTCCGGGCCGGCCGCCTCCTCGAGAGCGGCGCGGAGCGCCGCGTGCAGGGCGCGATTGAACGCGTTGAACACGTCCGGCCGGTTGAGGGTGATCGTCAGGACTCCGCCGTCGTGCCGGGTGATGACCTCGCTCATGACCCGAGCCTAACGAGTCTGTAGCGTCAGCGCATGGGCTCCACCGGCTTCCCCGCCCCGCGCGCCTTCCTCGCCGCCGGTCCGGCGCTGACGCTGACGCGATGACCGCCCGGGCCTGGGTCGCGCTCTGGACCGTCTACATCCTCTGGGGCTCCACTTATCTCGGGATCGAGCTCGCGGGCGAGACGATCCCGCCGCTCCTCGCGGCCGGCATCCGCTTCACGACGGTCGGGGTCGTGCTGGTCGGCTGGCTGCTGATCCGCCGCGGTACGGGGGCATTGAGGCTGGGCTGGGCCCGCGCCGGCGCGACCGTCGCCTGCGGGCTGCTGCTGATCGGCGGGAACGCGCTGCTGTTCGTCGCCGAGCGCCGGGTGCCGATCGGGCTCGCTTCGCTGATCTTCGCCTCCGTCCCGCTCTGGCTGGTGGTGCTCCGCTCCTCCACGGGCGACAGGCCGCCGCGGGCCTCCCTCGTCGGGACGGCTGTCGGCTTCCTCGGAGTGGCGCTGCTCCTGCGGCCCGGAGGGGCAGCGACCGTGTCTGGCGTTCTGCTCGTCGTCGCGGCGGCGTGCTCCTGGGCGTTCGGGACGTACGTCTCCTCGAGGCTGCCGCTGCCCGCGGACGCCGTCACGACAGCGGGAGTCCAGGGGCTCGCCGGCGGCCTGCTGCTGATCCCCGTCGGCATCGCCTTCCCGGGCGCCGAGTCGGTCGACCCGTCGAGCTGGTCGACGCGGTCGCTGCTCGGGCTGCTCTACCTGATCGCGTTCGGCTCGATCGTCGGCTACACGGCGTACGTCTGGCTCGTCGCGAACGTGCCGCTCGGCACCGTCGCCACGTATGCGTACGTGAACCCACTCGTCGCGATCACGCTCGGCATCCTCTTCCTCCACGAGACCGTCACGTGGCAGATCGCGGCGGGCGCCGCAGTGATCCTGACCTCGGTCGCCGTCGTGATCCGCCGGGAGGTGCAGCGGCGACCCGCGGACGTGGTGCCGCCGATGGTCGAGAGCTAGCAACCGCGGCGTCCGGCCGAAGCCGGGCACCCCGCGCTACGTGAGGCCGACGATCTCGTCCGGCCGCACCGGCGCGCGGCGCAGCGGCTTCCCGGTCGCATCGCGCATCGCGGCGACGACGGCGGCGGTCGAGACCACGGTCGGCGGCTCGCCGACGCCCTTGACGCCGTAGGGGGCGTCGGGCTGCGGGTCCTCGATCAGGACCGACTCCACCGGCGGCATGTCGAGCGCGGTCGGCAGCAGGTAGTCGGTGAAGCTCGCGTTGGCGATGCGGCCGTCGCGGACCTGGATCTCCTCCATCAGCGCCAGGCCGATTCCCTGCGCGGTGCCGCCCTCGATCTGGCCGGTGACGCTCTGCGGGTTGAGGGCACGGCCGACGTCCTGCGCGGCGCCGATCCAGACCACGCGCGTGAGCCCGAGATCGACGTCGACCTCCACGATCACGCGCATGGCGCACGTCGCGAGCGCGACATGTGCCCGCTCGCCCGTGACCTGGCCGGTCTCCGGGTCGAGCGCCCAGGTCGGGAGGTGGCGGTAGACGCGCTCCACGTCGACGTCTCCGCCGCCCTGGGCCGCTCGCGCCTCGAGCGCGGCCCTGCAGGCGTCCCGCACCGCGCCCGCCGCCATCCACGTCATCCGGGAGGCCGAGGTCGAGCCGGCCGAGCCCACGGTCGCGGTCGTGCTGGTCTCGAGCACGACGTCGTCGGTGCCGAGCTCGGCCCGTGCCACCTGCAGGATCACGCCTCCGAGCCCCTGCCCCACCTCGGCGGCCGCACAATGGACGACAGCCATGCCGTCGGCATGCAGCTGCACCCGCGCGGAGCAGTAGTCGTCGAATCCCTCCGAGAAGCAGATGTTCTTGAACCCGACGGCGAAGCCGACGCCGCGGTGGACACCCTCCCCTCGCGTGGTGTTGCCCGCCCCGCCCGGCAGGCGGATCGGGTCGCGCGGCAGCGGCTCGGCCTCGGGGATCGGGATCGCAGCAGCCGCCCTGATCACCTCGGCGACCGGCAGCGAGCCGGTCATCACCTGGCCGGTCGGGAGCGTGTCGCCCGGCTCGATCGCGTTCAGCAGGCGCAGCTCGATCGGGTCGATCCCGAGCTCGGCGGCGAGCCTGTCCATCTGCGCCTCCGCCGCGAAGCACGTCTGCACGGCGCCGAAGCCGCGCATGGCGCCACACGGCGGGTTGTTCGTATAGACGACGGTGCCGTCGATGCGGGCGTTGTCGACCCGGTAGGGGCCGAGCGCGAACGAGACGGCGTTGGAGATCACCGCCGCCGAGCTCGAGGCGTAGGCACCGCCGTCGAGCAGGATCTTCATGTGCACGCAGACGAGGCGGCCGTCGCGGCTCGCGCGGTGCTCGGCCCAGACGCGCGAGGGATGCCGGTGCACGTGGCCCGTGAACGACTCCTCGCGGTTGTAGACCATCTTCACCGGCCGGTCCGCGTGCAGCGCCAGCAGCCCGGCGTGGATCTGCATGGAGAGGTCCTCGCGACCGCCGAAGGCTCCACCCACGCCGGCGAGGTGGATCCGCACCTGCTCGGGCGCGAGGCCCAGACAGGGGGCGACCTGGTCGCGGTCGACGTGCAGCCACTGGGTGGCGACGTGGATGTCGATGCCGCCTTCACCGTCGGGGATCGCGATCCCCGACTCCGGCCCCAGGAACGCCTGGTCCTGCGAGGCGGTCTCGTAATACCCACGTACGGTCACGTCGCCCTCGGCGTCCGGGTCGCCGTGGGTGATCACCATCGAGCGAAGGACGTTCGACCGGGGGTCGTCGCGGTAGCCGTGGCCCATCGTCGGCCGCTCGGGGTGGACCGGCGCCTGCTCGAGCGCGCGCTCCGGGTCGACCACCGGCTCGAGCGGCTCGTACCCCACCACGATCGCCTCGGCCGCCCGGCGCGCCTGCTCGGGATGCTCCGCCGCCACGACCGCGACCGCCTCGCCGTAGTAGCGGACGCGGTCGACCGCGAGCACCGGCTGGTCGGCGAACTCGAGCCCGTAGGTCTTGCGGCCCGGCACATCGTCGTGGGTGAGCACGGCGTGGACTCCCGGCATCGTCACCGCGCGCGTGATGTCGATCGAGACGATTCGTGCGTGCGCGTGCGGGCTGCGGACCGTGTGGCCCCAGAGCATGCCGGCGGCCTCGAGGTCGCTCGAGTAGGCGAACCGCCCCAGCACCTTCGGCGGGGCGTCGGGCCGCGCTGCAGGCGTCGCGATGCCGACCTCGACCCGGGCCTCCGCGAGAGTCTGGACCTCGACCTCGGTCACGGCGTGGCCGCGGCCCTGACCGCGTCGAAGATCTTCTGGTAGCCCGTGCAGCGGCAGAGGTTGCCCGAGAGCGCCTCGCGGATCTCGTCGTCGGTGGGGCTCGGAGTGTGCTCGAGCAGGCCGACGGTGGCCATCACGAGGCCCGGGGTACAGAACCCGCACTGCACGGCGCCGGCGGCGACGAAGGCCTCCTGCACCCGGTGCAGCGACTCGGGCGTCCCGAGCCCTTCCACCGTGACCACCTCGTGGCCGTCGGCCTGCGCGGCGAGGACGAGGCAGGAGCAGACGAGCTCGCCGTCGAGGAGCACGGAGCACGAGCCGCACTCACCCTGCTCACACGCGTTCTTCGAGCCCGGCAGGCCGAGCTGGTCGCGCAGGGCGAAGAGCAGGCTCTCGCCGCCCCACACATCGGCCTCGCGGCGCTCGCCGTTCACGGTCAGCTCGATCTTCATGCGAGGCACCTCTCGAGCGCACGACGTGTGAGCACCTCGAGCGCGTGGCGCCGGTAGGCGGCGGTGCCGCGCACGTCGTCGATCGGGCTCGCGCTCGCGGCGACGAGGGCTGGGAACCCCTCTGTCTCGCCGAGGGGGGCCGTGACGAGTCGCACGGTCGGCGCCGCCGAGCCGAACGCAGCCCTGAGCTCGCCGCGCTCGCGGTCGACCTCGAGCGCGAGCGAGCAGACGGAGATCACCATCGCGTTCCTCGGCCCCACCTTCATGAAGGTCTGCTTCGCCCGGCTCGGCCGGATTCGGACGGCCCTGATCAGCTCGTCCGGCTCGAGCGCGTTCCGCTTCACGCCGACGAGGAACTCCGAGAGGGGCAGGCGCCGCTCGCCACGAACGCTGACGATCTCGACCTCCGCGCCCTCGGCGAGCAGGGGCGGCAGCGCATCTCCGGCCGGGGATGCCGTGCCGAGGTTGCCGCCGATCGTGCCGCGGTTGCGGATCTGGGGCGAGCCCACCGTCCGCGACGCCTCGGCCAGCGCGGGCAGCTCCTCGGCGACGACACCCGTCATCGCCAAGGAGTACGTCAGCCCCGAGCCGAGCACGAGCGTCCCGTCGTCGCGGTGCACGCCGCGCAACTCGGCCACCTCGTTCAGGTTGATCAGCGCCGGCGGGCGGGAACGGTCGAAGTTGAGCTCGACGAGAACGTCCGTGCCGCCCTGCACGAACCGTGCCTCGGGCAGGTCGGCCTTGGTGCGCAAGGCCTCGCCGAGCGTGTGTGGAGTGTGGACGTCCATCAGCGCTCCTCTCTGACGAACGGTACTCCGAGCGCCCCCGGCGCACCGAGACGCCGTTTTGCGATGCCGGACGACACGATCACGAGCACGATGACGGTCATCACATACGGCAGCGTCTGAAAAAGCTCCGGCGCGATCGTGACCCCCCGCGCCTGCAGCGTGAACGGCAGCGCCTGGAAGGCGCCGAAGAAGTAGGCCCCGACGAGGCAGAGCTCCGGCCGCCAGAAGGCGAAGATGACGAGGGCGATGGCGATCCAGCCGGCGCCCCCGGTGAGGCCGGTGACCCACTGCGGCGTCAGCGCGAGGCTGAAGCAGGCGCCGCCCACGCCCGCAAAGGCGCCGCCTGCGACAACGTGCGCGTAGCGATAGGCGGAGACGCTGATCCCCATAGCGTCGGCCGTCTGCGGCGACTCGCCGACCGCACGGACGTTCAGCCCGGGCCGGGTCCGGGTCAGGTAGAACGCGATCAGCGCAACGACCGCCCACGACGCGTAGACGAGCCACGTCTGTCCGAACACGATCGGCCCGAGGATCGGCACGTCGGCCAGCCCGAAGGGGTCGACGGGCGCGAACTGGTGCTTCGCGGGCGCGTCGGCCAGCCCGAGGTCGTTGCCGAGATAGGACGAGAGGCCGGCCACTCCGGCGAAGATCGTCAGCGCGAGACCCGAGACGATCTGGTTCGCCCGCAGCGTGATCACGAGGAACGCGAACAGGAGCGCGACGGCGGCACCGGCGAGCGCCGCCACGATCACCGCGAGGAACAGCGTCGTCCCGCTCGGGCCGCCGATGTTCTGCACCGCCCAGAACCCCATCACGGCTCCGACCAGCATCATCCCCTCGACCCCGAGATTGAGCACCCCCGAGCGCTCGGCGAGCAGCTCGCCCAGCGAGGCGAAGAGCAGCGGGGTGCCGTACGCGATGCCGGAGGCAATCACCACGACGAGGATGGAGTTGTTCACCGCGTGCCTTCCGCGAACGGGGCGGACGAGTGCCGGCGGCGGCCGAGGCGGATGCGGTAGCGGACGAGGAGCTCGCCGCCGAGCGCCGTGAAGAGGATCATGCCCTCCATCACGCCGACGAGCCCCGACGGAAAGTCCGGCCCCTGCAGCGCCGAGCCGGCGTTCTGGAGACCGCCGAGCAGGAACGCGACGAGGACGACGGCGAAGGGGTTGTAGCGCGCGAGGGCCGCGACGACGATGCCCGTGTACCCGTAGCCGTAGGCGCGCAGCCCGTTCGGGTCGGCGTCGAGGACATGCGAGAAGTCGCCGACCTGGCTCGCCCCGCCGAGTCCCGCAAGCGCGCCCGAAAGCCCCATCACTGCGAGGATCTTCCTCCGGGTGCGCATGCCGGAATAGCGGGCAGCACGCGGCGAGTCGCTCATCACCTGGACCTCGAAGCCGAAGCGCGTCCGCGAGTACAGCACCCAGAGAACGATTGCGGCGGCGACTCCGACCACGAAGCCGAACGGCACCACGACGTTGGAGCCGAACGTCGGCCAGCTCGCCGCGTCGGGCAGGGACTTCCCGACCGGAAAGACGGCGGCGCTCGGCGAGGTCGTGTCCCGCCAGTACGAGTGGCTGTCGAAGATGAGGTAGGTGAGGATCAGGCCCGCGACGTAGTTGAGCATCAGCGAGGTGATGATCTCGTTCGTCGACAGGTATGCCTTCAGGATGCCCGGGATCAGGGCCCACGCCGCGCCTGCCGCGAGGCCGGCGGCCATCATGGCCACGATCAGGACCGGCGCCGACTGGCCTGCAAGAAGCAGGCCTGCCGCTGAAGCCGCGATGGCGCCGAAGTACAACTGCCCCTCGCCGCCGATGTTGAACAGGTTCATCCGAAACGCAGCGGCGGCGGCAAGGCCCGTGAAGAGGATCGGCGTCGCCCCGGTCAGAGTCTGTGACAGCGCCCCTGGGGCGGTGAATGCCGCCTCGAACAGATCCTTGTACGTGGAAGCCGGGTCGCGGCCGGTCGCGAGAAGCAGGATCGCGATGAGCACGAATGCGACGACGAGCGAGCCGAGCGGGACGGCGGCCTTCAGCCAGTGCGGCTGCGTGAGCCTGCGCTCGATGCGAATCGTCACTCCTCCCGCCCCCCGGCCATCATCAACCCGATCTCCGCGACGGCGGCCGCGGCCGCATCGACCTCGCCCATGATCCGGCCCTCGTACATCACCGCGATCCGGTCGGACAGCGTCATCAGCTCATCGAGGTCCTCCGAGATAAGCAGGATCGCGACACCGGCCGCCGCCGCTTCGCGCAGATGCGCGTGCACGGTCTCGATCGCGCCGACGTCGAGCCCTCGCGTGGGCGCCGCGATCACGAGCACCCGCGGATGGCCCTCGAATTCGCGCGCCAGCACGACCTTCTGCAGGTTGCCCCCCGACAGCTGGCGTGCCGATGCGCCAGGCCCCGGCGCCTTCACGTCGTAGCGGCGGATCAGCTCGACCGCCCAGTCGCGGATGTGGTGGAAGCGCAGGAACGGCCCGGCCGAGTTCTCGCCGGAGCGGTACGACTTCAGCACCACGTTCGACGAGATACTGAGGCTCGGCGCCACGCCCGTATGCAGGCGGTCCTCGGGGACGTGGGCGATGCCCGCCTGGATCGCCTTGCGCGGGTCACCGGTATGGAGGGCCACGCCTGCGACCCGAATCGAGCCCGCCGTAAGCGGACGCAGCCCGGTCACCGCCTCGGCGAGCTCGCGCTGCCCGTTGCCGGCGACGCCGGCGACACCGAGGATCTGCCCGGCATGCACCTTCAGCGAGACGTCGTGGACGGCCTCGACGCCGCGGTCGCCCTCGGCCGACACTCCCTCGAGCTCGAGCAGCAGCTCACCGATCTCCCGCTTCTCCTGCGGCCGCTGGTAGGTGTGCAGCTCGCGCCCCACCATGAGGGCGGCGAGCGACTGGAGCGTGCTCTCCGCGGTCTCGACGGTGGCGACCGAGCGGCCGTCGCGCAGCACCGTGACGCGGTCCGAGACCGCCATCACCTCGTGCAGCTTGTGCGAGATGAAGATCACGGTGCGCCCGTCTGCCGCCATGGCCCGCAGCGTCTCGAACAGCGCCGCTGCCTCCTGCGGCGTGAGGACGGCGGTCGGCTCGTCGAGGATCAGGATCCGGGCCTCGCGATAGAGCGCTTTCAAGATCTCGACCCGCTGCTGCTCGCCCACGGAGAGCTGCCAGATGCGCGCCCTGGGATCGACGGCCATCCCGTAGCGCTCCCCGAGCTCGGCCACCCGCTCCTCGATCGCACGCGGGTGAAGGCGGAACGACCGGCCGACGTCGCTCTGGTCGCCGAGCATGACGTTCTCCGCCACCGTGAACGGCTCCACGAGTCGGAAGTGCTGGTGCACCATGCCGATCCCGGCCAGGATCCCGTCGCGCGGAGTGTCGAAGGCAACCGGAACGCCGTGGACCTCGAGCTCCCCTTCGTCCGCCCGGTAGAGGCCTGTAAAGATATTCGACAGCGTGCTCTTGCCGGCGCCGTTCTCGCCGAGCATCGCATGCACTTCGCCCTCCAGGGCCTCGAAGTCGACGCGGTCGTTCGCGACGACGCCCGGGAAGCGCTTCGTGATCCCACGGCAAGCGATCGCCGGGCACGCACCTCTGCCCGCCAGGGCGACTGCTCCAGGCTCCGCGGTGGGGTTCATAAGGGGAGGGCACCTGGTCGGGGGGGGCGGCCCCCG
>Ga0302299_10000063_pt1 | contig 41264 bp, 34 predicted proteins | sample III_Fen_N3_4_FD_198795 | JGI IMG/M metagenome (GOLD analysis project Ga0302299, IMG submission 198795) | Peat permafrost microbial communities from Stordalen Mire near Abisko, Sweden - III_Fen_N3_4 | ecosystem: Environmental > Terrestrial > Soil > Wetlands > Permafrost | place: Sweden: Abisko...
TGCGGTGCGGCGACCCCGGCCTCGCCGAGATCGTGTGGAACACGCCGGCTGCGTTTCGCGGCGCCTACTTCTCGGACCGCGTCCGCGATTTTCTGTGTGACCGGGTCGCGATCGAGCTCGACGCCGAGGCGCCGATCGAGGCGGGCGGCGAGCTGCTCGGCCGCTGCCGCCGCGTCGAGCTCGGGCTGGCGCCGCCGGTGACGATCGTGGCGCTCGGCCCCAGGCCTTGATCAGCGCCAGCGCCCCGCGTTGCGCCGCCGGGCCTCGTCGGCGACCTCGATCGGCACGATGGCCTTGCCGACCGGGGCGAGCGCGCAAGCGGCGAGCTTGAGGTGCTGGATCCCAAACGGGATCCCGATGATCGTGACCAGGTTGGCGAACGCCGCGACCACGTGACCGATGGCCAGCCAGAGCCCGGCGACCACGAACCACAGCACGTTGCCGACGAGACCGAGCACGCCCGTGCCGAGGTCTCGCCGGCCGGTGAGCTCGGCGCGGTCGATCGCCTCGTTGCCGAACGGGAAGAAGCAGAAGCTGCCGATCACGAAGCACGATCGCACCCACGGAATGCCGACGATCGAGATCGCCATCACGAGGCCGGCGAGCCACCAGCCCAGGCCCATCGCGAAGCCGCCGAACACGAACCAGATCACGTTGCCGATCGCACGCATGGCACCCCCGTGCGGCGATCGTAGCATGCGTCCCGGGCTGGCTCGCCCGACCTGCGTGACCACGCCCTCAGGCCGTGCGGGCAGGGCGCTCGGCCGCGAGCGCGGCGGCGAAGAACGTCGAGCTGGCGGCGAGGGTGGCGACGTAGTCGCGGATGTCGTCGCGGGCGCGCGGCGAGAGCGCGGAGAACGGCGCGACGTGCTCGTCGGGGACGTAGCGGAACGTGAAGTTGACGCGCCGGGTGCGGAAGCCCGCGATCGCCGGCGGCAGGTCGAGCGCCTGCTTGTCGTCGACGCGCTGGACGCGGTGCAGCAGGTCGTCCTTCCAGGTGGGGCCGCCGAACACTTGCAGCGAGCCGTCGTCGAGCCACTGGGTGCGCACCGGTGGGGCGTCGCGCGCGCCGCGGCGCACGAACTGAAACCGCGCGCGCTCGCCCAGCGACAGCGAGCCGACCGGGCCGGGCTCGAAGTCGCGGTGCTCGCCGACCCGGGCCGCGTCGATCGCCCGGTCGCCTTCGAGCCGGTCGCCGTAGAAGTTCACCAGGCAGGTGTTGAGGTGCCAGCGGCGCGGGACGACGCGCGGTGGGAAGCCCTCGCGGACGCGGCGCTCGATCTGGGCGACCAGCCGGCCCAGCACCGGCGGGAATGGCTCGGCGGCCACCGCGACGTCGTAGGTCCGCCGGGGCGGCTCGTAGTAGCCCAGGCACGCGAACTGCCAGTTGCCGAGCCAGTAGACCGGGCGGAGCAGCGCGCGCTGCTGCTTGCCGGCCGGCGGCGGGCGGCGGGTCGAGAACCGCAGCTCCCAGAGCGGGACCAGGGTCGCCAGCCAGTCGAAGATCTCGCGACGCGCGCGCGCGTCGACGAAGCTCGGCTCGTAGACGTAGCAGGGGTCGGCCGGCGGCGGACGCGAGAGCACCGCGCGGAGTCTACAGCTTCGGGGGCCGGCGGCTACCCGGGGCGACACGCCGGGGCGCGCGGGAGTGCGGCTGCGACCGGTGGCCGCGGCGGATCGACGCAACCGCTGGGCGCGGCGGCCGATACCCGGGAGATGATCGACTGGATCTTCCGGCCGCAGTGCGCGGCGTGCGGTGCGCCGGCGACGACGCTGTGCGCGGCGTGTCAGGGGTCGCTTGTCGAGCTCGGGCCGGCGTGTCCGCGCTGCGCGGAGCCGCTCGGCGAGCCCGCGCGGAGCCTGGACGAGGCCCGGGGCGGGGCGGGGCGCGGCGGGCCGTGCCGGCGCTGCGCGATCGCGCCGCTGCCGCTCGACGGGGTGGTGGCGCCGTGGTGGTTCGGCGGGCAGCTCGCGTCGGCGATCCGCCGGCTCAAGTTCGCCAACCGGCCGCATATCGCGCGCGACGTCGCGCCTTTGTGGGCGCCCGCGCTGGCGGCGATGGTCGCGGCGCAGGAGGCGATCGTGGTGCCGGTGCCGCTGCACTGGCGGCGGCGCTGGCGGCGCGGCTACGACCACGCGTGGTTGCTCGCGCTCCATGCCTGTGCGGCCATGCGGATCGCCCCGCCCGTGAGCGCGCTGCGCCGGGTCCGCCACGCGCCGCCGCAGAGCACGCTGCCCGCGGCGGCGCGCGCGGCCAACGTCGCAGGTGCGTTTGCGGCGCGGACCTGGGTCGCCGGGCGCGCGGTCGTGCTGGTCGACGACGTGATGACCACGGGATCGACGCTCGCCGCGTCGGCGCGGGCGCTGCGGGCCGCGGGCGCGGCGTCGGTGACCGCGCTCGTGCTGGCGCGCGCTACTTTCGATCGAGGATGATGAGCTCGATGCGATCGTTGATCTTGGCCGCGCCGCGCTGATCGGGCGGGACCAGCGGCTTGGCCCCGCCGAACCCGCGCGGCTCGACGCGCGCCGGCGCGACGCCCCACTGGACCAGCCACTCGCGCACCGCCTGGGCCCGCTTCTCGGAGCGCGTCTGGTCGGCGTCCGGATCGCGGGTCGGCTGGACGTGCACGGTGATGCGCAGCCGCAGGATCTCGGGGTGCGCGCGCATCGTCGCGCCGACCTGGCCGAGCACCGGCAGGCTCGCGCGGGTCAGCTTGTTGCCGTTGAACTGGATCGGATCGAGGGTCTCGATCCGATCGGGCGACAGGACGATGGTGGTGTCGCCCTTGTCGGGGCAGCCGTCGTCGTCCTGGAACCCGTTGATCGTCTCGGGCTGGTTCGGGCACTTGTCCTGCGCGTCGGGGATGCCGTCGTGGTCGTTGTCCGGATCGGGGCAGCCGTCGAGATCCTCGAAGCCGTCCTTGTCCTCGGGCTCGTTGGGGCACTTGTCGATCGCGTCGGGGATGCCGTCGCCGTCGTTGTCCTTGTCGGGGCAGCCGTCCTCGTCCTGGAAGCCGTCCTTGTCCTCGGGGTCGAGCGGGCACTTGTCGACGGCGTCGGGGATGCCGTCGTGATCGTTGTCCGGATCGGGGCAGCCATCCTCGTCCTCGAACAGATCTTTATCTTCGGGCTCGTCGGGGCACTTGTCGACCGCGTCGGGGATGCCGTCGCCATCGCGGTCGCGCTCGGCGGCGGCCGGGTCGCTGGCGCGGAGCGGCGCCACCGCCGGTGCGCCCGGGATGAACGCGAGCGCGAGCACGCCGCGCAGCTCGGGCGTGCCGAGCGCGTTGGTGACGCCGCGGCCGGCGGCGAACCCGATGGTGAACCGGCGCTCGGCCTTCACGGTGATCCCGGCGAGCCACTCGACCGGCGACAGCGCGGTCGCGGCGGCCATGCCGCTTCCGTCGCTCGCCTGGCGGTGTCCCGACGGCGTGGCCTCGCCGAACAGCTCCGCCGTGGCCCACAGGCCGTCGGTCACGCGGTACGACGCGCCGGCGCCCCACGCGACGCCGCTCTGCTGCACGATGTTGGCGTACTCGGACTTGCCGCGCACGATCGGCCCGACGTTGACCGACAGCGCCATCCGCGACTCGAGCGCCGACGGGGTCCACGCGGCGAGCAGCAGCAGCCGGCCCTCGGGCTTGTCGGCGCCGGTGAACTGGCCCGCGGCCGCGGTCGGCAGCACGACGACGCCGCCGGCGCCCAGCGCGACGCTGCCAAACCTGCCGGCGCCGCGCCACAGCTGCGCCTTGAGGTTGATCGTCAAGTTGCCGGTCGCCGTGCCGCTGGCCGGCTCGACCGCGAGCCCGTCGCTCATGCCGGCCGCGTTCGTCGTCGCGCGGCGGCCGCTCTGCAGGTAGATCGGGAGGTGCACGCCGGCCTCGAACCGGTCGAGGAAGGCGTACGCGAGGCCAGGCTCGACCAGCGTGCTGCGCTCGACCAGCGCGTTGCGGATCGCCTGGCGGCGCTGGTTGTCGAAGCCCTCGAGCACCAGCGGATTGGACGCGTACGAGACCGTCGCGCCCGCGACCCAGCTGCCGCTGGCGCCGACCTCGGGGGACTGCACCTGGAAGCCGGTGCCGGTCGTCGCCGGGGTCGGCGCGAACACCTCGAGGTCGACGCCATCGGCGCGGGCGGCGGGGATCGCGAGGACGGCGATCGCCACGCCGGCGGCGGCCGCGGCGCGCCGGCGGCGCCGGCCGATCGCGCCGAGCGCCAGGGCCCCGCCGAGCGCGAGCCCGCCGCCGCCGCCGCCGCCTGCATCGCAGCCGCCGCCGCCGTGCGCGTCGACGAACACGGCGTTGCCGGTCAGCTGGACCTGGGCGTGCGCCACCGGATCTTGATCGAGGTACAGGGTCGCCGTCGCGGTGAGCGGGCCCGCGGCGGTCGCGACGATGGTCACGGCGAACTGCTTGGTCATCGCCGCCGGCAACGCGACGTCCGCCGGCGCGTGGTCGAGCTGGAACGCGGCCCCGGCGTCGAGCGCGATCGATCGGATCGTGAAGTCCACGCCGGGGTCGAGGTTGGCGACCTGGAGGGCGCCGGGCAGCGTGATCGGCACGCCGACGCCGACCTCGCCGAGGTCGATCACCGGCACCGTCGGGTCCGCGGGATCCGGCGGCGTGGCGACGCCGAACGCGACGTTGCGCAGGACGCCGGCGCCGGTCAGCGTGACGCTCTGCATCGGCCGCGCGTTATCGTTGTTGGTCAGCACGAGCGTGCCCGCCGGCGCCGGGCCGATGCTCGTCGGCGAGAACTTGACGAGGAAGTCGTGCGCGCCGCCGCCGGCGATCTCGACCGGGCTCGGATCGACCAGGTGCCACACCGGCTCCCCGGTCACCATGACCGCGCTGATCGACAGCACGGCTTCGCCGGTATTGTGGACCGTGACCGCCTGGACCGGCGCCTTGTCGCCGGGGTTGCGGAACGCCGAGGGGAAGCTCTCCGCCGCGTCGACCACGAGGGTGCGATCGATGCCGTGTCCGCTCACCAGGATCGTCGCCTGGTTCGGCCCGCCGGCGACGCCCACGAGCTTGGCCGACAGCATCAGCTGCTCGGGCTGGGTCGCCGGCACCGCCACGGTCGGCGCGTAGCTGATCGTCAGCGCGAACGATCCGCCGGGGGGGACGTGGGTCACCGCCGTGGGCAGGGTGACGTGGAACGCGGCGCTGCCGCCGGCCGCCGCGGTGATCGACGTGACGTCGAGGGTCGCCGCGCCGGTGTTGGTCAGCGCGATCGTCTTGGCGACCGGCGGGCCGTCGACATCGACGCCGCCGAAGTCGAACGCCATGGGGTCGACGGCGATGCCCGCGGAGATCGCGTTGCCGGTGATCGCGACGGCCTGGTCGGGGCCGGCGCTCGGGTGGATGCCGAGCGTGCCGCTGACCTTGCCGATCCGGTTGTTCGGCGTGGCCGTCACCGTGACGGTGAGCTGCTGATTCTTGGTGAGCGTCGTGCTGCCGGTCACGGCGATCGCGTACTCGCCCGCGGCGGTGCCCGCCGCCGGGGTGAACACGGGCGGGGAGATCACGACCGTGGCGTCGCCGGTGTTGGTGACGACGATCGCGAGCGCCGGACGCGCGTCGAACCGGAAGTCACCGAAGTCGAGGCTCGTCGGTGAGGGCGTGATGGTCGCGACCTGGCCGTTGCCGGTCAGCGGCAGCGACACGGCCGCGCTCGCGTTGGTGATGCTGCCGAAGCTCCAGTGCGCCGAGAACGCGATCGCGTTGGTGCTGGCGCCGGCGACGGTCGGCGCGAACGACGCGGTGAGCGGGATGGAAGTGTTGGCGGCGAGCGTGGTGGGGACCGAGGTGAGGTCGAACACGTAGCCCGCGCCCGTGCCGGTGAGCGCGGCGTGGAGGTCGACCACGTCGACGTTGCCGGTGTTCTTGAGCGTGAACGTCAGGGGCTTGGGGGCGCCGCCGATCGCGACATCGCCGAACGCCAGCGACGTGGGGGTGAGGGCGAGCACGCCTTGCCGCCCGGTGCCGCTCAGCCGCAGCGTGGTGCTGCCGTCGCCAGGATCGGGGTCGTTGCTCGTGATCGTGATCGTCGCGCCTGGCGAGGTCGGGCCCGTCGGAGTGAACGTCACGTCAAACGTCGCGGTGTTGGCGCCGCCCGCCGCGCTGATCGAGCAGCCCGTCGTGCAGCCCCGTGGGATCGTGTATTGCGCGGCGGTGGGCACGGACAGGCTGTAGGTCAAAGGCGCGTTGCCGCTGTTGGTCAGGGTGACCGTGGTGGTCACCGGGGCGCCCACGGGCACATCGCCGAACGCAAGGTCGGTGTTGACCACGAGGTTGGGGTGCTGGACCTGGCAGGTCAACTGCGCGGTGGTCGACGCGCTCGAGTCGCTGTCGCTGACGAAGGTGATGGTCTCGGTCTGCAGTCCGGAGGTGCTGGTCGAAGGCGTGCAGCGCACCGGCACGCTGGCCGGTGTGCCGGAGAGGACGAGCGGCGCGAACGTGCAGCTCGTGCCTCCATTGCACCCAAGTCCCGTGCCGAACACGAACGCAGTTCCGCTGATCGTCGCGCTGGTCACCGTCAGCGGCGCCGGGGAGGTCGTCGCCGTGTTGCTGACCACGACGGTGGCGTTGGCGGAGCCGCCCGCGTTGACGTTGCCGAAGTCGGCGCCGGTCACGCCGATGATCGCCGTGGTGCCGTTGCCGGTCAGCGCGACGCCGTGGGTGGCGTCGTTCGGGTCGTTGCTGGCGACCGTCACCGTGGCGGTCCGCGGGCCGGAATCGCTGGGGTTGAAATCGACCATGACCGTCGCGCTCTGGCCGGCGGTCACGGTCAGGCTCTGCGGCGGCGTGATCCGGTAGTCGCTGCTATTGGGTCCGTCGAGCGTGATCGCCGAGAGCACGAGATCGGCGTCGCCGGTGTTGGTCAGCGTGATCGGCAGCGTCTTGGTCGCTGGCGCGGCGCTGTCGTTGACCCGCACGTCGCCAAATGCGAGCGAGGTGGCCGGCGATACGCTGAGCGTCGGACCGGCATGCGCGACCCCGCGCCCGCCTATCCAGACGAGTAGCAACAACAGTCCGAGCCAGCGCTTCGACATGATTCAGCTCTCTCCTGGAGATCGCGGCCAGAGGCCCCCCCCCGGAAGCCGCATCCCGCGAATCCTACATTGTGGCGGGTGCGCCGTCACGGAAACCGAGCGGCCCGGCGCCGCCGGTGTGCGGCATCATCCGTCCGGACATCATCGCGACTCGCGGCTGGCTCGCCAGAAACTGCGCCGCGGCGCCCGCGCGGCGGCGATCTCGGCGTATAGAATCGCGGTCATGACGGAGACGCCGACCGGGTTGAAATTCGAAGACACCGTCGTGGGCACCGGGGCGAGCCCGGCGAACGGCCAGAAGTGCACGATGCACTACACCGGCTGGCTGTGGGTCAACGGAGCCAAGGACAAGAAGTTCGATAGCTCGCTCGACCGCGGCCAGCCGTTCCAGTTCCCGCTCGGCGTGGGCCGCGTGATCAAGGGCTGGGACGAAGGCGTCGCCGGCATGAAGGTCGGCGGCAAGCGCACGCTGCTGATCCCGCCGGCGCTGGGCTACGGCGATCGCGGCGCGGGTGGGGCGATCCCGCCCGGCGCGACGCTGGTGTTCGAGGTCGAGCTGCTCGGCGTCGGCTGACAGGCCGCGAGCTCGGCGAGCTGGGTGGCGGCCATCGCGCAGCGATAGGCGCCGCGCGGGAGCGTGCGGCAGCCGGCCATGAAATCTTCATGGAGCTCGCGGCGCACGGCTTCGTGGTCGGCTTCGGTCGACCGCGGGCCGTCGGGCTGCGCGCGCGCATCGTCGATGCCGAGCACGACGGCGTGGGTGATCAGCTCCTCGCACTCGCGCTCGCTCGGCGCCGCCGGGGCGGCCTGGGGATCGCTCCACGGTGGCCGGGGCGGCCGGCGCGGCGCCGGGCGCGGTGAAGGCGAGCCCGCCGCGCATGCGGCAACGAGGAACCAGGCGAACCTACGCACGATGCGGAAGATGTTAGCGTGTCCGGTATGGCGTTGTGGTTCGCCGCGTTGCTTGGCCTGATCCAGGGCCTCACGGAGTTCATCCCGGTGTCGTCGACGGCACACCTGCGGGTCGCCGCGGCGGTGTCGGGGCAGCAGGACGCCGGCGCGGCCTACACCGCGGTGATCCAGCTCGGCACCCTGGCCGCCGTGCTCGCGTATTTTGCCAAGGACATCGTCGCGTTGCTCGTGGCGATGGTGCGCGCGCCGGCGAGCCCCGATGGCCGGCTGCCGTGGCTGATCGCCGCGGGCACCGTGCCGATCGTGATCGCCGGGCTGGCCCTGAAGAAGCACATCGAGGGCGACCTGCGCTCGCTGTACGTGATCGCGATCGCGCTGGTCGTGGTCGGCCTGGGGATGGCGGTGATCGATCGCCACGCGAGCGGCCGGCTCGGTCGCGGGCTCGCGTCGATCACGTACTCCGACGCGCTGCTCATCGGGCTCGGCCAGACCCTGGCCCTCGTGCCGGGCGTGTCGCGGTCCGGTGCCACGATCTGCATGGCGCTGCTGCTCGGGTTCGCCCGCAGCGACGCGGCGCGGTTCTCGTTTTTGCTGTCGATTCCGGCGGTCGGCGGGGCCGGGATCCTCGAGGCGCGCAAGGCGTTCAGCGAGCTGGGCGGCGACGCGATCCCGTCGCTCGCCGTCGGGATCGGGGTCGCGGGCGTGGTGGGATACGCATCCATCGCATGGTTCATCCGGTGGCTCGGTACCCACCAGCTGGTGGGATTTGCCGTGTACCGGATCGCCGCAGGGCTCGCGCTGCTGGCGGCGCTGGCGGCCCGGCTGGTCCGCGATGTGCCATAGCGGGCGACGCACCGCGCAGTGAAAACCCGCGGTGGCGGCGTGCGGCACCTGCGACTACTGGTAGGCTCAGCTGTCCGTCCATTGAGGGTGCCCGATGACGATTCCTCGTCTGCGTCTCGTATGGCTCTGGTCGCTGGCGTGGCTGGTCGGCCTGGCGGTGTATTCACGCCCGGCCCACGCGCAGGCACCGAGCTGCCCCGGTAACAAGCCGGGGCGGTTCGCGGTGAAGATCGAATCGGCGCCGTCGGGCGCGGCGATCTACATCAATGACAAGGCGTGCCCGGCGATCGGCGTGACGCCGTGGGAGGGCAAGCTCAACAGCGGCGAGTACTCGGTGCTCGTCGAGGCGCCCGGCTACGATCTCGCGACCCGGCCGTTCCGGGTCGCCAAGGTCCGCAAGGCCCAGGAGCTGTTCGTCCCGCTGGTGAAGAAGCTCGACGCGCCCAAGCTCGACGTGCGCGCCGATGCCGACCGCAATCTGGTCGGCGCGCTGGTGCTGCTCGACGGCCAGCCGCAGGGCCCGGCGCCGCTGGTGATCGCGACGACGATCGGCCGCCACCTCGTGCAGATCAAGAAGGAGGGCTTCGAGGAGTCGTCGGCGTGGCTCGAGATCAAGGAGAACCAGGTCCAGGCGTACGCGCCGACGCTGAAGGAGATCGCCAGGCCGAAGTACGGCGCGATCGCGGTCGAGGCCGACCAGCCGGATGCCGAGATCTACATCGACGGCAACAAGCACCCCGACAACGCGCCGGCGGTGATCAGCAACGTGATCGAGGGCATCCACGTCCTCGAGGTGCGCAAGCCCGGCGCGGCGCTGTGGAAGCAGACGATCGACGTGCGGCCGGGGCAGCAGACCAAGGTGCGCGCCGAGCTCGGGGCGCCCCTGGTCGGCGTCGGCGTGGTCCGCGTGCTCAGCGACGCGCAGGGCGCGCGTGCGGAAATCGATGCGATCGACATGGGGCCGGTGCCGGTCGACATCAAGGACGTCAGGCCCGGCGATCACGTCGTCCAGGTCAAGGCGCCCGGGTTCCAGACCAGCGAGCGCCACGTCACCGTGACCGCGGGCGGCTCGCAGGTCGTGAAGTTCGATCTCGCGACCGACGTCTCGGCGGATACCGGGCTCGTCAAGATCGTGTCGGGCTCGCCCGAGGCGACGGTGTTCATCGACGGCGCGCTGGTCGGCAAGGTGCCGCAGGACAAGCGGCTGCCGCCCGGCGAGCACGCGGTGGCGGTGCGGCTCGACGGCTTCAAGCCGTTCGAGCAGAAGGTCCGGGTCGACGCCGGCCAGACCTTGACCGTGCAGGCCGATCTGAAGGCGGTCGGGCGGTTGCGCGTGCTGTCGACCCCGGCGGGCGCGGCCGTGCTGGTCAACGGCCTGCCGGCGGGCAAGACGCCGCTCGAGACCGACGTCGAGATCGGCGACGCGGTGGTGCGGATCGAGCAGCCCGGGTTCCAGGGGGTCGAGCAGACGCTCGCGATCACCGCCGGCAAGACCGAGACCGTGTCGCGCGAGCTCCACGCCGCCGCGCAGAACCCGAGCGAGGTCGCCGGCGTGCAGAGCGGGCTGTCGTCGTTCGGGGCGCGGGCGCTGCCGCGCGGCCACTCGACGGTCGATCTCGATCTCGGGTTCCCGTATTACTTCGACGGCCGGATCACCGTCGGGGTGGCCAGGCTCGAGCCGCTGGCGTTCGACGCCATGGTCGGGCTGCGCACGATGTTCGCGCGCACCGAGCTGGGGCTCGGCGGCCGGATGACGGTCGTCGACCAGGATCCGTTCTCGGCGGCCGCGTTCACCAACCTGTGGTATGGCAGCAAGCTGCTCGACGACTCCAAGCGCAACGGCGTGACGTGGGACGTCGGGGCGCTGGCGTCGCTGACCGCGCTGAGCCACGTCACGGTGACCGGGCGGGCCTACGCCGAGATCTGGAGCGATCGGCACTGCCCGGGGCTCGATCCGAACTCGGCCAACAAGTTCGATGGCACCGACCCGCTGCCGATCTGCCAGCAGCTACAGAACGGCCACATCTCGGCCGCCGACCGCGCCCGGGTGAAGAAGCTGCTGGGCACCGACGCGGCGACCAATGACGGCGCGTTCGGCCGCGACTCGGGCGCGCGGTTCATGCTCAGCCTGGTCGGCGAGATCGCGCTGCAGCAGCAGTGGAACCTGTTCGTCCTCATCGAGGGGGCGCCGTTCCAGCAGAGCGAGCGCGCGCTGTTCACCAGCCTGTTCGCCGCGTCGATGCCCGATACCGATCCGCAGATCTATGCGCGGTTTGGCTTGACCTACAAGTTCTGAGCCTGGCCGGGCGGCGCGTCGAGCCGGACGGCCTCGAGCCGGGATCCTTGGCGTGAGCTTGTTCTCGCGCACGGCGGCGAGCCGGAGGCGAGATCCACCGTGGTCGACGGCACGACGTTTCCGCGTCGTTTCGCCTCGCACGTCCCCGGGTTCCGTTCACAATCATCCGGAGACGCAATGAACCACACCGTCCTGCTGGTCGAGGGTGAGGAGGGGCTGCGCGAGATGATGCGTGACGCCCTCGAGTTGAATGGCTATGCCGTGGTGGCCGCGCCGGATGGCCAGGCCGCGCTGGAGGAGCTCGAACACATCGATCACGTCTGCATGGTGCTGGTCGACCTGCGGACGCCCCGGATGAATGGCCTCGACTTCCTGTCGAAGCTGCGCGAGCGCCCCGCGCTGGTCGATGTTCCGGTGATCGCGCACGGTTCGGCGCCGAGCCGCGCGCCCGTCGGGGTGACGCGCGTGCTGCAAAAGCCGATCGAGTTCGAGCAATTGCTGTCGGTGGTGCGCGAGTTCTGCACGTCGTAGCGGCCGCGCGGCTCCGGACGACCTACAATCGCGCGATGCACGGAACCATCTTGGTCGTCGATGACGACGTCGACACGGCGGCGCTGCTGCGCGACGCCCTGGCCAAGCGCGGGTTCGCCACCCACGCGGTTCACTCCGCGGCGGCGTGCCTCGACCGGCTGCGCGACCATCGCTGCGACGTGGTCGTGACCGACGTCCAGATGAGCGAGATGTCGGGGATCGATCTGTGCCATCAGCTCCGCGCCCAGCACGCCGAGGTGCTGCCGATCGTCGTGACCGGTGAGGCGGGCCTCGAGACCGCGGTCGCCGCGATCCGGGCCGGCGCGTTCGACTTCGTGACCAAGCCGGTCAAGCTCGACGTGCTCGCGATCGCGGTGGCCCGCGCGGTCGAGCACATCTCGCTCAAGCGCGAGCTCAAGCGGCTGCGCGAGGCCGACAGCGCGGTGGTCGCCGAGGGCATCGCCGGGACCAGCGACGCCGTGCGCGCGATGGTCGAGATGGTCTCGCGGGTCGCCGACAGCGACATCACGGTGCTGATCACCGGCGAGTCCGGCACCGGCAAGGAGCTGGTCGCGCGCGCCCTGCACACGCGGTCGTCGCGGCGCGATCAGCCGTTCGTCGCGGTGAACTGCGCGGCGATGCCGGGCCCGCTGCTCGAGAGCGAGCTGTTCGGCCACGCCCGCGGCGCGTTCACCGACGCGCACCACTCGCGCCACGGGCTGTTCGTCCAGGCCGAGCGCGGCACGATCTTCCTCGACGAGATCGGCGAGATGCCGCTCGAGATGCAGGTCAAGCTGCTGCGCGTCCTGCAGGAGCGCGTGGTGCGGCCGGTCGGCAGCGACGTCGAGATCGCCGTGCGCGCCCGCGTGGTCACCGCGACCAACCGCAACCTCGAGACCGAGGTCCAGGACAAGCGGTTCCGCGAGGATCTGTACTACCGGATCAACGTCGTGCCGATCGCCGTGCCGCCGCTGCGCGCGCGCGCCGGCGATATCCTCGTGCTGGCGCAGTACTTCCTGAAGCGCGCCGCCGAGCGCGCGCGCAAGCCAGTGCGCGGCATCTCGACCACGGCGGCGCGCAAGCTCCTCGAGTACGACTGGCCGGGCAACGTCCGCGAGCTCGAGAACTGCCTCGAGCGCGCGGTCGCGCTGTGCGCGCTCGACGAGATCACGATCGAGGATCTGCCGCCGCGCGTGACCGAGCACGAGACCGCCAAGGTCGTGATCTCCACGGCGTCGCCGACCGAGCTGGTCACGATCGACGAGATGTCGCATCGCTACGTCCGCCAGGTGCTCGCGATCGCGCGCGGCAACAAGACCCACGCGGCGAAGCTGCTCGGCATCGATCGCCGCTCGCTGTACCGCCGCCTCGAGGGGCCCAAGGCCGCCGAGGCCGTCGGCGAGGCCGGCGCGGATCCGAGCGACGGTTCGCCGACCCCGACCGAGTAGGGCCGCTACGGCGCGAGCGGCGCGAACGCGATCGCCGAGTACGCGACGGCGAGCTGGGGGCCGGGGTTGTGGTAGCCGTGGCGCTGATCGCCGCGGAACGTGACGACGTCGCCCTCGGCGAGCCGGTAGCGCTCGCCCGCCACGGCGAGCTCGACCGTGCCGCGCTCGCAGGTCAGGTACTCCCGCGTGCCCGGCGTGTGCGGGACGCCGGTCATCCGCGCGCCCGGCGGCAGCACCATGCGCTCGAGATCGAGCCCCGGGAGCGACTCGGGGAGCAGCTTGCGCACCGTGACCTCGCCGCGCTGGCGGACCGGCAGCTCCGAGGCCGGGATGTGGCGCGCCGCCGGGCTCGGCGCGGCGAGCAGCTCGTCGAGCCGGACCTGGAGCGCGTTGGCCGCCCGCACCAGCACCGCGAGCGTGGGGTTGGCGGCGCCGGACTCGAGGTGGGTCCAGGTCGCGCGCGGCACGCCGGCGGCCCGGGCGATCTGCTGCTGCGACAGCCCGCGCGCCACGCGCAGCGCCTTGATGTTGTCGGCGAGGTGGTCGCTCGGGGCGGCGGTCGTGGGCGGCATGGCGTGCGTGAGCCTCCGGACAATAGACTAGCGTAATGGACGACCAAGTGGCGGTGGCTCGTTGTGTGGCCTCCTGCCAACGTAATAGCAAAAGCGATGACAGGTTGTCCGGAGCTGACTAGGGTGTTCCGCAGGAGGCAATGATGGAGGCAATGATCGACATCCGGGGGCAGGGCGCGCTGGTCACCGGCGCGAGCCGGGGGCTCGGGCGGGCGCTCGCCGAACACCTCGCCGCCCGGGGCGCGCGCGTGGCGCTGGTCGCCCGCGAGCTGGCCCCGCTGCGCGAGGTCGTCGCGGCGATCCGCGCCCGCGGCGGCGACGCCCACGCGATCGCCGGTGACCTCGCCGCCAAGCCGGCGATCCACCGGATCGCCGGTCAGGCGCAGGGCACCGTCGGCGAGATCGGCATCTTGATCCACAACGCGAGCACGCTCGGCCCCACGCCGCTGCGGCTGCTGCTCGACACCGAATGCGAAGACCTGGCGGACGTGCTCGAGACCAACCTGGTCGGCCCGTTCCGGCTGACCAAGATCCTGGCGGGCGCGATGGCGATCCGCGGCGCCGGGACGATCGTGCACATCAGCTCGGACGCCGCGGTCGAGCCGTATCCGCGCTGGGGCGCCTACGGCGCGTCGAAGGCGGCGCAGGATCACCTGAGCCGGATCCTCGCCGCCGAGCTCGATGGTACCGGCGTGCGGGTCCTGGCGGTCGACCCCGGCGAGATGGACACGGCGATGCACGCGGCGGCGATGCCCGGAGCCGACCCCGGCGCGCTGCAGCGGCCCGCGGCGGTGGCGGCGCGGATCGTCGCGATGATCGAGCAGGCCGGGCGGGCGCCGAGCGGCGGCCGGCTGATCGCGGCGCGCTGGGAGGCGGCGCCGTGACGCCGGCCGCGATCGCCGGCCGCGGGGCGGAGCTCGGCGAGCCGCCCCCGGCGCCGCGCCTCGAGCTCGCCGCCGACGAGGTGCCGCGCCACGCGATCCGGCTGGTGCAGGTCGCGGGGGGGGATCCACCGCGGCTGCGCCGGTTCGCGGAGCTGCCGCAGCTCCTGCGCGCCGGCGATCTGGTCGTCGTCAACGACGCGGCGACGCTGCCGGGTTCGCTGCCGGGCCGCGCCGCGCGCGGCGAGCCGTTCGAGCTGCGGCTGTCGGGGCCGATCGACGCCGGGCGGCTGTTCGGCGTGGTGCTCGGCCCAGGCGATCACCGCACGCGCACCGAGCACCGCGCCGCCCCGCCGCGGGTCGAGCGCGGCGACTGCGTGGTGGTCGCCGGGATGTCCGCCACCGTCGCCGGCGCGGCCGGTCGGCGGGTCGAGCTCGTCGTGCGCGGCGACGGCGATGCGCTATGGCAGGCGCTGTACGCCGTGGGCGCGCCGGTCCAGTACGCACACCGCCCGGCGCTGCTGCCGCTGGGGTCGGTGCAGACCGCCTATGCCGCGCGGCCGTGGGCGGCCGAGATGCCGTCGGCGGGCCGACCGCTGACCTGGGAGGTCATGCTCGGGCTGGGCCGCGCCGGGATCTCGGTGGCGGCGCTGACCCACGCCGCGGGCCTGTCGTCGACCGGCGACGACGCGCTCGACCGCGCGCTGCCGTGGCCGGAGCGCTACGAGATCCCGCGGCGCACCGCCGAGGCGGTCGGCCGGGTACGGGCGCGCGGCGGGCGGGTGATCGCGATCGGCACCACCGTGGTGCGCGCGCTCGAGGCCGCCGCCGGCGAGGCCGCGCGGGTGGATGCGCGCAGCGGCGTTCGCGCCGGCTCGGGCATCGCGACGCTGCGGCTCGACGCCGCCTACCGGCCGCGCGTCGTGTCGGGCCTGGTCAGCGGGCTGCACGCCCCGGGCGAGAGCCACTTCGATCTGCTGGCGGCGTTCGCCGCGACCGATCGGCTGCGCGACGCGATCGCCCTGGCCGCGCGCCACGGCCTGTCGAGCCACGAGCTCGGCGATGCGTGCTTGATCCTGCCGGCGTGATCGCGCTCAGGCGCGACCGAGCCGGCCCAGCACGAGCAGCTGACCGAGCGCCGCGGCGACCGCGGTCTCGACGCGCAAGATCGGCGCGCCGAGCGAGACCTTGGTGAAGCCGCGCGCGACCAGGGTCTCGACCTCGCGGTCGATCCAGCCGCCCTCGGGGCCGATCGCGAGGCACACCGGCGACGCCGCGCCGCGGACCGCGCGCTCGATCGGCGGTGCGCCGGGGTGGGCGACGAGCTTTTGCCCGGGTGGCGCGGACGGCGTGGGCCAGCGGGCATCGAGCAGCGCCATCAAGCGGCGGTGGATCGCGATCGCGGGGAGATGCGTCGTCGCGCCCTGCTCGGCGCCGAGCCGGGCCGCTAGCGCGAGCGCCTCGGGCGCGAGCCGCGGCGACCGCAGGTAGCTCTTGTCGACCCGCCAGGCGTTGGTCAGCTCGATCCGAGCCACGCCGAACGCCGCGGCCGCCTCGATGACCCGGGTCAGCACCTTGGGCCTGGGGATCGCGAGCACCAGCTCGATCGCCAGCGGCGGCGGCGCGGGCTCGGCCAGCTCGAGCCGCAGCGTCACCGCGGCGCCATCGTCGGCGATCACCTCGGCGCTGCCGACCCCGCCGCCGATCACGCCGGCGCGCAGCCGCGATCCCACCACGGCGCCGAGCACCGCGCGCACGTGGACCGCGCGGCGATCGCGCAGCGTGCACGTCGCGTCGCCGGCAATTTCCGCGGGTTCCACGAGCAAGAGATTCACGGAAGCGGCGGATGATGGCGCGGTCCGCACGCCTCGTCCAGCGCTGCGCTATAAACCCGGCATGGCCACCCCCAAGCTCGATGCCGGCGAAGTCAAAGCACAGCTCGACGAGCTACCCGGCTGGAGCTTGCGCGGCGACAAGCTGCACCGCGAGTACAAGTTCGCCAACTTCGTCGAGGCGTTCGGCTTCATGGCGAGCGCCGCGCTGGTAGCCGAGCGCATGAACCACCACCCCGAGTGGTCCAACGTCTACGCCACGGTGGTGATCGACCTCACCACGCACGACGCCGGCGGGATCACCGCGAACGACTTCGCGCTGGCGACCGCGATGGAGCGGCTGGTCGGTCGCTAGGAGGTTCCGCGCGCGCTGGGCAGCTCTACATCAGGCCTGCGGCGCGGTAGGCCTCCAACGCGTCGTCGTAGGCCGGGGGCGCCGTGGCCGGGGCGCCGCGGGGCTGCGCTACAGTCGCCGGATGGCGTTCGTTCAGGAGCCTCCGCAGCTCGGCAATCAGTTCGACGACGATCCGCTGCTGGTGTCGTGGATCGCCCGGTTCTGTCCGGAGGTCGCGGCCGAGCTGCGCGAGCTCGGGACGGTGGCGGTCGAGTGCTACGCCAAGCAGCTCGCGGATCGCGGCAACGAGCCGGTGCTCACGCAGTGGGACGCGTGGGGCAACCGGATCGATCGGATCGACGTCTCGCCGCTGTGGCGCGAGGCCCAGGTGCTGGCGGCGGGCCACGGCATGGTCGCTGCGGCGTACGAGCCCCGGCACGGCGCCCACGCGCGCACCCACCAGTTCGCGATCGCGCACGTGCTCGGGCCGTCGCTCGACATGTATGCCTGCCCGCTCGCGATGACCGATGGCGCGGCGCGCGCGCTGCTGGCGAGCGGCAACCAGCCGCTGATCGAGCGCTACGTGCCGCGCTTGACCAGCCGCGATCCGGCCGAGATGTGGACGAGCGGTCAGTGGATGACCGAGCGGATCGGCGGGTCCGATGTCTCGCGCACCGAGACGGTGGCGCGCCGCGACGGCGACAGCTGGCGGCTGTACGGGACCAAGTGGTTCACCTCGGCCACGACGTCCCAGATCGCGCTCACGCTGGCGCGGCCCGAGGGCAACCCCGCGGGGAGCCGCGGGCTCGCGCTGTTCCTGGTCGAGCTGCGCGACGGCGCCGGCCGGCTGCGCAACATCGAGGTCAACCGGCTGAAGGACAAGCTCGGCACGCGCAAGGTGCCGACCGCGGAGCTCACGCTCGCCGGGGCACCGGCGATGCTGGTCGGCGCGCTCGGCGATGGCGTCCGCGCGATCGCGCCGATGCTGGCGGTCACCCGGACGTGGAACGCGGTGCTCGCGACCAGCGCGATGCGGCGCGGCCTGGCGCTCGCCGGGGACTTCGCCCGCCGGCGCAGCGCGTTCGGGGCGGTCCTGGCCGACAAGCCGCTGCACGCCGACACGCTGGCCGGGATCGAGGCCGAGTACGCCGGGGCGTTCTGCCTGGCGTTCCGCTCGGCGTCGCTGCTCGGCCGGCTCGAGCGCGCCGCCGGCGGCGAGGCCGACGAGCTCGCCGCGCGGCTGTCGCGCGTGGTGATCCCGATCGCCAAGCTGGTCACGGGCAAGCAGGCCGTCGCCGTGACGTCGGAGGCGATCGAGGCGTGCGGCGGGGCCGGCTACGTCGAGGATACCGGGCTGCCGCGGGTGCTGGCCGATGCCCAGGTGCTGCCGATCTGGGAGGGCACGACGAACGTGTTGTCACTCGATACGCTGCGCGCGCTCGCCAGCGGCGCCGGCGCCTTGGCGCTGCACGCCGAGCTCGAGGACCAGCTCGCGGCGGCGCGAGATCCCGGGCTTGCCCAGCCCGCGGCGCTCGCGCGCGCGGCGATGCACCACGCGACGGCGTGGCTCGGCGACGCGATGGCGGAGCCGGCGCGGCTCGAGGCCGGGGCGCGCCGGTTCGCGATGACGCTCGGCCGAAGCCTCGAGCTCGCGCTGCTGATCGGCCACGCGCAGTGGTGCCTGGACCACGGGTTTGGACCGCGCACCGCGGCGGCGGCGCGGCGGTTTGCGCGCAGCGCGGTCGACCTGATCGGCGACGCGGCGCTCGACGATACCCGGCTGCTCGTCGCGCCCGCGTGACGCCCGGCCGGGCGCGGGCTCGGGGGATTCGCCGCGCCGTTCGGCGCAGCGGATCGGACCGGCCGATCCCGCCGAGCCATCGCCGATCGGGCTGGTGCGCGCGGTCGAGCCACGCCCGTTCGCCGTGGCGCCTCGCGCTCGGCGCGGCTCGACGTCCTCGACCCGTCATCGCCTCGGTTTTCCGCCCCGAGCGACTCGCACCACCCCAGCGCTGCGCGACCGCGGCCGCCCTCGCTTGACAGCCGCGCGGCGTGCGTCGACGCTCGTCCACCATGGCGGTGGAGTCGAGCATCACGGCAGTGACGTTGTACGCGCGGGGCGCGCGGGTGCGCCGCACGGCGACGATCGCGATCGCCGCGGGGCAGACGCGGGCGCGGATCGGCGGCTTGCCGGTCGCGGTGCTCGACGACACCGTGCGGATCGAGGCCGCGGGCGCGGTGGTCGTCGCGGCGCACGTCGGGCTCGACGCGCCGCCGCCCGAGGTCGCGGCCGGCGAGGAGTCGCCCGAGCTCCGCGCGCTGCGCCTGCGGGTCGCGCGCGCCGACGCCGAGGTCGAGCAGATCGACGCGGCGCTCGCCGTGCTGGCGGCCGCGCCGGTCGCGCTGCAGGCGCCGGGCACCGACGACGGCGCGCCGCCGGCGGCGTGGAGCGCGGTGGTCGAGGCGCGCCGGGCGCTGGTGCGGCTGCGGACCGAGCGCGATCTCGCGCTGCGCGACCAGGTGGCGGCGGCTCGCCGCGAGGCCGACGAGGCGCGCCTCGCGCTGGCCGCCGCGGCGGACCGCGATCGCCGGGGCGGCACGGCGCGGCCGGCCAAGCTGCACGAGCTGCGCAAGCACGTCGAGCTCGAGCTCGAGGGGAGCGGCACGGTCACCGTCGAGCTCGAGTACCAGGTCGCGGCGGCGCGGTGGTCGCCGAGCTACGTCGCCCGGCTCGACGGCGAGCGCGTGACGCTCGAGCTGCGCGCGACCGTGGCCCAGGCGACCGGCGAGGATTGGACGGGCGTCGCGCTCCGGCTCTCGACCGCCGAGCCGGAGCGGTTCGCCACGCTGCCCGAGCTCGCCGCGCAGCGGATCGGCCGGCGCCAGGCCGAGGTCCCGCGCACCGGGTTTCGCCCGCCGCCGAGCGGCGCCGCGGCGCTCTACCACGACTATCTCCGCAGCTTCCCCGACCACCGGTCCAGGCCGAGCCGCGCCGTCCGGAGCGCGGCGGCGGCCGAGGCAGCAGGCGCCGCGGACGACGACGCCTTCAGCACCGCGGTGCAGACCGCCGTGTTCTCGCCGCCGGGGGGCGCGCCACCGCCGGCGACCGGTGCCGCGCCGCCGCGCGACGCGGCGCCGGCGCCGATTCCGGTGCCGGCCTCGGTCGCGATGGCCAAGACGGTGATGCTCGGCGCGCGCGACACCAGCGACGACGAGCTCCGGCGGACCCGCGTGATGTCGTTCGCGGCCGGCCCGTCGCCGGCCGCCCCGTCGCCACCCCCGGTGATCGCGCGGCCCCCGGCGCCGCGGCTCGACTACGGCGACCTCCGCATGGCGCCGGCTGGCTCGCCGGAGCGCGGCACGCTGATCCCGGCGCCCCGCGATCCGCGGCTCGCCGCGGTCAGCCGGGAGGTCGGGGCGGCCACGGCGCGGCTCGAGGCACGGATCGAGGCGCTCGCCCTGCCGCGCGGCCACGCGACCGATTGGCCTCACACGTACGATTACGCGTTCACGGCCGACGGCAGGGTCGATGTTCGATCCGACGCCGCGTGGCACTCGATCGCCGTGACCGCGGCGGCGGGCACGGCCAAGCTGCGCCACGTCGCGGTGCCGCGCGCGCAAGCCGACGTGTTTCGGCTCGCGGCGATCGCGAACCCGCTGCCCGGCCCGCTGCTGCCGGGGCCGATCGACGTCTACGATCGCGGCAGCTTCCTGGTCACCAGCGAGGTCGGCCAGACGCCGCCGGGCGCCACGGTCGAGGTCGGGCTCGGCGTCGATCCCCAGGTCAAGCTGGCGCGCAACACCGAGTTCCGCGAGGAGACCACGGGCGTTTTGCGCGGCGGGCTGCGCCTGCACCACGCGATCGCGATCGACATCGACAACCTGTCGGACCGCGCGATCGATCTCGAGGTCCGCGAGCGCCTGCCGGTGACCCGCGATGCCGACGACGAGGTCGAGGTCGTGGTCGGCCGCGTCGAGCCGGCGTGGGATCGCCTGGCGCCCGACCCGGGGTCGCCGCGCGAGCTGGTGGTGCGCGGCGGCTATCGCTGGCGGCTCGCCGTTCCCGCCCATGCCCAGCGCGTGCTGCGGGCCGCGTACGAGGTGCGGATCTCCGGCAAGCTCGAGCTGGTCGGCGGCAACCGGAGGGAGCCGTGAGCGCGCCGCGGGTGGTGACCGCGCCGATCGCCTCGGTGACGGTGCTCGAGGACCGCGCGGCGGTGGCGCGGCGCGGCCACGTGTCGCTCGCGCCGGGCCAGCATCGCCTGGTGATCGAGCGCGTCGCGCCGGCGCTGGTCGACAAGACGCTGACCGCCAGCGCGACCGGCGCCCGCGTGCTCGACGTGCGCTGCGAGCGCGCGCTCGCGCCGTGGCGGGATCCGGCCGGCGGGTCCAGCGAGGCGGTGGCCGGCCTGCGCGCCGAGCGGACGAGCCTCCAGCTCGCGCGGCTGGCGGCGCTCGCCCGCGGGACCTCGGCGCGGGGCGAGGTCGCGGCGCTGGGCGAGATCGCGATCGCCGCGCTGCGCGAGCTCGCGGTCGACGCCGGCCGCGCGACCCCGCCGGCGGGCGCCGCGACCGCGCTCGCCGCGCTCGACGCCGACGACGCTGCGGCCCGGGCGCGCCGGGTGATCGCGGATCAAGAGGCCCAGGACCTCGCGGCGGCGATCGCGCGGCTCGATGATCGGATCGCGCACGCCGAGGCCGAGTCGGGCACCCAGGTCGCCAACCTCGTCATCGATCTGCTGGCCGACGCCGCGAGCGACGTCCTGCTCGCGATCGGCTACGTCGTGCCGGGCGCCGCGTGGCGGCCCTACCACCGCGCCGTGTTGACCCGTGGTCCGGAACCCGAACAGGCGCAGCTCGCGTGGCAGACCACCGCGTGCGTGTGGCAGGCCACCGGCGAGGACTGGGCCGCCGCGGACCTGGTGTTCTCGCTCGAGCGGCCCTCGCTCGGCGTCGCGCCGCCCGTGCTGGTCGACGACGAGCTCGGCGCCCGGCGGCGGGCCGAGACCGTGACCGTCGAGGCCCGCGACCAGGAGCTCCAGACCACCGGGCTCGGCGCGGCGCCTCAGGGCGCGCCGCAAGTGCCGGGCATCGACGACGGCGGCCTCGGCCTCGCGCTCACCGCGCCGCGCGCGACGATCCGGGCCGACGGCGCGCCGCACCGCGTGCCGGTCGGCGGCTTCACGGCGCCGGCGAAGCTCGATGAGGTCGCGATCCCGCTGCGCTCGCCGTGGGTCCACGTCCGCGCGCGGCTGGCCAACACCGGCGCGGCCCCGCTGCTCGCCGGCCCGGTCGACCTCGTGATGGCGTCGGGCTACATCGGCCGTACCGAGATCGGGTTCGTCGCCCCCGGCGAGCAGCTCGCGCTCGGCTTCGGGATCGACGCCGACGTCCGCGTGCATCGCCGCGAGACCCGCGATCGCGACGACGCCGGCCTGCTCGGCGGCTGGAACGTGCAGACCGTCCGGGTCGCGGTCCGGCTGTCGAACCTCGCCGCCGAGCCGCGCGAGATCGTGGTCACCGAGCGGGTGCCGATCTCCGAGGTCGAGCAGGTCGAGATCCAGACCTCGGCGCCCGACGCCGTGCCGCTGGGCGACGCCGACGTCGTCCAGGTCGTGGACCGCGCGATCGACGACCGCGGCCTGGTCACCTGGACGGTCGCGCTGCCGCCGCTCGGCCGCCGGGCCGTGACGCTCGAGTACCGCATCAAGAGCCAGCGCGGCGTCGCCGGGGTATGACGGCGGCGTGACCGCCATGGAGATGCTCGCGAACCGCGTGCGCAAGAACGCGCGCCACCTCGCCAAGTGGGCCAAGCGCGAGGCCATCACGTGCTTCCGGGTCTACGACCGCGATATCCCCGAGATCCCGATCACGGTCGATACCTACGAGGGCGCGCTGGTGATCAACGACTACCGCGAGTTCGAGCGCGAGGACGCCGACGCCTGGCTCGACGCCGCGGTGGCCGCCGTGCAGGCCGCGCTCGCGCCCACGGAGGTGTTCGTCAAGCGCCGCGAGCGGCTGGCCCACCACGCGGCGGGCCAGCAGTACGAGCGACAGGCCGATCGCTCGGTCTGGCGCACCGTCCGCGAGGGCGGCCACGCGTTCCGCGTCAACCTGAGCGACTACGTCGATACCGGCCTGTTCCTCGACCATCGCATCACGCGCGCCCGCGCCGCCGCCGAGCCAGCGCGCTCGATGCTCAACCTGTTCGCGTACACCGGCTCGTTCTCGGTCTACGCGGCCGCCGCCGGCATGCAGACCACGACGGTCGATCTATCCAACACCTACCTCGAGTGGGCGGCCGAGAACCTGGCGCTCAACCGCCTGACCAGCGAGCTGGTCCGCGCAGACGTGCGCGAGTTCCTGGCCTCGGCCCGGCGCGCCGGCCGGCGCTGGGATCTCGTCGTGGTCGATCCGCCGACGTTCTCCAACTCCAAGCGGATGGACGGCACCTGGGACGTCCAGCGCGACCACGCGGCGCTGCTCGAGGACGCCCTGGCGGTGTGCAGCGGCACCGTGTGGTTCTCGACCAACCGCCGCCGGTTCAAGCTCGAGCTCCCGGACGACGCGCTCGCGATCACCGACATGACCCGCGCGACGATCCCGCCGGACTTCCGCGACCAGAAGATCCACCACGCGTACCGCATCGCGCGCCGCCAGGTTTGACCGGGGGATGTTCAACGAGCGCGGACGGCATAGCCCGGCACGTCCGGACGGCGGGGCTCACCGGGAGATGTTACAGCGCGGACTGGCTCGCGGCGTCGAGCGCGCTGGCGAACGCGCCGCGCATGGCCCGCATGACGGTGTCGGCGGCGACCTCGAGCCGCGGCTTGAACGCGACCAGCGCGGCGTGGATCGCGCGGAGGTCGTCGGGCGAGGCGGCGAGCAGGGGCCGGTCCGCGAGGATGCGGGCGAGCCGCGTGGCGATCGCGTCCGGTCGCTGGAGGTCGTCGGGGATGCCGCGCGCGCGCAGCCGCGCGAGCAGCGTCGCGAACCGGTCCGCGGTTTCGGGCTCGCGCCAGCGCACCGCGGCGTCGTGCCCGAGGCCCGCCAGGTAGGCCGCGCGGTAGTTCGGGTCGTCGAGCAGCACGCCGTCGAGCAGCAGCTCGACGCCGATGTGCGCGACCGCGCGGCGCGGGCCGCGAGCGCAAAGGCGGCGGCCGAGGTGGTCGTCGAGCTCGCGCATGAGGCCCGTGACGACCGGCAGCTGGTGAAACACCGCGTCGGTGCGGTGGTGGAGGTCGATGCCAGCGGCCACGGTGGGATCGTCGGCGCCATCGACGCGGCCGCGGGTCATCGACGCGAAGTCCGGCAGCATCGCGCCCAGCACGAGACCCGGCACCGGGACGGCGCTGGACCAGCTGGCCACCGCGGCATGACCGAAGAAGTTCACGGCGTGACTAGACCATCGATCGAAGCGCGTGGCGATGGCGGTGCGGGTCTGACATCGCGGGGCACGGGCTCGTCACGGGGCCGCCGCGATGGTCGCGCCGAGCTGCGCCGCGGTACCATCCTGGCGTGCTCGTGCTCGGTCTCGATCTCGGTACGCAGAGCCTCAAGGCCGTGGTGTGCGACGCGGCGCTCGCGGTGCGCGGGCAGCACGCGATCGGGTACGCGACGCAGTACCCCGCGCCCGATCGCGCCGAGCAGGATCCGCGGACGTGGGAGGCCGCGCTGGGGCCCGCGATCGCGGGCGCGCTCGCCGACGCCGGGGTGGCGCCCGAGGCGATCGCCGCGATCGCGATCACCGGGCAGCTCGATGGCTGCATCGCGGTGGACGCCGCCGGCGCGGCGCTTCACCCCGCGTTGATCTGGCAGGATCGGCGCGCCGTCGCCGACGCCGCGCGCGTCGACGCGAGGCAGCTGTTCGCGGTGACCGGGCAGGTCGCCGATGCCGGCCACATGGCGCCCAAGGTCTCGTGGCTGCGCCGCGCGGTGGCGGGCGCGGTGCGATTTCACCAGCCCGTGAGCTACGTCGTCGAGCGGCTGACCGGGGCCGCCGTGATGGATCCGGCGCTCGCGTCGACCACGATGCTGTTCGCGCTGGCGACCCAGCGGTGGGCGCCGGCGCTGCTCGACGCGTTCGAGCTGACCGCCGAGGCGCTGCCGTCGGTGCGGCCGGCGTGCGAGGTCGCGGGGGGGCTGTCCGCCGCGGGCGCGCGGTTGACCGGGCTTCCGATCGGCACGCCGGTCGCGGTCGGCACCGGCGATGACTTCGCCGCGCCGCTCGGCGCGGGGCTGGTGGGGCCCGGGCCGATCCTGTGCGCGATCGGCACCGCGGAGGTCGTCGGCGGGCTGGCGGCAGCGCCGTGGCTCGATCCGGCCACCGAGCCGATGGTCGAGACCCACGCGTTCCCGACCGGCGCGTTCTTCGTCGAGAACCCCGGATGGATGGCGGGCGGCGCGGTGCGCTGGGCGGCGGGTATGCTCGGGCTCGGCAGCGATCGCGAGCTCGACGAGCTCGCCGCGGCGGCGCCGGTCGGGGCCGGCGGGGTCACGTTCGTCCCCGCGCTGGCCGGCGCGATGACGCCGGTGTGGCGACCGCACGCGCGCGGCACGTTGCACGGGCTCGCCGCCGGCCACGAGCGCGCGCACATCGCGCGCGCCGTGCTCGAGGGGCTCGCGTTCGCGGCGCGCGATGTCGTGGTGCGGCTCGGCGAGATCGGCGTGCGGGCGGACGAGGTGCTGCTGGTCGGCGGCGGCGCCCAGAGCCGCGTGTGGGGCCAGATCCGCGCCGACGTGATCGGCCTGCCGCACCTGGTCGCCGCGCGCAGCGACGCCGCGCCGGTCGGCGCCGCGATGATCGCCGCGGTCGCCGCCGGGCTCGCGCCGGATCTCGCCGCGCTCGCCGCGCTCGTGCCGCCGCCCACGGCGCGGTTCCTGCCCGACGCCGCGGTGGGGCAGGCGGCCGCGGACGCCTACGGAAGGTACCGCCGGCTGGTCGCGCAGCTCGCGCCGCTCGCGCGGTCGCCGTGGGCGTGACGGCCGCGTGGCGAACGCCCGTGCCGCGCTGCGCCTGCGAGCAAACCCGAGTAAGGTGGCCGCGATGCGACACCTGTGGTTCGGGGCCGCGCTGATCACCGGCTGCGCGTCGGAGCCGCCGCCCGCGTGCGTCACCGTCGATCCGTCGTGCGCGCCGCTCTACGCGCCCACGTTCGACAACGTGTACGGCCACACGCTGCGAGATACCTGCGGCGCGGCGCGCTCGTCGTGTCACTCGGCAGCCGGTAAACAAGGGGGGATGTCATTCGAGGACGAGGCGCACGCGTATGCCGCGTTGCTCGCCGGCCGGGTCACGCCGGGGGATCCGGCGTGCAGCAAGCTGATCGTGCGCACCGACTCGCCGGGCGCGGGCTACCAGATGCCGCCGGGCGATCCGCTGCCCGAGCCCGAGCGCTGCGCGCTGATCCAGTGGGTCCAGGCCGGCGCTCCCGGGCCGGGGCAGGCGCCGTGACGGGCCTTCGCGGCGCGCTGGCGGTGGCGATCGGCGTGGCCTGCGCGGGCGCGTGCGGCGGCGCTGGCGAGGGGCCGGCGCGCTCGATCGCGGAGCTCGCCGACCCGCAGACCTGCAACGAGTGCCACGCTACGCACGTCGCCCAGTGGTCGGCGTCGATGCACGCCTACGCGTCGGACGATCCCGTGTTCGTCGCGATGAACCGGCGCGGCCAGCGCGAGACCCAGGGGGCGCTCGGCACGTTCTGCGTGCAGTGCCACGCGCCGATGGCGGTCGCGCTCGGCCTCACCGACGGCACCAACTTCGATCCACAGGCGCTGCCGGCCGCGGCCCGGGGCGTCACCTGCTACTTCTGCCACAACATCGCCTCGGTCGAGGCGACCCACAATAACGGCCTGGTGCTCGCCAGCGATCAGACGATGCGCGGCGGTGTGCACGCGCCCGTCGACTCGCCGGCGCACCGCTCGGCGTACGACCCGCGGATGGATTCGACGACCAACAACTCCGAGCTGTGCGGGTCGTGCCACGACGTGGTCACCCCGCGCGGCGTCGCGCTCGAGCGCAGCTTCCAGGAGTGGAAGACCACGTTCTTCGCCGACGCCGATCCGCGGCACCACCTGAGCTGCGGGTCGTGCCACATGCCGTCGTCGACCGGCGTGATCGCCGATGCCCCCGGACTGGCCGTGAAGTCGCGCGCCAACGGGTTCCACGAGCACCTGTGGCCGGGCGTCGATCAGGCGCTGACCGCGTTCCCCGGGATCGACGTGATGGCTGCCGGGATCAAGCGCGATCTCGATCCGGCGATCGCGATCGTCGGGCCGGCGCCGTTCGCCAGCAACGTGCAGCCCGGCGGGATCTGCCTCGATCCGCCGGGCGTGCTGTCGGTCCGCATCGACTCGATCGGGACCGCGCACGACTGGCCCAGCGGCGCCGCCCACGACCGCCGCGCGTGGCTCGAGGTGATCGCCTACGACGCCGGTGACCCGACCGCGGATCCGCCGGTCCCGCCGCAGATCGTGTTCCAGAGCGGCGTGGTGGCCGACGGCGTGGATCCCGAGGACGCGGGCGATCCGGACCTGTTCGGCCTGTGGGACCGCACCTCCAAGGACGACGGCACCCCGGCGCACTTCTTCTGGGACGTCGCGGCCGTCGATAGCAAGCTGCTCCGGCCGCCGGTCACGCTCGACAAGAACTCCGCCGCGTTCGACCACTCGTCGACCGCCACGTTCGCCGTCGGCGCCGCGTTCACGGCGATCGATCACATCACCGCGCGGGTCCGGATCCGGCCGCTGCCGTACGCGATGCTGGCCGATCTGGTCGGCTCGAACGACCTCGCGCCGGCCGTGGTCGGCCAGATGCAGACGCTCGAGATCGCCGGCACCCAGCGGACGTGGAGCCAGGCGACCAAGGGCACCGGGGCGGCGATCAACACCAACTGCAGCCCGCGCTGACGCCGCGGGCCGGCAGCCGGTCGGGCCTGTCAGGCCTGGATGCAGAACTTGTAGACCACGGTGTCGTGGACCGCGCCGACCTGCGCGTCGATCGTGATCTCCCAGTAGCCGGGCATCCACGTGTTGATCTGCGACAGCGTGTACCGGCCTCCGCCCGTGCCCGTGACCTCGACGGTGTAGGCGCCCGTGCCGTGCTGGTGGTCCGGCATGAACGGCGTGACCGTCATCACGGCCTCGTCCTCGGGGGCGCCGACCACCCCGCTCGCCATCGCGTTGACCTGGAGCACCCAGGTGTTGAGGTTGCGCGCCGGGGGCGCGGGATCGGCGCTCACCAGCGTGAAGTGGAGCAGGCCAGCGGCGCCGTCGCGCTCGAGGTTGGCGGTGTAGACGTCGCCGCGCATGCTGGTCATGCAGGCGAGCGCCTCGTCGGCATCGGGCGGCGCGCCGCTGCCCCCACATGCGGCGACCGCGACGAATTCAGCCGAGACGGCGAGGCAGCGCAGGAGGTTCCAGCTGGGCACCCCCTGAGCGTACCAGCTCGGCGGCCGTCGGGTCATCCCGGCGAATCTCGCGGATCACGTGGGGCATCGGGCGCGGCGCCGAGCGGTTCGGAGCTCAGCAGCAGCATCGTGTCCTTGGCGAGCCCGGTGCCGCACGGCACCCCGGTGAACGTCACGCGCGCGATCGCGAGCTCGGCGGCGCCGCCGGTGCCCGCGGGCAGCGCCCACACCTCGGCGAGCTGCGCGTGCGGCCGCAGGAACGCGGTCACGGTCGAGTGGCCGGACGGGCCGTCGCCGCGGACCGGCTCGACGACGAGCTGCAGCGTGAGCTTGCGGATCGGCCGCGCGGCGGGGCCGGGCAGCCGCAGCGCGCGGCGCTGGACGATCCGCGTCGACAGCATCCAGGCTTCGCGGGCGGTCGGCGGCGCCGGCTCGAGCGTGGGCGCGAGCGCCGCGATCTTGGCCCGCAGCTCGGCCGCGGGGTCACACCAGGCGTGGAGCGGGACCAGGTGACCCTGGCGCGGCCCGCGCAGGTACAGCCGGTAGACGATCGGGGCGGCGTCGCCGCCGAGCTCTTCGACGACGTAGGCGATGCCGTCGAACCGGGACAGCCCGAGCACCGTCATGCAGTGACCGCGCGCCGCGTCGTCGCCGGTCACCCGCGTGGTCGCGGTCATGTAACCGAGCGAGCTGCGCAAGGTCGGCAGCGGTTCGTGGCGGTGCAGGTAGGCGTGGGCGAGCGCGCGCTGCATCCGGCGCGATCGGGCGAGCGCGATCAGGGCGGCGGGCGTCTGGGGCTCGCGGGTCACGGCGGTCATGAAGTAAGAACGTGCGAGCCGCCGGTTGGTTGCACGCAGAGATCGCGATCGCGACGCGATCTCGCGGTGGAAATATCGCCGACCCGGGGCCGGTTACGGGGTCTGGTAGATGACCTGGCGGACCACGCCGGCCTCGTCGGTTCGCGTCCACGTGCCGGTGCGGCGGCCCTGCGTCACCCTGCCTTCCACCACCGCGCCGGCTTCGCGCTGGCGCCACATGCCGTCGAGCACACCGTCGCGGTAGCTCGCGGTCAGGGTGACGTGGCCCAGGGGATCGTACTGGGTCCACGTTCCGGTCTTGCGGTCGGCCTGGAACTGGCCGGTCACCGCGGGCTTGCCGGCGCGGTATTCGGCGTAAGGCCCCGTCACCTTGCCGTCCTTGTAGGTCGTCTCGGTGGCGAGCTTGCCGTCGACGAACTTCTTGATCACGCCGTCGAGCTTGCCGCGCTTCCAGCTCTGCTCGAGCGTCGGCACGCCGTCGGTGGTCCACTCCTTCCAGACCCCGTGCTTGACGTCGTTGCGGTAGTGGCCCTCGACGACGACCTTGCCGCGGCTCGTGAGCTCCTGGTACACGCCCTCGGCCTTGCCCTGGACCAGGCGCTGGCGCGACGCGGGCTTCTTGTTGGGCCAGTAGGTCATCATCACGCCGGTGCCGGCGGTGATGGTGAACCGGCCGAGCTCGTTCTCGTTGCGGTCGTAGTAGATGAACTCGCCGTCGGGCACGCCCTGCGTGTAGTTGCCGGTGAACACGATCTTGTTGTCGGCCCACTCGGTCCACGGCCCGTCGCGCTTGTCGTCGAGGTAGTTGCCCTCGCGCTCCTTGTTGGCGTCGCGGTCGGCCCAGGTCCACAGCCCGTCGCGCTTGCCATGATCGTACTGGCCGTGCACGCGCATCGCCTTCTTGTTGCGCCAGATCGTGTACTCGCCGTCGAGCTTGCCCCGCCGATCGTACGACTCGTCGAGCAGGAGCTGCCAGGACTGCCAGATCTGGCGGCTGCCGCGCCGCACGCCCGCCGCGAGGGTCTCCTCGATCCGCAGCGCGGCGCGGGTGCCGACCGCGTGCGGTCCATCGAGCTTGCCGGCCACCCACTGCGCCGCGAGCACCAGCGTGCCGTCGGGCGCGTAGATCCGCTCGGGGCCGTGGGGCAGGCCAGCCCTGAGCGCGCGCTCGCGGTACAGCGAGCCATCGTCGAGCCAGCGCTTCTCGACCCCGGTGCCGTTCTTCATCTCGTACTCGCCGAGCACGTTGCCGGCCGGGCCGAGCATGCGCCACGTGCCGGACGGCAGGCCGCGGACGTAGCCGCCGGTCTCGACCACGGCGCCGCCCGCGGCCCGGCGTTGCCACGGCCCGTCGAGCCGGCCGTCCTTGTAGCCGCCGGTGATCTCGGGGCTGCCGTCGGGGAACACCGTGACGAACGGGCCGTCGCGCACGCCGTCGGGCCGGGTGCAGTACCAGCTGGGCTCGGGGGCGTGGGCGGCTTCGAGGTTCGCACCGGGGCCGCACACCACGCGGGGCGGCGGGATCGGCGGTACCAGCGCGCCGGCGTCGGGTGCGTCGAGCGCCACGGCGGCGATCGGATCACCGGGGGCGATCGGATCGCCGGCGTCGATCGCGGGCCGCAGCGCGCCGGCCGGGCGAGGCGGGGGCGCGCGGGGGGCCTCCGGGACCGTCTGCGGAGCGCTGGGACGTGACCCACAAGCGGCCGCGATCGTCAAGATGCACGCCAGGGTGCGAAGACCAACCACATCGTTAGTGTGCACGAAGCCGAGGCGAGGTGCGACGGGTCCGCTACGCTCCCGCGATATGACGGCACGCGCAGTTTTCGCAGTCACGTTGGGGTTCGTCGCGTTCGCTGGCTCGGCCGAGGCACGGCCGCGTCCGAACGGGCACATCCGCGGCAAGGCGTTCGAGGCGAACAAGACGTTCGGGCTCGGCCTCGAGCTAGGGGAGCCGACCGGGATCACCGGCAAGTACTTCCTGTCGGAGGATCGCGCGCTCGATTTCGGGATCGGCGACGCGTTCGCCTACGGCAACCGCGACGGCTTCCACATCTATGGCGACTACCTGTTCCACCCGGTGTCGCTGGCCTCGACCGAGGCGTTCGAGCTGCCGCTGTTCGTCGGGCTCGGCGGCCGGATCTGGGACTTCGACAACAACGGCGACACCGCGGTCGCGTTCGGCTTCCGCGTCCCGGTCGGCATCTCGTTCGACTTCAACGCCATCCCGCTCGACGCGTTCATCCAGGTCGTCCCGATCCTCGATATCTACTCGGGCTACCGCGCGCACTCGATCTACCCCGATCTCAACGTGTCGATCGGCGCGCGCTACTGGTTCAACTGAACCCCAGCGATCGCGCGCGCCGGGATCCGCGAGATCACCGGCGCAGCGCGCGGAACCGCTTCGCGTTGGCCAGGGCCTTGAGGCCGCGATCGATCCGCGCGCCGCGGATCCCTTCATCGCTCATCAGGTAGAACCCCGATGACCAGTGCTGAGGTGGTGGTGGTGGCGCGCGGAACACCACGGCGGAGCGCTCTCCATCGAAACGGATCGGGTCCTGCGAGATTGGGTTCATGGCTGACTCGTGGTGTCCTGAGGTGCTGCCATCGACTGCCGATCACGACGAGCTCGGTTATCTACGACTGCCTCTGTAACACATTCGCTCGCGTGCATTCGAGATGACTTCTGACGAGAACGCGGGTCGGACCCGCCGGTGACAACCGGGCTGTACGATCACAGCCGTGACAGATTCGGTTCCTCCGGTAGGCGACGCGCGCGACCCCGAGACGACATCGGCGCACAAGATTTCGGGCCTGGCCGCGCGCCTACAACCGCAGCGAGCTACGGTCGAGACCCACTTCGTCGCAGATCGCGTCGAGCGCCGGGCCGTCGGCGCCATGCCAGGCGAGCGAATCGATGTCACAAATGATCGGGCAGTCGGTACGCAGCGTGGCCAGCGTGCGATACAGCGCGGCCTCGGCGCGGTGCTCGCGCAGCGCGACCGCGAGCCGATCGGCGCCGCGCAGCGCGGTCGTCCATCGCGCAGGATCGTCGGGGATCGCGGCGAGCTGGCCATACGCGACGAGGATCTTGGCCGCCGAGCTCTTGCCCCAGCCGGGGAGCCCGGGGATGCCATCGGCGGTATCGCCGACCAGCGCGAGCAGGTCGGGGATCGACCGGGGGGCCACGCCGTGCTTCGCGACGACCGCCGCCTCGTCGAGCAGCTGGTCCTTGAACCGGTCCCAGCACACGACCCGGCCGCCGCGGACGCACTGGCACATGTCCTTGTCGACGGCGGTGATGAGGACGCGCTCGACGGCCGGGTCGGCGTCGAGCCGGGCGGCGGCCGTGGCGATCGCGTCGTCGGCCTCGAACTCGACCATGGGCCACACGACCAGGCCCAGCGCGGCGGCGGCGCGCTCGGCGAGCTCGAACTGCCCCACCAGGGCGTCGGGGAGACCCTCGCCGGTCTTGTATCCGGCGAACAGATCGTTGCGGAACGACTCGATCACGTGATCGAATGCGACACCCACATGCGTCATCGGCAGTCTCGCGCGTTCTCCATCCGCCCGGTCCGGCGCCCGCTTCGACAGCAGCATCGCAAAGCTCCGGATCATGCTGCGCACGGCACCGACCTCGCGCCCGCCCGCCTGGGCCGGCGGCGCCCCGAACCACTGCCGGAACAGCTCGTACGTGCCATCGATCAGGTGGACCTGCACCCGGCCCAGCGTACACGAGCCTACCGCGCCGGCGCGCTCGCCGCGGTGGGTCTCTCGCTGCTGGCCGCGTGCGCCGGGTCCTCGAGGAGCGCCATGCCGACCGCCGGGCTCAGCTCGCCCACGCCCTCGCCGCTCGCCGCCGAGGCGGTCGCCGGCGTCACCGATCCCACGCTGCGCCAGGTGATCGCCGATCACTGGGAGTTCACGATGCGGTGGACGCCGACCTGGGCGACCACGATCGGCGACCACCGGTTCGACGACAAGCTCGCGCCGCGCGACGCCGCGTCGATCGAGGCGTCGAACGCCGAGCACGACGCGCTGCTCGCCCGGCTGGTCGCGCTCGACACCAGCCACCTGACCGAGCTCGACGCCACGACCCAAACGCTGCTGCGCGGCAAGCTCGAGGCCGAGCACGCGATGTTCGCGTGCCGGAACCACGAGTGGAGCGTCGATTCGGCCAACGCGAGCCTGTTCGGCGAGCTGGCCTACCTGGTGCAGTCCAACGTGGCGACCCAGCCGCGCGACGCCGCCAACCTGGTCGCGCGGATGGGCCAGAGCGGCCAGGCGATCGACGCGACGATCGCCAACCTGCGCATCGGCCTCGGCGAGGGCCGGGTCGCCTCGGCCGAGAAGCTGCGCCGGGCGATCGATCAGCTCGACCACGAGCTCGCGCGGCCGCTCGACGACTGGTCGATGGTCAAGCCGAAGTGGGCCACGGTGTCGGGCCAGGACCCCTGGCCGGCGGGCGAGCGCGAGCGCCAGCGCAAGGCGCTGCGCGGGGTGGTCGTCGCCCAGGTCCAGCCTGCGCTGACGCGGCTGCGCGATTTCCTGCGCGACCAGCTGTTGCCCAAGGCGCGCGGCGAGCAGGAGGGCGTGTTCAGCCTGCCGGGCGGCGAGGACTGCTACCGCGCGGCGATCTTGTTCCACGTCGGCCTGCCCAAGACCCCCGCCGAGCTCCACGCGCTCGGGCTCGCCGAGATCGCGCGCACCGATCGCGAGCTCGCACAGCTCGGCAGGTCGCAGCTCGGCACGCCCGACCTCGCGACGACGATCGCCCGGCTGCGCACCGATCCGGCGCTGTACTTCAAGACCGGCGAGGAGCTGCTGGCGGCGGCGCAGCACGCGCTCGATCGCGCCAAGGCGGCGATCCCGAGGTTCTTCTCGGTGCTGCCGAAGACCGACTGCGTCACCGTCGAGATGCCAGCGTACGAGGCGCCGTACAGCACGCTCGCGTACTACCGTCAGCCCAACTACGATGGCTCGAAGCCCGGCGAGTACGTCGTCAATACGTACAAGCCCGAGACCCGGGCGCGCTACGAGCTCGAGGCGCTGACCTGGCACGAGTCGATCCCCGGGCACCACCTGCAGATCGCGCTGGCGATGGAGCTCGGCGGCCAGCTGCCGATGTTCCGCAAGCTCGACGGCTCGACCGCGTTCATCGAGGGCTGGGCGCTGTACTCCGAGCGGCTCGCCGACGAGATGGGGCTGTACAGCTCCGATCTCGAGCGGCTCGGCAAGCTGTCGTACGACGCGTGGCGCGGCGCGCGGCTCGTGGTCGATACCGGGATCCACGCGCTGGGCTGGACCCGCGCGCAGGCCGAGAACTTCATGAAGGAGCACACCGCGCTGACCGAGGTGAACATCAAGAACGAGGTCGATCGCTACATCGGCTGGCCTGGCCAGGCGCTGGCCTACAAGGTCGGCCAGCTCGAGATCCTGAAGCTGCGCCAGGAGGCCCAGGACAAGCTGGGCAAGAAGTTCGACCTCAAGGCGTTCCACGCGGTGGTGCTGGGCGCCGGCGCGGTCACGCTGCCGGTGCTCGATGACCGGGTCCACGCGTGGCTGGCGAAGTGACCGAGGCGCCGGGCGCGCGCACGCTGCTGCGGGGCCTGGGGCCGTGGGCGTCGGCCTCGATCGTCATCGGGACGATCATCGGCACCGGCGTGTTCCTCAAGACCGCGCGGATGGCCCAGCTCGGCGGCTCGGCGAGCTGGGTGCTCGCGGCGTGGGCCGCCGCCGGCGTGCTGTCGTTCACCGGCGCGATGACCTACGCCGAGCTCGGCGGCATGTTCCCGGCGTCGGGCGGCGAGTACGTCTATCTGCGCCGCGGCTATGGCCCGTTCATGGCGTACCTCTACGCGTGGATCCGGTTCTGGATCGGCGCGCCCGGCTCGATCGCCGCGTACGCGGTCGGCAGCGCGACGTTCCTGGCCACCGCGGTACCGCTGGGCGGCGGTGAGAAAGCAGTCGCGGTGGCGCTGATCTCCGTGTTCACGGCGATCAACTGCCTGAACGTGCGGTCGGGCGGCCGCCTGCAGACCGCGCTCACGATCTCGAAGCTCGCGATGATCCTCGGGCTCGCCGGCGGCGCCTTGACCGCGCCGCGCGGCAGCTGGGGCGGGCTGTCGCACGCCGGGGCGTTCCCGGGCTGGGGCGCGTTCGGCACGATGGTGCTCGCGGCGCTGTGGGCGTACGACGGCTGGAACAACCTGCCGATGGCGGCCGGCGAGATCCGCGATCCGCAGCGCAACTTGCCGCGCGCGACCGTCGGCGGCATGCTGGCCGTGCTCGCGATCTACGCCCTGGTCAACCTCGGCTACTTCCACGCGCTGCCGATCGCCGAGATCGCCGCGTCGCGCTCGGACCTGCACCCGCACGCCCCGGCGGTCGCGGCCCGCGCCGCGGCGCAGTTCCTCGGCGGCACGGCGCAGGCGCTGCTCGCGGTCGCGATGACGATCTCCGCGGTCTCGGCGATGAACGGCTCGATCTTGACCGGCGCGCGCGTGCCCTACGCGGTCGCCAGGGATGGCCTCGCGCCCGAGCGGCTGTCGCGGATCTCGGCGGTCGCGCGGGTCCCGGTGACCGCGCTGGTCGTCCAGGGCGCGATCGCGTGCGCGCTCGCGGTGTCCGGCAGCTTCGACCAGCTGACCGACGCGGTGATCTTCGTTTCGTGGCTGTTCTACGGGCTCAACGCGGGCTCGGTGCTGATGCTGCGCCGCCGCGATCCGGCGCGGCCACGGCCGTTTCGCGTCCCCGGCTTTCCGGTCGTGCCGATCGTGTTCATCGCGCTCGCGATCCTCTTGATCGGCAACACGATCTGGACCTCGCCGGGGCCGAGCGCGCTGGGGCTTGGCGTGGTGGCGGCGGGCGCGCTGGTGTATGTGGTCTTCTTGCGCGGCAAGGCGCGCCCGCTCGCCGCCGAGTAGCGACTCCGGTGGACCACTGCGTATATGCTTGGGCCATGGTGAGGAATGATGGGCCTGACTGGGTCCGTGAGGCGGTGGTCGCGGTGCGCGACGAGGTCGTCCGTTTCGGAGCCACGGCCCTCCACTTCACGTTGAACCCGCAGCGTTTTGCGGCCTCGTGGTACGAGGGCAAGACGGAGGCACTGAACCCTGCCGCCTTCCTCTCCACGTCGCTGGGAGTCCGAGCCGCGGTCCTGGTGGTCTCCGCGTGGATCCGAGGTCTGCACGGCGACGACGACAGCTTCTGGTCAACGCTTGGCGAGGCAACGCTGCCATATGTCTACTACATGGTCCTGGGCGTGCTCTGTCACCCCGTCCTGCGGCTGTGTGGCTCGAAGCGACCGCTGCGCGCCTCGGTCGCGGTCGCCCTGTTCGCCGGTGGTGGTCCCGGGCTGCTGCTCTCGTTCAGTATTTACCTCCAGGTCTGGATCCACATCGCACTGGTCGGCAGCTTCCACGGCGAGCTGTTGTCGGGACTTCCGGACTGGTACGTGCCGATCTTCGAGGTCCTGGTCGACGCACCGTTCGCGGCCTACGTGCTGGTGCTCGCGGGCGGGGTTCGTGGATTGCACGCAGCGCGCCAGTGGCAGGTCGCGATCGCGGTCGCGATGTCGCTGCTGACGTCAGCGATCCTGCTCGGCGTCCTGCATGATGCCGTGAATTTTCATCTTAGCGCGCCGCACCTGGTGATGCGCTTCGGACGCAGTCGGCTGTTCGATATCTGGTTCTGAATCAGGTCGCTGCGTCAGCAAGCGGGCCTCGCCGCGGAGCTCGGGTTGTTCGACCAGCGCCACTTCCCCCGCCAGCTCGGCGTCTCGCCCGGGCGCGTGGCGACGCGAGCACCTGCGCGCCGGGGCTGACGCTGATGATCGTCGAGCGAGAGGGGCTTTCCCGCCTTTCCCGCCCCCTCAGCGCTGGCAAGCCGGCGCATTCACCCCTCCGCGCGTCGCGTCGCGCGGATCTCCTGGCCACCAGCCTATGCGACTTTGTTTCGCCGGGGCGGCGCCGCCGTGCGAGAACAAGCCATGCCAGCCATCAAGGGAAGCTGTCTCTGCGGCGGGGTCGCGTTCGAAATGACCGGCGCCCCGCTTCGCGTCCAGCACTGTCACTGCTCGCGCTGCCGCAAGGTGCGGGGCACGGCGCACGCGACCAACCTGTTCGTCCCGATCGGCGAGATCCGGTACGTCCGCGGCGAGGACCAGCTCGCGCTCTACAAGCTGCCGGACGCCAAGACCTTCGCGCACGCGTTCTGCAAGGTCTGCGGCTCGAGCATGCCGCGGCTCGATCCATCGCGCGGGCTCGCCATCGTCCCGATGGGCTCGTTCGACGACGATCCGGGCGTGCGCCCCGAGCGCCGCGTGTTCGTCGATTCGAGGGCGCCGTGGGACGAGACCGCCGATGGCCTGCCGACGTTCGGTGGCCCGCCGCCGGCCCTGTAGCGCGCGCATCGAAAGTGACCGCGCTCGTATTGCGGCCTACGAGCGCACGGCGATCGGGCGCTACGCGGAGACCGTGAAGCCGCGGTTCTTGAGGATCGTGCGGACGCTGGTGACCTCGGCGGTCGTGAGGCCGAGGTTGATCGCCGCGGTGACCAGCGCGTTGCTGCCGTCGCTGAAGTTGGCGCGGCTCGTCAGCAGGAAGTGGGCCTGCAGGATCAGCTTGTCGGCCTTGGCGGCGCCGAGCGCGGTCCGGATCTGGAACAGCGACGCCGACCACATCTCACCGTCGTCGTGGACTTCGCCATCGAGGCTCCCCGGGTAGTGCTTGGTCGAGTCGAGCCGGCGCAGGCAGTGCGGCACGCCGGAGGCGTACGAGGTGGCGTCCCACTCGCCGATGCAGACCAGCTGGAAGTCGCCGGCCAGGCTCGAGTTGACCGTGGCGGCGAGGTAGTCGCCGAAGCCCTCGCCCATGGCGCCGCCTTCTTCGGTCGCGCCAAAGCCGGGGACCTGGTTGTCCTGCACCGAGTGACCGTACTCGTGGATGATGATCTCGCCGTCCTCGGCGTCGTCGACGCCGCCGGTGCCATAGGTGATGAGCTTGGTGGTCGGCGTGTACGACGAGTTATCGTCGGTCAAGCGGTCGATCGCGAACACCTGCTGGCGGTTGTTGACGTTGGTGAAGCCGAGCGACTGGATATAGCGCTGCGCGAAGTCGATGTGGAAGTACGCCATCGTCTCGCTGAAGCCGTTGCTGTGGCGGTCGAAGATGAAGTTGTTGTTGGTCCCGACGGCGCGGGTCCGCGAGTTGGAGCCGGAGGCGAACGTGCCGTCGAGCCGGTTGTTGCCCGTGAGGCCCTGCAGCACGACCGTGGAGTAGGCCGAGGTCGGCACCGCCGAGGCCGCGTCGTTGCTATCGACCAGGTTGTTGTTCTGGGTCGCGACCACGGCGTTGTCCTTGAACACCTGGCCGGTGCCGTTGACGTAGCGGTTGATATCCACGGGCTCGCCGATCACCGCGCCGGTCTTCGCGTCGATGAAGAACTCGAGCGTCGGGCCGTTGGTCGAGACCGGCGTGTGGTACGCGAGCACCGGGTCGCCGGCGTCGGCGTAGACCACGAGTTCGGGCTCCACGGGCGCGTCGGCGTCGGTGAGGTTCGCCGCCGGGATCTGCGCCAGCGCGATCGCGAGCGCGCGCGCGGCCGAGATCTTGGGCTGGGTGTCGAGCCGCAGGTTCGGCACGGAGGTGTTGTTGAACGCGACGATGTTGCCGGCGCGGTTGAAGTGCACCTTGACGTCGGCGCCCCACACGCGGACGCCTTCGAAGCGCTGGGCGAACGTGACGTGCGCGCCGAGCGGGCTCTCGATCCGGGCATCATCGGCGAGCTCGCCGAGGCCGTCGCTGAGCTGCAGGAGCTGCGCGTTCTCGGTGAGGAAGCCCCAGGCATCGGTCATCGACGCGGCGGAGCTCGACGGCGACAGCGTGCCGAACAGGCTGATCGGGGTGCCGTGCCGGCCCCACCGGACGGCGGGCGCGGCGCCGCTGCGCCCGACCAGCGCGGTGAACGACGGCACGACCTCGGCGAGCGGCGCGGCCTCGTCGTCGGGGCCAGCGCTCGGCTCGGGCGCGGTGGCGGTGGCGCCAGGGGCCGCACATCCGATCACCGTGAGCGACGACAGGAGAAAACCACTTATCGAGGACATGTCTATCCGCATGAGTCCTTCAAACACAAAATCATGCGGTGGCGCCATGGCGGATCGCGCAGAGAGGCTGGCCGAGTCTGACGCGGTTGCGGTGTCTGCGTGACTGCGCGGCGCCGAGCGCAATGCCGGATACGAAAAATCGACCGGGCGCTGATCTCCTACCCTGGCCGTCGTGCGCGGCGCTACTCGATCAGGGCGCCGAGGCGCGGCCAGCGGACGCCCCAGTGGAACGGCGTCCAGTCGCGATACGACAGCCAGATGAACAGCGCCTTGCCGCGAATATTTTCGACCGGCACCGATCCCCACGATCGAGAGTCGGTGGAGTTCGAGCGATTGTCGCCCATCGCGAACACGTGGCCTTCGGGGACCACATAGTGCAGTTGCGGCTCGCACGCGGTGGCGTTCGGCTTGGTGACGACGACCACACCGGGCCGCTGGTTGGGCGAGTCGTAGCGCTCGCCGTCGCCTTGCCGCCCGCAGCTCGCGGGCTGGTGCGCGCGATCGAGCCGCGGGAAGTCGTGGAGATCGCCGCTGGCGAGCAGGTTCGCCTGCGCGAGCTGGTCGCGGCGCGGCCGATCGGGGTCGTGGAACGTGTGGTAGGTGCGGCCGTCGACGTGCTCGACGTACTCGCTGCACGCGCGCGACGCCCACGGCTCGCCGAGGTCGCGCTTGTCCTCGTAGCTGCACGACTCGCCGTTGGCCAGCTCCTGCGGGATCGCCACGCCGTCGACGTAGACCACGTTGCAGCGCACCTCGACGGTCTGGCCCGCGGTGGCGATCACGCGCTTGATGTAGTCGCGGTCCGGCGTGCACGGCTGGAGGAACACGATCACGTCGCCGCGCCGGGGCCGGCTCCACTGGATCACCTTGCTGGTGAACGGGATCTGCAGCCCGTAGGCGAGCTTGTTGACGAACAGGTGATCGTTGATCTCGACGGTCGGGTACATCGAGCTCGACGGGATCTCGAACGCGGCCACCACCATCGCGCGCAGCGCGAGCGCGATCACCAGGGCCGAGCCGATCGACTCGACGTAGTCGCGCGTGATCGAGGTCGGCGGCTCCTTGACCAGCTCGTCGACCAGCGCATCGAGCGGCGGCAGGCCGCGGCGCACCCGGCCCAGGTCCTGGGCGTCGAGCCCGGCGGACACCTCACCGACCGCGGCCTCGAGCTCGCCCGCCTTGCCATGCAAGGCCGGATCGCGCCGCAGCGCCGCGCGGGCGCCGCGCACCAGGGTCTGGGCTTCGGTTCGAACACGACGGTCGAGGGCGGAGGCGCGCATTGGGATCGTCCCGCCTACCGTAGCGCACCGCGGCTCCGGGAACCGCTCGGTGGATCTCGCTTGCACCGGCGGGCCGCAAAAAAACCCACAGGAACAGGTTGCCGCGCGGACGACGTCAAGCGCCGCACCGCATGGGCCCCGCCACCCTGCTCATCGAGATCGTCCGCCAGGCGACGCCGCGCCGATCACCGCGCGACGCAGTTGTTCGCCGCGTTCGAGAACTCGAGCTGGATCGTGTAGGTCACGCCGTCGCCGCCGACGGTCGTGCCCTGCTGCCCGTTACAGATATCGCCGATCTCGCCGTTGGTCGGGTCGTACCACGCCAGCGGCGGCGAGAACGTCGTCGCCAGGCCGACGGCGGGATCCGTGGTCGCCTCGACCAGCTCGTGAGACGCCACCGAGTCCAGGTTGTTGACCCGCTGCGCATTCCTGCCGCAGCCATTCGCGCAGCCGCCGCCCTGGTCGGGGATCACGCCGTAGTTGACATTGACGCCGTTGCGCACGTAGGTGCCGTGATAGGCGCAGAACACCTGGCACGACTTGCTGCCGTCCGACGCGGTGATCGTCACTCCGGATGGGAAGTGCACCGGGTAGTAGTTGTTGGTGGTCGGCAACGGCAGCGACCCGGCGGTGAACAGCCGGTTGAGCTCGGTGTGGATCGCCGCGTCGGAGACGCTGGTCGTCGTACGATTGTCGACGAACCCGGCCACGCCGCTGCCCCGGCCGATCGAGGAGTACTGGTGCAGCATGTCGTACAATGTGCTGTTGGTGACCGCGTTGTAGAACGCGTTGAGGTTGGGCTGGAACTGCGTGTTTGCATTCCAGAACACCGGATGAACGCTCACCTGGGTGAGCGTCGGTCCACCGAAGTTCGTCAGGTGGGCGCCCGCCGGCGCGGCGTTCGCGATCTTGGCGGTCTCGGGGTCGTGCATCAACATCAAGTGGTTACGCGC
>Ga0302299_10000064_pt1 | contig 41241 bp, 44 predicted proteins | sample III_Fen_N3_4_FD_198795 | JGI IMG/M metagenome (GOLD analysis project Ga0302299, IMG submission 198795) | Peat permafrost microbial communities from Stordalen Mire near Abisko, Sweden - III_Fen_N3_4 | ecosystem: Environmental > Terrestrial > Soil > Wetlands > Permafrost | place: Sweden: Abisko...
TTGTGTTGATTCCATGTTTTATTTTTTTAATTAAACAACAATTTTTATATTTTTTTCCTGAATTGCAAGGACATTTATCATTCCTTAATGGTTCTTTTGGTTTTATAATTGGTTTGGGTATTTTATTTTCAGCTTTCGGAGCACATATAGGACAATACCATTTTTTAAATTTCTTCAAATATTTTATAGCTGGAGCACCACATATACAACATGATTCATCACATTTCGGGTTTTGATTTTTCTTCATTAAGAATTTAACGAATGTTTTAAGAATTCTGTTTTGTCACCAAGAAAGAATGTATAATTTATTCTTGCAATCCAGTAATCTATTTTATTGATATTTTCAAATATTTTTTTTGTGTCAATGAAATTATTATATGGTTGTTGTTTTAATGTAAATGTTCTTAATTTATTTTCATATGGATTGAATATTTCACATACTGGAGCAGTACTGATTTCTTTTATTAGGTCTAATTTTTCTGAAGCAAGTTTTTTCCACATCTTATGCATGTCACAATGATTTATATTTTTCATCTTTATGCAATCAAGAAGAAGATTTTTCTCATCTATATCGATAAAATATTCAACCATAGCATTGTTTTGGTTTTGCTTGGTTTTGTAAAATGAATCATTCATCATTTTACGAACACTTTCTATAGATAATAAATTCAAATACTGAACAACATGAACATTTTTAACAATTATCGGCATCATGTCATGTACTTCTTCGAAAATGGTTGTTCCATCTTCTGTTATAATAAGTGTTTTATATTTTAGGATTAAAGACACTGTTATTTCATTTATTCTATATTTCATTCCTTCAATCTGAACGAAATCTGAAAAAATAAAATGTTCTGCTTGTGGGTACTTTATACCTAATCTTTTAATTATTATATCTTTGTTTGGAAACTCATAGTTTGCTACATACACTTCATTTTCTGTAAGTAGCTTATTAAGTTGGAAGATATCTTGGCACATAAGCATTGTGTTTTAATTATTTATATATGAAATAATAATTAATGTGTCAATTCAAAAACGGAGTTGCCGACAATCCTGAAACTGTCGGCAACCGATGGCTAGTTACATATATAGCCTACCACCTTAAAGAACTTCCGAATTACTTTTTACTTTTCATAAGGAAGTAGTGTATAATAACTCTCGGCTTAAAGCCGATATTCGGGGAAGAGCATAGAACCATCTTAACAAATTCAATGATTATCATTACACTAAGCAGATTATTTTTATAAAAATAATCTCTACATTTTATTATTGGTTTGTTATTATGGTGTCAACTCAAATTATAAAGCTTCATTATTCTGTCTTCATACCATTTTCCAGCAGTAGGATTATGTAGTCTTATGGCTTTGTGAATATCCTTAGTTGGATTTCTATGGCTTTGAAGTATATTAAACATTTCTATACATTTTTTTCTATCATATCTATCAGACAATTTATATCTTTCAGGGTTTTTGTACAATCGGTTTATTCTGTTTACTTCTTTTATGTATATTGGTGTTATTTGCATACACCCAACACAACCACCATAATTGATAGCACTGTCGTTATTGGCTGATTCAACCATTATTATTGATTCTATCAATTTCTTCCAATTTTTCTCGGAAGAAGTTGATTTTTCTGATGATTTAAAAATAAGCTTGGGTTTGATGATAATTTTATAAGATTCATGATATTTCAAAAACACAAAAGGAACTGCTGTAATTATTATGCAAAAAACAATAAGTTTAATTTTTTCATTTTTCATTTTAAAAATTTTAGTTAGACATATCTTGTGGGCTGTGTTGACTTACACAGCCCACAAGATTTAATAATCTCTTTTTTGACTTATTTTAGACCAGTCGATAATTTTCCTTTTATTGCTTCTTGAGGATTATAGCCTTCAAGAGCGAATGAATCTACTTCTATATTATTTATAAATTCCGATATAGTCATATTTTCATTTCTGAATTGTTCAATATCGTTGTGGAACTTATCTTTGAATAGAAGTTTAGGTAATTTTGTTGGTGTACGTTTCAATTGCTCATCGGTTTGTTCATCGTGGTTTTCGTAAATGTGAACATCGCCAAAAGTATGAACAAGTTCACCCGAAATCATATTACACATTTGAGCTACGATTTCAATCAGCAACGAATAACTGGTTAAATTGTACGGAACGCCCAAGAATGAATCTGCAGAACGTTGATAAAGTTGGCAATCAAGATAATATTGAGGAGTTCTTTTACTCAAAGCTTCTTCAGTGATTGCCAAATTTTCCATTTCAATATCTCTGTTTTTCATCACCCATTGGACTTTTTCACCCATAGTTAATGGTCTGCAGTTAAACTGGAACATGGCATGACACCAATAAAGTGCTAAATTTGTGTCATGTGCAGGGTCAATTGCTGTAACAATATGTCTTCTAGATTCAGGATTTTTAATTAGACCTTCTATAAGATTTTTTATTTGGTCAATATTATTAAAATATATAGCATTACCATTGTTACCAATAAAATTTTCCCAATCACGCCATACTTTACCATATTGGTGACCACAATCACCAAGTATATAATTTTTGTATTTCGGCAAATCTTCTTTTGGTGTTTTTTTCATCATATCACAAAATTCCTCAAATTGGAGCATTGAATATCCATCAGCTTCAAAAATGGGGTGAGCGTTCCTTACTCCCATTTTTGATGATATAGGAAGTAAAATGGAGTTCACTTCTTCGTTGTTTACACAAGCTATTTTACAATAATAATTGTATGCATCTTCATTCCATATATTCAAACCGTTTTCGATAAGATATTTGATATTTGTATCACCTCTCAAGAACCACAAAAGTTCAATAACAATGTTTTTGAAAGAAACTTTCTTTGTTGTTAAAATTGGGAATCCATCGGCTAAATTGTGTCGGAATTGATAACCAAACAAACTGGTAGACGATGGCATATTAGCTCTTGCAGCTGGTTTGTAACATCCATAATTTTTAATTCTCGTAAGTAAATCCAAATATTGTTTCATGTTGATGTGGAATTTATTATAAAATTTTTTCGTTGATTAATATTATTTTTACTTTTTCAATAAGTTCTTCTATAGTACCATCATTATCAATAATATAATCAAACTTATCATAATCATCTAAATCAGTTTCAGATACATGTTCATTTGGTTTAATTAACCAATTTTTATCAACATAAGATTTTAAAGGATATTCTCCTGTATCTTTATATACAACTTTATATAACTCTGATAAAGTAAATATACCATCACAATAACTATATAAATTTTTATTACGATTAACTCTAATATTGATTCCACCTTTAGCTTTAACAGATTCTACTTCATTAAGAAATCTAACATCGGTAATAATCCAATTTGGAAAATTGTTAACATAATATGTATCTTGACCTATTGGTCTTTGTATAGGATTATTTTTATATTTTGAAAAAAGCGATATAATCCATAAATTAGGATGTATTATGTTTCTACCAGCTTCAGTACCAAGAAGTTGAAGTAATTTACGAGGTGTAAGAATTTCAGATTCTATATTAAGAACATTTATGATTTCATGTTTTTTGATATATTTTTCAACTTCTTGTTTAGTCGAAAAAATTCCTTCATTTAGTTGACAATTGCCTTCAAATAAATTGTGGTCATTATCAGGTATTAATTTCCAAATTGTCCAATCTTCACCAAGTTCAGTATTTTTAAAATCTTCATCTTCAAGTTGATCTCTTGTACAATTTATTAAAATACATATCATATATTTAAGAGCATCAGCAAATTTATGTATTTCCCAACTAGAATGATTAATACGGTTTATATCATTTTTTATGAGTTGTACAAATTCTTCTTCTGAATGTATTTTAATAGTAAGTAAATATTGTATAATAGTACCAACTAAATCTTTACCGCTTTGTTTTTTACCGCTTACACCTATTATCATAATTTTTATTTTGTTATTATATATTCAGGGTTATTATATGCATCACCAATTTTTGTAAGGCGTGAATCTATTGAGAAATCGCTTATACTTGCTTCTTCAAACAGCCAATCAAATTTTTTATCTTTAGTGATATCATCATTTTTAACAATGTGATAATATTTTGCAGGTATTAGATAAAATGCCGATAATTGTTTAATCCACATAACAACACCAAATGCTTCTACACCTTCACCAAAATTTTGTGTATAATCAATATATCTGATCACATCACCTTCAAAAACATCAGGTATTAGATTTGATATCAATATATCTGATATCATACCAGTATGTTGACCCAATGTTTCAGGAATAACTTCAATAACCTGAAAACCACCGATAGTTGTTTTTAATTGTGAATATATATAACATTTACCAAAACAATCTTCAACTAAATATCCATAAATCCACTTTGATTTATATCTTCCATCTTTCGGTGCACCTCTGTAATATCTTCTATTCATATTAGTTCAAATTGATAAATCCTCTCGGAAAATATTGAATTTTATTACCTATTTCGTTTGCTGTATAAGTTGTGGCGAATTTATCACCAAACCATTCAAAGGCTAATTCTCTCATCTTTGAATAAGATTCAGCTTTTATTACACCAATACAGTTATTATCAAGAATGTTTCCATTGTGTTTATGCACATGGTCTTGTCCGAAAGTTATATAAAATTTTTCCATTATATTTTAAGTTTTTGTTGAATCATCCTTACTGCTTTTTTATCATCTTGAGTGATTGGTCGTTTCCAAATGTTTTTAAACTTCCACCAATCTATAGATTCAGAAATTAATTCATCGATTTCTTTTTCAGTCATTTTTGGATATTTTTTCATTACCATACCCTTTAGCATCAATTTGAAATCAGATTCTTTTGTTTGTTCCTCAAGCAGATGTTTCTTAAGATTTCTTAAGACTGGAAGGATACCAAGATAATTTTTCCGCTCAAATCTTGAATTTAGATAATAATCAATATCTTCAATACACATCCTATCATAATTTAGATATGTACTTTTTTGATAATCAATAGCCCAAGTAATTCTAACTTTTCTTTCATGAGAACCACTCCATGACCAAACTGATTCATCTGGCATGTACCGTATAACTGGAACTGTTATATCTTCTTGCTTACCATCTTTATACATTGATGTTTTTATTTCATCAACAATATACAATCCATCTTGTGGGGGTGATGGGCAAGAATACCTACTTTTATAATACGGAACAAACCCCTCACTAATATGTCCATATCTTCTATAATTATAATTTTCGCTATCGTTAAAACTATTTCTACCATATGATGGCACTAAAACAATTCTACTACCACGGCCAACATTTTGATTAACTTCTTCTACCCATTTGCTATAACTTCTTTTACCATCCATAAGTGATGGTTCAGCATCGTATATTAAATTAAGACCACCGTTTTCTATATCAGTAACCTTAATACCAGCCATTATTGGAGCAAAAACTTCAGTTCTATCAAGAAGTCCTTGAATGAATAAGAACATCTTCATATATTTGTCGTTAAATGCTTCCATTTTTGCATCAATAACCTTTTCATTATGTTTTTCAAACGTGGAAAGATTTTCTGCATCCATCAATTTTGCAAGTTCATCCTTTTTCGGATACATTGTTTCACCAACACCAATATTTGGGGAACAAATGCGATAAATATTGTCACCGTTTCTAATCATGAAATAAGTTTCATGATTCCATTGGTTCGCAATTGAATTTTCTGTAGGATTATCGGAATAATGTTTATCAATTCTTCTTGGTTTTAGAGCAACAATACCTCTTTTTTCAGGTAGTAATCTTTTATAATTATCGTTACTTATCAACCAGTTATCAAATTTATCAAGTTGTTTGAAATCAATACCACCATCATCACAATTACCAAGTTCTTCATCGGCATAAATTACAAGTTGTCTAAGTGATAATGGTTCATCTTTATCGGCTGGTTCGCCACTGGTGAGTTGGAAAAGTTCTTCTTCAATACCTAAATAAAGTTCAATCAGTCCAATAACCTTCATGATTTTCTTCATTTCTTTTTGAAATATAGAAATTTGCTCTTCCATTTTACGCCTTACCAAATCAAGCTTTGATTTTTGCTCGTTAATCATAAGTTGTGTCATGTTTCTCAATATCTCAAGATTTCGTGTTTTTAAATCGATATCGGAATGCATAACTTCGAGCATAGCTTTATTAGTCTTGTACATAAGACCAAATTCATTTTCATTTTCATGAACTTCTATTTCAAAAGGTTTACCTTCATATAAATATTCTCTTGCTTTTCTCTTATATTCCTCAAAGTCAGGAACATATTTGTGAGAATATGTTTTGATAAAAGCATTTATTTCTTCATGATCCCAATCATGCGATGACTGCTCCAATGTGTAAAAATCAACACATCGTGTATGTACACAAATGTAATCACCTTTTTCATGCTGAACTTCTTCTATTTTGGATATTACAATCAATCTATCATTAGCACCTTCAATGAATAAATCACCAACTTTAATATTTTCTTTAGTTGCTATAAGCTTTTTATATTCTTCGCTTTTAACAACTTCTTGTTCATTATTTTTTTGAATTGAACTCATAATTTCTATTTTTAAATTATAATGAAGTTTTCACAAAAATCATGCCAAACCTCATTATTATATATGTCATGTCAAAATGTTATGGAATAAATTCCCATTTAACAACATCATCAAATTCAAAATGTTTTCTACCACCCTTTTTGAAAGAAGATGTTCTCCCATATTCAATCCAAGCAGTACCACACATTTGTGTATCCAAATACGCTCTATGTGTAGAACCATCTTGTAAAGTTACTTTACAAGGACATATTTCAGGTGGTAATTTCGGAAAGTCTTCTCTTTTGTTTGTTAATAACCAAATGTTAATAACTTTATTGTGGAAACTCAAGTTATCATTTCTTAAGAAATTGTATATTCTTTCTAGCATGATGTTATCTTTCTAACACACCCATTAATTTAAGTATATTATTACCAAATTCCTTAATAACTATACCAATAAGATCACAAGGTTTGTATTGATTATCATTTTCTTCAACAAATATCAACCATTCATAACCGTGTTGTTCTGAATAATCTTTGTTGATTTCTTTGATTGTTTGTATGCCAAATGGTGTCAAAATTTTATCACCAACTTTATACAAATATCGTTTACTTTGGTCTTCTATTTCTTCAAAAGTCAAATCTTCTATAGGTGTGTTTGGATTTTTACATATAATAACTCTTTGTTTATCTTCACTTACTGAAATGAAAAAATCTTTGCCGAATGTGTTCATGGTTTTCTCTTGTTAAGTTGCTTAACTATAAATTCAGTAAATATATCTTGTACTTTCATTGCAGTTTCTTCATTCAAATTATAACCACCAACACCAGTAAGTCTTCCCCAACCTCTTATAAGTAAAAACTTCTTATCGTTACAATAAACACATCCATTTTCATGTCTAAAAGTTAAATCTTGACTTTTAATTATTTTTTCACCATTAATTACTTCTAAGGCATTTTTTTGATTTTTATCCTTTTCTATAAGGAACTGAAAAACAAAATTTTCTTTAGAATCATATATTCTACCTGAAAACCAACCTTCTTCTGAAACATATCCATCTTTGAGTGGTAATTCATAAATATCTTTCCAGTCATTAATAACTTTTGTCATAATTGGTGTTATTTTATTGGTGTGTTTTCTGTTGGTTCTATAAAATCTTCTCCCATAATAGACCAATCACATATTGCTCTAACATATTCTTTCGAAAACTTGTGATAACGATTGTGTGCATCACACGATCTTTGACAATCTTCTCTTGATTCAAATGGTGAATATAGAGGACTTTCAATATATCCACCATCAATAACATTAACACCATACCATAAACCACCGATATTAACTGGATATTTAACACAATAGCTTTTATTTCTTTCCACTAAAGGATAATTATTTGGATTTTTCATAATTCTATTTTTTGATTTTGATTTTTTTGTTGTTTTAATACCCACGACTATATCAGAATACAAGGAAAATATATCATCTGTAGTCGGGGAAGTATTTCTTAATTATTTCGTACCATCTTCCATTGCCTCCATAAGCTTTTGAAGCTTTGAAAGATTATCACCTTCAAGACCGAAAGATTTCATATCGGGTCTACCTTGTTTTTCCATTCTTTTTCTTTCGGAATACTGCTCATTAGTTTCTTTAGGTTGACCAAAATTTTCAGTAAAATTATTGATTGCCGATTGTTTACCAACCTCAAATTTAAGAAGTCTTTCTCCATCTTCCAAAAGATAATATTTTAAGGCATAAAAACCCGCAATTGATAACGTTTTATCAGAATTGAAAGATGAGAAACCAATTCTTTGTATTCTGTATTCTTCAGGCATTTCAAAGAAAGCCTTATTTCTTTCATCAACATCTTCTTGTGTAAGTTCTTGAAGATGTTCTTTAATTGTGAATGAAATGGGTGTAACTTCAACAAGCTTTTTGGATAAAGGCATTATACCAGCTATAGGTTTACCAGTTATACAGCATATCATACCATCATCAAGTACTTTAAGCAAATGATTGAGTGTCAACGGATTCCAATTTATTGCAATATGATAAAGAAATTTAAGACCTTTTTCAGTTTTTTCCATATTTTTGATAACATGGAAAGCGTAATTTACTTCTTCAGGTAATGGGTCACCAAATACAGATTGCTCTCTAGAATAAATCACCTTTATTTCTTCTTTTGGTAATTCTTGAGCTTTCTTTTTAACCACAAATTTTGGTTTCTCAAAATTTTTGATTTTATCTTTAACAAAAAAATTTGTTACGGCTTTATCAGAACCAATAGCTTTATCAACACCGACAACAACAAATCTTGGTTTTTTGGATTTGTTAATGCTTGTAAGGCCTATTCTATCAACCACTTTAACAGATTTATTGTCAGGGTGTGATTTTATTTCTTCTTCTGTCATTGGAACGACTTCATAGCCAATATTACCATCAGGTTGTTTGGATATAAAATCTAAACATTCTTGTTGTGTTCCATCGAAACAATCTTGACCTTCTTCTTGTGTCATGGTCATGTCAAGTACTTTATAAGTTTTCATTGTAGTTAAATTTTATAAGTTAAATTATTTTATATTTTAATAATATATTTAGTTGCTATCTTACAGCAACCAATTTTACATTATATTCGGATTCATCAAAAACATTAAACCAAATATTGAATAAATCTGTAAAATTAGTTCCACCATTAAAGGCTTCATATGAATAGTTAACACAAATCCAAACAGAAATATATTCACCTTCTGTACCTTCTGAAAGTTCTGATTTTGGTTTTTTATTAACACCCGAACCGAAAGCACTAACTGTAAGTTTTTTAAACATTACTGGAGTTGTTTGGAATTCAGCCGTTTCAAACTTAATGTAATGACTGTAATTGTTATGACTTAAGGTTTCTTCTATTTTGATAATAGGAGCTGTTATACCTCTTTTCAACAAATTTAGTTGAATTTCTTCTTTGATAGCGTTTAAGTTATCAGACGATAAAAACAATTCTTGATTTTTCATAATTTCTATTTTTTAAATTATTGTTACTAAAATTTTACAAAAATCGTGCCAAAATTTGTTACCAATATGTCAGTTCAAAAATTTTAACACTTTTTAACACAACATGACAATTTTGTCATGTTGTGTATTGATATAATATCATGTCATTTTGTCAGTATTACATTGACTTAGAGAAATCAATGATTTGATTACCGAACCCATTGATATGACCTTTTTCTTCAATTTTACCGTTTTCATCATAAATGATGTAAGAATAACATCCATCACCATTATATATTCTTTTTTCTTCAATTTTATTAGATTCGCTGTAATCACACCATTCACCAAATTTTTCACCATTGATGAATTCGCCTTTTTGTTTTATTTTTTTGTTTTCGTAATATTCGGTATATTTACCATAAAGTTTACCCTCACACCAGCTTTGTTTTTTCTTTATATTACCATTCTCGAAGTACAAGATGTTTTCACCATGTCTTTGTCTATTTTGAATTTCGCAGCTTTCTTTAAGGCATCCGTAAGTATTCTGATAATAAAATCTAATAATACCATCTTCTTTTTCTTTATTGATTATTTGTTCTGTTTCAACTTCGTGAGAAATTACAGAAACAACAAATCTATTTGCTCTAGATACTATTGATTTAACAGCACCTGATGTATTATAACCGTATTTCTTGTAAAGTTGATTATGGGTGAAATTATTGAAGAAGAAATCCAAAAGGATTTCAGGAGTTTTTGATAATTCATAAAGTTCTTTTGCTCTGCTTAATTTTTGTCTTGGTATAGCTTCAAGATTTTCAAATTCGTAAGATTCGATTTTTGTTGATTCGAAGTTTTTGATACTGCCAACATCATTGATATTTCTAAGATAAGTATCAAAAATTTCATCAACTTCCAATTTTGATTCAGAAATCATATCAGTAAGGTCACCATCACTCATACTTTTATTACTGGAATGAGTTATGATACTGGAAATGTTAATAATTTTACCCTTATTGATTTTATTATATTCCATCATTGCTGTATGTCTTACACACATCAAAACATATCCAGCATTAGGTTCTTGTGCTTTAAACCATCTTTCGGCACTTTCGACTGCTTTACCTTCGGCATCGTATAACACATCTTGAGAAGTAAGTTTTTCTAATTCAATTTTATAAATTTCTGAATCAGATTTACCTTTGTAAGCTTCTTGCTCAAAATAAAGATTTGATAATTTTTCATCGAAATCACTGATTTTTAATCTCAATGTTTCAATTTCTTTCTTCAACAAATCTCTTTCATCTTTGTTGAAAGACTTATCTTTTTTCTCAATCTTCTTTTTGAGTTCGGTTTTCATATCGTACAATTCAGCATTACCATATTTTTTACGGTTTCTGAAGTAATCGAACTGATTACAAACCACTCTATCTGCTGTATCTCTATCTTTAACCACAGAATACGCTATCGAATAACATTGATCATAATATTCCGACCAAAATTTAGCCCAAACATAATTATGTTTAGTACCAGTCAAAAACAATCTACCAAAAGCTTGTGTATCAATCCAATTTTGTAATGTAAATTTTTTACGATAAGTTTCATGTAGTGTTTTGTAATTTTCTGTTTCGAAGTCAATAGCTACTTTTACTCTGATGTCTAAGATGTAATTTCCAGTTTTGTGTGTCATAATTCTATTTTTTAAATTATTATTGTTATTAATTTCCTACAAAAATCGTGCCAAAATTTGTTATTATTATGTCAATTCAAAAGTTTCTTAACACATTTTAACACATTTTAACATGGAAATAACATTTCTTAACAAATCTTAACATATTTGTCATGACAAACTGACACAATATTAACAATTATAACAAAATTGTGTCATGACAAATATAACAAACAATACTTATAAATAAACAAGAATATTAATAAACCAAATAATATCATGAAAAAATTAAAAAACTTTATTGAAAACAACTCCAAAATTTTGTTAACTGTTTTTTGTTTTGTCATACTTTATCAGACATGTTCTGAAAAAAGAGCAATTAACAAGCTCAAAACAGAAGTAACATCATTGTCGGATAAAACCGATAAACAATTAACCCAAGATGAATATTTACTGATTCAAAAGATAGAAACCTACAAATTTCTGTCGGAAAATCTTTATGTTAATAATGCCATTGTTAGGACTGTTATCAGACCCGATGACAAAATTAACGAGTATACTCAAGAAATCAACAAACTTGAAAAGCAACTCAATGTTATTCGTGAAAATAAAAAATCCAACAAGTAATTACTTGTTGGATTTTTTAAAATACTCTTCGGTTACATATTCGTAAACCATATTCTTATTCTTACAATATTCTAATGATGCCATTCTTTTTGCTTCCACAACAGCTGAATTTGCCAATTGATATAAGTACGCCTTTTTTGTTTTATATTTCTCTCTGTCAGGCTTTTCAGTATCTTTTTGAGATTTAACCTCTATAATGTATTTCAGCAATCTATTGGAGTTACCAAGCATTTCAATATAGAAATCGGGGTAATAACTACACATTTTCTTTTTTACTGGATTGTAATAAGGTATAATGAGTTCATCACTTTCATAGGTCCACCTTATACATCTTGGTGATAAGTCAAGTAGCTGTATAAATTTAAGTTCCAGTCCGCTTCTGAACATAACTCCCATTTTAGCATTGTAAGTACCTATCAATTTATGTGGGTTTTCCAGCTTATGATATCCTTGATGAAATCTGCTATCTTTACGAATAGGATTCAACGATTCTAATTTTCCCATATATTAATTACCAGTCATTGATGTTTTAAGTCTTCCATCGGAACTCGTTAACTCATTTATTTTCCCATTCAATCGTTGAATTTCTTTTATCAACATCCCTATTTGTTGTGATTGTTGTGTACTCGATTCAGCAAACACAGCAAGCAATTGATCTATGCTCGCTGCTGGTTTTGGTTTTCCTGTTGGAGTTGTTGTTGGTGAATATGGAGTATAAGATGGTGAATAAGATGGTGAAGGAGTACTTTTTGTTGTAGCTGTAGTATATTTATCATAAAAATCAGCAGATGAATCAACAAGTTTCGATATACCACCAAAATCTACAGATTCTTTTTTTATAGCTTGTAAGAACTTGATATAAATATCTGTAAATTTCTTGAAAGGGTCTATAAATTTTGAGAATACATCAATCTTAGCCAAAGTCATTGTACTTAGCCCTAATGCTGTTCTAATCAACATTTGCCTAACACCCTCACCAATTTGTTTTCCTCTTTCTTTTATATCAACCTCTGTATTAAATTTAGCTACAACATCACCTAAATCCTTTAACGGACTTATGAGATTATTAACCACCTGAATACCTTTTTCAGAATCCGATTTAAACAACCCCCAAAATCCTTTATCATTATCTTTTGCTCTACCTATTTGAGCAAAAACTGATGGCAAAGCAGTAATTATATCGGTTATATTTTGATTAATTTTTTTAATATCTGTTGGAGAAAGTTTAGCTGTTTTCCAAACCAAAACAGCTTTCGCTAATTCATTCAAAGGAGTACCAATACCCTTAACATAGTCAATACCTCTTTCTGTATCAGTTGTTGACCAAAGACCAAAAAGCCCTGGCTTTGCTGTTACTGAATCATTACCAATTTTTGCTATAGTTTCAGGTATTATAGCAAGAACGGCATTTATATTGCCAGTGATCATTTTTATATTAGCTGGTGTTAATTTCATATCTTTCCAAAGCTTAACACCTTCAGCAAGTCTTTTTACAGAGCTACCAATACCTTCAACATAATCAATACCTCTTTCTGTATCAGTTGTTGACCACAATCCCCACATACTTGGTTTATCTGTATCATCATTACCAATTCTTGCAATAGTTGCTGGAAGTACTGATAATATAGTGTTTATGTTATTTGAAATTAATTTAGCATCTTCAGCAGTTAATTTCATGTTTTTCCAAAGCTTAACACCTTCAGCAAGCTTTTTCATTGAATTACCAATACCTTCAACATAATCAATACCTCTTTCTGTATCGGTTTTAGTCCATAAACCACCTGATATAAATCCAAGTATTCCAGTTGCTGGTTTCGCTGTATCATCATTACCAATCTTTGCAATAGTTGCTGGAATTACTGATAAAATAGCACTAATATTATCTGAAATAAGTACAGCTTCTTCAGCAGTTAATTTCATGTTTTTCCAAGCCATAACACCTTTTGCAAGTTGAGCCAAATTGCTACCCAAACCCATTGTAAATGCTATACCTTTTAATATTTGCCATTGAGAAACTTCTACACCATGTTTTTTAGAAATATATTCAGGTGATGTACCAAGAGCGATAGCGGTTGTTACACCAAGTATTGTATCAGATAATATTTGAGCATCTTCAGGTTTCCAATCAGATGTTTTGCTTTTCCAATTTGATAAAGCAGAAGCAAATTTTCCAATTGTTGATGCCATAAGTCCACCAGTTGTAGCTATCTTAATCATCGAACTTAAGCTTAATTCAGAAAACGCTTCATCCAATCCTTTAACTAGTATTTTTAAATTATCTGCAAATGCTTGTGTTTTATTTGCATCTATATCAAGTTTTGCAATAGGTGATAATCCTTTCGATAAAGCCCATAATGCCCCACCAACAAGACCTATAGCTAATGCTCCACTAGCAATAAACGGCAATAAAAATCCAGCACCAGCAAAAACAAGTCCTAGAGCTGTAATTATTGTTGGTATTTTCCAAACTGCATCACCATGTTTTCCTAGAGTTATTGCTAATTCAATTAATGGTTTTTTCATTATCCACAATGCAATTCCAATCAAGGCAATAGCTAATACACCTTGAAGTATAGTTGTCATCATCATACCAGCAAGAATAAAAGGTGCTGTAACAGTTAAAAGCATTAATGGTATTTGCCAAATTGCTTTATCTTGTTTTGCAAGCATTTTAGAAACTGTTGAAAGTGACCACCCAAATAAAAGAAGCGACAGTGACATCAATGCAACTGATATTGCGCCTTTTTTAATATTTTGAGAAACAACATTTATACCCATTAAAGTATAAAATAATGCTGTTCCAGCAAGTAATAATAAAACCATACCAACTTTACCATATTCAATAGGTATTTTTGACATCAAATAGAATGTACCAGTCATCATAAGGAGCGAGAGTGACATCAAAGCAATGTTTTTAATACCATTTTTTAAATCAGCTTTGTTACTTAACCCCATATATTTATAAAACTTAGAAACAATATATGTTATGCCAACAACAGTTAATATGCCAACAACCATATCGGTTATAGAAAATTTTGTAAGTATATATGCTGATGCTCCTATTGCTAATGTCATTGCTGCAAGTCCTGCACCTATAAACATGAGAGATTTAGAACCATCTTTCATTTTAGCACTGTTTTTTGACAAATAGTCAAGTTCAGGCTTTAATAACTTTAGTGCAAATTTGAAAAATAAAACACCTGCCGTTGCTGGAATAGCGAGTATACCCGATACAGCAAGACCACCAACAAATCCAATAATAGATTCTGTTATTTTTACAAGTGAACCACTAAATTCTTGTATACCTTTTAAGTCAACACTTGATATTATGTCATTTATGGAATTTATTGTTATTTTAACACGTTCAATAGATTTGAGAGCATTTTTAGATATATCTTTTCTAACTCTAAAATGATTCAATGCATTAACAAAGTGTTTTAATGTCTTGAAAAATCTATCAACATTATTTTTTGATTCATCAAGTAATTTTTTATTAAAAGACGATAAAAATCCTATGTTGACAGCTTTAATAGATTCTGTCAATATGCTTGTATCTTTGCCAAGTGTTGAGCCTGCTTTACCTATTGATTCTGTATATATTGATATTATGCTTGAAAGTTTTGCTATATCTGTTTCTGTGAAAGCTCCTATAGCAGTGCCAGTACCACCAGTAGATTCAGTGCTAAATATACCTTGTAATATACTTTTTACATCAACATCACCTGAAGGTGTTTTAGACATAGCTTCTTTGATATATCTAGAAGATTCCTTTATATCGGTAGATGCCGAAAGTATATCAAATGAATATTCAGCTATATCATTAAGGTAAGAGTTTTGTTGTTTTAAATAATCATATAAAACTTCTAATTCAACATTATCCATATCAGGTATTTTAATTATTTAAAACAACAAAGCCGAATATAGTATTATATTCGGCTTTTAATCACATATTTTAAAGATTTTTATTAAAGATTCCGAGTTAAGTCAGTTTCATATGCTGATAAATTATTATCTTCAAAAGAATATATATAAACTGGAAATTCAAGTTTATTACCAAAAACATCTTTTGTTTCGATATGAAAATTACTAACAATTAAAGGAGTTTTATTATCAAGCCCACTTAATTTTGGCATATAATACACTTTTTCACCAACCTTATATTTAGGATCTGTGTTATTATTTTCAAACCCCTCGAATACTTTTAATTTTTTCATAAATACAAAATTTAATCTTTAATTATTTAATCTTTAATTATTTAATCTTTAATTCCATATATCTCTTAAGTTTGAGTAGAAATAATAAGGCGGTATTCTTTTTGTAGTAAAATATATTTTCAAACAATTCTTTCATTGTTATATTATCACCATTAACTGTTATAATAGTTCCACCATCTAAACATTTTCCTGACTGTCGGCTTGATAGAAATATATTAAAGCGGTAATTTTCAAATTGTTTAAGTACTCTAGATTGGTATGGTCTAAGGATTATCTTCTCAATACCATTATCTGTCATACAAAATGCATAATTATTAGCAAAATAAAGACACGATTTTTGTATTTTTGCTAATTCAATAATTTCCTCGTCTGTATATTGATAATGAAGAAAAGCTTTTCTTTTTCTCGTATCTTTTAAGAAAAAAGGGTTATCTCTTGGTAAAAAACCAGTTTTGTTATAATCATCTATAATATTTTTTACCTTTTCTGAATCATATATATTACCTTCCATATAATTTATTTTTAATGGTATTCCTTGATTAGCGAGAGGTACTTTCCTTGTATTCTGATAATTTTTATGATATAAACACCCCAAAGAACATAGAAATTAAAAGAAAATCACCAAAGAGAGTTGAATGTTATTAATGATGAAGGTATCTCTTTTAGACCTATGGCAACAAGTATTCTATTGATATACGACAGATAATTTGACATAAATTGTATATCATATGATACTGGATATTTTTGTAAAAACTGTGGTGGTATAACTCCAATAGGGAATGCAAAAACATCAATTATGGGGCTTGTTGTATAATACCATTGTATTTTATCACCAGATTTTATTATAGAATATTTTTGTTTTATTTCATCAGGTGCAAGCGATATTTCGTTATTGTATTGAGCAATCGCTCTGATGTGAATAGGAGAACCAGCAACGTATTTTATATTATTATCAGAGCATTCAAGTATATATTTACCAAGATTATTAACTCTTTGAGTACTTAATATATTAATTATATCTATATGTGTGAATTCTTCTTTTATGTTCCTGATTTTATCAACAATAATATTATAATCTATAATATCTGTCTTAATTATACAGTCAATTATAATTTCCTTAAGTTTTTCACGAATAAATTTAGGTACAGATGTTTGATTCATTTCAAGACCAATAGCCTTTACATTTTCATATCTTCCAAATGTTGTTCCATTTTCCCAAATAAGTTCCTTAACATATCTTTTTTTAGATGATATCAAGAATTTACCTATAATTTGTTCAAATGTTAATTTAAGGCACGGCATACCCGATATTCTTTTTTGGAATCCACCATGTAAACTTATGAAATGAGACAACATATGCTCAAGTGCTGGATATAAGTCGATTTTGTTTAATTTCAGGACAAAATCTTCAATAGTACCTTTATAATCAGTATGGCTAATTATCTTACCATAATTTACAAACACCGAATCAGTATCACCATAAATTACAATATCTTCAGTTATTGGAGTAACATATGTTATACCAAGTTGTTCATGAATATGTGGTATATTAGGAAATCTTTCCTTGAAATATTTATTAAACCAAAATTTGGTGTACTTTATAACGTATGCCGATTGAGTAGATATAGAAGAAGCTACATATTTGTCATAAAGTATAAATGAAGAAAACCCAAATACGCCATATATAGAATTGAGGATTTTCTTTAAAGATAAATCCTCGCTCTTTTTTGAAAATTGTAAATTTTGAAGTCTAGTTATTTCATCATTGATTTCTTGTTCAGTTACTTCTTGACCTTTTTCAAACTTACAGTATTTTAAATCCAAATCATATATCATATCAATTAAACCAATTAAGTTCAGTTTTTCCTTTATACCCTTTTTCCATTACAATCCACATATACGCAATAGCCGATGAATTTTTGTCAATTATTCCTCCTTTACATCCATGTATTCTACTTGTTGAAACCAATATAGTTTTAGGTGGATTATTATCAAAAAATTTTCTTCTTTCTTTTCCTTCTAAAAATGCTAATCTTAAGAAAAATGCAACTTTATAGCCTTCTTCCAATATATCATAAGCATGTCTTAGAAATTTCAATGCCTCTTTGTATGGAGGGTTTGTTATTATATTACCACTAAATTTTTGTGTACAATCTAAAAAATTTACTCCCGATTTACAAAACCCTCTATCATACAAATCATAACTTACGACATTGTATCCTTTTTCAATCAATATTTTTGATATATGTCCTTCCCCAGCACATGGTTCAAGTACAGGAATTTGTATATCAAAAAATTCATTTTGTAAAAGTCCATTTGTAGCAATTGGATTTGTAGCATAGAAATCATCTTTCTCTCTTTCCGTAAGTGAATGATTGCTACATCCATTCATAACAAAAACATTGACTTTATCCATTAATTATTCTGATTGAATATGCCATTAAATTCCTTTATTCCTTTGTTATATTCTTTCAAGTCGTTTTGATTTATATTAGCCATGAAATCCATTACATCATTATCAACCATGACTTCAGAAATCGATAAAGGTCGTTTCAATTTGATACCTGCAAGAGTTGTACATCTTGATAATGCAACGTATGTCTGACCAGTATCAAAAATACCTCTTTCACCAGTATCAATTGTATATTGCTCGATTGTGCAGGATTGTGATTTATGAATAGACATAGCATAACCGATTGATATCGGATATTGAGAGAATTTACCAACACCAATAGATTTTACTTCTCTTGATATAGGGTTGTATTCATATTTTTCTGAATTGAATTCAACTTTATCAAGTGATATCAAATCATCATTATCAAGACGAATTATAAGTTGGGAATTTTTGAAATCAATTAATGTACCCATAGTACCATTGATATATTTTCCATTATCTTTGTCGTTTGCTCTAACCATAACCCTTGTACCAATCTTAACTTTAATAATTTCATCAACAGCACATTGCTTAAGGTTAAAATTTCCTTCTGCTTTACCAATTAATGTAATCCAATCGGATTTTATATCATCAAGTTTTTGATTGTTATAAAATTCAACATCTTTATTGTATGTACATAAAATAATGGCATTATCATTGATTTCATTATTAATCATGATTTCATTAAATTCAAAAAGTTGTGAACGAGTTATAGTTCCATATTTTATTGAATTCAAAAAGTTGATGAATTTCTCATCTTTTTGTCGGAATATTTTAGTGAAATTTATGGTTGTTATAGGCACAAACTCAAATGGTTTGGCTGAATAAAAATATTTTGTATCAAATGTATGTTTTATATAGTCAATTTCGGATTTATCAGATAAAACTGGTGGTAATTGGTAAAGGTCACCAACAAGAATAAGTCTTTTACCACCAAAAAATTCGTCAATACCAAGTGCTTTTCTGTAAAATTCATCAATAGCTGACATCATGAGTGATGACACCATAGAAATTTCATCAATAACTATTGTGTCAGGAATAGAATATTTTTCAATATTCATATGTGGTTTATGTATGTTACAAGGGAATAATGGTTTAGGTGGAAATCCAAAATAGGAGTGAATTGTTTCACATTCTATACCATCAACACGAAGATTATTTGCAGCTACACCAGTTGGTGATAAAACAATATAATCTTTTATATTCGATAATAACCATTTAAGGAATGTTGATTTACCAGTACCAGCAGAACCAGTTATAAAAAACACTCCTCTATCTGTCATAATTTGGTTGTAAGCAGATTTAAATTCATCTGTAATTTCCAACCAGTCTGGTTTTACTGTATTTTCAAATTCAATCATTTTCTCTCTTTTAATTTCTCTCTTTTATATTAAAATCGAAAAAAGATAATCACGATTCATGTATTCATGCTTCATAACTTCCTTCAGCATTAAGAAGTCTACTCAATGGAACCCTATTACCATCTCTAAGTTCTTTAGGATTTGATTGATTAAGTGAATTGATTATTGAATTTGTTATGAGTGAAGTTAAAAAAGAAAATGCATTGGATGATTTATTCATAGTGTATCTAATACAATTATCGCTTAATATTTCTGTTTGCTGGTATTTATCTTCTAAAATTACATTTTGAAGTCTATTTTTATCACCAATAAAATAAAAATCAACACAAGAAAATATCGATATATCATGCTTGTTATAGATATCAATTATAGATAATTTCTTTTGTACTGTATAATTTGTACATTTTACAACGCCTTTGGGTTGGTATTTTTCTTTTATAAGATTAACAACATTTTTCAAGGTCATATTTTCGTTTTTCCCAATAGCCACTGTATCACTATCAAAATTTTCTTTTTCATCAAAATTTATTTCAATGTCGGAATAATTTTCAATATGAATAATAATCTTATCACCAGCAACCAAATTTTGTTGAAGTTTTATTGCTAAACAATTGTAAATATTGAATGTTTTCCAATATTTACAAAAATCATATGTTGCTGTTGAAATAGCATCTTCACGAATATCATCCGTTGCAAGATAAAACCTTTTACCGACATGCAAGCAATGTTTTCTAAACATTACTAAAAATTCTTTACTTAAATCATCTTGAAGTACACATTTTCTTAATTCTTCGTCATACTTATCTTCGTCAAGATAATGGTTAGATTTTTTAGCCATAATTTATTCCTCTTTTTTATCGGTTATTTCTTCGATTTTTATAACTTTTTGAATATTATATTCTTCTTCTGTCAAGATACCAAATTTATCAACATATAGATATTTTTGAGAGTACATCGCTTCACCTTTATCATTCTTAATAGCTTCATATGATTTTATAATTTCAAGTTTTTTCTTGACAGTCATATTTTGTTTTGCATCTTCTATTAAGAAGTTGGCATTATGTTTTATACCATAAGAAGTTTTGAATGATTTATCAACTTTCAATTCTTTAAATTTCAGCAAACAATTTATATAAACTGGTGCTGATAAAACTTGATTGAAAGATGTCATCATTCTATTAATGAAATTAAAATATGATAAATCTTCATATGATAAATTATCATCGGCATAGAAAATAACTCTACCACCACCCGAAGAGTCATCTTTATTGAATCTTTTTCGTGGCAATCTTGATATATTATTAAGTTGTTTATCAAAATAATCAACAACTTTCATATTAGTAAGGTCTGGTCCATCCTGTTTAAGTGTATCAATTTGTGATTGAGAATTATTAACAGAAGGTATAACTATATTTCTTGAGTAAGATATTGATGCTTGGCCATTTACTGTTACTTCTCCACTATCAAAGTCAATAAGTAATGTTTCTTTATAGTGATTAACAAATTTTCTCAAAGCCTCAAGTGCTTTATCTGTTGTTTTATTACCAACTGGTACAACCATTTTGATTCTCGATTGGCAATTCATAATAAACCATCCAACAGTTGCATCTTCCATCTTCCTTTTTAAATTAAAATCACGAAGAAGTCGTTCAACATATGATAAATTGCCAGTTGAATCAATGTCAAGGTATGGAATATACAAAACTTGATTTTCTGAAAGTATAACTTTAGCACCAATCATTTTTTCATATTCCCAAGCTTTAAGTTTCTTTTCTCCATAACGAATATCAACATATCTCAACTTATTGGGGTCTATTTCATTAAATCCAAGAATTTTAATCGGATATAAATCTTCTTTTTCTTCACCATTAATATTGAATTTGCTATTAGCAAAGGTTTCTAATATATATTCAAATCTAGTGATACCATTATTAATTTTTGTTATTTTGTTTGTATGTATTACTTTGTTGTATTTTATCTTTGATTTTTCTTCAGTAAACGATTCATTTACTTTAATAAGAGTTTGCTTAAGCTTTGTAATTTGGTCATTCAATTCTTCTTTTGTTTTGAACTCATAAATTATTTCATATGCCAAACAACCATCAACAAGCCATTGTCTATATTTTTTCCAAGCAACATTATCATTATCAAAATCCAATAATGAATAAATATCACTGAATGATTCTTTAATATATTCTCTTATATTCTCTTGGTATTTTTCGTTGACGAATTTAACATCACAATAACGATTGTATTCATCTGTTATTACTGAATCATCACAAATACAATCAAGAATATATTCAATTTCAGGATAATTAGCAAATTTTCGTAAATAATTCCTTTTTTCAGGATAAGAAGATTTGGAATAAGAATTGGTATCAACATCTTGTGTAGCACCATTAGCAAATGAACTGTATGCTCTATACAATTCATCTTCATATGTTACAGAATTTGTTTCCTTTATAATTGTGTAATCAATACCTATATTTGTTAATCTCTCTGTGAGTTTTGTTATTGGTCTGAAGATTATTGGTGTGGGCATAACATTTTATATTATTTAAATGGGGTTGATAAAGTAATATATGATCTTATATTAAAAAGGCCTGAAATTATTCAAATTTCAGGCCTTTTTATGATTATTGTTAATAGTATTTATTTTTTGCTTCTTTTTGCTTTTTTGCTTTCAAAAATAGCTTTACGATAACGTTTTTTGATTGATTCATTAATTTTTTCTTTGATTCCATCTTTACAAGCTTCATCAATATTTTCTTGTGAGTCAACGATTGTATCAACAGCAGTTTCGATTACATCTTCAACAACATCCGCAGGAACTTCGGCTTCAACCAAAGTATCAACGAGTTCTCCAACTGAAATTTCTCCACCTTCTAATTCACTTGCAGCAGCGATTATTTGGTCTTTAACTTCATCGGTTATGGATTCAGTATCGGTAAGAATTTGCTCAATATCACCAGCTTCAATTGCTTTATCGTCAACTATCTCATCGGCTTGTTCTTCTGTGATTTCTGTGATAGGAGTATCTGATGCTGGAACTTCTTTTTCAACAACTTCATTTGATAAAAGAACTTCAGGGTCATATTGTTGACCATCTTCAGAAACAAAATAACCATAATCAGAAACAAAAGTTCCTTGATTATTTTCAAAAGTTCCTTGTTCATCTTTGTATGTAAGAACAGAGCCAGCTGGTAAAACAACTCCACCATCAATTTCCAAATCTTCTTTTGTTGTATAAGTATCACCTTCAACAAGTTCTACTCCATATTTTTCAGACACAAAATTTTCAAAACACGGAACTCGACCAGTACCTATTTTTGATTTAAAACTTTCATTGATTTTATAAGTTTTCATAAGTAATAATTTTTTAAATGATTTTTTAAATGATTTTTAATTATTTAGTGGAATTAGTATTTTTAATTGGAATTAGATGTTATTTATTTCATCAAGTTTTGATTTTGATACTTGATAAACATCATCAGTTCCATCAAATTCTATAAATATATGATCACCCATTGGATTAAAGCATATAGTAACACCATTTATATCATCATCAATTTCCAATTGGTTTTCATTATTATAATCAGATTTTAATAATTTGCTAACAACTTCATAAAAGAATTCAAGTGGCTGTTCAATATTTGTTTTCAATTGCATATCAATAGCAATATCTTCGATATTGCTGGTGTTTTCATTCACCGATAATAATGTATCCATATCAACATAAATCATATCTTGAACAATATCAGGACTATAACTATTTATGTTTGGTTTGGTAGATAAATCTTCGCCTTCATTTACTTTTTCAGATTTTGCTGATTCAGTGAGGTATTGTATTGATTCATCAAGAACAACGGAAAATGAATCAGTTTCGTAATAATCTTTTAATTTATTTTTTAATGAATCAATACCAAATTCGGCTACAAATTTGTTGATTTTTTTGAGAATACCAGTTATTTTATTCTCTATATAATTTATATCTGATTTTATAGTAGAATTTCTTTTTAAATGTCTTAAATCTTGATAATTGTCTAGATATTTTGCAAGTGTTTCCATTCTATAGTTTGAAATTGAAATTTCTTCTTCGATTTCCAAATCTTTTGATTCAAATACCTTTAACTTTTTCATTTTGATTTCATTTTTATTCAGACAAATTTTCGAATATATCATTTATTCTTTTTTTCATCATTATATATGTATTATGATGCATTCTATCAAGTTCTTCTATAAGAGTAATAACCTTTTGTTTATTTCTTGATTTAAGACACCTTATACACATTTCAAGTTTTTTATCAATGTCATCGGGTGGAAATAATGTTCCAAGTTGTCTTCCATTGATATAAAATTCATTCATGCAATCAATACTCTTATTTCTATGTATTGACAATATGCTTTTTATAGTGTCTTCCAATGCTACAGTATTGTTATCGTTTTCATTATTTGATTCAGATGCTGTATGTAAGGATTTTATTATATCGATTTTTTGTGAATCCAAAATCGATTTTATCACAACAACAGATTGTTGTATATTAATCTCTCTTTTTGCATCATTATCAATTTTATCAGAAACCTTTTCTAGATATGCGCATACTCTTTCCAATACTGGAGCTATATTTGCTATATCTTCAACTATTTTTGTGTTATCTTTATTATTGTTTTTAATAAATTGTTTAAACATTAATAAAAAAGCCAACATAAAAACGGTGAATAAAGCTATTGATATCCAAATCGCAAATGCCATACCTACACTTGTAGAACCATAATCATTAATATTTTTAGACAATTTACCTACGGTTTCAGCACTTTGTGAAACAGATACTGCAGAACTCAATAATAATAAATTCATATTAATACAATTTTATTATTTACTAGAAAATGATATCAATATGAATTTATTGTGGGAGTATTTTGAATTGAGTTGGGTCTATAAGACCTGAAGCTTCAGTCATACGCATATAATTATATTCAACTTTCATCTTCAGATAATAATCTTTGTAACGACTGTCTCTTATCTTTAGGAATTTGAAATACATTTCTTTATTCATACGCATAACTTCAGGAGTTATCATGCCTATAACATTATCAGCTCTATGAAAAAGACCAGATGATTCCGACATGAAACTACCCATTTCGATATCGCTTGCGTTTGCGTTTTTGATTGTTGCTTGGTGGGCTGTAATCATAGCCCATTGGTTATCTACACCAGCTTGGAATAATGCTTCTGCATTAGATTTATGATAAGAATACATATTTTCTGGAGAAATTCCATAATCATTACCAAGTTCTGTTAAATAATCTATAATTACTGCATCAAATTTTATATTTCTTTCTTCTTCAAGCCTTCTCACTCTTGAAATTATAGATAAAGGACTAGCTTTTGAAAATCTCATGCTAAGAAATACACCAACTTTACCTTTTTCTTTAATTATACCCCTTAATGCGTCTTGTACTACATCCGATGATTCAGAAAATCTAGCATAATCATACATTGGTATCGATAGCATATTACTACCAATTCTCTTATATATTTTATCGATACCCATCTCAAGAGATATTAATACAACATTTTTACCAGCAAGTGATATACCAGCTGCTATATTTCCAAGAACTAAAGATTTACCTGCATTTGGAGCACCAGCGTATATGGTTAAAGTACCAGGGGCGAATCCGCCATTTTCTTCAAAATCGGAAAGTGCCATATTTGTTGCCGAGAATCCACTATTAACATAATTTTCAGCCTTCATCTGAACATGTTCTTTGGCATCCCAATAATCATGAATTTCAGCATCTTCCATGTCTATTGATGACCTTCTAACAACAATGTCTTTTGCTCTACCAATTACTTGCTTTACATTTTCAGGTGTTATTGTCTGTGTTTGCATATAACGAACAGCAGATTTATAACCTTCTTGTGCATTTTGCCAACTAATCCAAGAACCAACTGTCTCTTTTAACCAGTCTTCAGAATGTCCATTTATATTTGTTGTTATAATATGTTTTGTTACAGATAGGAAGCTATTTATATTTTCATTGATATCCTTGTTGTTGTCAATGATATAGCTTTCTTTATCTTCTTTAACCAAAACGTCTATTTGCCCTATGTCTGGATTTTGGGTGTCAAAGAGAGGCTCGTTGAACCTTGTGAAGAATTCTTTTGCTAATTTGAATAGAAATTTACAATAGACATCTTTGAAAAAAGATTCATCTATTTTATTGATAAGATTGAGGTTGTTTCTTTTTTGAATATAGCAAAATACTATTTGTTCAAAATCGGTTGTGTTGTTTCCAATCATTGTTGAGTTATAGTTAATATTTCATCAGCGATTGTTGCTTGCTTTGTATCAACGAGATTTTGTATACAAACATCAAACTCCTTCATCTTATATTCAGTATTAGCTACAGTTTTTCTAATATCTTCAATATTCATACTCTTTTTGTTTTTACTCATAACAAAAAATATAATATCATCGGGTTCAATGGTTTCCAAGTTAAGGTATTGACCAGTAAGATATTTCAATTTCAAATTTGTTTTATCAATCATAATTATTTTGATTTGTCTAGAATTGAATTCATTTGGCTTTCAAAATCTGATACTGAATCATCAAATTCTGCTGCTGAATCATCAGTAAGCACTTCTGCTGAATCATCAATAAATTCTGTTCTATATTGGAAAAGAGGTTTAATCATCTTTTCATCGATTTGTTTTAGTACTTCATCGGTAAACACCGTTTTATTGAAAAGTTGTGAGAAATCAACGCATCTATTAAGATGTTTAACACAATATTGGTTTGATGATTCTTGTGGTTTACAAACCTTTTTCTCTACTTTGTTGATTATACCATCAACAATCATTTCATCAACAAATTTTTGAGTGAATTTAAAAGATTGGTCTAATTTGGAGTTGTATCTAACATTATCAGATGTGCTTTCATTCACATAAGAAAAATCTTTTGATTTATATTTGCTTGAATTAACAGCATCAAGTATAGGTTTTTTAAACTTAAATTTTTGAATCTTGTTGACATCAACTTTGGCATTACCCATTACAAACACATCATCATTTTTGATAGAATTTTGAACCCACTTAACAAGTGATTGTTCCGAAAAAATGTTATTCAATTGCATTTTTTCTTTTAAAAATATTGTATCAAATTCTAAATTAACATTATGACCACACGACTGTAAAAATAAAATTAAGTCAGGTAGTTGTATTATTTGCTCTTCATTTGAATCAAACACAATGTAACCATTTTCGATATCTTCTTCAAACGAAGGTTGGAAACTGTCTTTTTTATTTGACGAAAGTGAAGACAACACCAATTTGGTTGAATATTTGTTATTCAACCAATCCGAAGTATCAATAGCTTTTTTACCAAATATTTCTTGAGCTATATTGATATAATCAACCATTTTACCTTTTGTAATACCGCAAACATCCCAAGAGATAAATTCTTCAAGACCTAAAAATCTGTTAATTCCTCTAGTGAATGAAATGTAAAAAGATACTGGTCTATGCATTGAAAATCTAGATTCCATAATTTCTGCAGTAACAATAATACCAGTTTTTTGTTTATCTTCATCTCTATCAAATTTTTTGCGAAGATTAACGACAACTGATGGCATATAAAGAGAACCTTTACCACCCGATAACTTTTTAACTTTTTGATAACCTTCATCGGCTTCATAAGTATGTGCTGTACAAACCAATGGAATACCAAGTTTACCAAATCTTGGAATAAGAAGGTTATACATAACTTTAAGCTCTTTTGCTAAGCTACCCATATCACTCTTCATATTACCTTCTAATGCATCATTCAATTGTTTTTCTGAATTTAAAGTTGATATAGAATCTATAACAACAGCTATCTTCGGTAATTCTTTTCGTTGGTCTACTGGTAATTTTTTATTTTCTTGATTTATTTTTTCTTTTGTGTCAAATAATGATTGTGTCAATTGAACCATTTGTGATGTTATTTGATTGACTGTATCAGGAATGATAAATTTTATCATGTTTATATCAACACCTTGAGCAAGATATCTTTCTTTTGTGTGTGCATGTTCTGTGTCAAATATTATAACCATATAACCATCTTTTTGTAGTTCTCTAACTGCATCAAGAACTATATAACTTTTTCCAGTTTTGGGGTCACCAGCTATAATAATACAATGTCCACTTGGTGTACCACCAAATAATGTACCACTTATGCATGCATTCAATACATACGACCCAGCAGAAGTAAAAGTAACTTCTTGGTCAAGTTCTACATAATCAGAATTTGGTAAAAATTGATTTATATAATTTGATATTTCAGAAAAATTTTTGTAATTTCCACTAAATATTTGTTTAGCCATTTTATATTAAATTTAATTTATGATTTATTATTATTTTTATATATCTTTTTATAACATTTGGTTTTTTAGTCCAATCCAAATTCCATATTGTCAATATGTCAATATTTCTTTCATTTTTATATTCGGAAATCTTCAGTTTATCATTTTCCCATACATCTTTTGCTAATTTCCCATATTTTGACAAGTCATCGTATTTGAATTTTCTTGGGTCACAATGTATTCCAGTACCATTAAATTCAAACCCCAAATTCAAGTCCTCTAAAAATATATCAATTTGTAATCTTTTATTATTAATTTTTGAAAAGTAATCATATTGAATTTTAATGTTTTTAAATTCCGTTTTTATAAATTCATAAATTGTTATTTGTGGCCTTGATTTGTTTGTATAATTGGTTGAATTCAATGGTATACAATTTGTACAAATATCAATATTGTTTTTTATTCTATAATAATATTGATTAAAACTATGGATTTTAAATTGTTCATTACACTTATTACACAATAATAAGTGTTCATTATTGCCAACATATTTTATATAATCAAAATCCTTTTCTAAACAACCGTCTTTTTCAAGTCTTAATAAAAATTTATTTGGTTTTTCTTTGTTTGGCTTTTCTTTATACCAATCTTTTTTACATCTACTATTTTTATTACCAGTTGATTTTAATGATTTTAATTTAATATTACATGATTTACTACATGATTTTAGGTATTTTTGTTCCTTGAAAGAATATATTGCTATACCACCACATATTTCACATTTTTGTAATTCAAACACATCATTTTTAATATGCCAAATTCTTTGATAACCATAAATTTTGATATAGTGCTCATCAAGGAAAGAAGTCAAATAAATAATCTCTTTCCAAAATTTATTATTTTGTAGCATCACAGATTTTGATATATTGTATCGATTCCCATACCACCAATCAATCAAATAATCATATTTCCCCATATCAGTTTTTAATTTATTTAATAAAATAATCAAATACATTTGGTGCTTGAGAAAGTGTATTATTCTCAAGCACCAAAAATTTATGTTGTAATAATATGTTATTGTTTTGCACTGAAGAAATCAATATCTTCTTTAAGGTGTTTCATATCTTCTTCATTATTGATATTATATGAAACATTTCTAATAGGTGATGATTTCATGATTTCATCATCATTTGATTGAGTGAAATCATATTTCCAGCATTTGAACACAATTTTTTCACCTTCTTTTTTCAGTTCTATAAGTTTATAAGACATGAACTTTTTAATCAATACAGTTTCGCCAGTAGATATCAAAGTGTTTATAACGTCAGGTATTGGTGTCTTATCATCAACAGTATAGGTTTCCAAAATTTTTTTGATATCAGCGTTTTCATTAATTTTATAACTCTTCTTACCAATAAGTATTCTTCTTTCAAATATTCCAAATTTTTTCATAACAATTGGTTTTATTAAACTACCATTAAATTTTATATTCTTGCCTTCATTTATTGTCAAAGAGTTGTCAAGGTCATTAGCATCGTCTTTAACATTGATATTTGTAAGACCTTCAATATTGCCAAGTTCTGTTGATATTTCATCAACAACTTTATTAATAATTTGAGAAGATTTTTCTTCATCCGACAATTTTTGAATTTGCTCTTTTTTACCAAGCAAAAGTAGATAAACTTCTTCAATATCTTCAGTATAACGAATATCTTCAGGTAACGATTCTATCTTGTTAATATTTCGTTGGATAATTTCAAGCTCTTGAACATATTCTTCATCATGTTCAGAAATGATATCATCGAAGTTAAATTCGTTATTTTCTTCTTCTTTTGGTATTTCAGTTGGTTTTGGTGCTGTTTGTGGTGGTAATAAAGGTTCATCAGATTTTGGTGGTTCAGGTTGTGAATTAGTATTATCTTTTTTATCTTCATCTTCATTATCCATAAATCCTTCATTAACTGAAGAAATATCTAGACTTTTAGCGATGTCAATACCATACATTTCAAGAACATGTGCTTGGATTTCATTGTTATATTTAAACATTTCATCAATATTGTTAAGTTCATCAACTATAACAACATAAATGTTTGGCTCAAGGAATAACACATAAACAGTTGTGAATAATTCTTCATTCTCAATAGAAAAACCTTTAACAGATATTTCTTCATTAGAACTAAATTTATCAAGTGATTCATAAATTTTTTCACCTTTACCAACAACAAGGTTATCTTTAATACCTTTAGCTGTGAAATCCTTAGCTTCTTGGAAAATAAGTTTTCTTGAATTATTATCCATTGTTGCTGAAGCAACCGATTGAGTTTTTGGGTCTATTGATACAAGATTATTGTATAAATCCATTATTTTCCAATTCAATCCTTCTTTATCTTTAGCATCTTCATTTAATGACCCAAATATTTGACCCAAATCAATATATCTAGTTATATATTGTGAAATTATTGAAGGTGGTAAAAATTTAGCATTAACAAGTTTTTTATAAACTGGTGTTGTAATGGAACAATTTTCTTTTATTGCTTCGAGTAATTGCTCGAATAAAATAACGGACATTGCTTTATCAAGTAAATTATATTGGTTGATTATAGCCTCTGCAGCTGATTTTATTGTTATATCATCATCTTCTTCTATACCAACTAGATATTTTTTATTTTCTTTGCTATTGAACAAATAATAATTGCCATCAGTGTCTTTAGATATCAACAATTTATTGTCATATTCAAGGAAGTAGCTTCCATCTGATATTTTCCAATTCATAATCGAATATTTTAATTTTTATTTATTTATTTTTATTCATTACAAAAACGCAAAAATTCAATATTAATGTAAAGACATTTATTAATAATATAAAAACGATTCGACCATCAAATGAGGGTTTGATGGTCGAATTGGGCATTGGATTAGAAAGGGGGTGTATTCAATATATTATCCAGCTAATAAATCCTTTTGATTTTCGCATTGGAACTTGAAACCAGTAATTTTATAGATACTTTCAGTATTTGTACTTAAATTCCAAGCTGGTAATTGTGTCACTGGAAAGAAAATTGGGATTTCATAATACTTTATAAGTTGTCCAATTTTGTTCGTAATTTCAATGCTTGCAGAACCAGTATGGTCTTTTTTCAATGTTTGGAGTGCTGTTGCAGGGTCATAAAGTAATTTAGACCAATCTCTCAACAAATCATATGGATAAGGAACTAATGTTTCAGGATTAACATTGACTTCAAAATCAAATGTTAATTGCATTTTTGTGTCAACAATAGTTCCGATATAAGTTCTATCGTGGTGTCTATACTTTTGAGATACAGTTCCTGGAATTTTATCATTATCAAGACCATCAATTTTAAGATGTTGCTCAAGCAATAAAGCAGAACTTCCATATTTCTTTTGAAGTGAGGTTGGTAATATAATATTTGCTTTATATCTTGTTAAAAATACTGGTTCGTCCAGATTTATAGCAGCTCTTGAGCCTCCAAAACTATAATTATCCATATTATTTCAATTTATATGATTATTTTTAATTATTTAGTAAAATGACAATATAATAAAAAGTATTTTGAAATAATATATTTAATCGAAGTACAATAAACCTAAATCTGCAGGGCTTTGTTGATATTCTTTAAGATATGTTTCAACTTCTTTTACCATATCTTTGCCTTCATCTTTGATAGCTTTGAAGTCTATTTTATATCCACCTATTAATTTTTGATCTGTAAATCCGATTATATTACCAAAAGATATTTTACATTTTCCAAGACAATATTTTCTGAACATGACATCATCGAAGAGTTTTTCTTCAGGAACATTCATCGAACATTCAGCCAAAATAGATGCTTTAACATCAACACCTTCAACAGTTATCATATGGGTATTTTGATTGAAAGCATAAACCAAGTCAGTAACGATGAAATTTGTAAGGAAAGATGTATAGTAATTATAGGTTATAGCAGTAAGCATCGCATTTGAGTTACCACCGATACCCATATTAAAATTCCAGTTCGTTTGTTTAAAATCCGTATCTTTACCATTATAAAGACCAAGATTATAATTACCTGAAATAGTTCTGATTCTAACAACAGCATGAACAGCCTTAGGCATTTCAATTTGTCTTCTAGCTTTGAACAAATCGGTATGGAATGCTGTATCATCAATAATTATATAACAGAATTCATGAGATAAATCCGAAAGTTCATAATAATAATCTCTAGTGTTTGATATTATTGTGTTTATCCTATTTTTATTAGGTGCTGAAGGTATTGTTCCACCCTCACTCAATTCATCAATTAACCAATTAATAAATTCTTTTCTTGTCATACCTTTTTATTTTATTTAGTATTATAAAAAGTTGGTATTATAAAAAGTTGGTACATTATTATTTTCCACAATATTAAATAAAATAAAATAAAATAAAATAAAATAAAATATGAATTATTACAATTTATTACAATGGTATAATAAAAATAAAAATTGTTATTTTATTAAAAAAGGTGCTAAAGATTCAGAAGAATATACAAAAATTTTAAGTTTAACTTCTTTCCTTAATGAATATTATGATACAATTTCTCTATCTCAAAGAATGTGGCATATAGAAAATGATATATTTGAAATTCAAAAATGTGAAATATGTGGAAATATTGTAAAATTCGAAAGACACATAAAATATTATAAAACATGTTGTAAAACATGCAATATAAAATACAGAAATTCTGATGAATTAAAACAAAAAACAAAAAACACTAATATTGAAAGATACGGTGTTGAATGGAGTCAACAATCTGTTATTATTAAACAAAAAATGATTGATAACAACATTAAAAAATATGGAGTTGTATCCACTTCTAAATTACAAAATGTTAAAAACAAAATGTTAAAAACAAATTTAGAAAAATATAGTGGAACTGGATTTGCAAGTGATAAAAACAGAGAAAAACAGAGAAAAACAATGATTGAAAGATATGGAGCTGAAAATCCAAGTTTTATCACATCAATATTACAAAGAGGTCATTTAACCAAAATCAAAAACAATTCTTATCAAAAATCAAAGGAAGAAGATGAATTTTATCAAGATTTAGTATTATTGTTTGGAGAACATAATGTAATTAGACAATATCAAGATGAAAGATATTATAACAAAATCACAAACAAAAAATTTGTTTGTGATTTTTATGTGAAAAGTTTAGATTTATTTATAGAATATGATGGTCATTGGTCACATAAACCACAGTATTTAAAAGAGAAAGAAAGAAATGAATTTATTAAAAAACTTAATAATAAAAACACAGAATATTCACAAAGTATGTTGAAAGCATATTATAGAGATATTGAAAAAAGAAATATTTCAAAAATCAACAATTTAAACATTGAATTTGTACCAAGTAACAAATTATTAAGGCACATTTAATTAAACAAAGTGTTTATATCAATACCATCTGATATACATCCACCAAGAAGATTTTGTAATATTTTTAAAAGAAGCTCTTCTTCTTGTTCTATATCTTCATTTTTATACCATTCCTCAATAAGTAATATAGAATCTAAACTATTGATTGGTATAGGTAATTTTTCAGATTTAAAATATTCATTTACACATATTAAATGTATAGACTTTGCATATAATTGCTTTATATTTTCTTCATCTACTTCAATACCAAAATTGAACTTACAATCAAGTGCTAATACTGTGTGATATAATTCATCTTTTTTTGTGGGTTTAACTTGGTATTTTTTAATAATATCAAGTTTGTTGGAATTTTGCTCGATATATTCAAATTGCTCGTCTTTTATTTTTGCAGAATATACAATACCTTCAAGTGTTACATAAAACACTTTTTCATCTTTGGAATTATTCTCAACGACATTACCAAATTGACCAGCTTTTAAGATTTTAGTATCATAATTAGCTGAATAAACTTGTAGTCTGTCACACTTTAATATAGCTTTACCTTTTGCCATAAATCAACCTTTAGTTTTTTTATTTATTTTATAAATTGTTTTGTGTAACCAATATTCAAGTTTTGTTAGTAATGATTTCGATTCCATATTTTTATAATACAATTCAAAAATAGATATCTTCTCAAATTCCGATATTTGTGTGTTGAGTATGTCAACATCTGTATCATATGTTACACAATTATGAACCAACAATCCATCAGCAATAAACATATGAAGCTTATCATCAATTGTTATGTCAAATACTTTATGTTTACCATTCAATAATTCAACTGATTCAATAATATCAAATTTACCTTCGGCATCGGTAAGACAATATTCATTCATTACACAATCTTCCAAATGGCTTTTCAATCGTTTTGTTGAAAAGTATGTATTTTTAACAACGACTGTATTTCTTACAATACAGCAAGGAAATATATGGTCTTCAGTAGCTTGTATTATTTTACCAGTTTTAGTGGTTATTTTACACAATTCTTTTTTACCATTATAATGTACATGAGTTATTTTTGAAATTCTTGTTTTATCTATATTAACAAAGTAACCAAAGGGTTCTATTTTATAAGACCTTTGGTTACTATATATTATAACATCTTCAATCAAAGATATCAAATATATGATAAGCTTAGGGGAAAAATTTTTACACGATGTTTTTTGTAACTTCGACATAATCTTCATCATTTGTTTTAAAGATGGTTTTAATTTTATCTTTTTTGACTATGGAAACGATTTCATGATCACAAAGATACCCACCAACCTTTATAAATTCAGTAACTTTTTCAAATGCTTCTTTAGCATCTTCTGCTGATACATACATGTTTGTGTTTGATGTTTTTGTAGATTTATCATCTGATTCAACACTAAATCTAACAATAATTTTGTAATAGCATTCTGAATCATCGCCAACAACATCAGAAATTTCTTCCTTAAGTATTTTTTTAATTTCAAACACCTTGTTACCTTCTCCATCACCAAGACACCCTATACAAATAAGCTCTTTTTTAATAAGCTCTTTGAATATCTTTTCAGATTTTTCATAATTCGTTGCAGGAATGTAATATTCTTGAGATTTTGGCACTATACCAAATTCTGTTTGTGTTTGTTCTTTGATAATTGCTTTGAAGTAAATCATGATAATTAAGTTTTATTTATATTAATATTAATTGATTCAACTGAAAAACCTTCCTCATTATAATAAGCCCTTCTTTCTTTACCCCATTTATTCATATATGATATGATAGAGTCCATTTTACCAGTGGTCATATTTTGTTTTTTGGTGTTTGTAGTTTCTATAATGTCATATATTGTTGTCATGTCTTTACCTTCATAAAGACGAGCCAACCTTCCCATTGTTTGGTTATTGGTAGTATTGGATTTAAAAGCTTCGGCATATAATATATTAGCTAGACTTTTGATTGATTGGCCAGTAGAGAATGTTGTATAATTAGCAACAAGTATGGAATTACCAGTATCATCTTTTTTGATTTCATCTTTATATATTTCCCTAAAATTTGTTTCTACATCACCATCAATATAATATATTTTTTTACCAAGATTATGGTAAATATTAAGCTCTCTAAGTCTTTCTGATATTTGTTTACCATATTCGCCTTTTTTATCTGTGAAATAAACAAGTGTATTACCTTTTAGTTGACTTATGAGTTGACATTTCCATTCAAAAAGTCTTTTATGTGACCTTATGAATTGTTGTTCATATCTCAATTTCTTTTCGGGGTCATCTATATAGTCCTTATCAATAGCAAGCTGTAATTTCTCTTTGTCAGTTGCGAAGTCAACAGTTATTTGTTTTACTCTACAATCTGTTGTCGCACCAACATCAACCAAAGACTTCTTAGATATTACCTGAACAATTGGTCCAAAATTATCTTCATTAGTAAAATGGTCTGAAGTATCACCAATTTTTGGATGTGAACCTGATAAACCTATCAGATTATTAACAACACCACAATTTTTAATTATATTTTTTATGGATGAAGAAACCGACCTATGTGATTCATCACACATTATAGTATCAAATTTTGATAAAAATTTATCATCATAATTAACAAGTGTAGAAAAATTACCAATTATATGATCAAATTTTTCTATATTTTTTCTATCTTTGGATTCACCATATGCCATACCAAGCTTTAAATTATATTTCCCATTTGAATATTCGGAAAACTCTTGGAATGTCTGTATAACAAGTGCAGGGTCGGGTTCTATTATAAGAACATGCTTAGATTGATTTGTATATCTAAGTAACATCAATAACAAATACATAATAAGTGTTTTACCACCACCAGTACCAACATCAATTCTGCCAAATCTATATTTGAATGCGTTATAAACTGATTCAACCTGATAATCATATGGAGTTATGTCTTCAAGCTCTTCTGTCATATTATAGCAGAAGCTTTTAACTTGTTCATATGTTATTTTTTCTCTTAGGAAACTATCAAAGTTTTGAAAGCTAATAGGAAATCCAAATCTTTTACACATAGTAATAAGATTAGACCATTGAGTTGATCTAATCTTATCAGGTGATATCATATAATCAACAATACCTTTCCATCCCTTACCTTTAGCACCCATTTTTTTCTGAAGGATATAAAAATTTTCAACCTTTTTTCTGAAATAAATAGCAGTTTGAAGTTGTTCTGCTTCAGAATTATAAAATAATATTAAATATTGTTTATCTTCAGTTAATTTTGCTATCATTTTTTAATAAATTTTTCTCTATGCTTTGTTATATTTTCTTCCGAAAGTTTGCTTAAACAAATTGAATATGTTAACAATATTTTCAGAAATTCGTTTGGTAATTCTTTACATCCAAATCGATTATAATTTTGGAAAAATTCAGCAGCTTCAACAATTTCTTGTTTGTCGGAACTCGTTACAAGAACATCAAACATTTCATGGAATTGCTTTGTTTCAGGAAATTTTTCATCATAGTTTTTTTTAAGAATTAGCATCCTTTCAAAATTATAACATACAAATTCGAAAAGGATAATTTCTTGTTTTCTTATCATCCCATCAACCACAATCAAAGCTATTATTGTTAGATAATAAAGTATTCCGTATCCAGATACAGTATACAGTATTATTTTAAAAAATAAATTCATATCAATGTTTGAAATAACCACAATCAATCCTATAAATAAACTCATTTTTAAAGATTTTAATAAAACACTTGTTACCATAATCAACTAATTTTTCTAAATTCTTCAAGTTTAACAACCAATTCATGTCCGAAAGTCATATCCGAAACATTTTTAATTGATTCCATCAAAAAATTTATATGATTATCTAAAAATGATATACAATATTGATATTGAGAAAGATTTGCATCAATCATTGTTCTTCTCTCAAAATCATTTGCTGGCTTTATACCATCGATATTAGTACCAAATTTATATTTTTTAATTTCATTATTTTTAAGTATAACAAAATCTTTTGTAAGCCATATTTGGTCATCTATTATACATTGCTTGCGTATGATTAATGTTTGTCTATCAAAATAAAATTCATTTTTTGATTTTGATAATAGTGAAGCATTTTTCATATTATAACTAAGACCTTGTATTTTCTTAGTTATTCTTTCAGTATCAAATTCTTTCCTTTTTTCTATAAAATCGGTGATATCGGTGATATTAGTTGTTAAAATGCTGTTACCGATAAAATACTTTATAGTTTTATTGAGGTCATATATATTTTCAGAAGAGTTCTCCATGAGTAGGTTTCTTTTTCTTTTTATGTTCTTGAACAACTTTTATGTTCAGTTTCTTAACAACTTTTATATTGGAATCTTCACCAATTTCAATTTCAGGAAGATTTATTTTTTCTTTCAAGTCGTTGTCAAAATTTATATTTCTTTTAAGATTCTGCATTTTTCATTTTTGATAATTTTATTTGGGCAAAATTATTTTCAACATTAACTTCAATTTTATTATCAAAAAATGTTGGACTTATTACAGAATGATTTACCAAGAACACATTCATGTTCAATCCATCAACTATTTCTCTTTTAGTTATCTCAAGCACTATAGGAAGCATAGACACATGGAGTGATGAGAATATCTCATCCAAGAACACAACATTAAGGTCTGTACATTTATTTTTGATAAATTTAACTATTGTACAGATGATTGAAAAGTCTATCATCTTTGATTGACCAAGAGATATTGTTCTGAACGATGCTTCATTACCAAATCTATATATAGATGGTTTGAATTCATCGTCAAATTTAATAGTTAATGGTAGATCGAAATTACTAAGTATTGAATTAACTGAATGATTAATATAAGGAATGATTTTTGCTATAATAAAACTTTTTATTCCCTTATCCGATAATGAGTACTCAACAATCTTCAAGAAAATCAATGATTTGTTTATTATGGCATATTCATTAATAACTTCATCAATTTGTTTAGTGTATTCAGCCATCTTCTCCACCATCAAATTTTTATTGTTGGTGATGATAAGATTATTGTTGTTTATGGTTTGTGTGTTTTTATCGATTTCTTCAGTAAGAGTTAAATTTTCTTCAGATATTTCAGTTACAGATTTAGTTGCTTCTTCGAATTGTGAATTAAGCTCCTCAAGTTCAACACCTTCGAATAAAGTTTTAACTTCTTCGAATTGTGTTTCATCTTCAACAAGTTTTAACTCCAGTTTGCTTATTTCCAATTCTATGTTTTGCTTTCTAGTAAATTCATCTGTTATAAGTTGACCTACTGATTTTTTCTTAAGTTCCTCAATTTTACTTTCTTTATTAGCAACATTTTCATCATTAACTTCTTCAAGCTGGAATTTCAATTTATCGATTTCTTCGATTTTTGATTTATCAAATTTATCAATTTCATCCTGATAAACCTTTTTTGTTGAATCAAGTTCATCATGTTCTTTTGATAAATTTTTGATTTCTTCTTCCTTATTTTTCAAGGCATCTTCTTTTAAATCAACAAATTGTATATTGAACTTAATAGCTTCAAATTTTTTCTTATCTGATTCAAAATCAACTTCGGTGCTGATATCAGTATAATTTAATAAAACATAACTAGCTTCAATAAGCTCTGATTTTTTGGAATCATCGATGAAGTTGTATTTTTCATTTGTATATTTTTCATTAGTAATATTGGTTTTTACTTTTAAACTGATTTTTAGCTCGATAGATTTTCTTTTCGATGCTTCCAATTTACCTTCAACTTCTTTGATGAGTAAATCTTTTCCATCAACAGATTCCTTAATTATTGGTAATTCAATTTCAAGTTTTCTATTGTCATCTTCGAGTTCGGACATTTTTGATGAATATTCAGCATCGGAAAACAATGTTTCACATGTCGGGCATTTACCTTCCTTATATAAACCCAAGAAATAATTGTTCTTTTCAAGTTTCTGCTCTTTAATAACATAACCAGCATTTTCTTGTTCTTTCAATTCTTTCAATTCGGTTATCTGTGTGGTGAAAGATTCAATAAGTTTATTTTCTGATATATATTGATTTCTTACAGTGTGTAAATCGAGCTGGTCTTCCAAAATGAAATCAATAGCATTGTTAAAATCGACATAAGCTCTAGATTTCAATAACTCATTATATTCAGTTTTTGCAGAATCAATAATTTCAAGTTGTTTATCGATTTTTTTCTTAAGATTACCTATTTGCTCTGAATAATTGTTATATTGCTTAAGTGATGTCTTTTTGTAATATACTTGGATATCTGTTAGTATTGTTTGGATTTCATCAGTTGTCTTTGTTTCAGTTTTCTTCAGAATTTCCAAATTTTTCTCCAAATCAATGATGGATTGTTTTTGCTCACTGATGTTTGTTTTTACAGCCTCAAGTTCCAAGTATTCCAAGTATTTTGATATATTGTCACATTTCTTTTGCCATAATTCCATTTCATCAACCTTTTCACCTGATAAAGTGGTTTTTTCTGTGTTGATTCCCTTAAGCAGTTCTATTTCTTTTTCAAGCTCCGATATTTTATCATCGCTTTGCATATTGGCTTTTAATTTTTCAATTTCACCTTCGATAAATTCCTTTTTAACATTATTGCTAACCAATTTATCGAGGTATGTTTTCATACCAATTTTATTCTGCTCGTTCATTTCATTAAGAATATAGAATCCGAATATTCTATCACGAATTGCACGAGTATCTTTTGGTGTCATAGATATGAAGGACTTGAAATCAACCATTGAAAGAGATACTATATTGGAGAATATATGATATTCAACATCAAGTATTCTCTCATAAACATATTTCTTTGTTTCAGGTATTTTACCAGTATCAATAAGTTCACCATCTTTATGGATTATTATGGATTTTATTGATGTTCTTGTATAATTGCTTTCAATAGACCATATACTGTTGAATGATTCAAGTTCCACTTTAATATAACCATTACCATTTATGTCATTGGAAATTTCAGAAACACCAATAGGAACTTTATCGAAATACATACCAATCTTCAAACAATTGATGATTGAAGATTTTCCATGACCGTTTTTTCCTATTAATATATTGAGTGTTGCTTCATCTGATTCCGACAGATTTTCAAAATTTATCGTTTGTTTATTGTTACCAAAAAGAAATGTATTCTGAATTGTTAATGATTTTATTCTCATCTTATAGTTTATGTTTTTATATTAAAAACAAATTAGATTTTTCTTATAAAAACAAATTTGGCTAGGATAATTATCCTAGCCAAATTTGTGATTGTTTGTTGTTTTGTTAGTCTTTAAATGCTATTATCATAGTACCTAAAAGTCCTAGCCCTAACCCTAAATACCCAACAAAAGGAACTTGAGCGGTCAATGAATAAGTTCCAATAAATGCGGAACATGTTAAAAGTGCTGTACCAATTTTAACCCATTTAGGGCTAGTTGGTTGGTTGATGTTTGTTAGTTTCATAATCTAATAAATTTTAATTATTTATTAATCTATAATTTTAATTTTATATGACAGATAAATAATTTCAACTATATCAGTGTTATTATTGGTTATTTTGATAGAACCTTTTGTAAAAAATAAATGTTGGGCAATAAACAATTCGGTTGTTGTTGAGTTTTCAACTTTAATT
>Ga0302299_10000065_pt1 | contig 40739 bp, 31 predicted proteins | sample III_Fen_N3_4_FD_198795 | JGI IMG/M metagenome (GOLD analysis project Ga0302299, IMG submission 198795) | Peat permafrost microbial communities from Stordalen Mire near Abisko, Sweden - III_Fen_N3_4 | ecosystem: Environmental > Terrestrial > Soil > Wetlands > Permafrost | place: Sweden: Abisko...
GACCGCTCGTACCGCTCGTACCGCTCGTACCGCTCGGCCCAGCGCCCTCGTCGCTCCTGCGGCGGGGGCGTTCCTGCTTGCTGGCCCTCCTGGTGTCCAACGTGACGCCACGCGCATCGTCATGTCGAGTGACACCTACTCTGCTTCCGGGATCGGCGCCGGACCGGACCGACTCGTTACGCGGATGACCTCCACGGGCTCAGTGTCAAACACTCGGCTGATCGACCAAGTACTGGCGCGGAGCTCCCAGGCGAGCGTTGTGCCACGCAAGCCCTCCAAGAGCTCGCCCTTGACGTCGATCAGCTCCCTCGGTCGTCCTGCCATGCCCCCCTTTACGCCATGGCGTTCCAGTGCCTCAGAAAGCGCTTCCGCCTGCGAGCCGAAGTGCGCGTCACCTGGGCAACGAACGGTGGCGGCGAGGCGTGACTACTCGGTGCGCAGCGCGATGATCGGATCGACGCGTGACGCGCGGACCGCCGGGTAGAGTCCGGACGCGATGCCGACGGCGACCGCCGCCACCACGGCCGCGGCGCTGATCGCGGGCGACATCGCGAGCGTCCAGCCGAGCTTGTCCTGGAACACGTAGCCGCTGACCTGGCCGAGCACCGCGCCAGCCGCGCCGCCGGTGATCGAGAGCATGACGGCCTCGCCGAGGAACTGCAGCTGGATCTGTGACGGCCGGGCGCCGATCGCGCTCCGGAGCCCGATCTCGGTGATCCGCTGAGACACCGATGCCAGCATCACGTTCATGACGCCGATGCCGCCGATCGCGAGCGAGATCGACGCCAGCAGGAGCAAGAGCAGGCGCAGCGTGTTGCTGGTGTCGATGCGCGCCTGGAGCAGCTCCTCGGGGTGGCGGATGTTGAAGTCGTCGTCGGTGCCCGGGGCGAGGTGGTGGCGCTGGCGCAAGAGCTCGGCGATCTGCGCGCCGGCCGGCGCGATCACGTCGGGCGAGCTCGCAGAGCACAGGATGTCGTCGAGCCAGGTCTGGTCCTTGCCGAGGATCCGCTTCATCGCGGTGGTCCACGGCATCATCACGGTGTCGTCCTGGTCCTGCCCGGTGGCCGATGGGCCCTTGGGCGCGAGCACGCCGATCACTTCGAAGCCGACTTGCTGGACCCGCACGATCTCGCCGATCGGATCGCGCTCGCCGAACAGCTCGCGGCGCACGGTGTCGCCGATGACCACCACGCGGTCGGCGCGCTCGGTCTGGTCGTCGTCGAAGAACACGCCGCGTGCGAGCTCCCAGCGCTTGATCGCGCGGTACACCGGCGCGACGCCGCGCCACCGCGTGCGCCAGTTGTGGTCCTCGTAGATCACGAGGAAGCCGCCATCGACGTTCTCCGAGACGTCCTTGACGAGCGGGATCTCGAGGCGGATCGCCTCGGCGTCGCGCGCCGTCAGCGTGGTCATGCCGTGGGTGCCGGTGCGCGCGCCGGCCACGTTGCGCGACCCGGCCTCGACCCAGACCAGGTTATCGCCGAGCTTGTCGAGCTCGGCCTCCGACGCCTCGACGCTCGCGCGGCCGAGCGCGACCACGGTGATGACGATGGCGACCGCCACGGCGATCCCGAGCGTCGCCAGGGCGCTGCGCGCGAGGTTGCGTGCGAGCGCCCGCAGCGCTTCGACGACCAGCAACTGGACCATGACGCGGAGCTGCTGCACGGCGGGTGGGACCATGGACAAGGTCCCTGAGGAAGCGGCCCGATGCAAGGCCTGGCTCGGTCGGGCCCGCGACCCGAGCGACGTTGCCAAGGCCTGGCTCGCCGGCCGTCATGGTCGTGTCTGACCGCGCCGATCGAGCCAGCGAACCCCGGGCGCCATCACCAGCGCCCACGCGGTGCCGAGGAGGATGCCGCCGAACACGTCGCTGGGATAGTGCACGCCGAGGTACACGCGCGAGGCGCCGATGAGCAGCACGATGGCAGCGGTGAACGCCACGCCAGCGACCCGCGCAGGGAGCGAGGAGACGTGGCGCCCGAGGACGAAGGCCGCCGTGAGGTAGACCGCGGCGGACGCCAGCGAGTGACCGCTGGGGTACGACAGGCCGACCACTTCGACCAGCCGGGGCACGATCGCCGGCCTCGGACGGTCGAACAGCGCCTTCGTCGCGCTGGTCAGCAGCGCGGCGGCGAGCGACGATCCGAGGAGGGCCGCGGCGCCTCGCCGGTCCGCCTTGACGAGCAGGGCCGCGCCGAGCGCGAGCGTGAAGAGCCCGACCACGACGAGCGATCCCAGCGCGGTCAGATCCATGGCGACGCCGTTGAGCCAAGGACGACGAAGCTGCGCGACCGCCCGAAGCACGCTGGCGTCGATGGAAAGGAGCCGCGACGTGCTCTCGGTCGGGTCGAACAGCTCCTGGCTCAACTCGAGGAACCCCGCGACGAGGATGAACGCGACGGCGATGGCCACCCAGGGCGCCCAGCGAAGACCGAAGGCGAGCCAGCGTCGCTCGGGACGGGCGGGCTTTGTCGCTCGGTCAGTCATGCAGCCTCGGCCGCTGGAGCGTTGCCAGGTGAGATCGTCGCCCAGGTGCCGTGACGCACGGGATGGATGGACATCATCGCACGGTGGCGAAGCGGGACACGGTAATATCCCCAATCCTGCGGGTTCATGAAAGAATCTCTAATTCGCCGGACCGACCAGGGGAGCATCGTCCGGTTCAATGCGGCCGCTCACAACCGACATGGCGAACTCCGAGCTACGCCCGTACTTCCTGTGGGACGAGGACGTATCGATCGGCGAGCTCCATGCTGCGCTCGCGACTGCGGATGGCCCGCGGCGCGACCAGCTCCTCGCCAAGATGCTGCGCGAGGCGCGCGACATCGATGTCTGGGAGTTTGTTGGGCCTGGCGAGGTGGCGCGCGTGCTCGAACGGCTGCGGCGTCGGCTCGGCCGGCGGTATGCGTTCTGGAAGTTCTTGATCGAAGGCTGGCGCAGCCATGGCCTCCTCGACGCCTAGCAAGCGGACCGCGCTCCAGCGCGACGTGCTCGATGCATTGTTTCAGCGCGAGCGCGGATTCTTCCTGACCGGAGGCGCCGCGCTTGCGGGCTTCCACCTGGGGCACCGCACCACCGACGACCTGGATCTGTTCACGCAGCAACAAGCGGCGTTCGAGCGCGGTCGCTTCGTGCTCGCCGACGTCGCGGCCGCGCTTGGTGGACGTCTCGATATCCGTCAGAGCGCACCGGGTTTCCAGCGCACGGTCCTCACGCGTGGCGACGACGGCCTGGTGATCGACCTGGTCAAGGACGTCAGCCCCCAGCTCCACGCGGACAAGCTCGAGCACGACCACATCCTGATCGATCCCGCGGACGAGATCCTCGCGAACCAGCTGGCAGCGCTCGTCGGTCGCGCCGAGGAACGCGACCTCGTCGACGTCATGTTCCTCGAGCGTGCGGGATACTCGATCGACGCGGCGCTGCCCGTGGCGCTCGCCAAGGATGGCGGGTGCACGCCCGCGACCCGCGCGTGGTTGCTCTCGGAGATCCCGATCCCGGACGGCGTCGAGCTTCCCGCGGGCGTCGCGCCGGGCGAGCTCCGCGCGTACGTCAGCGCGCTGATCTCGCGCCTGCTCGTGCTCGCGGCGCCGAAGTGACGGCGACCTGTGCCGCGAACGAGCTCGCGGTCGGTCGAGCCTGGGCGCGCCTCCGGGCGCGATCAGTCGAGCCGCGGCGGCGGCGGCACGCTCACGACCACCAGCGACGCCTCGGCGCCGATCTGCTGGCACGCGACGGCGAGCTTGGCGAGCTGTGCCTGCATGCGATTCTCGGCCTCGTGATCGGCGAGATCGGCCGGGATCGCGTAGGCGCACACGGTCAGCTCCCCCTGGCTTGCGTGCTCGAGGTGCGCGACCAGGTCGCCGGGCAAGAGCTTGTCGGCGACCGCGCGCGGGCGATCGCCGCTGGTGACATGCCGGGCGTACCCGGTCTGGACGGCGGCGGTGGCGCGGAGCTGGCGCAGCTGCTCCGCGCCGCGGATCGCGTGCTTGCCCGCGAGCACCACGACCTCGACCGCTGCGAGCGCGGTCGCCGTGGCGCTGCGCGCGATGACATCGAGGATCCGCTGCGACGCGGGCGCCGCAAGCCGCAGGTTCGCGATCGAGGACGCCGAGGCGGGCAAGGTCCGAAACTCGAACCGATCGAACGCATCGAGGTCGCCTCGCGTCCCGACCCCGGCGCGCACGGCGCGCACGGTGACCCCGCTGAGCGTGAACGAGCCATCGGGGCGAACCGGCGCCAGGTTGTGGAAGCTGCCCGTCGTGTCGTCGGCGGGATCGCAGCCCACGGCGACGCGGGTGTAGGGCAGGCCGCCGAGCTCGACCACGCCGCTGATGCTGCGCGTGGGCTCGAGCACCAGCCGGACCCGATCGGCGATCGGCGCGGGCAGCGAACGCCGGGCGCCGTGCTGCGCCATGATCGCGCCGCGCACCGCGCCGCCGCGGATCGCGAACCTGCCGTCGCTGTCGGTGGTGGCGAACCGCACGGAGTACTGGCCATCGAACATCGGCAGGCCGACGCCGACCGAGTCCGCCAGCAGCGTGCGGGCCATCGCGACGCGGGCGCCAGCGACCGGGTGGCCGCTGGCATCGACCACCTCGCCGTGGAGCTCGCGCGATCCGGACTCGAGGCGGGGACCCGCGCTGGCCAGCCGCACCAGCTCGTCATGGCTGCCCTCCACGTCGCCGAGCCAGAACCGCGCGATCATGGCTTCCAGATCGAGCGTGGCGGCGAGCGCGGGCGCCTGGATCGCGGCGGCCGCCGACCGCCACGCTCCGTCGTCGGCGATCACCGCCTGGAGATCGGCCGGCGTGGAGCGGCCGAGCCGCAAGCTGTTGCGCGCGATCACCGCGCGGAGCTGTCGCGCGGGCAGGCCCGCCGTGCCGTAGCCGGCGATCGCGGCATCGACGAAGTGAAGCGCATCGTCCCAGCGGCCGCGGCTGCGCTCGGCATCGATGTGAGATATGGCGAGCGCGGCCTCGAGATCGGGCTGCTGCACGCGGCGCACCGCGTCCTCGGCGCGCTGGAACGCTTCCTCCCCCCTGGGCCCCAGGATCGGCAGCTCGCGCTGATAGGCCACCGCCGCGATCAGCAGCTCCGCGCGCAGCCGGTCATCATCGCATCGATCGATCCTGTTGAGCGTGTGGTCCATGATCGCGCGGTCGCGCGGCGTGTCGTTCGACGCGATGCCGAACGCGATCGTCGCGATCACGCGCGCGCACGGATCGAGCGCCGGCTTGTCGAGCAGGGCGAGGAGCTCGGCGTCGCTCGGCGGGTCGGGGGTCCGGGTGCGGCCGAACAGCTCGTACGCCGCGATCACCTCGGGGGTCGCCGCGAGCGCGAGCCGCGGGACCTCGGCGGCGACCTGGCGCTGGCAGAGCGCGGGTACGACCAGCTCGCGCCGGAGATCCTCGGGCAGCGCCGCCGGCACGCGGGCGTAGGCCTGGCGGACCGCATCGAACCGCGCCAGCACGCCGTCGAGACACTGCAGCTGCGCCGGCTGGATCTGCGGCGCGGCACGGCACGCGGCGCCGCGGGCGAGCAGCCAGTGCTGGTACGCGTCGTCGAGCGCCGCGGCGTGCGCGGCCGACGTCTTGGCCCGCAGATCCAGGGCGATCGCGGGCGACCAGACCGACGCGGGATCGTGGGCCGGCGCCGCGCACGGCGGGACGACCGGCGCTCCGCCGCGCAACGCGACGACCGTGCCGCCGGTGCACAGTGCGAGCGCGGCGAGCGCGAGCGCGAGCCGCGGCCTGCGCTGCGCGCGCTCGAGCCGCGCGATCAGCGCGGTCATGCTGGGCCAGCGCGCGGCCGCCTCGGGGGCCAGCCCGCGGCGCAGGATCGGGCGGATCCGCCGCGGGACGCGCGGCGCCTCGAGCGCGGCGGGGCCCCGGGTGACCTGAGCGCGCAGCTCGTCGAACGTCGCGCCGCGATACGGCCGCTCGCCGGCGAGCGCCTCCCACAGCGCGACGCAGTACGCGAACTGATCGGTCGCCGGGCCGATCGCGCCGCCCGTCCATTGCTCCGGCGCCATGTAGGCCGGCGTGCCGATCAGCGCGCCGGTCATCGTGAGCACCGCCAGCTGGCTCGGCACGCTCGCCGCTCCGATCGGCCCGGCCGCGGCCAGCGTGGCGCCGAACGCGTCGGGCGGCGCGTCCGCCGCCTCGCGGGCGAGCCCGAAGTCGGTGACGACGATCCGGCCGTCGCGGCCGCGCAGCACGTTGTGCGGCTTGAAGTCGCGATGCACCATGCCGGCGGCGTGGGCGGCGGCGAGCCCGCGGCCGGCCGCCAGGAACGCCTCGAGGATCGCCGCCGGTCGGCGCGGCGCGTGGCCCAGCCACTCGGCGAGCGTCTCGCCGTGGATCAGCTCCATCGCGACGAAGTCGCGGCCGCCGGTGGTGCCGACCTCGTACACGGTCACCACGTTCGGATGGGTGAGCCGTGCCATCGCCCGGGCCTCGCGCAGCAGGCGCTCCTTCAGCTCCGCCGACGGCGCCTGCGGCCGCAGCAGCTTGAGCGCGATCCGGCGCTCGAGATCGGGATCGAACGCGGCGTACACGACGCCCATCGCGCCGGCCCCGAGCTCGCGCTCGAGGCGGTAGCGCCCCAGCGTCGCGCCGATCAGGGCCGCGGTGTGCGCCGGCGCGGGCGATGACCCCGCCGCCGGCAAGGTCTGGACACTGCCGAGCTCCTCATCTCGAACGTCCGCCACCCCGCCGACCATACCTCAACCCGAGGCGCGATCGCGCTACCCATGAACGCCTTGACCTGCGGTCAAGGGTTCATGTTCCGCCTCGATCAATAAGGGACGTTCCCGTACGTTCCCGTCCCCTCTGGGCCAGCAGAGCCGGCCCATTCACCCCACCGCGCGTCGCGCCGCGCGGATCTCCTGGCCACCAACCTAGGCGAGTTTGCTTCAGAGCAACACGCCGCCCGTGACTTCGATCCGCTGGCCGTTGACCCAGCGGTTGTCGTCGGCGAGCAGCGCCGCGATCATCGGGCCGATGTCGTCGGGCTGGCCGACCCGGCCGAGCGCCGTCAGATCGGCGATCTGCTTGTTGAGCGCCGGGTTGTCGCGAACCATGCCGCCGCTGAAATCGGTGGCGATGGCGCCGGGAGCGACGGTGTTGGCCGCGATCCCGCGCGCGCCGAGCTCCTTGGCCAGGTAGCGCGTCAGGACCTCGACCGCGCCTTTCATCGCCGCGTAGGCGGAGCTGCCGGGGAACGCAAACCGGGTGAGCCCGCTCGAGATGTTGACGATCCGGCCGCCGTCGTTCATCAGCGGCAACAGCTTCTGGGTCAGGAAGTACGGGCCCTTGAAGTGGACCTGGTAGAGCTCGTCGAGCTCGCGCTCCGTGGTCTGATCGAAGGTCTTGTGGAGCGAGGTGCCCGCATTATTGACGAGGTAGTCGAAGCGCTCCGCGCCGAGCTCGGCGAGGGCGGCCCGGACGTGCGGCACGAACGCGTCGAACGAGCCGATGTTGCCGGTGTCGAGCGCGACCGCCGTGGCGCGCGCGCCGGCGTCGCGGACCGCGGCGACGACCTGGTCCGCCTCGGCGCGATGCGCGCGGTAGGTGAAGATCGACGCGACGCCGCGGCGGGCGAGGTGGAGGACGGTATTGCGGCCCAGGCCGCGACTGCCGCCGGTGACGATCGCGATCTTGGTGGATGATCCGGTACTGGATGTCGGCATCGTGGACTCCTTGCGGGGCGTTGACAGCGCGCACCGTAAGCCCGGGGGCGCCCGTCCGGAATACCGGAACTTCCTCGCTTCTTGCCTGATCCTGCTCCGCGCTCCGCGGTTGTCGGCGAGCCCCGGTGGCGCTACCTTGGAGCGATGCTGGAGCGCCTGGTCGAAGCCGTGACGCGCTATACGAATCGCCAGGGCACGCCGGGTCCGTTCACCACCGCGATCCCGGGCGTCACGATCCTGCGCTCGGATCACGAGCGGCGCCCCAACCACATGATCTTCAAGCCCGCGCTGTGCATCGTGGTGCAGGGCGCGAAGCGGTCGATCTTCGGCGACCAGCGCTTGGACTACCGGGCGGGCCAGGCGCTGCTGGTCAGCGTCGAGATGCCCGCGGTGGGCCGGATCCTCGAGGCCAGCCCGACCCAGCCGTTCCTCGGCCTGGTCGTCGAGCTCGACCTCGGCGTGCTGCGCGACGTGGTGGATGGGCTCGACGTCGTGCCGCCGGCCACCGGCGACGTGCGCGGCGGCGTGTTCGTCACCGACTTCGACGGCCCGCTGAGCGACTGCGCGCTGCGCCTGGTGCGCCTGCTCGACACCCCGCGAGCGATCCGCCAGCTCTACCCGGCGACCATGCGCGAGATCTGCTACTGGCTCGTCGCCGGGCCGTACGGCGGCGACGTCATCAAGCTGACGCTGGCCAACGGTCACGACGCGCGGCTGGTCCGCGCGATCCACGCCTTGCGCGCGCGGTTCGCCGAGCCGGTCCGGATCGAGGCGCTGGCCGCGATCGCGCGGCTGAGCCCGTCGGCGTTCCACCGCCAGTTCAAGGCGATGACGTCGCTGACGCCGCTGCAGTACCAGAAGCAGCTGCGCTTGATCGAGGCGCGGCGGCTCATGGCCTCGGGCGAGGTCAACGTCGAGACCGCCGCGTTCCAGGTCGGCTACGTGAGCCCGTCGCAGTTCAGCCGCGAGTACGCGCGGATGTTCGGCAAGCCGCCGCGCCGCGACGTCGCGCTGCTGCGTAGCACGAGCCATCCACCGGCCACCAAGCAGCGCGCCGCGGTCATGGTAGCGTAGGGCATGGCCGGCGCTGGCGCGTTCCCCTCGATCGAGCCGGAGCTGATCCGGCCGCTCAAGCGCTCCGCGTACGACCAGATGATCGAGCTCGGGCTGTTCGACGACGAGCGCGTCGAGCTGATCCAGGGGGTGCTGGTCAAGAGGTCGCCCCAGCGGGCACCGCATGCGTCGACGGTGCAGTAACTTCCGAGCCCGAGCCCGATGTCGCGATCGCCCCGCTCGGCGACTACGAGGCCGAGCACCCGCGGTCGGCGCTGCTGGTCATCGAGGTGGCCGATTCGACGCTTCGCGTGGATCGGACCAAGGCCGCGATGTACGCGAGCGCGGGGATCGGCGAGTACTGGATCGTGAACCTCGCGGCGCGCAGCGTCGAGGTGTACGCCTCGCCCGAGGTCGACCGCTACGCCGAGGCGCGCACGCTGCGCGAGGGCGATGCGCTGCGGCCCGCGGCGCTGGGCGGCGTCGCGCTCGGCGTCGCCGAGCTCCTGCCCCGGCCGTGACGGCGCGCTACCATCGCCGCGCATGCCGCCGCGCGCTGTGAACCGTCGAGCCCGATCGCGTGGGCGCGCCGCCGGTCCGCGGTGGCGGCTGATCGCGCTCGGCGCCGCGGTGGCCGTGCTCGGCGGGTGGACGGTGCACAGCGCGCGCGAGCCCGGCGACTGGCAGCACGTGCTGGCGACCCGTGAGGGCATGATCGGCGACGTCACGTCGAGCCGGACGATCATCCGCGCCGATTCGATGTTCGTCGCGCTGCCGCACCGCCGGGCGCTCGGCCGCACCGTGGAGGTCCGCTACCGCGACCGCGTGATCGTCGTGCCGGTGCTCGACGTCGGCCCGTGGAACATCGACGACGCGTACTGGGAGCAAAACGGCCGGCCCGCCTCGGAGCGCGGCCGCGGTTACTACCGCACGCCGGTGAACACCGCCGGCATCGATCTGTCCGATCCCGTGTTCGCCGCGCTCGGCTTGCCCGATAACGACTACGTCGACTGGCGGTTTGTTCATCGCGGCTACGTCGCGCTGCCGCACCTGTAACGACGTCAGCCGGCGAGCGAGACGATCTCGACCGGCCGCGCGAGATCGAGCGCGTCGCCCTGCGGATCGATCGAGCCGGCGGGTAACAGGCGCGCGAGCGCCCGGCGCGCGCGCTCGACGTCGCCGGTCGTGGCGTCGAGCACCGCGCCCGCGGCCTCGAGCACGCCGATCGATGTGTCGATCGCGGACTCGAGGAGCGACGCGAAGCTGCCCCACGGGCCGTGCAGGTAGCGCGGCCGGGCGGCCTCCTTGGCGGCGGGCGGCGCGATCCGCTTGCCGAGCGGGGTGCCGAGCAGCCAGGCGTGGACGCGATAGCCGCGCACGAACCCGGCGAGCTCGCGGCGGCCCGGCGCGGCGCCGAGCGCGGCGGCCCACGCCTCGCGCAGCAGGCGGTCGAGCGGGTCGCCGAGCCCGTTGGCCAGGTGGACCTGGAGGTAGGTGGCCAGCGCCGGGGTGCCCATGGTGTCGCGGCCGAGGTACTGCTCGTGGAAGCAGATCGACTGAAACTTCTCGACCTCGCGGTGCGAGGCATCGTGGGTGCCGATCGGATAGGCGCGGGCGAGCGCGTTGATCAGCGGGTGCAGCGCGCGGTCGATCGCGCAGTGCGACGCCAGGCCGAGCGCGATCGCGGCCAGCTCGTCGTCGCGCTCGCGCCGCGCGATCACCAGCAGGCGGTCGAGCAGCGCGACGGCGCCGCCGTCGTGGATCTGGCTGCCCCAGGGCGAGGGTGCGCCCGGCCGGCCGGTGACGTAGCGGATCACCTCGAGCAGGTAGCGGTGGTAGTAGGGCAGGTCGGCGACCAGCGCGCCGAACTTCGCGGCGTCGTCGCGGCGGATCAGCCGGCGGCGCACGGCGGTGCCCAGCGCGGGCGACGCCATCGCCTCGCGGAGGGCGGTCAGGTGGATTCCCTCGGCAGGCATGGCGCCCACCATAGCCGGTCGCTCGCGGATCGTCACGGGCGCCGGCTCAATGGCTTTGCACGATGACCACGAACTCGCCCTCCGCCGCGGCCGATCGGCTGTCGACCACGATGAAGACCGGGCCCGGCCCCACGGTGGCCGAGGCGGTTTGATCGCCGGCGGCGACGCACGCCGGCTCGGCGAGCGCGCCCGCCAGGATCGCGATGTCGACGTCCACCGGGTCGCGATCGACGACGAACGCGTCGATCGCCGTGGCCGCCGCCAGGTCGAGGCGATAGACGATCTCGCGGCCGGGGGTCGGCAGGCCGCACGCGCCGTAGCCCGCGAACCCGGCGTCGCCGTTGCGGGTATCGGCCAGATCGACGAGCGGTAGCGCGGCGAGGAACGGATCGCCGTGCGCGCCGGTGCCGGTGCGGCGGGTCGCCATGGGGTCGAGCGCCTCGCCGCCGCGGGCGCGCCGCGCGCGGTCGAGCGCTTCGAGTGTGAGCAGGTTGCGCACGTTGTAGCCGAACGCCAGCCCCGCCGAGGTCAGCGCGCAGCCGCCATCCGGCGCCACCGTGGGGTGGATGCCGTCGCCGCTGATGCCCTCGCCGGCGAGCGTCGACATCGCGAGGTGGAGATCGACGAGGGGCAGCGCGCGGCCCTGGGCGATCGCGCGGATCACGCGGTTGAACAGCGGGATCCGCGCGTTGCTGCCGGGATCGCCGTGCATCGCCGGGATCGTCGAGAGCACCGGGATCGCGCCGCGGGCGCGGGCGCGGTCGACGAGGGTCCACAGGTCGGCGCCGTACGCGTCGAGCGAGCGGCCGAGCCGGACGTCGTTGGTGCCGAGCATGAGCACGGCGTAGCGCGGGTCGATCGCCGTGAGCTCGGCGTCGATCGGCGCCGGGGACCCGGCGAGCACGTCCTGGGTCGTCCAGCCGCCGGCGGCGGCGAGGCTCGTGCGCCCGAACGGCGTGGCGCCGCTCGCGTCGCCCGCGCGGAAGTACGCCAGGGTGTCGGCGAGCGCGGTGTGGCTACCGAGATCGCCGCCACCGTCGAAGCACGCCAGGAAGCTCGACGAGGCCGTGATCGAATCGCCGACCTTGCCGAACACCTGCTCGGCGCCCGGCGCGAGCGCGGCGATGCGGCCGAGCTCGGCAGCGACGTCGCTGGTGATCGGCGAGTGGAGCCGACCCTCGGGGTACAGGACGCAGCCTGGCGGAGGTGGCGGGGGCGCGTCGGGCGGCGCGGCGTCGGGCGGCGCGGCGTCGTGGGGCGGGGGCGCGTCGGGCGGCGCGGCGTCGTGGGGCGGGGGCGCGTCGGGCGGCGCGGCGTCGGGCGGCGCGCCGGCGTCCGCCGCCGCGTGCGCGTCGGCCTCGAACCGATCTCCGGGAACCCCGGCGTCGATCGGCACGGTGGAGCCGCCATCGGGGAACCCGGCGTCGTGCTCGGGTCCGGCCTCCGCGCCGCCACCGGCGCCGCGCGCGTCGCTGGGAGCGTCGGTTCCGACCGCGATCCCGGCTTCGATCGGTGGAACGCCGGCACGCGAGGCATCGGCGCAGCCGGCCATCACCACCAGCAGCACCGCGATCATGGTCGGCGCGGACGCGGCGGCGATCGGGTGTCGGGTCGAGGTGAACCGCCGCTTGAGGCGGAGGAACGGCTGCTCGATGATCCGCCACGACGCGGTCGCAAACACCACCGCCACGGCGATCTTGACCGGCAACCAGATCATGCTGAGCTCGTCTTGCCCCGCGGCGCCGACCAGCGCGGTCACGGCGGTATCGGCGGGGCGATGCAGGAGGTAGAGCCCGAAGCACAGCTTGCCGGGGTAGCGCAGCAGCGGCGCGCGCAGCACGGCCGTCGCGAGCCGCGCCCGCTGCTCGTACACCAGCAGCACGAGGGCGGCGAGCCCGATCGCCAGCACGCTGTAGCCGAACGTGCGGCCGAACCAGGTGGTGCGGTCGAGCTGGGTCCAGATCATCACCGCCGCGACCCCGCCGATCACCGGCGCTAGCACGCGCGGCAGCCGGGCGCGCCACGCCAGGTAGCGCGCGCTGCGGACGAACACGGCGAGCAGGCAGCCGATCGCGATCGTATCGAGCCGGCACAGCGTGAACAGGTACTGGACGCGCTCGCGGTCGGGCGCGATCGCGGCGGTCGCGAGCCGCACGCCCAGCGACCCCAGCGCGATCGCGACCAGCCAGCGCGCGAGGTGGCGGGGCTGGGCCCAGCGCACCAGCAGCGGGAACGTCAGGTAGAACTGCTCCTCGATCGCGAGCGACCACACCGGCGCGAGCCAGTACGGCGGATCGCGGCCGAGCAGCGACTCGGGGATGTTGCCGAGCTGGCTCAGGTACCACAGCGGCGATCCGGCCTGGCGCAGGAACTCCTCGTGCGCGGCGATCGGAAACGCCAGCAGCATGCCGCCGATGAACAGATAGAACAGCGGGAAGATCCGCAGCACGCGGCGCGCGTAGAAGTTGCGGAAATAGCCGGGGCTATCGCGCGTGTCGATCAGGATCCCGGCGATCAAGAAGCCGCTGATCACGAAGAACAGATCGACGCCCGCCCACCCTGCCTCGATCGGCCACGGCGTGCCGGACACCCGGGGGTACATCCGGTGGACCATGACGGCGAGGATCGCGAGGCCGCGCAGTCCGTCGAGCTCGGGGACATGACCATCCGGTTCCGCAGGCCGCTCAGCCATTGTCGCACCCGAAGTGCAGCCGTCGTGCCACGGCGCACGATCTGCAATCAGGCATTCGCCTTGGCGTCGTGTGTGCGCGACGAGCGCACGCGCACGGGCACGCGGAATCGACACGCGGCGAAGTCTCCGCCCCCCGCGGTGAGCGCGGGCTGGCGGGGATGCGATCAGAGCGAGAGCTTGGCCTTGTTCGAGAGCTTGTCGCGCACGACGGGGAAGTAGTCGTAGGACGGGTAGAACTCGGTGCGGAACGCTTTCCACGCGGTCTTCTCGAGCGCGACGTTGACCTCGCGCAGCTTGGCGGCGGGGACCTCGAGCGTGACGATCTGGCCGATGCCCATGACGACGTACCAGCTCACCACCGACGTGCCGGCCGGCGGGAACGCCTTGTACATGCCCTGGAGATCTTCGAGCTTGTTGATCTCCTCGAGCGTCTTGCTCTGATCGTGGTGGAGGAAGATCGTGAGCAGGATCGCGTCGGCGGCCTGCTTCTGGCGCGGCGCATCGCTGGGCTGCGCGACGGCGGTGGCGACGCAGAACATGGCGACGAGGGTGGGCGGGAGAAACTTTGGCATGCGGCACTGTAACGCCGTGCCCGCGTCGCTCGATGCGGTGTTCGCGGAGGCGCCGTGCGCGCTCGATCGTGAGCGCGAGCGCGAGCCGTGCGCGATGTGACAATTTCGCCGCAACGCCGTTTCTAATTTCGTCGGGACGGTGACGATGTCATAACGGGACGGTGACGAAACTATGCGTGCTGCTCGCCGTGCTGGTGGCTTGCGGCGGAGACTGGCTCACCGAGACCCACATCATTGTCGATGGCGAGCACGCCGAAGCGATGGATTGCCGGCGCGAGATCTGCGTGCACAACGAGAATACCGATCTCACGGTCTACCAGGGGGCGACCTATCTGGTGCACCGCACGGCGGTGAGCCAGATCCTCGGGCCCAACAGCTCGCTGCGCGTGCTGCGCTCCGACGATCACGGCAAGACCTGGACCGTGCTCGCCGTGCTCCCGGCGATCGAGGATCGCGACCTGCGCGATCCGTGTTTCTACGAGGTCGGCGGCCGGCTCGCGATCAAGGCGCTCACGCGGCTTCAGGTCAACTCGCTGCGCGATAGCGACGTCGCCACGATCGCGGTCGGCGCGGTGTCGCCCGACGGCGGCAAGACCTGGAGCCCGCTCGCGCCGCTCGGCCCCCAGACCTGGAGCTTCTGGCACATCCGCGACGACGCCAGCGGGGTGCACTACACGGCGGCGTACGAGGACGGCGACAAGAGCGTCCGGCTGTTCTCGTCAGCGGATGGCCTGCAGTGGACCGCCGGCGCGCAGATCTACGGCGTCGCCGCGGACACGCCGCTCGAGACCGAGCTCGTGTTCATGCCCTCGGGCAAGCTCCTGGCGCTGGTCCGCGTCGACGGCACCAACGAGGAGCTGTTCGGGAATGTCGGTCGGCTGCGCACCAAGGTGTGCTGGGCGTCGCCGCCGTTCACCGCGTGGGATTGCTCGCGCGAGCTCACCGGCGTCCGGCTCGATGGGCCGATCGCGTTCTTCCACGGCGCGCGGCTGTTCGTGGTGGCGCGCAAGCACTTCATCGAGCCCGAGAATCGCAAGCGCACGGCGCTGTACGAGCTGACCGGCGACTTCGATGGCGGCGAGCTCTCGATCAGCGAGCGCGGTGAGCTGCCTTCGGCGGGCGACACCGCGTACGCCGGGGTCGCGCCGATCGACCGCGATCGCATGCTGGTCACGTGGTACTCGAGCAAGGTCTCCGCCGATCAGGCGTGGATTCTCGCGGCGTTCGGCGCCACCAACATCTGGCAGGCCACGCTCGATCTCGCGGAACTGTAGGCATCTCCCCCCCAGGCAGCCGTTCCCTGCCGTTTCTGGGCACTGCCGGGGCCTCCACACCGGCTACAGTAGCGCGTCATGGGGGAGCCCTGCCGCGCGTGTGATGAGGCCTTGCCGCCGCTCGCGCGTTTCTGTCCGAATTGCGGACAGCCGCGCGAGGCGACCGCGCTGCCCGCGCTGCCCGGGCACCAGACGCTGACCAGCCCGCGCCAGCGGATGCTGCCGCCGCGGCTGATCACGCCCGGCACGCTCGTCACCGATCGCTACCAGATCGAGGGCGTGCTCGGCGAGGGCGGCATGGGCGTGGTCTACGAGGCGGTCGATCTGCAGCTCCGGCGCCCGGTCGCGATCAAGGCGCTGCACGCCAGCTTCATGGGCGACCCCGATATCCGGCGGCGGTTCAAGCGCGAGGCCCAGCTCATGCTCGGCTGGAACCACCGCTACGTGGCGCGGGTCTACGACATCATCGAGCACGACGACCTGCTCGCGTTCGTCATGGAGTTCGTCGATGGCCCGACGCTCGAGGACCACGCCCAGCGCTGGAACGGCAAGCTGCCGTACGACGAGCTCCGCCAGATCTTCACCGGCGTGCTCGAGGCGATGGCCGAGGCGCACTCGATCGGCGTGGTCCACCGCGATCTCAAGCCGCACAACATCCTGCTCCACCTCACCGATGGCGCGGTGGTGCCGAAGATCGTCGACTTCGGCGTCGCCAAGGTGCTCGAGGGCACGATGTACACGATGACCGGCGCGCTGCTCGGCACCTGCCGCTACATGTCGCCCGAGCAGGTCCGCTCGCCGCAGCACGTCGACCACCGCGCCGATATCTACTCGCTCGGCGTCACGCTGTACCGCTGCGTCACCGGGCGCTGCCCGTTCGAGGGCACCAACCACTTCGCGGTGATGATGGCGCACGTCGAGCAGGCGCCCGAGCCGCCGTCGGCGTTTCGCCCGCACCTGCCGCCGGAGCTCGAGCGGATCATGCTGCAGGCGCTGGCCAAGAACCCCGCCGATCGGCCGCAGACCTGCGGCGAGCTGCGCGACGCGCTCGAGCGCTCGCTGGTCGACGTGACGTCGAGCCACACCGTGCGCGCGGCCGAGCCGCCGGAGGTGATGACCGAGCGCGATGGCAACGAGATGCGGCTCATCGCCGGCGGGCCGTTCCCGCTCGGCGCGCATCGCCGCAGCGTGCAGATCGACCGGTTCTACCTGGCGCGCTATCCGGTCACCAACCGGCAGTTCCAGGCGTTCGTCGAGGCCACCGGCTACCGGCCGGACGACGCCGAGGCGCATCGCTTCCTGCACCACTTCAAGGACCGGCGGTGCCCGGCCGACCTGATCGATCATCCGGTGGTGTTCGTGTCGTGGACCGACGCGCGCGCGTACTGCCGGTGGGCGGCGCGGCGGCTGCCGAGCGAGGCCGAGTGGGAGAAGGCGGCGCGCGGCCCCGATGGCAACAAGTACCCGTGGGGGCGCGAGGAGCCATCTCCCGAGCTCGCCAACTTCGGCCAGGCGCGCGCCAAGGCCTACCCGATCACGTCGGGCGAGGGCGGCACGGCCGAGGTCACCGCGTTCCCGAACAGCGCCTCGTACTACGGCATCGAGGGCATGGCAGGCAACGTGTTCGAGTGGTGCGAGGATATCGACGATCCCGCGTTCTATCTCCACGGCCCCGATCGCAACCCGCGCAATACGGTCCAGCCGGGCGCCGCGCCGTGCGTGATCCGCGGCGGGTCGTGGCGCTACGACGCGCGCTCGCTCAGGACCTACGCGCGCGCCAGCTTTCCCCCGACGTTCCGGCTCGACACCGTGGGATTTCGCGTCGCGCTGTAGCGCGGTGGGCGGGCCCTGCGCTTGCCTTGTGACCGCGGCGTGCCACGTTCTGCACCGCGAGACGTCGCAGCATGATGAGCGTCGCCGGAAAATCTCTGTGGGGCGCAGCGGTCGTCTGCCTCGCCGTGATGGTGGTCTGCCTCCTGGCGCTGCGCGTGGAGGCGCCCAGGCTGCTCGGCGTGCATCCGGCGTTGAAGCCGCTGAAGTTCGCGATCTCGATCGGCCTGTTCCTCGCCACGCTGGCGGTGCTCCTGCCCCACCTCCAGACCTCCGGCCCCGTGCGGCTGGGGCTCGCCGTCGTGCTCGTCGCGACCAACGCGGTGGAGCTGGGCCTGATCGCGCTGCAAGCCGCGCGCGGCCGGACGTCGCACTTCAACACGGCCACGCCGCTGGACAAGGCGATCACGCTGACCATGGCCGGCGCGATCGTCGTCATGCTCGGGGGCGTGGTCGCCGTGGCATGGCTCGCGACGTTCCGTGACCTGGTCGCCTGCGACGCCGCGATCACCCTGGCGTGGCGAGTCGGGCTGTGGCTGTTCGTGCTCGTCGCGGTCACCGGCTTCACGATGGTGAGCCACGGCCGTCACACCGTGGGCGCGCCCGATGGATCCGCGGGGCTGCCGATCGCGAACTGGAGCCGCACGCACGGCGACCTCCGGGTCCCGCACTTCATCGCCTTGCACGCGCTGCAGGTGCTCCCCTTGTTCGCGCTGGCGTGCCGGTGGATCCCGGTCTCCGCAGGTGCCCGCCTGGCGATCGTCGCGGTCGCGTGCCTCGGCTACGTGGCCGGGTCCGTGGCGTCGATGGCGTGGGCCCTGGCCGGACGGCCGGTTGTGTAGTCCGTTGCATCGTCGACCTATACATAGGTTGGCGAGGCGCCACGTTGCGGCGATCACAGCTGGGGCGTGCCCCCCCACCCGGTGGTGAACAAGTCCCCGGGTATCGTGCGCCAATCGTGCAGCGTAGGGTGATGCCACGACGGATCTCGAGGAAGCACCACCACTATGTCCAAACTAACCCGCCGTGACTTTGCCAAACGCGTCGGCCTCGCCGCGCTGTTTGCGCCCTTCATGTCGCTCGTGAACCGCGCACCGGCCAGCGCCGCCGCGCTGGGAAAAGCCAAGTACCTGCTGATCTTCTATACCAACGGCACCGATCCGAAGGCGTGGACGCCGGCCGGATCGACCTTGAACAACATCGTGTTCAGCACGATGACGCAGACGCTGTCGCCGCTGCTCGCCAACCTCGTGCTGGTCGAGAAGCTGTCGAGCAACGGCAGCGCCGATAACCACGCCGCGCCGGGCGGCCTCACCGGTCAGGGCTACTCGGGCCAGAGCCGGGTCTCGATCGACCAGTTCGTCGCCGACAAGCTGAAGGCCGCGGGCGTCACGACGCCGATCCCCAGCCTCGTGCTCGGCAGCGTCGCGTCGCAGCAGCAGAACTCGTTCTTTCGCAACAACCAGCCGCTCAGCCCGATCTTCTCGCCGGTCGCGGCCTATGACGCGATCTTCGGCTCGGTGGCCGGGGTGTCGCCGAACCTGTTGCAGCGGCGCAAGAGCGCGCTCGACCTGGTGAACACCGAGCTCAAGCAGCTGTCGAGTCAGCTCGACAGCGAGGGCCGCCAGAAGCTCGAGCTCCACGCCGATTCGATCCGCGCGGTCGAGGGCCGGCTCAGCGGCGGCGCGAGCGGCAGCGGCGGCGGCAGCTGCGCGTCGGGCACCCGCCCGGCGGCGGCGACGCAGGATCTGCTCGCCAGCGTGACCCACCTCGATCTCGCGGTCACCGCGTTCTCGTGTGACATCACGCGCGTGGCGGCGGTGCAGTTCGGCCACGATCAGAGCACGCAGGTGGCGATCGACGAGGTCGGCAACAAGGGCGACTGGCACAACGACTACATCCACAGCGACAACCCGCGGACCCGGCTGGCCAACCTCGAGCGCTGGCTGGGCGAGCAGTTCGTCGCGGCCGCGACCAAGTTGAAGGCGCTGCCCGCGCCGACCGGCGGCGGCACGCTGTTCGACCAGACCTTGATGGTGTGGGCGCGCAACATGGGCGATGCGGTCGCCCACAACGGCTCCGACATGCGGTTCGTGTTCTCGGGCGGCGCCGGTGGCTACCTGACGACGTCGCCGACCGGCCGCTACATCGATGGCGGCGGCGACGCGCACCAGCGCGCGCTGTGCAGCGCCGCCGCGGCGATGGGCATCACCAGCTTCGACGGCTTCGGTGACGCCAACTTCGCTCGCACCCCCCTCGACTCGATCGGCAAGTGAGGAGAACCAGCATGACGTCTCGCAAACTCGGTCTGTCCTCCCTGGTCGTGCTCGCGGTCGGCTGCGGCGTCGATCGCCCGGATCACGGCGCGTCGGCCGGCGGTGGCGGCAGCGACGCAGGCGCCGACCCCGGCGGCGGCGAGCTGGTCGCCCCGGCGTGCGCGACCCGCGGCCCGCGCATCACGCGGCGGCTCAGCAATGCCCAGCTGCGCAATACGCTGCAGGCGGTGTTTCAGGACACCACCGTTCCCACCGGCGACATCCTCACCGATCCGGTGGTGCTCGGCTTCAAGGCCGACGCCACCCAGGCGACGGTCCGCGACCTCGACTCGCAGCTGATCATGAACAACGCCGAGGCCGTGGCCGACTGGGCGGTCACCAAGAAGCTCGGCCAGCTGACCAGCTGCCAGACGATGGACGCGACGTGCCCGCGCACGCTGATCCAGACGCTCGGCAAGAAGCTGTATCGCGAGCCGCTGGCCCAGGCCACGGTCGATGCCTACGCGGCGCTGTTCAGCGCCGAGACCAGCTTCGCCGATGGCACCCGCGCGGTGATCTCGGCGATGCTGCAGTCGCCCTACGTGCTGTATCGCCGCGAGCTGGGCACGCTCGGCAGCGATGGCAACTATCACCTCACGCCGTACGAGCTCGCCAGCAGCCTGTCGTACATGCTGACCAACGGGCCGCCCGACGACACGCTGATGAGCGCGGCGGATCAGGGCCACCTCACCACCACGGCCGACCTCGACCGCGAGGCGGCGCGCCTGCTCGCCGCACCCCAGAGCGAGGTCGCGTTCGGCCAGTTCGTCCGCAGCTGGCTCTCGATCGATGATCTGCCGACGCGCGCCAAGATGGATCCGAGCAACCGGCTCACCGACGCGGTCCGCGCGGGGATGCTCCAGGAGACGGTCTCGGTGTTCATGAACGTGCTGCGCTCGAACGCCAAGGTCTCGGAGCTGTTCACCGCGACGTACACGTTCATGGATCAGAACCTGGCGAGCTACTACGGGCTCGGCGGCGCCAGCTCCACGTTCCAGCGCGTCGAGCTGCCGGCCAACACGCGGGCCCACGGCATCCTCGGCGAGGGCGCGATCCTGACGCGCCACGCGCTCGCCGATCGTTCGTCGCCGGTGCAGCGCGGCAAGCTGGTGCGCGAGCGGCTCCTGTGCGAGGAGATCGCGCCGCCGCCGCCCAACGTCAACACCAACATCCCGGCGCCGACGGGCAACATCACGACCCGCGAGCGCTACCAGGAGCACTCCGCGGATCCGTTCTGCAACAGCTGCCACCAGCGGCTCGATCCGGTCGGGTTCTCGTTCGAGCACTTCGACGCGTTCGGCCACAAGCGCGATCAGGAGAACGGCCAGCCGATCGATTCGACCGGCACGCTCGCGGGGATGACCAGCGGCGACGTCGCGCTCGACGGGCTCGACTCGCTGTCGACCTACCTCGCGACCAGCCAGGCGGTCTCCAAGTGCCTGGTGCGCTACATGTCGTACAACGCCTACGGCCTCGATCACTGCAGCGAGTCGTCGATCAGCGACGAGCTCGCGAAGTCGGACGGCAGCGTGAAGAGCATCGTGATGGCGGTGATCCACGCGCCGCAGTTCACGACGCGCGCGGCGGACTGACAAGATCGCGAGATCGGCCCGCCGGCCGCGGCGGTGGTGCTACGCTGGCCGGCCGTGAACGAAGAACGCCTCGCCGCGCCCGGTGAGTTCGCCGCGCAGCTCGCGACGCACCTCGCGCGGTTTCGCGTGCCCGCCTTGCCGATCCCGAGCGCCGCGCAGCTCGCGGCGCTGATCGACGCCACGTTCTTCGCGAGCCTGCACGAGGAGGAGATCCGGCGCGTCGACTTCAGCGTGGCGTGGCAGCCCGACCCGCAGAACTGCGCCGCGGTCGTCGCGCTCGCCAGCCCGGTGCGGCTGACGCCGAAGAACCTCGCCAAGCTCGCGCCCGCGACCTGGAGCGAGGCGACCGCGATCGCGCTGCGCCCCGAGGGCGCCGAGATCGTCGCGTGGGCGATCCTCGAGCGCACCGAGGCCGCGCACCAGCCGCTGACGATCCGCGCGCTCGAGGCGGGCGTGCTGCGCGTCGACTACGCAGGCGTGCCGCGGGCATTGTATGCGCGCGGCGAGATCGTGCTGCTCGGCGGCGAGCGCGATATCCAGGCGCCGACGCGGTGGCTGACCCAGACGTTCGGCGCGTGGAGCGCGAGCGCCGAGGCCGGCGCGGGGATCGATCTGCGGGCGACGGTGATCGCGCGCATCGCGGTCCAGGTGCTCGCGCACGGCCACGGCGGGATGGTCCTCGTGATGCCGGCCGAGGTCGCCGAGGCGCACGGCGTCCGCGTGCACTACGCGGTCACCGACGGCGCCGACGTGCTGGTGAAGCGCTACACGCAGGTCGTGCGCGACCTGGCCGCCGAGGATCGGATCGCGCGGCTCAAGGGCTCGCGACCACGGGGGCCGGACGGCCGCGTGTCCGTGCGCGACGAGGATCAGATCGCGTTCGCCGAGACGATCGAGCGGGTCGCGCGGCTGACCGCGGTCGACAACGCGCTCCTGATCGACACCAACCTGCGGGTCCGCGGCTTCGGCGTGCAGGTCATCGAGGGCGACGTGCCGCAGACGACCTTCCGCCACCTGCACCCGTACACCGGCGACGATCACGTCGACGATCTGGCGACGTTCACGGGGACGCGGCACCCCGCGGGAGTCATCTACTGCATGCGCCAGCCGCGCGAGGCGGCCGCGATCATCGTGTCGCAGGACGGCCGGCTCTCGCTCGCGATCAAAGACCGCACCGGGCTCGTGCAGGTGATCGGCAGCTACGATCACGCGTTCGGCTGGCGGTGACCGCGCGCGCCCGCGATCCGGCAGATCCTACGCGAAGCCGGGCGGGCGCTCCGCGGCCACGCCGAGCGCCTTCTCGAGGGCGACGCCCGCCCGGCCGATCGTGCCCTCGTCGAACAGCTTGCCGATGAACGTGACGCCGTGGGGCACGCGGCGCGGCGGCGAGAACGTCGGCATCGGGTGGGCCGGGTCCGGCGCCCAGTCGCTGCGCGCCTGGCCGACCTCGACGAACCCGGCGCGCATCGTCAGCGACGGGTGGCCCGTGAAGTTGGTGATCGTCAGGATCTCGTCGCGCAGCGATGGCACGAGCAGGACGTCGGCCGTGGTGAACACGCGCGCCATCTCCTCGGCGACCTTGCGGCGCAGCCGGTCGGCCTGGACCAGGTCGACGGCGGACAGCAGCCGCGACTGGCGGAAGATGTTGGGCCACGCGTCGGGCACCTGGACCTTGAGCTGGTCGACGCCGCGGCTCAGCGTGAGCTCCTCGAACGAGGCCGCGGCCTCGGCGAACAGGATCGTCGACAGCGAGCCGTAGGGCCAGTCGGGGAGCTTGACCTCGACCGGCACCGCGCCCAGCTTGCGCAGCGCCTCGAGCGCCGCGCGGTCGACCGCGGTCGCCGGCGGCTCGGCCATCCAGCGCGGAAAGAACCCGACCTTCAGGCCCTTGATATCGGCGGTCGCGTCGAACTCGAGCTTGCTCGGCACGCTGGACACGTCGCCGGCGTCGGGCCCGCTCAGCGCCGCCAGCACGAGCAAGGTGTCCTCGACGCTGCGGGCCATCGGCCCCAGCTTGTCGAGCGTCCAGCACAGCGTCATCGCGCCGGTCCGCGGCACGCGTCCGAACGTCGGACGAAGCCCCGTGACGCCGCAGCGCATCGCCGGCGCGACGATGCTGCCGCCGGTCTCGCTGCCGATCGCGAACCCGACGCAGCCCGCCGCCGTGGCCGCGCCCGGGCCGGCGCTGCTGCCCGACGCACCCTCGACGGGCAGCCACGGATTGTTGGTCTGCCCGCCGTACCAGATGTCGTTGAGCGCGAGCGCGCCCAGGCTGAGCTTGGCGACCAGCACCGCGCCGGCGTCGTGGAGCCGCGCGACCACCGCGGCGTCGGCCCTGGGCACCCGGTGCTTGAACGGCTCGGCGCCGTACGTCGTCGGGATGCCCGCGGTATCGACCAGATCCTTGGCGCCCCACGGGATGCCGTGCAGCGGCCCGCGATACCTGCCGGCGGCGATCTCGGCGTCGGCCTGCCTGGCCTGCCGGAGCGCGAGGTCGCGGGTCAGCGTGATGACGGCGTTGATCGTGGGCTGGAACCGCTCGAGCCGCGCGAGGTAGATCCGGGTCAGCCGCTCGGACGTCAGCTGGCGGGTCTCGATCCAGCGCGCGAGCTGGGTGACCGGCGCGAACGCGAGCTCGGCGTCGTTCGCGGGCGGCTTGCCGGGGCTGCCCGGGCTGCGCACGAAGCGATCGCGCGCGGGGCCGACCGCCAGTCCCGGTAGCGCGGGGTTCCAGATGCTCGCGGGGGCCACGCTGGGCTCGAGCGCGACCTTGCGCGGGCCGGTCCGCCGCTCGTACAGCGAGGCCATCGCCGCCTGCCAGCTGCCCGCCGCCTGGACGCGCTCCGCGGCGGTGTACGTGACCTGGACCAGCTTTTCGGCCGCTGCGATGGTCGACGCCTCGATCGCCGGGCCGACGAGCGGGCCGGTGCCGAACGCGGGCGGCTGGCCGGGCGGCGGCGCGGGCGGGGGCGCCGCGCTCCCGGATCCGGCCAGCGCGACCTTGCCGGCGGCGGCGGCGCCGAGCAGTCCGAGCACCGGGCCCTTCATGAACTGTCTGCGTGAGCTGGACATGGTGCGCACGGTACTCGAACTTGCCTGGGTTCGGGCCGCCTCGCGGCGGCGCAGCGATCTCGAGAGCTTGAAGTCGCGCACGACGTGCCACGGCGTCGCCCGGATGGAGATTCACGGCACCGCCGCGAATCGCTCCAGCGTGAGTCGGCTCTGGTCGCGCGGGTGGCTCGCGCACGCGAGAGTCGAAAACTGCAGTGCTGGTGTGACGCCGGGTTTTCGTCGACGAGGCCATGTTGCGGCCGCGAGTCCGGCGTATTGCGGGGCGCGTGGCGCGTGGTCGGCGATACACTGGAGAGTCACGGAGCTGCGTATTGTGAGTAGTGTTGACTCGCGCGGAGCCTTGCGAGAGTGTGAATGTGGCGATCGGGGAATTGGCACGTGAACAATGTACGTGGGATACGCAGATGCCTCGAATGCCGGATCGGCCCGGGCCGCGTCGTGTTCGCCGCCGAGTTCGTCGCGGTGCTCGGCGAGTACGTCGTCGGTGCGCGGCTGCCGTTGATCGGCCGCCGCCGCGGCGCGGGCGCGCCACCTCGTGACCCTGCGGCTCCCGGACCAAATGACCTGGAGGTCTCCCTGGGAGTGTGGGCGGGTCACGCCGTACTATCACTCTCCGTGGTGGCCCACGAATCTGCGCTATCGCGCGCCGCGCGAGGCATTCTGCTTCGGACCGGCGAATCCGGACTGCGCTGGGCGTTCGAGATCGACGCGCCGATCGGGCTGGTCGAGGTCGATCGGATCACCGCGACCGCGCCGGACGCCACCGCGTGGCAGCGCCAGGCGCGGCTGCCGGGCGGCCGGCTCGCGCCCTACATCGATCTACCGGCGCTGCTGCGCGAGCTCGCGGAGCCTGCCGAGGCCAGCCCTGCATGACCTGGCCCCGCGCGGCTCGCCGGCCATCCCCTCCACGCCCCCGAGCTCGAGCGCGCTCGGCTCGACTGCCCAAGGAGCGACCGTGGCGATCGTGTTAGTCGTCGATGATGCGCAGACAGATCGGGAGTTGATGGCGCGAGTCATCACCGCTGCGGGGCACCGCGTGGTGCTCGCGAGCGATGGCAAGGAGGCGATCTCGCTCGCCAAGGTGCACCACCCCGCGTTGATCTTCCTCGACGTCGTCATGCCGGTGATGGACGGCTTCGCGACGTGCCGCAACCTCTCCAGGGATCCCGAGACCTCCGCGATCCCGGTGGTGCTCGTGACCTCGAAGCAGAGCCACAGCGACGTGTTCTGGGGCAAGCGCCAGGGCGCATCCGACCACATCGGCAAGCCGTGGGACGAGCCGCGGATCGCGGCGATGCTCGCGCGGTACTGCCCATGATCGCGCCGTCGTCCCACGGCGCGGCGCCGCGGCCGGCCGCGCTCGAGAGCCTGGTGTGCTTCACGCTCGCCGGCCGGGCGTACGCGCTCGACGTCGACGTGGTCCGCGAGGTGATCCACGTCGGCGCGGTGGTCGCCGTGCCCAGCGCGCCCGCGGCGATCGCCGGCGTGGTCTCGCTGCGCGGCGCCACCGTGGCGCTGGTCGATACGCCCCAGCTGCTCGCGTTGCCGGCGCCCGGCGAGGCGCGCCGGCTCGCGCTGGTGATCGCCCGACAGCACCGCACGATGTGCGCGATCACCATCGATCGGGTGATCGGCGTCGTGCGGTTCGTGCACGCCAACTTCATCGCCGGGGAGCGGCCGCGCGAGCCGCCCGAGATCGCGGGGTTCTTGCCCGACGAGCGGGCGGGCCTCGTGACCGTGCTGAGCCCGCGCGTGCTGCTCGAGGCGATCGACCGGCTGCGGTTTCGTTGACCGCGTGGACATCCAGGCAGAGGAGCGTCGATGAGCTCGGTACCCATCCATCCCTTGGTCAAGCTACTCCGCCTCGCGCACGCCCCGCCGATGTGGGTGCTGCGGCGGCTACCCAACGTCGCCAAGTTCCTGGTGATCGCGGTCGTCCTGCTGGTGCCCCCGCTCGTGGTGTCGCTGCAGCAATACAAGGCCGCGACCCACCAGCTCAAGTTCAACGCCGGCGAGCACCTCGGCATGCGCTACATGGAGCCGGTCCACGACCTGCTCGATGCCCAGGAGCGCCACTGGGTCGCGCAGGTCGCGCGCGCGCTCGGCGACAAGGACATGGCCAGCGTCGAGCTCGCGACCGAGCAGCGCGCCCAGCTGCTGATCGGCCAGCTCGACGCGCTCGACGCCGAGCACGCCAGCGATCCGCTGTGGGGGCTGTTCGTGCCTGACGGCGCGGCGCTGGTCCACCAGCGCCTGCAGCAGCTCAAGGCGGCGTGGGCCAAGGTCACCGAGGCCGGCAAGCCGAGGACCGCGGTCGAGATCAACCAGGCCCACAAGGCCGCGCTCGAGCTGACCTGCGACTTCATCGTCAACTTCGTCGCGAACTACTCGAACCTCATCCTCGATCCCGATCTCGATTCGTACTGGCTGATGGACATCGCGATCGCCAAGAGCCCGACGATCGGCGTCGACTACGCGACCGCGTCGACCGCCGCGATGCTCGGCGTGTCCGGCGACCGGACCGACTGGCTCGTCGGCATCATCGGCGCGGTGACCGACGGCGCGCTCAACATGGCCGCGACCGCGTCGGTCGATCTCGCGACGTCGATCGGCCACACCAAGGACTACGGCAACAACCCCAGGATCGCGCAGCTGAAGGCGCCGTACGACGAGCTCAAGCACGCGACCGACGCGCTCGGCGCGCTGGTCAAGGACGCGTACGTGCGGCCGGTGACCGCGACCGGCGCCGAGGCGACCCGGCCGGCCGAGCTCGCGGCGCTGGTCGCCGCGACGATGGCCATGTTCGACAAGCTCGATCGATTCTACGACCTGAACAACGCGCCGCTCGACGAGCTCGTCCAGCGCCGCGTCACAAGCTACCGGGGCGAGCGGACACAGGGCCTGGTGTTCACGCTGCTCGCGCTGATCCTGCACTTCTACATCTTCACGGCGCTCTACCTCAACATCGACGATTCGATCCTGTCGCTCCGCCAGGTCACCAGCGAGGCGCGCGAGCTCCAGCGCCGGGTCAGCGAGGAGCACGCGCAGACCCAGAACAACATCGTCGAGCTGTTGACCGTGGTGTCCGACGCCTCCGACGGCAACCTCACGGTGCGCGCGCACACCTCGGCGGGCTCGCTCGGCAATGTGGCCGACGCGTTCAACCTGCTGATGGAGTCGCTCGAGCGCCTGGTCGGCGACGTGTTCAAGCAGGTCGGCGAGACCGAGCGCGCGGTGCAGTCGATCTCGCAGGTCGCGCGCAAGATGGTGGCCGGCGCGACCAGCCAGGCCAAGGAGGTCGGCACGGCGCGCCAGCTGGTCGACGACGTCGTCCGCCAGATCAGCGAGGTCTCGGTCAACGCCGACGGCGCGTCGTCGGCGTCGCGGCGCACCGCCGACACCGCGGAGCAGGGCGAGAAGGCGGTCGAGAACGTGATCCACGGCATGGAGTCGCTGCGCGCCAACGTGCAGTCGGGCGCCAAGAAGATGAAGAACCTCGGCGATCGCTCGATGGAGATCACGTCGATCGTCGGCACGATCTCGCGGATCTCCGAGCAGACCAACATGCTCGCGCTCAACGCGGCGATCGAGGCCGCGCGGGCCGGCGAGCACGGCCGCGGGTTCAGCGTGGTCGCCGACGAGGTCCGCAAGCTCGCCGAGCGCGCCACCAGCGCGACCAAGGATATCGAGAAGCTGGTCAAGGCGATCAACTCCGAGACCAACGAGACGATCAAGGCGATCGAGCAGCAGACCCACGTCGTCGAGGAGGAGTCGAAGACCGTCGGGGTCGCCGGCGAGTCGCTGCGCAAGATCCGCACCGCGTCCGATCAATCCGCCGGCCTGGTCGCGAGCATCACCGCGGTCGCCCGGGTCCAGGTCGAGCAGGCCCAGCGCGTGGCCCGGACGATGGAGACCGTGTCGTCGATCGCCAACGATACCCAGCAGGGCGCCGAGTCCACGGTCACGACGATCAATAACCTGGTGCAGCTGTCGACCAGCCTTCGCAAGTCGGTCAGCCAGTTCCGGGTCACGAACGGAGCTCGCTAGCTCGTGGCGTTTGTGATCGACGACGTGCGCGAGTCGTTCACCAGCGACGTCGGCCGGTTCCTCGGCGACATCGAGCAGGGCGCGCGCGCGCTCGGCGCGGCGGCGACCTTGGCCACCCCGGCCGACGCCACGTGGCAGCCGCAGCTGGGCGCGATCGTCGTGGGGCTGCACGGCATCTCCGGCTCGTCGTCGCTGGTCGGCGTGACCACCCTCGCCGAGCCGGCGCGGCGGATCGAGGACCTCGCCGCGTCGGCCGACGAGTCGGTCCGCATGCTGCGGCTCCACGCCAGTCGCCTGAAGCGGATCGCCGCGCTGTGCCGCGACGGCAGCGCGGATCTGCGGGTGATCCTCGATCACGAGCTGGCGGGGCGGCGGGGCGATGCGGGGCAGCGCGCGGGGCAGCTCCACAAGCGGATCGACATCGCGATGCGCGAGCTCGACGAGCTCAGTGGCACGCCGCTGGCGCCGGCGCCGCCGATCCCGCTGGCCCGACCGCCGGCGCACTCCGCGCCGATCAAGCTGCCGGTGATCGTCCCGGCGGTGCCTCCGGTCGCGCCCCGGCCTGCGCCCGCGGCGGCCGCGCCGGTGGCCGTCTCGATCAACCTGCCGGCGACCGACGAGTGGGACGCGTTCATCGAGGAGTCGACCGAGCTGTTCGAACGGCTCGACGAGACCCTCGCGGGCCTCGAGCGCAGCGCGGCGCCGGGGGGCGAGGTGACCAGCCTGTTTCGCAGCTATCACACGCTGAAGGGCGCGGCGAACGCGATCGGCCTGGTGCCGGTCGGGCAGCACGTGCACCTCATCGAGTCGCTGCTCGAGCGCGTGCTCGCCGCCCCGCACGACCACGACCTGCGCGGCGTGGTGCGCGCGCTCGCCGAGCAGAACCTGGCGATCCGCAAGGCGATCAACCGCGCCGCGATCGAGGGCGAGGTCGCGATCGATCACGCGTGGATCGCCGCGCAGCTCGGCCGGCTCGAGCGATCGCGGCCCGCCGGAGCCGCCCTGGCGGAGGCCCAGGCCGCCGCCTCCGAGGACGCGAGCGTCGACGACGCGGCGGGGTCCGAGCGGCGGTTCGTGCGGGTCGCCGCGGACCGCCTCGACGGTTTGCTCGATCTGGCGGGCGAGCTCGTGGTGTGCCGGTCGCGCATGCTGTCGCGGGTCGACCGGCTGCGCGGCCTGCACGACGCCGAGCTCGCGCATCACGAGGCCGCGATCCAGCTGATCGACGGGTTCGCGGCGACGACCCAGTTCGCCAACCTCGATGGCCGGCGCCGCCGCGCGCTGCACCCCGAGGCGCAGGCCAGCGCGACGCCGGGCTTCACCGGCCTCGAGCTCGATCGCTACGAGGAGATCCACGTGCTGTCGCGCCGGCTCGAGGAGGCCGCGAGCGATACCAAGGAACTCCGGCGCGACATGGCCAGCGAGATGCAACAGCTCACCGAGGACGCCGAGGTGCTGAGCGCGATCGCCTCGGGTCTGCAGTCCGAGATCACGCGCGCCCGCATGCTCACGATCGACGTGCTGTTCTCGCGCCTGCGGCTGCCGATCCGCGACGCCGCCCAGCGCAGCGAGCGCGAGATCGAGATCGAGGTCACCGGCGAGCAGCTCGCGATCGATAAGGCGATGTCGGATGCGCTGTTCGGGCCGCTCTTGCACCTGGTCCGCAACGCCGTCGTCCACGGCATCGAGCCGCCGCACGTCCGCGCGCAGCTCGGCAAGCCGCGGATCGGCAAGATCCGGCTCGCGGCGAGCCAGGTCCACGGCGAGATCGTGTTCGAGATCGCCGACGATGGCCGCGGGATCGATCTGGCGCGGCTGCGCGAGGTCGGCGTGCGGCGCGGCGTGCTGCCGGCGTCGGTCGCCGCGTCCGATCCCGCGGTGCTCGACCTGGTGTTCGCCAGGGGCGTGACCACGCTCGACGTCGCCGACGACGTCGCCGGCCGCGGCATGGGCGGCGACATCGTCAAGCGGGCGATCGATCGGCTGAACGGCATGATCGAGGTCCACAGCGAGCCGGGGCAGGGCGCCGCGTTCCGGATCCTGCTGCCGCTCTCGATGTCGATCACCCAGGCGGTGATCGTGCGGGTCGGCGGCGTGCTGCTCGCGATCCCGATCGCCTACGCCGAGGCGATCCGGGCGAGCGAGGCGCTCGAGCTGGTCGACGCGTTCGGCCGGCTGCGGGCCCGGATCGGCGACCGCATGGTGCCGGTCCATCCGCTGCGGCGGAGCTTCAGCGAGGCGATGCTGCGCGCGGCGACGACCGATCGCGTCGTCGTGGTCTGCGCGGTCGGCGGCGAGCGCATCGCGCTCCAGGTCGACGAGGTGGTCGGTCAGGAGGAGATCGTGGTCAAGAGCCTGGGAGCGCTGCTCGAGGGCCACCCGCTGTTCTGCGGCAGCACGGTGCGCGGGGACGGCGAGCTGGTGCTGATCCTCGACATCCCCGGGGTCCTCGAGTCCGAGCTGCAGGGGGTGCGGCGCGTCCGCGCGGTCGCGCCCGCGCCAGGCCCCGCCGTGGCCGCGCGGCTCGCGCCCCCCGTGGGCGATGCACGCGACGCGCCGCCGGTGGTGCCGCAGCTCGCGCCGAGCGATTCGCTCGACGATCGCGACGAGCTGGCCGCGCCCGGGGCCGCGTCGATCGAGCTCGGCGAGCTCGTCGAGCTCGCGCCGGTCCCGGCCGGCCGCCGGCGCGTGCTGTTCGTCGACGATTCGCTGTCGGTGCGCAAGGTCGCCGAGCGCATGCTGAGGTCGCTCGACGTCGACGTGGTGCTCGCGGTCGACGGCCAGGATGCGCTCGAGCAGCTGCGGGCGATGGCGTTCTCGCTCGTGTTCACCGATCTCGAGATGCCGCGCATGCACGGCTACGAGCTGATCCGCGAGCTCCAGCTGGTGCCGGCGTACCAGGCGATCCCGGTGGTCGTGATCTCCAGCCGATCGGGCAAGAAGCACATCGATCAGGCGCTCGCGATGGGCGCCCGCGAGTACCTCACCAAGCCGTTCTCGCCCGAGATCCTCGGCGCGACGCTCGCGCGGCTGGCGGGGCAGGGAGCGTAGCGCGTGGCGGCGATGACCGGCCAGCTCGCGTTGCTCGCGCTCGTCGGCGATCTGGTGGTCGCGCTCGACGCCGCCGCGATCGCGCAGCTCCGCCGTGCCGCCGACCTCGCGGCCCGCCGGGTCGAGCCCGCGGTGTTCGCGCTCGAGCTCGACGGCGAGACCGTGCCGGGCTGGGATGCCGGCGAGCTGCTCGGGCTCGGCGCGTGCGACGCGTCCTGGGTGATCGTCCGGCTCGCGGCGATCCACGACGGCCGGCGGTTCGGGCTCAGGCTCGGTCGCTGCGTGGCGGTCCAGCGGTTGCCGGCGTGTCACGCGATCCCGCCGTCGCTGTTCGCGGCGCGCGCCGGGGCGATCGCCGCCGCGTTCTCGACCGCCGAGCTCGCCGCGCAGCTGGTCGCGCCGTCGGGCATCGTGATCGACCTCGCGCGCTTGCTCACCCCGGCCGAGCTCGCGCTCGGGGCCCGCCTGCGGGTGCGCTCGGAGGTCGCGTTTGAGCGCGTCAGCTAGCGACGCCGCGGCGCCGCATCCGCTCGATCCGCTGCTCGCGCGCCAGCTGCGGCGGCTCGAGCTGCCGGCGGACGTGGCGCGGTCGCCGGCCTGGCAGCGGTTCGTCGATGGCGTCAACGACCACTACCTCCACATGGCCGAGCAGCGGACCCTGCTCAGCCGATCGATCGAGCTGTCGACCCACGAGCTGGAGGCGCTGCGCCGCGGCATCGAAGCGCAGCGCGATCACCTCGGCGCGGTGGTCACCGGCATCACCGGCGCGCTCGGCCAGGTCGCGAGGCTGCTCGACGGCGGGCCGGACTCGTCGGCCGAGGCGGTCGACCAGGCCAAGCGCGAGCTCGCGCGCCAACTCCAGGCGATCTTCGACGACGCGCGGCTGCCCGATGGCGGCGGCGTCGAGGCCGCGGGGCTCCGCGACAGCCTGCTCCAGCTGGTGGACCAGCTGATCGCGCGGCTCGGCGCCGCCGGCAACCTCGCCGCGGCGCGCAAGGAGCTCGAGGTCGCGCGGGTCGTCCAGCAGCTGCTGATCCCGCCGCAGGCCGTGATCGATCTGCCGCCGCTGCACTTCGCCGGGCACTTCCAGTCCGCCGAGGCGTGCGGCGGCGACTGGTGGACGGTGTCGGCGCTGCCGCACGGCCGCGCGCTGGTCGTGATCGGCGACGTGACCGGCCACGGCGTCGCCTCGGCGCTGCTCACGGTGGCGGCGCGGGCGAGCTGCGAGCTCGCGCTCCAGCTCGGCGCGGACCGGCTCACGCCGGGCGGGCTGCTCGGGATGATGAACCAGACGCTGTACCGGATGGCGCGGCGCAAGCTGATGATGACGAGCGTCGCCGCGGTCGTCGATCCGGCGGCGCGGAGCCTGACGGTCGCCAACGCCGGTCACCCGTTTCCGATCCTCCTGCGCAACCGGATCACGCACCCGATCCTGGCGGAGGGGCCGCAGCTTGGCGACTCGCCCCACGCGGTGTTCGAGGACAGCCAGATCGAGCTCAGGCGCGGGGACACGATGGTGTGCTTCACCGATGGCGTCGCGGAGTGCGAGAACGCCGCCGGCGAGCGGTTCAGCGAGCGCCGGCTGCGCTCGCTGGTCCAGCGCGTCGCGACCGGCAACGCCGCCGGGACCTGCCGGTCGCTGGTCGCGGCGCTCGACAGCTTCCGTGGCGGCCAGCCCGCGAGCGACGACACGACGCTGGTCGTCATGGCGGTCGATTGAGATGCAGGTCAGCTCGGTGTCCTACGATGTCGCCGGGGCGCGGTGGAGCACCAGGTTCCCGGCCGGTGATTCGCCGCGCACGCTGGTGACCGTGTTCGGGTCGTCGCAGATGACCGACCACCCCGAGGTGTTCGTCGAGCTCGCCCGCGCCTACCCGCGGTCGCTGATCGTCGGCTGCTCGAGCGCCGGCGAGATCCAGGGCACCCAGGTCCGCGACGGCTCGCTCGCGGTGACGATCACGCGGTTCGATCGCACCGAGCTCGCGCTGGCGTGGAGCGAGGTCCCGGGCGCCGGCGACAGCGAGCGGATCGGCGGCGAGCTCGCGCAGCGGCTGGTCGCGCAGGGCGGCCTGCGCGCGGCGCTGATCCTCGGCGACAGCCCGGCGGTCAACGGCGCCGGGTTCGCGCGCGGCGTCGGGCGCACGCTGGGCGACGCGGTCACCGTCACCGGCGGGCTCGCCGCGGATGGCTCCGCGCGGGGCCGCACCTGGCTGACCGTCGGCGGCGCGCTCAAGCGCGGCATCGCCGTCGCCGTCGGGTTCTACGGGCCCAACGTCGTGGTCGGCCACGGCGTCAGCGCCGACTGGCTGCCGCAGCGCGCCGGGTGGCTGATCACCCGCGGCGAGGGCGACCGCGTCTACGAGCTCGACGACCAGCCGGCGATCGAGGTCTATCGCGCCGCGCTCGCCGACCGCGGTGACGAGCTCCCCGAGGTCGCGATCTGGTTTCCGCTCGCGGTCGGCGCGGCCGGCGACGCGCCGGTCGTGCGCACCGTGGTCGGGCTCGACCACCAGGCCGGGGCGCTGGTGCTCGCCGGCGAGGTCAGCGCCGGCCAGACCGCCGTGCTGCTCACCGCCGATCTCGAGGATCTGATCGGCGGCGGCGTCCAGGCGGCGGTCGGCGCCACCAAGACCGGCGCGCCGCGCTCGATCGATTGCCTCGCGCTGGCGATCTCGTGCTTCGGGCGGCGCAAGCTGCTCGGCTCGTGGAGCGGCGAGGAGATCGTCGCGGTGCGCGACGGGCTGCACGCCGAGCGCACGACGGTCACCGGGTTCTACGGCTACGGCCAGATCGCGGCGGCGCCCGCGGGCCCGGCCGCGCTGCACAACCAGACGCTCAGCCTCACGGTGTTCTCGGAGGCCCGGCCCGCCGAGGCCGCCCGCGTCGCCGAGCGCGCGGTGCCGCCGCCGGTGCCGGTCGGTTACGCGGTGCGCACGGTGCTGTACGACCTGCGCGCCGGGACGTGGTCGGCGCCGCTGCCCGAGCTCGATTCGCCGCGCACCCTCGTCCTGGTGTTCGGCGCGCCCGAGCTGGTCGACCGCCGCGCGCCGCTCGACGCGCTGCGCGCGCGGTACCCGGCGTCGGTGATCCTCGGCTGCTCGACGGCGGGCGAGATCCACGACCAGGCGGTGCACGATCGCACGGTCGCGGTCTCGATCGTGCGGTTCGCGCGGACCGAGCTGCGGCTGGCGGTCGAGCGGATCGCCGATCCGGGCGATGGCGCCGCGGTCGGTGAGCGGCTGGCGAGGGCGCTGGTGGGGCAGGGCAGCGGCGCGCCCGTCGCGCTGCGCGGCATGCTGGTGCTGGCCGACGGGCTGGCGATCAACGGCTCGGCGCTGGCGCGCGGCCTGGCCGGCGTCGTCGGCGGCGCGCTGCCGGTCGGCGGGGCGCTGGCGGGCGACGGCCGGCGGTTCGCGCGCACCTGGGTGCTCGGCGCGGGCGAGCTCGGCGAGCGGCTCGCCGTCGCGGTCGGCCTGTACGGCGCGCACGTCGCGGTCGGTCACGGCGTGCGCGGCGGCTGGGACCGGTTCGGCCTCAAGCGCACGATCACGCGCTCGACCGGCAACGTGCTCTACGAGCTCGACGGTCGCCCGGCGCTCGACATCTACCAGGAGTACCTGGGCGATCGCGCGCGCCAGCTGCCCGGCAGCGGGCTGTCGCTGCCGCTGGCGGTGCGCGACCCGGTCAGCGATCTCCAGGTCGTGCGGACGATCGTCGCGGTCGACGCCGCCGCGGGCTCGCTCACGTTCGCCGGGGATGTCCCGGCCGGGCACGCCGCGCAGTTCATGAAGGCGGACGTCGAGCGCCTGGTCAACGGCGCGACCCACGCGGCGTTGATGGCGAGCGAGACCGGCCCGGCGGCCGGCGCCGACCGCCTCGTCGTCGCGATCTCGAGCGCCGGGCGCCGCAACCAGCTCGGCGGGCGGGTCGAGGAGGAGATCGAGGCGGTGGCCGAGGCGTTTCGCGCCTCGCGCGCCCAGATCATCGGGATGTACGCGTACGGCGAGCTCACGCCGGGCGCCGGCGGCGCGTGCGAGCTGCACAACCAGACGATGTCGCTGTTCGTGATCTCCGAGACCGCGGTGCCGGCCGCCGCGTCGCCCCCGCCGCCGCTCGCGGTGGCGACGCCGCCGGCGCTCCCCGCGATGCCCACCCAGCTCGCCCCGGTGGCCGTGCCCCGGCCGAGCGCGGCGGCGCCGCCGCCGGTGCCCGCGGAGGCCCCCCCGGAGGTCGCCAGCGCTCGGCCGGGCGAGCTCGTCGGCGCGCAGCCGCGCGAGGCCGCGGGCGCTCCGGTCGCCGAGACCGCGCCGCCCGACGCCGCGCGCGGGCCGATCGTGCGGATCCCCCACCTCGGGATCGCCGACCTGGCGCTCGAGGCGTCCGCGATCGACGGCGAGCTTCGCGTGCTGCGGATCCGCGGCAAGATCACCGAGTCGTTCAAGGGCGAGGTCGCGGCGCGCGAGCTGCGGGGCCGCGTGATCCTCGATCTCGGCGACATCCAGCGGATCACGTCGTTCGGCGTGCGCGAGTGGCTCGCGATGTTCGCCGGCGCGAGCGAGCTGGCCGCGTGCTACTTCGCGCGGTGCTCGGAGGCGGTGGTCAATCAGCTCACGATGATCCGCGCGTTCGATGGCGGCGCCCAGATCCTGTCGTTCTTCGGCCCGTATCTGTGCGGCGGCTGCGGCAAGCCGTTCGAGCGGCTGTTCGACTGCGAGCTCGATCACGCCGAGATCACCCGGCAGGCGATCGAGTCGGTGCGCTGCCCGCGCTGCAACGCGCCGGGGCGGTTCGACGACGATCCGCGATCGTACTTCGCGTTCTTCGGCAGCGCGCGGCCGCCCGTGCCCGACGACGTGCGGGCGCTGCACGCGCGGCTGTGCACCCAGGATCACGTGCGTCCCGCCGAGGAGCTCGAGCAGGTCGTCGAGGGCGACGCGACGCGGATCCGGGTGATGGGCCGGCTGTCGCTCGGGATAAGGTGGCGCCGCGTGCTCGAGCACGTCGACGGCCTGCTGATCATCGATCTCTCGGCCGCGACCGGCGTCGACCCGAGCGGCGTGCAGAGCCTCGACTTCCACCTCCGGCAGCTGCCGGCCACCCGCGGCGTGATCGTCGAGCACGCGCCGGTCGATCTGGTCCAGCGGCTCGCGCAGCGACCCGCGCCGCAGATCGCGGTGACCTCGGTGGTGGTCGAGGCGTTCTGTCCGACCTGCGAGGTGGTGCGCGCCGCGGTCCTGGCGATCGCGCCGCCGCGCGGCGGGCCGGTGACCTGCAAGCGCTGCGATGGCCCGCTCCACGTCAAGCTCGAGCCGATCGTCGAGCACTACCTGGCGACCCTCGAGCCCGCCGCGCCGGCGCCGGTCCCGGCCCCCGCGCGATCCGCGGGCGGCGCGCGCTGGGCGATCTGGGCCTGCGTGGCGGTCGTGGGGGTGGCCGCCCCGGGCGTGGTCTACGCGTGGCTCCGCGCGGACCGCCGACCCCCCGCGGCGCCGACCGCGACGGTCATCGAGCTCTTGCCGGTCGAGCCGCCGGCGCAGGCCGCGGCGCCCGACGCGCTGCCGCCGAGCTGGGCCGATCGGCCGTTCACGCTCGACGGTGACCACGTCTACCTCGTGGGCGAGAGCGACGCGGCCGCGAGCGACGCGGCGATCGCGCAGGCCCGGCACCAGGCCACGGCGCGGCTGATCGATCAGCTGGTGATCGATCTCGCGAGCGCGCCGATCCACGCGCTGTTCGCCGAGCCCACCGGCGCGCGGACCGGCGATCGCGCGGTCGCCGCGTTCGACCGCGCGTACGGCAAGCTCGCCAGCTTCGAGCGGATCGAGGTCGCCACGGTGCGGCGCGCCGGTGCGCCGCGGCGGCTGCTGGTTCGGTTCGGCCTGGCGTCGGCGGACTACGAGAAGATCCTCGCGGATCATCGCGATGCCTACGAGTTTCGCGGCATGACCGTCGCGCTCGCGTTCCCGGGCGTGGGCGAGACCGAGCGGGGGGCGGGCGGCTCGCTCGTGGTCGCGGCGGTCCAGCCCGGCTCGGCCGCGGCGGCGGCCAGGCTCGTGCCGGGCGACGCGGTGCTGCGCGTCGGCGCGACCGCCGTGGCCACGCTCGACGAGCTGCGCGCGGCGCTGCGCAGCGCCTGGCAGCAGCCCGAGGTCCGCCGCCGGCTCACGCTCGAGCTCGCGCGCGACGGCGCCGCGCGCCGCGTGTTCTTCGGCTGGCCCCATCCCAAGGGCGCGCCGTGACCGCGGTCGTCGGCGACTACGAGCTCGTCGCCCAGCTCGGCTCGGGCGGCATGGCCGAGACCCACGTCGCGCGCTCGCTCGCCGATGGCGCGATCGTCGTCGTCAAGCGGCTGCTCCCGGAGTTCGCCGGGAACCCCGAGTTCATCGAGATGTTCCTCGATGAAGGCCGCGTGATCTCGTCGCTGCGCCACCCCAACGTCGTCGCGCTGCGCGAGTTCGGGTTTCACGCGGAGCTGCCGTTCCTCGCGATGGAGTACCTCCACGGCGTCGATCTGCGAACCCTCGCGCGGACGCAGGCCTTCCGCAGGAAGCAGGCGATGCCGACCGACGTGGCGGTCCACATCGCGGCGTCGATGTGCGCCGGCCTGCACCACGCCCACGAGGCGCGGACGATCGACGGCAAGCCGATGGACGTGGCCCACCGCGACGTGTCGCCGCAGAACGTCGTGATCACGTTCGACGGCGCGGTCAAGCTGATCGACTTCGGCATCGCCACGGCGCGCGGCCGCTCCCACGAGACCCGGGCCGGGTCGCTCAAGGGCAAGATTCCCTACATGGCGCCCGAGCAGGTGCGCTCCGCCGCGGTCGATCGCCGCGTCGATATCTACGCGACCGGCGTCGTGCTCTACGAGCTCCTGACCCGGCGACGGCCGTACCTCGGCGGACCGCCGGCGCCGCCCGGGCAACCCCGGCCGGTGCGGCAGCCGATGAGCGACTTCGAGCTGATGATCGCGATCGCCCAGCACGACGTGGTCCCGGTGGCGGCGCTGCGGCCGGATCTGCCGGCGGCGCTGTGCGACGTGGTCATGCAGGCGATCGCGCTCGACCCCGACGAGCGGTTTCGGACCGCCGCGGCGATGCGCAGCGAGCTCGTGGCGATCGCGGGCGACCACGGCCTGGCGCTCGGGGCGTCCGGCGTCGCGCGGCTGATGGCCGACGTGATCGCGCCCCACCGCATCACCGGCGAGATCGCGAGCGCGTCGCAGCTCGCCGAGCTGGTCTCGGAGGTCGAGATCGTGCGCACGCACGTCGACGACGACGACCCCATCCCGCTCGATCGCTCCGAGCTCGCCGCCCCGGTCGAGCTGGCGGCCCGCCGCGGCGGCGTGGTCGACAAGGTCGTCACCCAGGACCGCACGCGGCTGCGGTTCCTGCGCGATCCCGATCCGGGGTTCCGCTGGGCCCGCATGCTCGAGGGCGTCGAGGGCGCGGTCGAGATCGACTTCACCGGCGTGGCCGAGCTGACCGGCGCTTCGATCGCCGCGGCGCGCGACGCCGTGCAGGCCCTGGGCACCGAGGTCAGTCAGATCCACCTGGTCCACGTGCCGGTCGCGCTGGCCACCCAGCTCGACGGTCGCTGCCGGATCGTGTCCGCGTCGTGCCGCGGCTTTTGTCCGCGCTGCAAGGTCCATCGCGTCGCCGGCCTGCCGTACGCCGAGCTGTGCGAGCGGCTCGCGACGGGCGGCGAGCTGCCCTGTCCCGCGTGCCGCGCGCCGCTCGATCAGATCGATCGCCCGGCGATCGCCCGCGCCCCGGCGATCGCCCCACCGCGCCCTGCGCCGCGGCGGCGTGTGGCGCCGATCGCGGTGACCTGCGCGGTCGGCGTCGCGGTCGGCGCGGTCGCCTGGTGCGGTTACGCCCGGCGCTCCGCGCCGCCGGCGAGCGCGGTCGCGCATAGCTGGCGCGAAGCCGCCACCTGGATGGCCGAGACCTCGGGCGATGGCGCCACCGAGCTCGCCGCCCTGACCGACGCGCGCCTGCGGGCCCTGGCGCTGGCGATCGCCGATCTCGAGGCCGCGCTACCGGCGCGGATCCGGCCGCTCTGCGAGGGCTCGCTCGAGGTGGCGCCGAGCCTGCTCGACCGCCCCGCCGACGCGCGCCTCGAGCTCGAGCAGGTGAGCGCCAAGCTCGAGCCGAGCGCCGGCCGGTCCCACGCGCAGGTCCGCTACCGGATCGCGCCCGAGGCCCGCGCGCGCGCGCTGGGCTTCTACAGCCGGCTCGAGGCGATCTGGGGCCTCGAGCTGGCCAACGCACCGCCGTCGCGCCGCGCCGGGGTGCTCGTCGTCGCGGCGCCGCCGGGGCCGCTGACCCCGGGCGATCGCATCGTCTCGGTCGCGGGCCATCCGCTCGCCGACCTCGCCGGCCTGCGAGCGCTCCGCGACCTCCCCGCGCAGCCCACGCTCGACCTGGTCATCGACCACCAGGAGCGCCGCACGCTCGGCATCAAGCCCACGGAGCCGCGGTGATCGCGACGATCGAGCTGTCCAGCCTTGCCCCGGAGCCGGCGGCGATGACGATCGGCGTCCTCGAGCGCAACCGCGCCGTGCTCCAGCGCGCGACCCGCGTCGTCCGCGCGGCCGCGAACTTCGCCTGGGTCGCCGCCGAAGATCAGCCCTCGGCCCTGCGCGGCAGGCTCGCTCCCCAGGCGCGCCTGCTGGCGTGCGACGGCGCCGACGCCGGCGTGGTCCTCGCCTGGTCGGGCCTCGCCGCCGCGCGCGTCGCCGCCTGGAGCCACGAGCCGCACGCGCTGCTGCCCCTGGCCGAGCGCGACGAGCGCCTGGTGAGCCTGATCGGCTGGCCGGCCTTTCAGTCGATGCCGCGATCCTGGGAGATCGCGCTGGCGACCCGCACGATCCTCGCGCCGCACGCCGAGCCCACCGAGCTGCGCGACGTGTTCGCCGGCGCCCCGGTCGCCGCCGAGCTGCGCCCGCGCGACCCGCGCGATCGCGAGCGCGTCGTCCTCGAAGTCGGCGCCCTGGTCGAGCGCACGGGCGCCGGCCCCCGGCTCGCGGCGCGCGTCGGCGAGGCCGCCCACGAGCTGATCATGAACGCGACCTACGACGCGCCGATCGACGCCCACGGCGAGCCCAGCTATCGCCACGACCGCCGCGCCCACGTCATCCTGCGCGACCACGAGGTCCCGATCGTCCAGTTCGCCACCGATGGCATGCAGGTCGCCGTCCGCGTGCTCGACCGGTTCGGTCGCCTGACCCGCGACCAGGTCCTCGCGAGCCTCCGCCAGGGTGCGGACGCGGCCCACGCCGCCGCCGCCGCCGTCGTCGATCCGTCGCGCGGCGGTGCGGGCCTGGGCCTCTGGCGGGTCTACGCGGCCGCCGCGGTCACCATCGTCGACGTGGTCCCGGGCTACCGGACCTCGGTCACCGCGATCTTCGACGTCGACGTCGGCGCGCGCGACGCCCGCAACTTGCCGCCCTCGCTCCACGTCTTCGACCACGGCCGGCTCGGCTCGCAAGGTTGAGCCGCTGACTTGCGTCTCGTGGTAGCAGACCTGACGCTACGCCCCCCCGGCCCGCTGGAGCGCGCGAGCTTTGT